>Ga0116226_10001054_pt1 | contig 24076 bp, 18 predicted proteins | sample S1TSphfallax_FD_89692 | JGI IMG/M metagenome (GOLD analysis project Ga0116226, IMG submission 89692) | Host-associated microbial communities from peat moss isolated from Minnesota, USA - S1T2_Fa - Sphagnum fallax MG | ecosystem: Host-associated > Plants > Peat moss > Unclassified | place: USA... | reverse complement strand
GCCCGAGACCCGCCGCGCCGTCGCCCGCCATTACCAGGTCCATCAAGACCTGGACGTCGAGGCCGACGACGTCCTGATCACATCGGGCGCGACCGAGGCGATCGCCGCAGCGCTCCTCGCTGTCATCAGCCCCGGCGACGAGGTGATCCTGTTCGAGCCGATGTATGACGCCTACCTTCCCCTCGTCCGGCAGGCCGGCGGCGTCCCGCGATTTGTGACCTTGCGACCGCCGCATTGGCGCCTCGCGCTTGAGGATGTGGAGGCTGCCGTAGGACCGAAGACCCGCGCTATCGTCCTGAACAATCCGATGAATCCGGCGGCGCGGGCGTTTGACCAGACCGAGTTGGCGGCCCTGGCCGCCCTTTGCGTCCGCCATGACCTGTTGGCGATCTGCGACGAGGTCTGGGAGCATGTTCTTTTCGATGATCGCCGGCACCTGCCCTTGTTCGCCTTCGAGGGCATGGCGGACCGGACCATCAAGATCGGCTCGGCCGGCAAGATCTTCGCCCTGACCGGCTGGAAGGTCGGCTTCGTTCTGGCCCGCCCCCGCCTGCTGGGCCCGCTCGCCCGGGCGCACCAGTTCCTCACCTTCTCCACGCCGCCCAACCTTCAGGCGGCCGTCGCCTTCGGTCTCGGCAAGCCGGCGGCCGCCTTCGACGCCATGCGTGGGGACCTGCAACGCTCGCGCGATCGTCTGGCCGGCGCGCTGATCGCGGGCGGCTTTGCGGTCTTGCCGAGCGAGGGCACCTATTTCCTCTGCGTAGATCTCGCCGCCTCGGGCGTCGCCGGCGAGGATCGGGAGATCTGCCGCCGCTGGATAGGGGAGGCCGGCCTGGCCGCGATTCCGCTCTCCGCCTTCTACGCCAGCCGGGCGGGCCCCACCGACCTAGTGCGGCTGTGCTTCGCCAAGGCGGAAACCGTCCTGGACGCGGCCGCAGAACGCTTGATTCAGTGGCGCCAAGGGCTGCCGCGATCGTCGGACGCGCGGCTGCTGGCTTGAATCTCGTAAGGCCTTCATCCATCTGCCGGCCTGAAGCGCCCCCTTTCAGTGGACATGGAAACGCGATCATGACGACCGCCGCCGAAGCCGCCCCAGAGCCCCGCCCGTTTGAAGCCGATGTCGCCAAGCTGCTCCACCTGATGGTGCACTCGGTCTATTCGGATAAGGACGTGTTCCTGCGCGAACTGGTCTCCAACGCCGCCGACGCCTGCGAGAAGCTGCGCTACGAGGCGCTGAGCGACGCCGCCCTGCTCGGCGACGATGGCCAGCCGCGCATCACCGTCGCCCTCGACCCCGAGGCTAAACGTCTGACGGTGGAGGATAACGGCATCGGCATGAGCGAGGCCGAGCTTGGCGAGGCGCTGGGCACTATTGCGCGCTCGGGCACCAAGGCCTTCATGGAGCGGATCGCCAACAGCAAGGACGCCGAGGGCAGTCACCTGATCGGCCAGTTCGGCGTCGGCTTCTACTCGGCCTTCATGGTAGCCGACCGGATCGATGTGCTGTCGCGACGGGCGGGGACGGAAAGCGCGGCCCTCTGGTCCTCCGATGGGCTCGGCGCCTATACGATCCAGCCTGTCGATGTGGCGCAGGCGCCGGCCCGCGGCACGCGTGTGATCTTGCACCTGAAGGCGGATGCGACCGGCTACACCGACAGCCATACCGTCGAGCGCACGATCAAGGCCCAGGCCGGGCACGTGCCCGTGCCGATCTTCCTGCAAGACACGCCAGACGCCGAACCCCGGCAGATCGCTGACGGCGCCGCGCTCTGGACCAAGCCGAAGGCCGCGATCAAGCCCGAGGAATACACCGACTTCTATCGCAGCGTCGCCGGCCAGTTCGATGAGCCCGCGCTGACCCTGCACTACCGCGCGGAGGGCCTGCACGACTACTCCGTGCTGGCTTTTATCCCTGAGACCAAGCCGTTCGACCTGTTCGATCCCGACCGAGCCGGCCGGGTCAAGCTCTACGTCAGGCGCGTGTTCATTACCGAAGAGGCGCAAGTCCTGCCCCGCTACCTGCGCTTCGTGCGGGGCCTCGTCGACTCCGACGACCTGCCCCTGAACGTGTCGCGCGAGATGATCCAGGAGAGCCCGATCCTCGCGGCGATCCAGAAGGGGGTGTCCAATCGTCTGCTGTCCGAACTCGACAAGCTCTCTGCCAACGATACCGAGCGCTACCTCAAGATATGGGACAATTTCGGCGCTGTGCTGAAGGAGGGCCTTTATGAGGACTATGCCCGTCGTGAGACCCTGCTCGGCCTAGCCCGCTTCAAGACCACGACGTCAGCCGGCGCATGGCGCGCGCTCAAGGACTACGCGGCCGGCCTGAAAGAAAATCAGACGGCGATCTATTATGCGACCGGGCCCGATCTGGACCGGCTGGCGTCGTCGCCCCAGCTCGAAGGCTTCCGCGCTCGGGGGATCGAGGTCCTGCTTCTGACCGATCAGGTCGATAGCTTCTGGGTTACGGCCGGCCTCGATTACGAGGGCAAGCCGTTCAAATCCGTGATGCAGGGCCTGTCGGATCTCGGCCAGATCCCGCTGCTCGAAGGCCAAGAGCCCGCGCCCGCCGCCTCAGACGCCGTCGCCGGCTTCATCGGCTTCGTGAAGGCGACGCTCGGCGACGCGGTCGCCGACGTTCGCGCCTCCGACCGGCTGACCGAGAGCGCTGTCTGTCTGGTCGCGCCGGAGCATGGCATGGACCGGCAGATGGAAAAGCTGCTCGCCAGCGCCGGCCGGCTCGGGGCGCTTACCAAGCCGATCCTGGAGATCAATCCCCGGCACGCGCTCATTACCAAGTTGAGCGACCTTGGCGAGGCGGAGCTGTCGCTCAAGGAAGACGCCGCCCAGCTGTTGTTTGACGAGGCGAGGATCGCCGACGGCGAGCCGCCGATCGATCCCCGGGGCTTTTCGACGCGTCTGGCGCGCGTGATCGGCCGCGCCGTGGGGTGATCCGACGGCCTGGGGATGGCGTGACGATGACGCGCTTGCGGTCGTCGGCTGGACCCTGCAGCCTCTTGGCGTTGGCGACGGACTTCAGGCGTCTTGTTTTGATCTCCGGCGACGTCTAGAGAGCCTGACCTTAGCTTTCCGGCTCCAAGGAAAACGAGCGAACGGACCATGACGTGAGCATCGTCATTCTGGCTGTCGGCTGGGTTTTCGCCGCCATCGCGTGGCTGGGCTTCATCTATACAGTCTTGGCCGGCGTCGCCGTGAAGTGGTTTTTCGCAAGGCCGGCCTCGCCGCCCACGACATGTCCGCCCGTCACGATCCTGAAGCCGTTGCACGGGGACGAGCCGGGCCTGGCGGGCTGCCTGGAAGGCTTCTGCACTCAGGATTATCCCGCGCCGGTCCAGATCATATTCGGCGTGCGCGACGCGTCCGACCCGGCCGCCGCGATCGTCAGACAGCTGATCGCAGCACACCCGGAGCTGGACATCGACCTCGTCGTTAGCGACCGCACCTACGGCTCCAACCTCAAGATATCAAATCTTATCAATATGGAGCGCCTTGTTCGTCACCCCATCATGGTCCTGGCCGACAGTGATATCAGTGTGGCGCCGGACTATCTGAGAGGCCTCACCGCCGCCTTGGCCCCGCCGGACGTGGGCTTCGTCACCTGCGCCTATGTCGGTGTTCCGAGAGGGTCGTCATGGTCGCGCCTTGCGGCCATGGCGATGAACTATCACCTGCTCCCAAGCGTCGCCTTCGGCCTTTGGATAGGCTGGGCGAAACCCTGCTTTGGCCCGACCATAGCCTTGCGCAAGAGCGTCTTCGACGAGATCGGCGGCTTCATCAGGTTCGCAGATCATCTTGCGGACGACTATGAGATTGGCCGGGCGATCCGCGATCTCGGCTACGGCTTTGCAGTCCCGCCGATGATGATCGGACATGGTTGTCCGGAGCGAACCGGGCTTCAAGTCGCAAGTCATGAGCTGCGCTGGGCCCGGACGTTGCGATTGATCGAGCCCCTGAGCTACGCCGGGAGCATCATTTTACACCCTCTGCCGTTCGCCCTGGCGTCGGTCGTCCTGCTGCGTGGGACGCCGATGAGCTGGGCTACGCTCGTCCTTGTCTGCGGCGCCCGGATGTTCGTCATGTGGCGGATTGACCGGCTGGCGGGTGGGACCCGGGGCGTCTGGTGGTTATGGCCGGCCCGGGACCTTCTCTCGGGGGCGATCCATCTGTTTGCGTTCCTTGGCAAGACGGTGACTTGGCGGGGCCGGACCTTTCGGATCGACAAAGCCGGGCGCCTCATTCCTCATCCCCCTGGAGCGCCCGTTGTCGGCTTGACGTCGCCATCTCCCGGTCACCCGATCGAAACGCCAGCGCCAACGTTTCTCGGCATTGCACGTTAGATTATGGTCACAAATACACCTGATCCGCTCGACGTTTCTCCTGTGGTCCCGCCGCTCAAATCAAAGCTTTCAGCTGGCCGCGGTTTCACCCTTGGCTTTTTACTCCTCGGCTTTGTCTCTATTGGCGCATTTCTGGCCCACGTCGGCGTAGGCCCTATCCTGGGCTCCCTAAAGAGTCTTGGGTGGTTGGGTTTTGCTGTATTTTGCCTTTATACACTTGGCGTGCTGAGCCTGCTTGGCCTATCCTGGTATGTGACAGCGCCAGGCGCGCCGCTTAAGCAGCTTTTTGGCTTCATATTTGGTCGCGTCATGCGTGAGGTGGCCGCAGACATTTTGCCGTTTGCTCAGGTGGGCGGCTTTATTCTGGGTGTGAGGGGCGCGTGTTTGTTCGGCGTGTCCACCTCGATCGCGGTGGCGTCAAGCCTCGTCGATCTTGGCGCAGAGATGGCTGGGCAGCTTCTGTTTACGGCGATCGGCTTAGCTGTTTTGGGCTTACATCCCCCACCGCGGTTTCCGCATAATGTTGTCGACCCGATAATTTCTGTGGGTTTGGGGCTCGGCCTGGTCACCGTCGCGGGCTTCTTTTTCTCGCAGCGCTTTGCCTCGCGCGCTCTGACAAGGTTGAGCGCAAACTGGCCTAAGCAGATTCAAGCCCATATGGCGTCTGTCCAAGATATCCTCACAGGCATATATCGCCAGCCGGCCCGCGTGGCGCTGTCTATAGGCCTTCACCTTCTGTCATGGGTGACCGCTGTTGGCGGGGTATGGCTAACTTTAGGTTTCATGGGCGTGCGGATGCAGCCCTCGATGATCTTGGTCATGGAGAGCCTGGTCTACCTTGCGCGAAGTGTGGCCTTCTTCGTGCCCGGCGCCATAGGCGTTATGGAAGGCGGCTATGTTCTTCTAGGCCCAATCTTTGGCCTCCCGGCGGAGACCGCGCTGAGCCTTGCGCTCATCAAACGGGGACGTGATCTGGCGATCGGCTTACCGGCGACCGCTGTGTGGCAGATACTGGAAGGCAAACGTCTTCTAGGGTGGGGCTCAAGAGGGTCGTCATAAGGGGCGCGCCAGAGGTCGCTTCGAGGACGAGGAAGCTTAACCTCGCGCTAAGGATTGGAAACGCCAAGAGCTCGACGGTGGGTGCTCGGCAAATCTTCAGCGAGTGCTAACGGAAGATTTCATCAGTTGAGGACATGGCCGTTGGCTGTCCACACTCGATAACATTTCGAACAGCTTGTTGATGGCTATCGGCTTGGCCAGAAAGCCATCCATTCCGATATCTAGATACTCTTGCACCTGGTGATTCATGCTGTTCGCCGTCAGCGCGACAATCGCCGTACGCCCCCGGTCGCTGGTCGCCTCTTCTTGGCGAATGAGTTTCACGGCGGTAGGCCCGTCCATCACCGGCATTTGGATGTCCATTAGGATGAGGTCCCACTCGCCGTCCCGCCAGGCGGCTACGGCCTCCGCTCCATTGTCGACAAGGGTGGGCTCAATGCCAGCTGCGCTCAGGAGCGCTCGGAGAACCAGTTGGTTGGTGACGTTGTCGTCGGCGGCCAGTACGCGCAACTCGAGTTCGCGCAGGCCGTGATCTCCGGGAGGGCCGGCATCTCCGGGAGTTTCGGCATCGTCAACCCGGGCGCGCGTGGAACGCGGCAAGGGCGCCATGAAGGTGAAGGTCGATCCCTCGCCGTTCAGACTCTCGACGGTGACGTCGCCGCCCATAGCCTGTGCAAGTTCGCGGCAGATCGAAAGGCCAAGTCCTGTTCCGCCGAAACGCCGCGTCGTCGACTCATCCACCTGCTGAAACTTTATAAACAGTTTGCCGAGTTTCTCCGCCGGAATGCCCATGCCGGTATCTCGAACTTGGATGCTCAGCCCGACTTTGCAGCTCTTGGCTGTGATCGTGATGGCGCCGGATGGGGTGAACTTAATCGCGTTTGACACAAGGTTCTGAACGATTTGTCGTATCCGGTTTGGATCGCCGTCGTATTGGCTGTCCAGGGCCGACGTGTCGGCCTGCAGTGTCAGGCCCTTGTTCGCGGCCAACATCTCGTTTTGGGCCACAATCGCCGCGACCACGCCGGCAGGATCGAAGCAAATCGTCTCAAGCGAAATCTTGCCGGCTTCGATCTTCGATAGATCAAGGATGTCGTTCAACAGCGACAGCAGGGATTCGCCGGAACTGCGCAGGATCGCCAACCGTTCGCGCTGAAGATAATTCAGGTCATCCAGCTCCATGGCCTGGGCCATCCCTAGGATGCCGTTCAAAGGTGTCCGTATCTCGTGGCTGATTGTCGCTAGAAAAACGCTCTTCGCCTGGCTGGCGTTCTGGAGCTCAACCTTCTCTAAGGCCGCCTCTCGGAAGGCCATGAGGGCGTGCGCCATTCGGCCGATTTCATCCGTACGTCCGAGCCCAACGATTTCGGCGTCTAATTGGCCAGTGGATAGCTGACCCATGGCCCTCGAAAGCGATAACAATACGGTCGAAATAGATTGGTGAAATATAAATACGATTAATATAAAGCACATCAAGAGCGGAATAAATATCGCACCGAGCTTGGCGATCATGGACATGAGCGTGTTGTCGAGATCGTCTGCAAATTGTCCTGTCGTAACATCCCATCCCCATTCGGGAATGCCGATATTGTAAGACATTTTTAGTTTTGGTTCGCTTTCGCCGATTTTCTTGAAATGAAAGGCGACGAAGCCCGGTCTTCCAGAAATTGCGACGGCTAGTTGGGCGCGCGAAATTGGTTTCCCAAAGGCGTCCTTCAAATCAAGGACATTGTGACCTTCCATGAATTTATGGGGATTCTCCAGCGAGAACCCGTCGAAGCGAAGGACCGCGACATAGTTTACGCCGTCGAAGCAGATCGCCTTTAGCGCTTCCAGCGCTCGCCTTTGCGCCTCCTGTGGCGCCAGGGCGCCGCTTTGTTGAAGCTTAACGAAGTGGCGAACAATCGAGGCGCCCTCCTCCCCCTCATGCTGTATTTCAGCCCGCTTGGCCGCATAAGCGATGTTATGGCCGAGCGCTAGAGTCAGACCTAGACCGGCGAACGTGAGCATTCCTGCCAAGACAGCCAATACCACGAATTGGCGTGAGATTGAAAGGCGCGATAGAAAACCCACCGTTAGCTTGCCCCAGTCGGAATTTCGTCTAGAATAAAATGTACAATTTATTAATATAACTAATAATTTAGATCAAGCGCGATCAAATTATATAGTCTTAATGACTTCGCACTGAATACGTAAATAATTGGATAATTGAAGAAGATCGCCCGAGAAATATTAATACTTCGCCTCTCATCTCTGACAGCGAATACATTATATCGCATAGCAATAATATTTACCTTACATTTCTACCAACGCATGTTCTTGCGGGTGAACCTTGGGATTCGCCAGACTCAAGCTGTCCACGGGTTTCCAAGTGGCATCCCGCCCTGTTGGGCATCAAATCATTGAAACAATAGAGAAACCGAGCGGCGGCCGGGGTCCCGATAGACGCCCATCGGGACCCCTCGGCCTCCGCTTCGCAGGATCAGGGTAGACTCCATCAGGTCAATTTAGGAGGTTAAGCTTTGTTGCAGTCCACGATCAGCTTGCCGCTGTGGCTCGAAGCCTCCATGGCGGCATGAGCCAAAGCCACATCCGATAGTGCAAACACTTGGCGAATAACCGGCTTTATTCGACCCCTATTAAGAAGGGGCCAGACGACGGCCTGCAATCTGCGAGCGATTAGCGTCTTTTCTTCGATCGGTAACGGTCTCAGCAAAGACCCCGTGATTTTCGCTTCCTTCGCCATGATCATGCGCAAAGGTGCGGTGAAGTCAGCTCCATCTCCGGGCGAAAGATGCACGATGCGCCCCCGTCTCGCCAGCGCTTGAAGGTTTTGCACGGAGTACCGCCCGCCGGACATGTCGAGGATGACGTCCACCCCGCGCCCGGACGTGCAGTCGACAATCTCTGTCTCAAACTGATCCTGTCGGTAATTGAACGCCTTGACCGCGCCTAGCCCTTCCACAAGGGCGATCTTCTCATCGGATCCACAGGTGGCGTAAACGGGATGCCCCAAGAGCGTGAGCACCTGAATGGCGATCGTGCCGACCCCGCTGGAGCCGCCGTGGAGCAGAACCGACTCTCCCGGGCCGAGTTCAGCCAGATCAAAGAAATTATGCCAGATGGTGAAAAGCGCCTCCGGCAAGGCGGCGGCTTCGACGAAGCCGAAACCCGCGGGTATCGCGAAGCAATGGCCTGCCGCCGCTATGGCGAATTGCCCATAACCGCCGCCATCGGTCAGGGCGCAGAGGCGATCGCCGATTGACCAGCCCGTGACCTTAGCGCCGACGGCGGCGACCACGCCTGCGACCTCCAGACCCGGAACGTCGCTATGACCAGGCGTTGGGCCTCGCCGACGCTGATTGACATCATGCCGGTTTATCCCGGCGGCTTGAATTTGAACTAGAATTTCATCGTCGCCGGGGCTTGCGATCCTGTCCCGGCGGCGCTGGAGCACGTCAGGGCCGCCGGCGGCTGAAATGGCCATCACGATTTGATCGTCAGGCGGCATCACGCACGCTCGCTTTTTTGCGGTTTTGAAGACGGGCCGAAGCCATTATGCGGCAAGCCCTTGGCGTCGCCGCGCCGTGTAGCTGGCCATGAGGGCTTTCAGGTCCTGCTCGGTCTTTGCGACGCCGAATATGTAGCGGTCGGGGCGCAGAACCACGGCGCACCCGCCTAGGCGGTCAAGCCAGGCCAGGGCGGCTGGCGAGTCGGCGGCAACGACTTTTAGCTCATCGTCTCGGTGCACGATTTTGGCTGCAAGATCCGGCGTCGCCAGGACGGCGGCGTGATAGCCCACCTGATCATCCAACAGATGATCCTGGTCCAGGCGCGGCTGTTCGGAAAGTCGCCCGCCCTCGTCGCCCGTCTCATAGACGCCGGGACCCAGCCTCGGCTGGGGGGTGACAAAGCGCTCCGGCTCGTTCATCCCCGTCCCATCGCCCGTCGCGCCATCCGTAGCGCGGGCCGATATGGCGCGGATGACGCCGCCCAGGCGCACCGCCTCGTCAATGAAGATCCTCGCATGGGGCGCACGTTCAGACTCATAGGTGTCCAGCAACGATGGGTCGCTTTGGCGCTGAATGACGTCGGCAAGCTTCCAGGCCAGATTGGCGACGTCGCGAATGCCGGTGCACATACCCTGGCCCATGAAGGGCGGCGTCTGGTGCGCGGCGTCGCCGGCGATCAGCAACCTATCCCGGCGCCAGGTCTTCGCGATGACAGAGTGAAAGGTATAGACGGCGCAGCGTTCCAGCTCCGCTTCCTCTGGCTGCACCCAGCGGCGGAGGCGGCGCCATACTTCGGCCGGCTGCTGGGCCTGAGCGGCGTCTTCGCTGGGGTGGAGCATGATCTCCCAACGCCGCCTTTCGCCGATGCCGCGGATGTAGGTGGCCGGCCGTTCGGGGTCGCAGTATTGGATCGCGTAGTCCCCGAGGTCAGGGCGCGGCTGCTTTAAAACCACGTCTACGACCAGCCAGCGCTCATGGGACTGCAGGTCCGTCAGCTCAGACCCGATGAACCGACGCACGGTGGAGCGAGCGCCGTCGCAGCCCACGACATAACGGACCCTCGCTTGGCCCACACGCCCCGTCGCCAGGTCCTCCATACGGACAAGGACATGATCCAGTGTCTGCTCGAGGGAAAACACCTCGCGCCGCAGTCGGATATCGACGCTGGGCGACGCCTCAAGACGCGCTCTTAGGCAGGCCTCGAGGTCAGGCTGGTGAAAGCGATAACTGGCGCACCAGCCCTGGGGACCGACCTCCATGGGTCGCGACCAGTCCATGATCAGGCGGCCCTCGGAATCGACGAACCGCATACCCGGAACCGGGCTGATATAGGGCTCCAGCGCCGCACTCACCCCCAACGTCTGGAAGACGCGCAGGCATTCGCCATCAACCTGCACCGCCCGGGGCAGGCCATAGACGCCCGCTTCGCGATCCAGGCACAGCACCTTCATGCCACGCAACGCCAGCAGGTTGGCGAGCGTGGCGCCGACCGGCCCGAGGCCCACCACGGCGACGTCATAATCGGGCGTCACGACAGGCCTGCGTCAACGGCGTCGCCACTGTGCCGACAAAGGCAGATGCGCCGGTGTTCCGTCGAGTCGCGCTGCAAGTGGCTACCTACCAGAAAATGATTGATAAAGTCTCGAATAGTGAGATATTCGCACACTCGCCCATGGGTCTGTCAAGGCCAGCGGAGCGTAAGCTGTCATTTTCCGTTCCGCCCCATCCGAGGAGCCGCCATGAGCCGTCCCGGCCTCACCTTCAGCCATTTCGGCATTTTTTGTGTCGACCTGCCCCGGATGGAGGATTTCTATGTTCGAGTGCTGCAGTTCACCGTCACCGATCAGGGCGTCCTGCAGACCCCCAGCGGCCCGCGCCAGCTCACCTTCCTCAGTCGCGATCCGGATGCGCATCACCAGATCGTGCTGGCCTCAGGCCGTCCACCCAAGCTGGACTTCAATGTGATTAATCAGTTGTCGTTCAAGGCCGACAGTCTCGACACCTTGAAGAGTATGTATAAGCGGGTGCGCCAAGAGGCGACGGGCGAGCCCAACCCCGTGACGCACGGTAATTCTCTATCTGTCTACCTGCCCGATCCTGAGGGAAATCGGCTTGAGCTGTATATCGACCTGCCTTGGTATGTTCTGCAGCCCCTGGCGGCCCCGCTTGATCTGGAGGCCGATAACGCCGAGATCATGGCGATGGCCGAGGAGCATGCGCGCGCCCTGCCAGGCTTCAAATCGCACGCCCAATGGCGCAGCGAGATGGCGGAGAGGATGGGCGTAGCCTAGAGGCTGTCCAGTTCGACTAAAATTAGTTGAGTGGGATAGATGAGTTCGACTCATCGCGCACAGGCCGGGAGACCGCGCTACATCATGTCGAGCCTTTCGCGGGTCCTGGCGATCCTTGATCTTTTCACCGAGGCCCAGCCGACCTGGCATTCCGACGAGATCATGGCGGCGCTGAACTACGCCCGGCCCACCGCCTATCGTTACATCAAGGACCTGGTTTTTGCGGGGTATCTGCAAAGGGTGGCGGCCGGTCGTTACGCCCTGGGCGCGCGGATCATCGAACTCGACTATCTGGTCCGCAATAGCGATCCGGTTCTGGTCGCCGCCATGCCGGCGATGGAAGACTTGGCGCATGAAGCGGGCCTGGACGCCGTTCTGACAGCCATGTTCCGCGACCGCGTGATCGACATTCATCGTGTGCAATCTGACAAGGCCTTGCGCCTGGCCTATGGCCGCGGCCGCCCCCGGCCGCTCTTCCATGGGGCGGCGCCCAAGATGATCCTGGCCCATCTTCCAAGGCCCCAGGCGGTGAAACTCTATCAGGCTCACGCGCCTGAGATCGCAGGGCTGGGCCTGGGGGCCGACTGGCCGGCCTTTCGCGATCAGCTCGGCGCCTGGCGCAAGGCTGGCGTCTATGTCTCGCTCGGCGAGTTGGAGGCCGGGGCATGCGCGATCGCGGCGCCCATTCTGACACCCCAGCGAGACGTCGCCGCCGCCCTGGCCCTGGTCGGCGCGCCCGACCGATTTGATCCAGCCGACCTGGTCCAGATGCGCTCCAAACTGCTGGAGGCCTGCCAGCGAATCGAGCTGATCCTGGCCGATCCCGGCTCCGCGCCAGATGGCTTATAGCCGCCGTTCATGGCTTGCCATCAGCCCGAAAAGGCTTATGGAATATCTCTTATAGTGAGACTTTTCTAGATATACGCCAAAGGGTCTTCGATGAAGTTGGTCAGTTTCGAGCAGGGCGGCCGGGCGCGTTTCGGCGCCGTCGTTGCAGGCGGCGTGGTCGATCTGGGTCCGGCCTTTCACGACCGCCATGCCGATTTGAAGGCGTTTTTGGGGGGCGATGATCTATCGGCCGCCAAGGCCTATCTCGACGGGCGCGCTGCGGACTTCGCCCTGGATGAGATCGTCTTCCTGCCTGTCATCCCCAATCCCGGCAAGATCTGGTGCTGTGGCCTGAACTATGGCGAGCATGTGCGCGAGACCCAGCGCGAGGTCACAGAAAACCCGATGTTTTTCCTGCGCTTCGCCGACTCCCAGGTCGGTCATGGCCAACCCATCCTCTTGCCCCCGGAATCGATCCAGTTGGACTATGAGGCGGAAATCGCCGTCATCATCGGCAAGCCCGGTCGCCGTATCGCCGAAGCCGACGCCTGGTCCCACATCGCCGGCTACGCCTGCTATAACGACGCCACCATACGCGACTGGCAACGCCATACGCAGCAATGGGCGCCGGGCAAGAACTTCTATCGAACCGGCGGCTTTGGTCCCTGGATGGTCACCAGCGACGAGATCGCGCCGGACGCCGTCCTGACCCTGACCGGCCGTCTGAACGGGCAGGTCATGCAACACGCGACCACGCCGATGATGCTCCACTCCATCCCGCGCCAGATCGCCTACGTCTCTACTGTGGCGCCCCTGCAGACAGGCGATGTCATTGTGACGGGTACCCCTGGCGGTGTGGGCGCACGGCGGACTCCGCCCGTCTGGATGAAGGCTGGCGACATCATCGAAATCGAAATCGATCAGGTCGGCGTGCTGAGCAACCCTATCGTGGCGGACGATCTGAAAGATTAAGGTCCCGCAGGCGGCGTAGCTTTTGAGCGCCCGCCCATGCGCGTCCCCCTTTGTCGTGAAGGCTCTGGCGAGGGCCAAATCTCGGGCTAAATATAGCCTTAGATGCCGACCGCCGTTTTCGAATCCCCTAGCTCCGGACTGACAGCGTCGGTCCGCAGTGTTAGCATGAGCCTCAGACCCCTAGAGGATTGAATTTAAGCGGGTTTGGGTGCGAAGACCTGCTTTCGGGTCTGGGCGATGGGGGATGTGTCGATTGGCGACAACCGGCGAGCGGAATTTGGCCGTGCTCAAGTTGTTCACCATGGACGCGCCGGAATGGACCGTCGATGCGGCCGCCAAGGCGCTTGGCGTCTCGCCGAGCACAGCCTATGAGTACTTTCGGAGCCTCGTTAACGCACGGCTGTTGGTCGCCTTTAAAACCGGCAGATATGTCATCGGCCCCGCGGTCATCGAGCTTGATCGGCAGGTCCGGCGATTAGATCCCCTCATCCGTGGCGCCTCGCCCGCGATGTCGGCCCTGGCGGCCGTGCCAGGTATGAACGCCACCGTTCTCCTGTGTCGGCTGTATGGACCAACCGTGATGTGCGTGGATCAGCGCACGTCGGCCATGCTCGATCAGGCGCTTCCGGTCAGCTTTGAACGTGGGAGACCCATGCCGCTCTTCCGTGGCGCCGCGTCGAAGACGATCCTCGCCAATCTGCCGCCCCGCGCCTTGCGACGCCACTTCGAGCAATCGGGCCAAGCGATCCGGGAGGCGGGGCTGGGGGATGATTGGAAGACGTTCAATACAAACCTGCGCCGGCTAAGACAGAAGGGGGTCTGCGTGACCTATGGCGAGATCGATGCGGGCGTCGTCGGCATTTCTTCGCCGATTTTTACCCCTGAAGGTGACATCCTGGGGAGTATAGGCCTGGTCGTGCCCCAGACGCTGATCGCAGGGGATGAGGCGAGACTCAGCGATCTGAGCGATCGGGTCATCCAGTCCGGGCTGACGGTCACCCAGGCGCTAAGGACTGACAACGTCTAGTTGGTTCTGTCGTCTCGGGTGCGGCTGTTTGCGGGCGTCCCCGCTCCAAGTTTGGGCGCAAAGATCTTTGATCGCGTCGGCGTAGATGTCAGCTTCAGAGATAGAAAAAGCCGCCGCAACATAACGATCCGGTCGAACAAATAGAACCACGTCTTTCGCCCCACGATCGAGATCGCCAAAAACGCCAGGTGGAATTGTCGCGAGACAAATAGACTCGTGACGGCCAAGGGGGGCGCTATCGGACTGCAACAGGACCCGTTGGACGCCGAGCCGGCTCCAAACGTCATGGCGTGTCAGTCGTTCAAAGTTTGTCGCGCTTTGCCGAAGACCTACGAGTGCGAACCCATCGCCTAGCACCTCATCAAGTTTCACCACCTGTCCGTTCGCTAGGGTTATATCAGGCTGCGGCAGGAGGCGCCCCACAGGCGTATCCCTGGGGCGCCGCCGCTGATCTGGAACTAAAAACCCATCCTTAAAGCGGGGCTTGGGCTTGTACTTCATCTGGGCGAAATAGGCCTTGGCCGGCGGCCAAATATTGAGGCTGTAGAATACCAGGCGGGTCAAGGTTCCTTTCAGGCGATTGGCCGGTCCCATAATCTGGCCCATGCGAAGCGCTAGCTCGATCATCTTGTCGACATGATCGCGCCGCTCGCGCTCGTAGGAGTGTAAGACGCCTGCGCCGAGCCGCCCCTGCACGACGGCGGCAAGCTTCCAGGCAAGGTTGTGGGCGTCGCGAATGCCGCTGTTCATGCCTTGGCCGGCGAAGGGGGGTGTCAGGTGACAGGCGTCCCCAGCCAGGTATATGCGCCCGCGCGCCCAGGTCTGAGCCAGACGCGCATGAAACGTATAGACGGTCTGCCGCTTAATTATGCTGTCAACCGCGGCGCCATGCTTGGCGAGAAGCGCGGCAACCGAGGCCGGCGCCATTATAGCTTCCGGTGATTCGCCGGGATGAAGCTTGAATTCAAACCGTCGGGTCAGGTTTGGTCCAGGAAGCGCAATGCACGGCCGGTTCGCGTCGCAGAACACCAAGGTATCGCGTGTCGGCGATGGCGAATTCTCCAGGTCGACGATCAGCCACTTCTCGGAAAAGGTCATGCCTTCCAGGGAAAGGCCTAAGGCCGTGCGAATAAAACTTGAAGCCCCGTCGCAGCCGATCAGATAATCGCAGCCAACCTCGATCGAACGATCGGCCTCATCGGAACAGCGTAACGTGACCCCTTCGTCATCCTGCTCAAAACTTTCGACACGCCAACCGAACAGGGTCTGCACATGGGGAAAGCGCTCAAGGCCTTCGCGCAACTGCTGTTCGAGGACCGGCTGACGAAACGCGTTGCGGCGTGGATAACCGTAAATGACCTCTGTCGGCGCCACATCCAGAAACGTTCGCCCTTTCGGGCTCAGGTAGCGCGAGCCATAGCCCGCGACGACGTGTTGAAGAACGGTGTCGATCAGTCCGGCCGCTTGCATGGTCCGCAGCGATTCATCATCAATAGAGACGGCCCGCGGTTCTTGCACCGTCGTGGGGTTCTTCTCGACGAGAAGTGTCGAAACCCCATAACGGCCCAGAAGATTGGCGATGGTGAGCCCAGTGGGTCCGGCGCCGACGACAACGACAGAGACGGGTGAAAGGCGGGCGGACGAACTTAACGAGGACAAGGTGAGCGCTCCGCCGATCAACCCACCTTTCGGCCCCAAATCAGTTCCGCGCCTCGCCATTCAAAGTTCGTGACATCGATAAAACTTCCCTCTAGCGCCGTACGCAATTCCTCCGGGGGATAGTAGGCGAGGTCCATGCCGGACATGCCGACGCCGCGGCACAGCTTTTCGATGTAGTATTCCAGATGTATATCGAGCTTCATGGCGTTGATCATGTTGCGGCCGAAACCAATCTCGGACAGCATCAAGACGCCGCCAGGCTTTAGCACGCGGGCAAGTTCTGCGGCCGCTTCAGGCCAGTCGTCGCAGTGCTGGACACCTTGCAGCACACCGATGGCGTCGTAGTGATTGTCAGGATCGTCTGGTGAGTAGTTATAGGGCCAGGTGCTCAGCTGACCGCTCCGCCCGCGACGGTTCGACTCGACCCCGTCTCGGGCCTGTTCAATCACGTCGAACGATTTGATGGTTCCTGTCGGACCAACGCGGGCCCGGATCTCGTCCAGAAATCCGCAGCTCACCAGGCTTTCCCCGATAATCAAGACATTATCGCCGGGCTTCAGTTCCATCTTGGCGTACATCAGGTCGCCGACCGGCGCTGCAATTTTGCGCCACATCATAGGCAGGCCGCCTGTCATAATCGCCGCGCACCACCGCCGCCGCTCGGCAGGATCGTTGATGGCCTCGCCAAAGCGGGCGGTGTCATGGGGCTGAAGCCAATCCCACGGATTGTTACTTATGGGCGCGTTCATGTCGGCTCCTATCAAATTGTGACGATCGGCGGCGTTTCGCGCCGGACTTTGGCGGCCAGGGAGAGACCGAAGGCGAGGATGCAAAGGCCGATGGGCACGACCCCGGCCAGCAGGATCTGCCGCGGTCCCCAGCCAATGGAGAGCGCAAAACCGCCGAGCATTGCGCCAACAATCGAACCGAAACGGCCGCTCGCGAGCGCCCATCCCATGGCGCTTGTGCGCAGGTCGGCGGAATAGGCGCTCGCAACATAGGTGTTGAAGCCCGCCTGAGCCGCCTGCAGCGACCAACCGAGGCCGAAGACGAGCCCGCTGACGAGCATGGGATTGAGGGGGAGGACGCTGAAGGCGACGAGCAGGGCCGACACGATCAGGAGTTCAATGACCATAGGCCAAGTCAGGCCCAGCCATCGCACAATAGGTCCCTGGACGACCGACCCAATGATCCCGCCAAAGCTGAACGCCGCAATCGCTGAGGCGCCCATGGCCGGGGCGAACCCGGCCCTGTTCAAGAGCGCCGGGACCCAGTTGATGACAAAGTAGAGCACCATCAGGCTCATAAAAAAGCACAGCCAAAGCAGAGGCGTTAAACGCCAGTTGCCGTCTGCGAACAGCGCCTGGAAGGCGCCCCGAGATGTCGCGGCTGTCGCCGCCAGGGGCGGGTCGACGACGTCTTGCAGCGGTTGCCTAGGCCAAAGGCGCGTCGCCCAGGCTTGCGCGCTATTGCGCAGCTTTACGCCGCCCTTGGCGCGTTCGACGGACTGGGGCAGAAGCCAACACAACACGCCAACCACGACCAGAGGCGCGACGCCGCCGACGTAGAACACGGCGCGCCACCCGAGCGTCGGCATGATGGCGCTCCCAACCAGACCGGCGGCGAGGCCGCCCGCCGGGATCGCCGCACAGAGCAAGCACATGGTTATGCTCCGCAGGCGCTTTGGCGAGTATTCCGCTGTCAGGGCGCCGACGATAGGAATGGCGCCGCCAAGGCCCAGACTGGTCAGAAATCTGAGCGTTACCAAGCCCGCGGACGTCGTCACCAGTCCGGTGGCGAGGCTCAAAACGCCGACCCAGCAGAGAATGCCAAGCAGCGCATTACGCCGGCCTATGCGCTGGGCGACGAACCCGATGAGGACTGAGCCGAGGCCAAGACCAAACAGCCCCGCCGAAAAGATCATCGCGAACGAGGCGATTGGAATATGCAGAGTTCGACTTATGACCGGGGCCAGAAAGCCGATCGACTGTAAATCAAAGCCATCCAAAGTCGCGGCGCAGAAAAAGAACACCAGGAGCCAGCCTTGAAGCCAGCCGATGGGTCGCTCGTCGACGATGCGCGCGACGTCCCATCCCTGCGGCTCAACCCTCGCGACTTCGTTGAAAACGAACGCCGACGTCATTTAGCTCTCCCAGATCCAAACGCATCCGAGCCGCGGCTGGACCGAGACGACCTCATCGAGGCCGCCTCTGTCTTTGGTCTGGACGCACACACGAGGACAGACGCCATTCACGACGACAGACGCCATGGGTCAGCTCTTGAACGACACCCGGAAACCGAACGTCCGAGGCGGCGCGATAAAGAAGGACGCTGGCCCCGGCGTGGTTCCGGATATGCCGCTTGTATAAACGACGCTGTTTTCCAAATTCCGGACCCAGAGTGCCACGACCCAATGATCCATGGGGAAGTGATAGCTTAAGTCCAAATTGGTTCTTGTATTGCTAGAAATTAAGCCGCCTGCAGCATGTGTATAGAAAGCCCACTGGCTGCTGGCATACTGGGAGTCGACAAAAGCTATGACTTGGGCGCCGCTATTCAACATGAATTTGTGTTGATAGGATGAGTTCACCGTCCAATCCGGTGAATAGGGCAGGGCGTAACCGTCGAAGTCACCGGCCGGCGTGACAAGGGTTTTCGCCTTGGCGCTGAGATAGGCTGGCGCGACCGAGATCTGATCGACCGGAGAGAGCTTGGCGGTCAGATCGAGCTGGCCGCCGTAGACGTCCGCCTTGGCGGCGTTGTAAACCTGATTTTGCCCGGTAAAGGGATTTCGCTGGCTAACCTGATAGTTCTTATAATTATAGTCGTAAAGTTCCAGGTTTGCGAGCAGCCTATTATCAAATAGCTTGTTCTTTATGCCGACGGTATAGGCGGTAACTTCCATCGGCAGATAAGGGGCTGCCTGAGCGGTCGTCGGCGTAATACTGGCTGTACTGAAGCCGCCAGGGCTAAATCCTGTCGCAACGGAGCCGTACAGCATTGAAGCCGGCAGAACATCATATTCAGCGCCCGCCTTCCAATCGACGTAGTACTTTTCGTCGGACCCTACATACTTGTCATCGGAAACCTGATTCCCAAGGACCGCTTCGGTATTCTGACCGTTGATCGACTTTTCCGTATAAGAATATCTAAGGCCGCCGGTCAGGCGCAGGGCGTTGGTCAAGGCGTAGGTCGATTGACCAAAGACGGCCTCGCCTAGGGATTGGGACAGGAAGGGCCCATCTACAATATAGACCACTGGAACGGGGTAAAGCGACGCGGTATAGAGCGACCGGCTATAGAAATAATAGACGCCGCCGAGCACCTGCAAGCGATCCCAGTTGGCGTTGACCCGCGCCTCTTGAGAATACTCGGTCGTGCCCTGGTTCACCATCAACGGCGTAGGGGGCGGGCCGGCCCAGAAGGCGCCATCCTGGAAGATGCTGATATGGTTATAGCTGCCGATGTAGGTGAAGTTGATGGCGTCGTTGATCTTGCGATCAACCTCTATGCTCGTCTGTGTCGCCTTGTTGTCTATGCTGTAACCCAGCGCTTTCGGATTAAAATTTAGCTGCCAGACGTTGGAATTTGGCGACGGGACATTTTGTGCGGTGCTGCCAAGGCCGCCGTCATGATTGTAACCTGCAACCGCTGTGACGGTGGTCTTGGGATCGGGGCGCCAGACCGCGGTAAGCCTGCCGCCGACACTGTCTTGGTCATCCAGGCCGTTAGTGTAATAGCCGTCATGCTCGATGATATTTAGAGCGCCACGGACAGCGAAGGTGTCCGTCAGAGGCGCGTCGACGGCGGCGAAGGCCTGAACACGATTATAATTGCCGTATTCGAGAAAGCCTTCCTCGGAATACTCGGCGCCAGGTCTACGGGTGATGATATTAATGACGCCGCCCACAGCATTTCGGCCATACAAAGTGCCTTGCGGGCCAGGTAAGACTTCGAGACGAGCGACGTCGAAAAACGATTCGCCCGTCATCTCGTTGGGCACATAGGCGCCATTGATATTGACGGCGATCGCCGGGTCCGAGTTCGGCGACGTCAATGTCTGACCGATGCCGCGCAGGAAGATATTCGTCTGTGTGCGGACGGGCTCAATATTCAGGCTCGGCGCCAGCTGACCCACGGCGTTTAGATCGGATATCCCCGTTTTGACGAGGTCGCCGCCGCTGATGGTTGTGATCGCCGCGGGCGTTTTCTGCTGCGTTGTCGGAGTTTTCTGGGCCGTGACGACAATTTCGGTGACGCTGCTCGTGTCTTGCGGCGGCGCCGACTGGGCCGAGGCGCAGGACGACCACGCGCAAGCGATGGCGAAACTGGCGACGCTATTCAGCATTAGCGGCCTGTAAAGGCTACCCGTCTTAAACATTTCAACTCCCCGTTCTTATTTGTTTTTTTGATAGGCTATTTAATCTAGACGTAGAACGAAACAGACTCCTGGCGTTGTCCGGCATATATTCATGAGCCGAGGCGCAAATATATTCGGCTGCCGCGATATGCCTAGATTGGCGCAGCAAAAGGGTTGGTCAGGACCAGGATCGGCGTTTTTGTATTCGATTATCAGCCTGTTCTCATAGGATCGGAGCATTCCGCATAATTTTGGCCAAGGCAAGCAAAATTCTGGAAATAGCGGAAAAAGGTGATATTGTGGATGGGTCGCTATCGCACCGAAGCTCAGCCTGAGTGGCTTCGGGCGCCCTGCCGAGGTTTGCAATGTCCGTTGCTCAGGTGAGCGGCCCTGGAAAACGGGCCTTGGGCGTCGCCTGGCCGTGGCATGCTCTCCTGGAATGAGACGTTGTAAAAATGATCCATAAAAAATCATAGATAGGAGGATAGATTGGCTTCTCAAACAAAGGCAGGTTTCCAGGGTTCTGCATCTGCGCCTTACCTACTAAATTGCTGGTATGTCGCCGCATGGTCTGGAGAAGTAGAGCCGGGCGCGCACATGCGTCGCGTCCTGCTCGGACGGCCAATATTGGTCTTGCGATCTCAGAGTGGCGATATCGCTGCAATGGGCGACGTCTGTCCGCATCGCTTCGCCTCCCTGAGCAGGGGCCGGTTTGAAGACGACATCGTGGAATGCCCCTATCACGGGCTCCGTTTCGATTTAAACGGAGTCTGCGTCTACAATCCGCACGGCGATGGCAAAATTCCCGAGCGCGCCCGTGTGGCGAGCTATCCGGTTATTGAGCGGCATGGGGCGATATGGATTTGGCCGGGTCGTTCCGAAGCGGCCGACGAGACGCTGATTCCAGACCTGTCTTTCCTTGACGCCCCCTCCCCATTCCAAAGGGGCGATGGCTACCTTCGCACCAAGGCGAACTACCAATTGATGTCGGACAACATCATGGATCTAAGCCATTCGGACTTCGTTCACCGGACGACGCTCGGCACGGATGGGGCGACCGCCCGGGCTCAAGCAAAGACACAATTGGTTGACGATATCGTCACGATAGAGTGGTCCTTCGACGGAAAGGGCCTGGTGATGGAAAGAACAACGGCGAATCCGCCCGACATTCACACCAGAATAGAGGTAACGTGGCATGTGCCGAGCGTAATGGTTATACGCGTGGAAAGCCATCCGGTCGGCGAGGAAACGACGAAGCGTCGAACGACGGCCGCTCATATTATGACGCCAGAAACAGATCAAAGCACACATTACTTCTTCGGTATATGGAATAAGGACCACGTTGACTTTGCTCGCCAGATATTCGAGACCGAAGATGGGGTAATGCTGGAGGATATTGAGCGGAATATGGGCGGCAAAGATTTGTGGGATCTCAACCCCATCGTGCTGTCAAATGATGGCGGGGCCGTTCTTGTTCGTCGTGTTCTTGCACGCAAGATCAAAAGAGAACAAGAAGGGATGATTATGGATCTGGCGTCTTGAAGGCGGCGGCCACGGGTAGGCCGATGAAGTCGACAAAAGAGGCGCGCGCGCCGCTCCGGGCGTCCCTCCACCATCTCGCGATTGGCAGCCCGGACCCGTCGGCCCTGGCTGCCTTTTACGCCGAGGCCCTGGGACTAGGGCTCGATGTTGGAGAGAGCCGAACGCTCGCCACCGGGCCTGGCCGGCGGCTGCAATTCGTCGAGGGGCCAAGGAAGTCGCTTCATCTGGCGGCCTATGCTGTCGACGACATGGATGAGATCGTGACCATTCGCCAACGCTGCGCCGACCTTGGCGTTAAGGTTCATGACCACGAAGACCCCATGTTTCAGCCCGGAGCGATCCTGGTGGTCGATCCGGACGGCAACCGGATCGCCTTTGGCCTGAGCCCTAGCCTTCCGGCGCTAGGCAAGAGTGAAGGTCTGCCGGCGCGCTTGCAACATGTCGTCGTCGCCAGTCCTAACGCCGCCGCCCTGTCGCGCTTCTACCAGGAGGCGTTCGGCTTTGTTGTCTCGGACGAGGTCTTCGACGACGCGGGCGCGCTCCGCACCACCTTCCTGCGGTGTAGTCGAGAGCATCACAGTTTTGCGGTATTTCAGGCCCATGAGGCCTGGTTCGACCATCATTGCTATGAGGCCGGCGACTGGGGCCTGATCCGCGACTGGGGCGACCGCTTTGCGGACCTCGACCTGCCCATCCAGTGGGGCCCGGGCCGGCATGGTCCGGGAAACAACCTCTTCTTGTTCATTCACGATCTGGACGGGAACTGGCTGGAGATTTCCGCAGAACTTGAGGTCGTCGCTCCGGAACGTCCGGCGGGCGCGTGGCGGCACGAACAGAAGACATTGAACAAATGGGGCTCGGCCCCGCTGCGCAGCTGACCACCGCTTTACTGGAAACCAACATGAAACTGATCAGCTTCCGCCATTTGGGGCGGTGCAGCTATGGCGTGGTCGCCGATGATGATCGCGTGATCGACCTTGGCGCTTCGCCGTCTGCGCCCCCAGATCTGAAGTCGGCGCTCGCCCAAGACGCCATCGCGGTTTTGACGGCGCAAGCGAGGGACAGCCTTGACCTGAACCAGGTCGAGCTTCTGCCGGTCATCCCCAATCCCGACAAAATCTTCTGTGTTGGCCACAACTACGAGGCCCATCGCCGGGAAACCGGGCGAGCCAAGGTCGATTATCCCTCTATCTTTACCCGCTTCGCCGACACCCTGACCGCCCATGGCGCGCCGATCATCCGACCGACGGTGTCCGAAACCCTCGACTTCGAGGGTGAGCTGGCCGTGATCATAGGCAAGCCCGGACGCCATATACCGGAAGCGCAGGCGTTGAGTTATGTGGCCGGCTACGCCCCGTTCAACGAGGCGTCGGTGCGAGCTTGGCAGTGGCATACGCAGCAGTTCATTCCAGGCAAGAACTTTCCCCAAACCGGCGGCTTTGGTCCTTGGATGATTACGGCTGATGAACTGCCAGACCCCGCCTCCACGTCCGTCACCACGCGTCTGAACGGTCAGGTGATGCAGAGCCAGCCGACCTCTGAAATGATTTTCTCGGTGCCGGTCATTATCGCGTATCTGTCGACCTTCACCCGGCTATCGCCTGGCGATGTGATATGTTCGGGTACGCCGGGCGGGGTCGGAGCCAAGCGCACCCCGCCGCATTGGATGAAGCCGGGCGATGTGGTCGAGGTGGATATCCCCGGGGTCGGCTTGCTAAGCAACACGATCGCGCAAGAGGGGGCCGACGAACAGGAGCAAACGCGCTGAGGGCTCAGGCCGCGTTTTTAAACCGACGGCCGCCGACTGCAGGGCAAACGCGCAGCTTTTGCATTATTGACCGCGCCGCCAACGATCGCGTCCTTAAAGCTCGCGGCCGACTCTCCAACGTCTCCCATCCACGCCAAACTCCGTCGTCCCATTGGAGGCGTGGGGATGACCGCGCTCCAGCGCAGCGGGATTGGTCAGCCGGGTCGTTTGGGGGACGGCCGCCCAAGCACGACCTGACCACCTGGACTGTCACGGATGATTGGCCTGAGCGCGTGCCGGTGGCGGCGGCCGAGGTGGACGTGTTCGAGGCCTGGTTCGGCGACATCCTCGATGAGCTGTTGGGCCCCTGCGGTTGACCGCAGCCTCGCGCGTAACAGTGGCCCTCGGGGCGGAAGTCAGCGAACGGGAAGGGTCGCGGATCGGCGTGTTCCTATTTGGCGAGGTGCGTCTTTCAGCGTCCGCATCCTTCGCCGGATACGGATAAAGGCGCAGTCGCCCGTATTCGGAAATGGCTGCAAGAACACGGAGTAATACCATGAACAACGTAATCGAGATCGGGGGTGAGAAGGCCGTCATCGCCTTTGATCCTGAGATTCAGATGCTGCGGGGCGAGTTTGTCGGTTTGAATGGCGGCGCTGATTTTATGCGGAAAGCGTGAGTGATCTGATCGCAGAAGGCCGCAAGTCATTGGCCGTCT
>Ga0116226_10001053_pt1 | contig 24080 bp, 14 predicted proteins | sample S1TSphfallax_FD_89692 | JGI IMG/M metagenome (GOLD analysis project Ga0116226, IMG submission 89692) | Host-associated microbial communities from peat moss isolated from Minnesota, USA - S1T2_Fa - Sphagnum fallax MG | ecosystem: Host-associated > Plants > Peat moss > Unclassified | place: USA... | reverse complement strand
CCAAAAAAAAAATATTTAGGCCTTGGATAGCCCAGAATCAATTTTTTTTTTTTTTTTGTATTGACCAAGACTACCTTTTTTTTTCTTTTAGCTACTGTCCGTCCCGATTAAGGGGATGGATGAAATGTCCGTCCGGACATGGTTTTCAGGACTTGGGATCTCAACTTTGGGGCCTGGATTTTCACACTCGCGGTCTCCAAGACCGAAACCTGAAAACTTTTAGGACGTGATTTTCAAGATGTGGGATCTCAATTTTGGGGCCTGGATTTCACACAGGGGGCTTCACATGATCTAGGACCTGGAATTTTTTTGGCACATGATTTTCAAGACATGGATGGGGAACCAAGCGACTTCTCAGTGTCCGAAGGTCACGAGCACCCACTAGTTCAAATAAATAAATTAGAACTGACTTGATTCTGGTTCTACGCATTAGTGGAACTAGGGATCCAGTTCTAGGTTGCTCCAGAATTATTTGGTTACTTCTTCATTACCCTTTTGAACTTGTAAATACTGGAGACTTACTTCATATTTATTTGACCTAGCTTGTATATGGGTTGAGGTAAATCCAATGTTGGGCAGTTCTCAATGGGTGACCTAGTTCTCAGACTGGTTCTCAGTCTAGTTTCACATTGAGAACTGACTGTTTTCATTTTGGGTGAAAATCGGGCTGAAAATTGGTTTTACATTTCTCACCCATGTGAGAATTGATTGGGATAACTGGAATCAAAATTTTGTTTTAAAAAAAAGACAGGACCAGATGGGTTTTCACATGAAAACTTAATCTGGTTCTCAGAGTTTCGAAGGGAAAATGGTTAGGTTGGAATTAGATTTAGGGTTAGAAGTTGTAGGGTTTAGGGTTTATAGCGTGCCTCCACCAGGGGAGACTCTGAATGAAGAGGGATATAAAATTCAAAAAGTTTTGTCCTTGTTAACGTGTTTTTGATTTTTTGCATTGTGATTTGTTTCTTGTTTTTTTTTTCTTACATTTGCTTCTCTCCTTGCTTTTATTGTTGCTTGTTCCTTACCTTGCTTTTGTTGTTGCTTGCTCCTTGTTTTGTTTTTTATGATGCTTGCTCTTCATCTTGCATTGCTACTATTTGCTTTTTGTCATGCGTCATTCATCACTTTGTGTTGATGTTGCTTATCTTTCGTCATGCATCATTCCTTACTTTGCGTTGTTGTTACTTGCTTTTCATCTTGCATCACTCTTCGTCTTACATTGTTGTTGTTTGTTTTTCATCTTGCATCACTTCTCATCTTGTGTTGTTGTTATTGCTTACTTTTTGCCTTGCATCATTCCTCACCTTGTGTTGCTATTATTCACTTCTTGGCTTGCAATGTTTTTGTTCATTTTTTGCCGTAAATTGCTATTGTTCATTCCACATCAATTATTCACCTCACTTTACATTGTGTTATTAATGCTCGTTTTTCGCCTTGTGTTGCTATTGTTTGCTCCTTGCCTTGCATTGTTATTGTTCGTTTTTTGCCTTGTATTGTTGTTTTTTGTTTTTCGCCTTGCGTTATTATTACTCGTTTTTCGGTGTCCATTGTTGTTGTTTGCTTGTTGAGGTGTTGTACTCCCCCTGTCTTGTTATGTGCATGTTCTAGAGTTTGGAATGTGAGGTGTTATTCTAAGAAAATAAAGTAGTTTTTTATAATTTATTCAAAAGTTTTGTTGTTTTGTTTTTTTTTTTTAATTAATGTTTTTGGGTTTGTTTAAATTAGTTTTTTTTTTCAACTTTTGATTTTTCTTTTATCATTTTTTTATTGCAAGGTTTTTTTTTCCCTAAATTCATTTACATTTTAATTTTCATTTTAACCTTAGATTGAAATTCATTTTTGTAAATGTCTTTTGTAAACATTTTTGTAAATTGTAAATGCCTTTTCAAATTTGCTTATTAGTAGCCTAGAGGATTACATTTATTTGGGTTTTTTCATTAATCATCTAGTAGAATTCCATATTGCAATTAATAATGGAAAAATCATCCCAAAATGAAAACAAAATGAATAATAATGACAAAATATATCTAAATGATGTTGTAATGGAAGAAGAGTTTAAATCAACCAACTCTACAAACAAAAAAAAGTAATAATGCAAATAAGGGGGGCAAAAAAATGAAAGAAAATTTGAAAAATTGCATCTTCACAAAACAAAATGGAAACATGATAGTAGAAATGCACTATGTTGGTCATTTTATTGTGTAAATGACAATAAGTCAATGGATGTTAAATGGTTTTAATTGATGAGATGCATTCTTTGCTATGCTAGTCCAATTTTGATAACAAGTGCCAAAAACAAGCACGGAAAGGTTTGATATTGTATAGTAGTGCAAATGGAATTACCACATTAAAAAAAACATGTTTATGTAGACCATTGTATGATTGCAAAAATATTTAAAGAATAAGTAAATAATGTATTAAAAAACTTTACGAGAGACAACTTAGAAAGAAAAGATTTCATGTAAATGGAACCACTCTCTAATTTTTTTATTGCCAAAGATTTTTATAAGAAAGATGATGTGCAATAGAAGCAATTTTTGGAAAATTTAGCTCTTTTAATTGTTAAATACCATTTGCCAATGCATCTTGTCAAAAGCTAGTGGTTAAAAAGATAATTTACATTTGTGCCCAAAGGTTGTTTTGCTTTGTACAAAACAAATTTCAAGAATTTTTTTGCTAAAGTTAATGGAAAAAACTAAACAATTGTATGTCCTACTTGCTTTGGCAAATAATTATTCCATAACAAATTTTGATTTGTGGACGTCAAAAGGGTTTAAGGTTTAAGGTTTTTGCCCTTGTTATTAATTTGTTGGGGGCTGATTGGTCACCAAAACACATTGCAATTGTGTTTTTTGAAGCATTTGATACCTTTAGGCATGCATTAGCCAAAGATTTAATTGAATTGTTAGGCAAGTATGTTTTAAGAAAAAAAATTCATTATTAATGTTAAAGATGAAAGATCTAATTGATGTTTTAGGTTTGATAGAAAGTTTTTAGGGTAGTAGTTTTGGCCATGCATTCTTTAAGGTTAGTCAGTATGTTTTAACTAATGAAAAAAATTGTAAGAGTTTGAAATATGTATCTGTCAAAATTGCCTAATTTGACCTACATAAATGCATAATTTGGCCAAAAATATCAAGGAAAGGTAAACAAGAATGGAACAAGATTTGGGCAGATTTGAATTTTCTTCAAAAAAATTGAACAATTAGTTAAAAGAAATTTATCATCTAAATTTTTATATTTATTTTTTTATTATTAATTTTGTTAAAATCTGCTACAATGTAGATCATTATCATTTGTCATTTATCTTTACAGGTTTGCCAACAAAATCATTTTTTTTCAAGAGGTTCTACAATTCAAGAATGCTATAATGTTTTGTTACAATAGGTAGAATTCAATGAGGATGTCAACCAGAGTTCCACCCCCTTTGACATGGCATATTTGTTAAATTGTTGTTGATAGTTTTTCCCCCATTGTAATTGCTTGTGTTTTAAATAATCTAAGAAACATCGGTTGTTAAATGATGCCTATCATTATACGATTTCCTTAAGCTTAAAATTGAAAGAAGAATCAAAAAATGCACCATCTTTTTAAACCCTAATGGAAGAGGATTTAAGTGTGGCACTTGAGTTAATTTGTTTGGCTTCCAACATTAAAAAAGAAGTTTGTGGAGTTCTTGATAGTTTTCTTTCCTTCTTGAAGAAATTTGATAAAAGAAAGACACATAATATGTTAGCTCTAATGTTGGACCCAAGATTTAATAATCTCTGCTTAGTGCTTTCTTTCATTGATCATGATCAAAGATAATAATTGTCAAACAATATGATATAATGTCATTATATCTTATGTTCGTGAAATGTTATTATCACTTGCATTTATCAATAGAATCTAATAATGGTTTTGATGACCAAAAAATGGATGATGACAACAGTTTGGATATTTAAATTGTTGAAAATATATTGAAAGCCAATATCTTTTGTCAAAAAAATAATGTTAAAAAATAATTTTCCAAAAATATATATTGAAACTTTTGAGATTTCAACTTGTGAAAACCAGCCCAAAAAATTGGCTATAAAAACCAACTATTCTCAAATTGTTGAGAATCACCAAGCTTGAGAACCAAATTTGTTTTCCTTCAAAAAGATCTAATATTAGGGATGATTCTCGTAAACCCCTTATTTTAAAAAAAAAATAGAAATTGAGGTGATTTTCACACTCGCCTTAAAGAACCAAAACTGATAATTTTCTAAAATTAGCAAGAACTGCCCAACTTTAGTTTATCCATAATCAAAGAAAGGTTATTGATTTGAATAAGATAAATTAAGGATACATGTTAAAATCCTCATGTAACATGTACGAATTTCCATATTTTGCAATGCATGTGGATTTGATGCCATAGTTTGAACTTCCATGAATGAAATCATTGTGAACAAAACATTCTAATTCATGTTAATGCACCTGGAGGAGGTATAGGAGAGCTACCTAAACATAAATCTTTAGAAGAATCATGGAAAATCATTTTGTTAACCTAACATTGTGTTTGTGTTACAAGATTTTTGTCTTTTGAAAATTTGATATTAAGTTGACAGTCACTCCACTGTTGGTCATTTAAGATTCCAGCTGAGATTTTATGTTAGTTAACATTTGTGATGTGCTTGTAGCCAAAAAACAAAAAAACAAAAAAAAACTTGCTTCTCTTAACATTATCTTTGCTTTAAGTGTGATTGCAACTTTATATGTAGAGAGTGTTAAATAGGTTTGTGTATAAGTGTGAAGATAAAACGTTCTGGTAAATGAAATTGTTAAATATGGTGGCCTGAATTTATTTTCAATGTCAACTAAAATTTAAATCCATGATATATTTAGTCTATGAAGCTCTTGTTTGTTTATAAATATGCAAATTCACTGAAATACAGTTTGTCCTCATAATAAGCAAATTAGTTCTCAATTCATCTTTCTTATGTGTTTTTCTTTTTCATGAAGTCCAGTGGAAAAACGGATATCCAACTCCTGAGGATAAAGATCCAAGCAATTTTACAAGATTGGAGGTGACCCAAAATATATATCAGGAATTGCGAATTAGACATACCAAATAAAAAGTGTGGAGCAACATCCAGAGTCGAAACAAAACTGATATAGTAAGTAATTATGCCAAGTGCATTTGACAGAGAAACTCTACTCTTATGGTGTAGACTGCAACATCTGTATACAGTAAGAATCTGATACATGAGAATGTGGTTGCAAGGTTGGTGCACTTGCCATATCATGAAACCATGAAAGGGTCCATGTATACATGTATTGTAAACTGACTCTACTGCCTCCTCCCTTCTCATCACTGATCCTCTCAACTTCTGCCAACAAAACAAGCAGATCTACAGACCACAACTGGAATTCTCCAGTGTAATCCTACTCTCATTTTGTGAGGAGATGTCTGATGCCGTCTATAATTACAATCATGATAAATATGCTTGAATCGTCTATCATGTCCTAAGCTTCTATTTTGAACAAACCTTAACATTTAGCAGGTCACAAGCTTACCAAGGGAACATAAAATGCAGAGTCTTGTGCAACTTTAATACGGTGCTGTCTGCAATGCCTGGTCTAAATCGGCAATCAGGTCATCCACATCCTCAATGCCAATCTGCAGTTTTTTAAGCCAATAAACATATTAGCACAGAAAATGCATCAGACCAAACTTCAGTAGACAGAGATTGTATGCATCTACTGAATAGGCAGACTCTATAGCATCTGCAATGATGAAGGAAAGAGTATATACAGAATCCATTCTCCAAAAAAATTCATACTTTCAATTACAGTTCACTTGTACTTACTGAGAGGCGTATTAGGTCTTCAGTAAGTCCACGAGCCTCTCGAACCTCAGAAGGAATGCTTGCATGGGACATGAAGCATGGTAGACTGATCAATGACTTCACGCTCCCTGTCATCACCAACATAAGCTACAACCACTTAAAAACTATACATCCACAGTAACCTTATGGCTAGATAAAATATTTCCACATCTTGCATCACCCACAGAACAACTTGCCACTTGCAGAGCTACAAGTGTGACTTATTGGGAAGAAAGAGAAGGGAAGTGTGGTTCAGGAAATAACCAAAGCTGACAGTGATGCTAAAGAGCTTGGTGGATTCTGCAATATGCTTGGACACTGCTAGTGAGCCTGTGTTGAAGCTGAGGACAGAGCCTGCCCCTTTGCACTGGATAGACATTCAACATACTGTCCTGTCAAAAAATCTTGGATGGCATTGTAGCTTAAATACCAGAGAAGAAATTATTTGTGAGACACATTTCCACTACAAAAGTCCCAACATCAGCAGTAGTGCAGTAGAGTGCAATAGTCAATAGATGTGCCAAAGATTGAGACAGAGAGTAGACATGTAGGACACACCTGTGAGAAGTGCAGGCTGCGCCCTCTGTGCCCAGGGAGGCCTGCATAATTCACTCGAGGAATGCGAGGATGGGATGCCAGAAACTCAGCAATTTTTTGTGCATTAGCCTGTGGAGGATTTTGTACACCACCAATCAGTACTTCTATGGTTCTATCAATAACAATGGTGTTACTGTCCAAAGCCCCCATATCTTGACAGAAAATAGCACCAAAGCTCTCCAGTATGATTCCAAACCTGCTGTTTCTCAACACGAAGAGCCATGGTTTTAACTCCCCGAAGGCAAAGCCAGCAATCAAACGGAGCAAGGCCTGACCCCTCTGCATTTTGTAGGAAGTAAATCTCCTTTGCCAAACTGCACTGCAGTGACAGCCTTAGTCTGAAGTTCAAAGGGTGCAAAGAGCTGCTGACAATCAGGACAAATCCAATCCAGGGATGATAACAATCTCCAGGGTGTCACAGCAGTTTGCATCGATCCAGAAATTCAAAGCAGTTCAGACATAAGGTTCTGATGCACACCTTTCACTCTTGACAGCAAGAACTCCAGCCATGACATCACTATGCCCTGCTATAAATTTTGTTGCCGAATGCATCACTATATCTGCCATACAACAAACACTTTCTTGAACTCTTTTGCAAGAATACTGGTTTTACATGTAAGCTCTACACACGTCAATTTGATCTCAGCAATCAAGAAGATGATACCACGGCATCAGATTCCGCAGCTGTACTAGGTTAGCTTGATGTACACTTTACCAGCACCAAGATCCAATGGTTTGGAAAGAACAGGAGACATTATGCTGTTGTCAACTACAAGGAGAGCTCCATATTCATGAGCAATCTTAGCTATCTCCTGTAGAAAATTGCCACCAGAATATGTGTTATCAGAACATTTCCCAGACAGAACTGCTTATTAAAGGACACAAAGATCCTGCAATCAATCTTCTAGGACACCACAAGATCAAAAGCAAAGGTGGAATTTACTACCCTAAACTAACTTCTTTGAGCTCAAGTCTAACCAGACTGACAACAATTCTGAATGCAAGAATTCCAGTAAGTGAGGTAGTATAACTAACCCGGATGTCAGAAATCATCTGTCGTGGGTTTGTGGGGCTCTCAATCCATACTATTTTGGTGGATGGTCCCACTGCTGCCCTAACCTCGTCTAGATTGCCAGTATCAATTCTCCTGCAGGAGACAAGCCCCAGTTTTCAGGATCGGGCTAGACCTAGACAAGAGAAGATGACAAAGGAGTCCAAGCCAAAACACAAAAAAGCAGTTCAGCATGTCAGATCACCAGATACACTTGAACCACCTTCCAGAGCACCTTCCCTCGCCATGTTACAAATTGCATGCTTGCAAAGTTTCCAGCAAGGTGTAATTTCAGACAGGCCAGGGGTCTCACTTGACCACAAGGCCAGACTTTGGGCAAACTTGTGAGAGTAGACGATCAGAGCCACCATATATATCATCACCTGCCACTATTTCTTGCCCTGCAATCAGATTAAAATGTGTCTTATTACTGTAGCAAAAAGTGTGAAGCAAAAGGACCAGTTTCATCTTGTTTGGAACTCTTTGAGGATGAAGCTTACCTGCTTTAGCAAGGTGCGTAATGGTGGAGAGTGCAGACATTCCTGTTGTAAAGCAAAATGCTCGGTCTGCACCTTCAAGTTTAGCTAAGAGTCTGCACACATGAGACTACATAGTGAGAGCTCAATCAGAGCTTCTGCATACACTGGGGTACAAGCATAGTCGCCAAGCTGGATATAAGATAGAAAACGTATCCACAATGAAGTGTGCAGTAACCTCCAACTTCCTAAGAGATAGAAGGTTTGGCTTTCCATACCTTTCAAGGACATCACGAGTAGGGTTGCCACTTCGTGTGTAGTCATACGGTCCACAATCTGTGGCTGATGGCTGCCAAACCCAATGCAAAAAAACCCACTTGTGGTGTAATCAGATGGTGATACCATAGACCAACACTACATGTAAGGGACAAAGATATGTAGATTCCATTGCAATGGAAAGAGCTTTTTTGAATGCTGCTACTGGGTATATAGCAATGGGTGTCCTAGTTACCTGCTTGAAGGTGGCAGTCTGATATAGGGGAGTACTAACAGCTGAATATGGATCAAACGAATTGTCTAACTGCAAAAGCTGTGTCGAAACATGCAGCTCCTTCTCAGTTTCTGCAAGACATTGATTCTTTTAATTCAGCAAAAGTGTGCAAGACTTGCTTGAGTGACATACAGATGTTTTCGATCATCTGGCAGCATGGGCATCTGCAATCCATCCATGCTAGAAGCAAATGCCAGTGTTATTGAATTTCTTATGCAAAAATCAAAGAGAAGGTAGGAAAACTTGGCCCTGAGAAATTTTTCACCTTGCAAAAAATTGTCGCTGGAATCAGCATCCTCCTCAGAAAGCTGCCATATGGTTGTTGGAGCGGTTTTTAATCTGAAAGCTCCTCTCAAAGTTTTGAAATCCGAGTCTCTCGAGGTGTCGTTAGCACCTCTGCTAAATACCAAGGACGAGAACACGGCCCTCTTGTCTGCCTGCAACATACAAGAACGGAAACAACAAAGGAACCAGTTCAGAGACCTTGGAAACAACACTAACAAGCTTGTACAAGAGGATAGTTTCTCTAGCAAAATTAAAATAGTCCGCACGAGAGCAGAAGAAACAGATTCAAGAAGATTTTCCGAACATAGAAAAGCGGAAAACTCTACCTGCACAAGGCTCCATCGCTTGATGGAGACAGGAACCAACGAGTGATTTTTGGGGAAAACCGATCTGCTACCCCGGAATCCCGCATATCCGCCAACTTTCGCACTATCCGCCATTGCCATGTCTCTTCTGCTTCTCCCAGCAACAACAACAGCTACAACAACAAAACAGTTTGCCGCTCTTCGGATTCGCAAACACGAGAGGCTGATGAGGACGAAACCCTATCACGCGTCCCACGCATTTCGCGACCGAACGAGTTCAGCCCTAGATTTCAGGCGCACGAGAGTACTGACGGATGTTCGACAACCGGGACAGGCCGCAAACTTCGGATCCTGGAGAAAGAACTACAATCAGATCACATGTTCTCCATGCTTGCTGTATCATGCCTTTCTTTTCGAAAGAGTCTCCGAAAGCAAATTTCAAACCGAAGATCAAATCCAGCTTTCAAAACACGCAGTACAATCAGATCACATGTTCTCCATGCTTGCTGTATCATGCCTTTCTTTTCGAAAGAGTCTCCGAAAGCAAATTTCAAACCGAAGATCAAATCCAGCTTTCAAAACACGCAGTAAAAGCTTGCAGGTCAGGAGCACCAGTCCAAAAGCTTATCTATTCTTTCAGAGATCACAGACTGGTTCACAGAGCTCTGAACAACAAGCCAAGAGAGATTATATATTTGCAGGAGTTTTGTGGCTTCGACGAGCTTGCAAGAAAAATGCTGGCAACGTTGTCATGTTTTGTCTTTGTGGTGTGCGGAGAGGCAAAGTTTTGTTGTCAGTAGTACGGGATTCTGCAAACATTTCTAACACAGCGAATTTCTCTCGTGTCATGTGCATTTTACAAGCTCATGCTTGAGCTAGAGATCACCTTCCTGTGGTTTGTTTAACTTTGTCTCTTTCTCTCCGTGTCTTCTTATTTTCCTCTGCGGAAAGATCATATCAGACAGGAAACAATGCAAACACTTCACCACAGCTCTCTCATGAGAGTCTTTATGAAAAACAAATTTGTGAACAGTAGAGAGTTCTCTTCTGACGACGTCAAAATGGATTTTGATATGCTGATATCGAGCTTACATGAAAGCTCTCAAGGTCGAGCAACCCGACGACGACCATTGAAGCCGAAGCCAAAAGGAGAAAAAATTAGCAAAAGAACCAAAAGAATTCATGATCAAGACATCCACGAAAAGATAATCACCTCCACGACAAGGCAATGTGACGAAACGAGAAGCGCCTCCGGCGAAAGAATCGAAGATCTTCAACAAAGAGCTGCAGAGTTTGCAAGGGTAACGCTCTCGAAGTCTCTCTCTCGAGCTTGCAGGCAGGCAAGCACAAGAGATGAGATGGGTCACCCGGCTCATTACCGGGGCAAGGGATGGCTGCTCTCGGCCATTAGGAGTTTCAAATAGCGAATAACAAATTATGGTTAATTTTTTACCACTAAATTCAATACATTATCATTTGGTGGTCTCCAATCCAATTTCTGGAGGTATGTGAAGAATATGGCGAGATACGAGCCAAAGGGTAGACCCGGGGAAGTTAGGGGAGAAAGAAACAGTTCAAAACCCTAGACAATTGCCAAACCCTAGAACATGGGGACCTTATTGCCTATTTTGTGTAGGTATGCCCTAAACTCCCCTTTATTTATGGAATGACTCATTACACCTTTTTATTTAGGGAATGATTCACTTTTGAAGTGACTTGTCATGACCATACGGTAGTGAGTAGTGCCTACTTATGGTTTTCAAGTTTAGGGTTAAAGGGAGAATGACTCTTCTGGTAGGACCCACTTTCATGTTGTGAGTGGGGAATAGTGTGAAAGAAAGCTTATAACGTTGGGAGTAGTTGGAATTAGTGGAGCTCCTAGTTATGGTATCTTGTTAACATTGGCCTAGATTCTCTGAGTGGAGTGGGCTTGGCTTGACTATATGTGTTTACATCATGAGTTTTATGGTAAGAGATTTTTCTTATGACATTTTCATTCAAAAAATTATTTTTTTGGGACTAGCTAAACCATGGGGGTTTTATGATCTCACTCTCTAGTTGTGTGGCCGAATGGGAGTGGGTGGCGTAGAAAGGAGCACCTCAATGAGAGCTTTCCAATGCACCAAATAACGTTGGATTTCATTGAACGGATCAAAAGTTATGATCGTTTAAAATTGCCGATGTGCATTTGAAGCTTTTTGGTGATGGTTTTCAAGTGACGTCAATTTTTCAAATAAGTGGAAATTTCCTTGGAGAAAGTTGTTGAAAATTGGTAGGAGTGTAGCTGAAGAGCCGATCTACAATCTGGTTGAGACAGATTGTGTTTTCATCAAGCAATTTATGCATTATGTTCATTTTTGTGATGACGTTTTTTTCTAATTTGCACATACCTAGTACGAAAGCGCTATCGAATTTTTAGCTGAATAACTAGGGAAGATGATGTGCCCCAAGTTCCTTGTTAGACTCAAAAGAGTCCAACTATATTAAAGAACAAAAGTACTTGGAACTTGGTGCCGTTCTCAACTTCCAACACTAAAGGGGGTGAAAGAGGCGTGCTGAAAGCTCCAGGATTAGACTAGGAAGAGGGACAACTTATTTAATTACTCGGTCCTGCATCAAAACCAACCACAAGTTGGTTAGTTCACCTTCGAAAACATTATTGGTGTTGGGACAAGCCACAGGCAACACGAACTCACTTGACTCACCACAGCTCGAACTCGGGGGAAGCCACCACCTTCCCCCATATAGTATTCTTTACATTGCTTCATCGCACCCGCATCTGAATGGCTTTTAATCCATGTACTCCCAAAGAGGAGTCCCGAAACTATCTTGGATAGGACTTTCAAAACTTTGGGAGCTCATAACTCCTAGCTCAGACCTCTGATTGGGATGAGGTCTAAAGCAAACTTATAGCTCTCCTCAAAAGCTTTCCAACAGTGTGTCACACTCCACCTGCACACACCAAGGTCAGGTCGATTCTCAACTTTTAGTGGTTTGGAATCACATTGTCAATTTGACTTCCGACCTTTCTTTCGACCATAACTTGTGCTATAGATGTCTATATGGCTCATGCAAGGCCATTTTCGACATTTACACTTCAAGACCTTTTCAATGGTATAAAGAACACCTCAAGGCGAGGTGTTTTGACCCTTGCAATTGAACTCTAAAGCTTCAGGAGTCTCGAAGGACTCCAAGTTCTCACTTTTGGGAGTGCGAATCTCATCCTCACAATTGCTTCAAAGTGGGGTTGCAACATAGAAGATATATAGGGCTACCTGTAAGTTAGAGGGACTTAACCACCAACTAAGGGGGCGAGTTGTGGTACACGACTATTTGTGTACGCTCTTGTCCATGTTATGTGTTTGTGTGTGTATGTGAATATGGTATGTCAATGATGTATGTTGTATGATGATATGAATTCGCACAACAGACTTTCTCTCTTTCTATTCTAGGTTTGGTGATTATATTCGAAGATACAAAAGGAAAAAAAAATGCAAAATGTATATTTAAATATTAAATTGTGTTTGTAGTTGAAAACAAATAGTTTGTGATGCACTCCCAAGTCACGGGGTGAAACCCACTTGAGGGTCTCACAAAGTCAAGTTGCGGAAAGTTGAGACTTAGAGGCACGCTCCCGACTTCCAACTCTAGAAAGGGGTAGAGGGTCGAGTTGGGAGCACAGGGACTAGACTAGGAAGAGATATTAGTCGATCAAGCATGAATCTCCACCAAAACAAACCACAAAGTGGTTAGTTCATATTTCCGGGACACCCTTGGGTGTTGGGACAAGCCACGGGCACTTCGGACCACAAGACACACCACGGCCCAAACTCAGGGGAAGCCACCACCTTCCCCCATATAGTATACTCTGCAACGCTCCGCTGAGGCTACATCCAAATGGCTCTTTTTCCCGGGACTCCCAAGTTGGAGTCCCGAAATTGTCCCGGGTGGAGTTCCGGGACTTTGGAAGCTCATAACTCCCGACTGCTAGGTCTGATCGTGACGAGGTCTAAACCAAACTTGTATCCCTCGTTGAGATCTTTCCAACGACGTATTGCACTCTCAATTCGGACGTTGGGAAGAGGTCGATTCTCGACTTTTAGTGGTCGGGAGTCAAACTATCAGTTTGACTCCCGGCCCTTCTTTTGCCCATAACTTGGGCTGCAGATGTCTAAATGACCACTGCGAAGCCATTTTCGATATCTACGCTTCAATACCTTTCCAATGACACCAAGAACACCCTAATGCAAGGTGTTTTGGGTCCTGCTGTCAAGCTCTGAACATTCGGGAGTCCCGGAGGACTCCCAAATCCTTGTTTTTTCCAAGTGTTAGGCTTCACCCCCACACTTGGCCAAAGTAGGGTTGTGACAGTTTGTCTCTTATGCATCATTTATAATTTGGAATTGATATATATGTTTTTTGAATTCAAGCACTGCAAATCCTATAATTTTAAGTTAAAACTATCACCACCTAAACCAACTTCTAAATATTTGACAATATATTCAACTTGACAACAAACCTTTAGTGGTTCAAAACATTATTCCTATCATATATGTTATCCAAAATCTAATTTGCATTAGTTCATTACAAAGCTAACTACAAGGCACACTGACCAAATTTCAAGTTCTACACCCAAGTTAATAAAAAGTTATGTTATAGAACCCGAAAGGGTTTCACAAAAATAAAAAACTTCACTTGACAGCAAACCCCCAGTCACTTAAAACATTGTTCTTATCACACATGTTATCAAGGTCTAACTTGCATTAGTTCATTGGAAAATTAATTACAAAACGCATTTGCCTACCAAATTTCAAGCTTTGTAGTTAAATGAAAAAAAAATCATGTTATAAAACTCGATAGGTTTTATGAAATTTCTTTAAGATTTCAAGCTCCCAAAACTACCGTTATTCACCTCCATTCTTTCAAAAATATTATTATCATCCATTATATTATCCTTCTTTCCACCATCTATTGAGACTCATCATTCTTCTAGTCTCAAAGAAAGTTATAGGAACAAACTTTCAAATATTGAAATTGAAAATTACGTCAAAAAAAAAAGTTCAAAATGATTTGAATTCATGCCTTTAAAAAGAAGGAAAAGGAAATAGATGAAAAAAAACCCCAACTCAATGACCTATGAAAGGTTCCGATGATTGGTGCCCTATGGAAGGTTCAAATGTTTAGTGGCCCTTGAAAGGAGAAGGAAAAACATCTTTTTCACCTTTTCTCATTTTACCCCCAACAATTTTTTTGTTTAAATTTTTTTTTCATTAATCTTAAGGTTTACCTACCATGGTTTTTAAACTGTTTATTTACACCTTTCCTTCTTTTTTTTTGACCTATGAAATACAACCACACATCTCAATGTACCAAGTCTTCGACACATTCATTATCGAGTTGATTTTAATCGAAGATTTTTTCCTTTCCTTGAATTCATGACATCATGCATGACCACGTTTTACGAGCCTCAAGTTGCATAAGTGAATGAAAATTTGCCTCAAGAATCATCCTTATATTTGACATTGATGTAACATCTTTATGAAGAAAATCCTAAACCGCGAAAGGTGCACCTTCATCTTGAAGTTGAACCCCCTTGAGCTTGATATTATGGCATTTTTCCGAACTCTCACACCTTGGTGATTTTGTTCTAAATCAACCCCGTTTTTGGTCATGAGCCTGAATTTTTTTGCGAATGTTTTTATGAAACTAAAAGTACTTCCACTTCACATGGTGTTCAATTTTCGGCATTGGCCATTATCGTTGGTGCATGGTCCGATTTGTCAACTACCTCATAATGACAAGTTGTTTTATTTAGTTCACACCATTCGACGTATCTTGGATTTTTTGCAATTATGAATTATCACTATGGCATGACCTAGGACTCAACATGTAATTATAGCTCTTCATTGAAATTATCCATAACTTGAATAAATGTCTCATTCATCATGAAATTCATGTGGTGATTGCCACCTTATCACACTATTTATTTAAATGTTAAATTGTCTCAAATCAATCTTACGCTTATAATGTTTTAAAATTATTCCATCTCCATTGGACCCTTCATTGACCCCCTCAACTGCTCCACGAATTTCAAACATCTTCATTACCCACTAAATATTAAAACAAGACCAATGTTTCAATAAACATTACAAATTTCGACATCTACTTCTAACTTTAACCTTCTATATATTTATCACCCCTAATCACATAAACGAGGTTTTAAAATTATGATTATTAGCTTTTGTTGAAAAAAATAATTAACCCTACATCTCATTCATCTAATATCAAATTTCGAAAAAAATAAATCCCATGTAATCATGTGCACTTATCATTTTTTATTTTAATATGAAGTTCCTAAAAACCCATAATAACCTTACCACACCCCAATATCCTTAATGTAACTCTTAAAAATTGAGACCACCGTACATGATTATGTCGATATGGTTCACACCAATTTGGTTAACCTTTATTAGCCTTCCTTTCCAAGGCAAAGATATTGTGTTTAAATTCATTATAGAGTATAATAGCTTAAGGGATTTTGGCCCCTAAATAATAATATGTCTATTTTCATATGAAATTTTTTGAAATATGATATTTTGGCTTTTGTTGAAACTTGAATTAGTTATGGAGTTATAACATCTTGAAGGATTTTGGTTTTTTTTTTAAGGATAATTTTAAAATTATATTTTTGCATGGTGAAATATTTGAGTTTCAATAATAATAATAATTGCTTTAAGAATTTTTTTAATGTAAATGGCAAGGCCACAGTGTGACATGTCCCTTATTTAATTTCATTTTTCATTATTTTTACTGTGAAAAGAAAAAAAAAACGTGGGTTAGGACTTTGAAAAAAAAAATGTTCACTTGAGGATGCATTTTGTTTTCCAAAATGCCCCCCCTTTTGTGGAGGACAAATTCCATTTATAACATGTCCTCCAAATAGTGTGAATTTTTTCCAATTGTTTTCTGTTGTGATAACAAGTCTTTTACATTATAATTATTTACACTAATATCGCATGTGCTAGTTGCCCAAGTATGAACAAATCAAAGGCCCAACTGATTCTTCCTTTCACACTCAATTTTTGCAATTTGTTTGAATTTTTAATCACAAAATCCTCAAAATTCAATATATTTCACACCTTACCTCTGAAAATTGTGAAATAATTTTTTTTAAATATGAATTTCCAAGGTCTTTCCAACAACACCAGGAATACCCCCAAATTCCAATACATTTTTCAATTTTGATTTTGTTTAATTTTCATTGAAAAAATGGTTCAATAATCAATAACATTCACATTGTGGGTCCAAACCTTCTCAAACCAAGTTGCTGCATCCCTACCCATCAAGAGCTTTCCAAAGATACAAACAATGTGGCATGAAACGCCATGGTTCAGGAGAGTTCAACATGACAAAATATGAAACAAAATAAAACAAAACAAAACAAACTACCTTGTTTGATAGATAGATATTCACATTTTTTATACCTTAGTACAACAACAACAACTTCAACAAATGTATGTTAAATAATTGTTTTATTTTGAAGACTCAAAGTTGGAAATTGAATATTTCAAAATATTTTACATTTTCCTTCATAAAATCATGTATTTTCAATGTTTTCACAAATAATATAATCAGTTTGCAAGTTAGTAATGTACTACAGTATTTGTTTCCTTCCCCCTGCCTAAACCAAAAGGATAAAAAGACTACCAAGGTTAATGGCCAATATAAAACACTTGAAAAAATGTCTTAAATGTATTTTTAAAGCTTTTGGTGATTTTATTGTGGTTTTCTTGAAGTTGTTTGGTTGATGACATTTATTTAAGTAAGGTAATTTCATGTTGCAAATTTTTCATGTGGCATATTGAATAGTATGGTTACCCAACTTGATGGGGTGATGAAGATGGTAAATTTTTTTAACTTGGTATTTGAACCATGTGACAATGTTGAATTTATTAAAGGTGTAACGATGTTGTGAATGAAATTTAAGTTTGGTAGAAAGTTGGTGAACAAGAATTATGCAAAGTGAATTAAATGTGTGAATACATTGTAAACTAAGGATAAATTAGTGTGTTTATATTTAAAAGCTAGTTTTTTATTGATTACATATTTTAATAAAGTAATGAGCACCACAAAGCAAAGAGAGACACTAGCTTAATTCCATTCCAATTTCAATAGCAATGTTGAACATTGAAAACTAAAACTTTTCATTTTTTCTATAATAATTTTCTACAAACCTACACAAAACTAGTAGAAGAAGCAATTAAGCCAAAATTCCAAAGTCCTTTCTAATTGATTTTTTTGAACTCTTTGTCAACTTTCAAATAATATTCTAAATGTAAAACCCCATGCTCATTATTCAATGTTAAAGTAAATTTATCAAGTTACACAACTATAAAATATACAATAATTTGATTATTGATATACATAATTTAGAAATAGTTTGTCATTTACACTCACGATTGTTTATAATTTGTGTTTTTTGGCCATTTGGAACTAAAATTTGAAAGATTTTTCACAATCACAATTTTATTGGCAAATTTTTCTTAACGTTTTTTAGCATTCCTTCTTCAAACTACCCCCAAGATTCTTAATTGTTCAAATACAACTCTATGGTCTATAATAGAATTCATGAAAACTACATTCATAGCTTTGATGACCTTTTAAATGAATCGTCTTCACATTTTAAAATTCCCATGTGTACATTGTGAATCATCAAACTTAAGCGAGTAGAATTAATGAAAAGAGTTGGTGATCAACCCAATATTGAAACAAATATATCTAATTCAAACTCCTCATTCATAGTCTTGTTTTTTCACCCCTTGTAACAATAATTGCATTTGATTTTCATCAGTTAACATTTCAATTCCATCTTCTTCATGCGCACATGTGTAGCCCTCAATAAATTACAAAGCTCCAAGATAATGGCTTGAAATGCATTAGGTTCATTTAAGAAAAACATTTTTGAGGCTAGGCCCCAACCACCTATCCTACATCATCTTGAAAAAGGATTTAAAACATACATCCAATTATGTTTGCCATTGCCACCATTGGTTTTTATTCTCCATTATAGTAAATGGTAACAATCCTAAAATAAATTGCTTGTTTTGTTTGAAAATGGATTGTAATCCAAAAACCAATTTATGTTAATATATAAACACATCTTATGTGATGTTTTTGAACAACTTACTTGCAAGTGGCAACTTGCATGTGGTTTGGTTTTACATTAGGATCATCCAAGACATAAAAACAAACCTTAACCTTCTTGACTACCATTGTCATCATTTGACCTTTGGAAGTTACAAGCAATATAACAATCAGTGGTCTAAAACTATTATTCAATTATAGATGGAAAGTCATGTGAAACCAACAACATAATCAATTGCATCATAATTTCATTCCTTGTTTAACAAAAGGCCATGTTCACTATCGACAATCCAAATTCCACCATGTTAATGCAACAAAAGGTTGAATAAGAAATGCCCTTTTTCGTGTCGCTAACAATAGTTTGCATTATGTCAATGTCTAAACATAACACATTTAAAGTTTACTGCATGATGCATCTATTGTAGGGAACATTTGAAATTCTCACAATGTGGTGCCTTATATATTTTTAAAGGTAAACCATTAGTTATAGTTTAGTATCCAACACAATAAGATGTTACATCTAAACTCCTGCCCCAATGACACCTAATGGAAAACAAATCACAATTGGAATTTGGAATGTTTGATAAAGCCATACAAGTGGGGAAAACCTACCTATGTCAATGATCACAATTTTGGCTTCTACCATGTTACATTCTTTGCAAATACAAAAGGTTCATATGGTACAAAAACATTACCTCCTCCAATGGAAAATATATATTTTTGCTTGGATGTTGTTAAAACAATCTTGAGGCAAATTACTACAATATTTAATGAAAAATTATAGATATAGGTTTTGAGCTTATATTCACAACACACACTTGGCTTGTAGGTAAATTTCAAGTTTTAATAAAATTTTCACATATCCCAAAACCTTGCTCCAACTTTCCTTTCAAGTTCCCACATGGTCAACTAAGCCAAGAACTTAGGGAAATCATTACTTGTATATTTTAGGAAACAATTTGATGCAAAAAATATTTTTTAGTTTGTTATGAAATAATGGCCTATTTTGAGTACATTTAAAATTATATTAATTATATTTTCATAATGAATTATAGGCACCTTAGTTACATTTGAGATGATTAAAAAAATTATTTTTTCTCAATAAACTAAACCTCAAATTGTTTTGCACACCATTTAAAATCAAATGGAAATGACCTCCCTACTTGGCCAAAATTTAGTGGCAATGTTTATAAATTTACCCATGGATATTAAATCCAACTTTACGTGGAAGAAGTTGCATGTAATTTGTGATTGCAAGGTAAATTTTTTGTTTTTTTTAAAGAACATTTCGAAGTAATGCATGTCAACTAACCACTATATCTTCCCACTATATATTAATCTATTAATTTTGCATCTTGAGTTTAAGTTTGTATGAGAAAGAAATAAATTTTGCCACTATCAATCCAATTTTCCAAATCCAATTGTAAAACCCATCAACCACCTTAGATTCATGGATGATCACTATTGGTATACCCAAATTGTGGGTTTGTAAAATATAGATATTTGGAAGCAACACATCAAGTTGCATAACATTTTTGTATGTACAATGACTCCACAAATGTGTAATCCATTTGCTCGTGCATGAAAGTTGATGCAATGCACCTAAAACTATTACTCACTACATTTTAAATTGATTAATGTGTGAAAATATGTAAAAAACAATTTTGGCACAAACAAGATCTTACAATTTAGTAAAAAATATTTGGTCCCTTGCATTCTCTTGATGTTACAAACCTCAACAAACTCCAAGAATTATATCCAAATTTTAGCAATTTTATGAAAACCACTTAGATAGCATAAACAAAAACACACTCAATAATTAAATCTTATTTCCAAAATCTAACAAGTTTGACAAATTGAAAATGTTCTTGCACAATAGAAAGTTATAATTTGTAATTTAGTCATGGTAGTTGCATAATGTAGGGACAAATATCTCAAGTTTGAACATATATATATATATTTGAAGTTGACAAAATTCAAATACTACATCTACTTGAAATGATGATGTGTATATAATTTGCATAATCCTTAAATGCAAAACAAAAAACCCTAGGATAGATTCCAAGCCTTTAACTAGGGTTAAAGATGCACTTTAATTTTGCAATGATAGAAATTTGTGATGTCTTTTAAGGGATTTGAACCCTAATCCATATAAATGAACTTTGCCTTGTTGCAATGGAAAGCAAACTTGCAAAACATAACACATCAATATGAAAATTGCTATCTACAAATAGAGACAAATTTGGGTTCATTCATGACTTGCAAAGAAGGTTGAATTCAAACCATATAACCAATGGAAAATATCAACAAAACTTTTTTTCATTCCATTGAATGATGGTAATATGGTATGGAAAACTTTCAAGAACAAATAATTTTGTGCATATATTTGGACAACCAAATCAAGGTGGGTAGTTAATCAATTCTTCAACTCTGATTTCACAAAAGTAAGTGTAAATAATGTGTGCTCGTCTTCCACGTTCTGTAGAACAACCATGGCCATCAACTTTAAGTGATGATAAACTACTAGTTCGTAAGTAGTTTAGGCCACCTAGGCCTACTGGGTATAAAGTAGCTTAATTTAGGTTATCGAAATCTACTTGGTAGCTACATACATAGTGTAGGCCAGCCACTTAGGCCTACAAGGTAAATAACTTAACCTAGGCAACTTAATTATGCTTATTAGGTATGTATGTAGCCTAACTTAAGCAACCGAGGCCTACATGGTAGGTAGCTTACCCTAGGCCTATTAGATAGGTATGTGGTCTCACTAGGTTACCTAGGTAAGTATGTAGCCTAACCTAGGTTATTTAAGTTTATATGTAACCTAACTTAGGTTACTTAAGCCTATTAAGTAAGTACGTAGCCTAACTTAGGTAGCTTAGGTTAGCTTAAGTTAGGCCTATTAGGTAGATACGTAGCTTAACATAGGCTTATTAAATAAGTATGTAACCTAACTTAGGTAGCCTAAGTTAGCCTAATTTAAGCCTACTAGGTAGGTACATCGCCTAACCTAGGCTACTTAGGCCACTTAGGCTGGCTAGGTAGGTATATAACTAAGCTAGGTTAAGCCATCTAGGCTATTATGTAGCTAGCTTAACCTAGCATTAGGTAGGTAACTTAACCTTATACCTAATTAATAGGCTAAGTTGCCTACTTAGTATGTTTAGGTAGATATATTAATTATAGGTTAGTAGGTATAAACATAGACTTAATATGTACTTATAATGTTTAATAGATTATAACCTACATGTTACCTAAATATATGCATTTATTAATAGGTACCTCCTACCTACCTAGGTTAACCTACTTATAACCTACCTATTTTTGTAAGTAGTGTAAAAAAATTTAAGTTCATTTAATGCAATATGTTGAATTTTTTTTAATGAAAATTTATTACAATATGTTAGTCCAAAATCATGTTTATTGTAATATGTTATCCAAAAAAAATCACCTTATGGGGTGGTGGTGCATTGATTAAGAACTTGACTCTTCGATATGGAAGTGAGGAGTTTAAATCCCCACCCTTGCAACCTAGGCTACTTTGGCTATTCATGTGACCTAATTATATAGCCTAAATTGCAACGCCTACGAAATTAACCACCTAACTTAAATTACTTGGTCTAGCCCAGGGGGCTTGGTTTAGCCTAAGTGGCTAAGTTAGGTGGCTTAGCTTAGGTTTAGGACATAAGGTTGGTAGGTACATAAACAAATTATTTTTGGCATTAATTATTACATTTATTAATTAGGTAGGTAGTAGGGTAGGGTAGGTAAGGTAAGTAATTAGTTAATTAATATTTTCATATTCATTTTAAATAATATATATTTTTGGTTGTTACCCAAATTATATTATTGTCACGATGGCTCAATAAAAAAGACCAACCAAAAAGACCCAATCAAAATGGCCAAGTCTAAATCGATTTGTCCAAAATGACACTTTGGTCAAGTTGGACATGGGGGCAAAAAAACCATATGGGGGTTTTTTTGACCAAAATTCCCAGTAAAAAAGCCAAGATTTCTTATAGTGCTAATTGATGAACTTTGAACTTTGAAATATTCGGTGGTAACATAGCTTGATTACAAGCATGCTAAAAACTAATTGATGAATATGAAAGGACTTAAAAAGTAAAGACTTAAAGACAAATAACAAACTTGCAAAATAACATCATTGTTTCAAGTTGTTACATTTAGTAATAGACAAGAAGTGGGTGATGACATTATCACCAGGGGTGAAGGGGACAGTGATGGGGTTACTTGATTGTAGACTTATGATGGCAAATTTGTTTGTAAATATAGACAATTTTTTATGATGATTTCGATAAAGTGTGATGCGCAATGGTGACATAAATCATTAACCTAAGGACAAATGGCAAACACAAGATCGTTGCCATAGTCAAGAATGACAAATAGATCCCAACCATCTATAATAAAGCTAATTTCCCTTGTTTCGTGGACATTAGATTTTGGCAAACTTTTGTTTTTTATGTTGTTAATTTAACAATGGCCTATCACATGAATATTTTAAATTTTGCAATATGGTGAATTTTTGTCACATTAAAAAAAGTACACTTTATATGATATATCCATGAATATCCTTTTTAGCAAAACAAAAGAATGAAATTATGCTTATTTGTAAGTGTGGAGAGATCTTACACCTATTTTGATGAGTTTCATAGCCATCAAACTTCACCCACTTTTAAGGAGTAGGCACAAAAATTCACCCCTCCTTATATGCATCATGATATACATATGTATAGGTTCATGATAACCTTTGCCTTTAGATTTACAATGGTAAATCCAATGGGTGGGGTGCATTCCCTGAATGTGGGTTGAATTTGACTACAATTTTGTCTTCTGTTCTTTATTTTTAGAATCCCCCCTTCTTTTAGGCTTTAATATCCACCTTAAGTTTTTACCAACTATAACAATACTTTCACCATTTCAGCATAAATTAAATTATTTATTGTATGTGTCAAAATTTTAATAAATTAAAAACTTAATTGTTAGGATTTGAACTGTAGACTTTTTGCGACAGTGATTTAAAATTAAAGTAGTTTAGACACATTAGATTGCTTCATAACATTGATAAAAACTTGTTTATTATTTTTTGTAATCGTTACTTGCCAAAAATTTATAAATTGAAAACTAGGTCCCGAAGTTAAAATTTTCAATTTAAATAATTATTGGTTAGTTTGTTGCTGAAATGATAAAGGTACTACAATAGTAAATTCTAGGGATGATGAATTTTCATTAGAGATGGTTTAGATAAGACAACAATAGATTCCCATAGTATTTTGTCCTACCATGTTCCTTCCCATAATATATTGAAATGAATTATTCTAACTCAAAATCTCTTATATAACTACCTAGAATGACATATTTATATAACAACCTTTTCTTTGGTTGCAACCTCTTGGATTTCTTGTTTTAAATTTTTTTGTTGCATGCATCTTCTGAAATCTCTTTATTTTTTTCTATTGGAAGCTTGCTATATATATATTTTTCCTATTTTTTTGACAACATTCATGCCATTTCTTTTCATTTTTACTTGTATAATGTAAGAGAGGAAAACACCTTTTATTTTGAAAAATTTGAGAAATCTTTCTTTGTTCTTTGCAAATTTGTTATCATAATTACAATTCCAAATACACATAGAAATTTACAGTGATTGCTAGTGCAGCAACGCGGAGCCCAAGTTTAATTTAAAATCTTAGAACTCCAGATCTTTTGGCCATTCTTCCACAAGATAAATTCAAATGGGACACAATGTGTAAATTGATATTGAAACACATTTTTCATCCTTCATGTTTCTATGAGTATTCAAGT
>Ga0116226_10001052_pt1 | contig 24090 bp, 19 predicted proteins | sample S1TSphfallax_FD_89692 | JGI IMG/M metagenome (GOLD analysis project Ga0116226, IMG submission 89692) | Host-associated microbial communities from peat moss isolated from Minnesota, USA - S1T2_Fa - Sphagnum fallax MG | ecosystem: Host-associated > Plants > Peat moss > Unclassified | place: USA... | reverse complement strand
CAGCGTCATGGCTAGCTTCCGCGTCGATCAGGACTTGGGCGATCACCTGTTGGGGTCGTTGAGTTGGATCCGCTTGTCGTGATTCCCGGCCGCGGGGGGAGTTCGGCGTTGTCTCGGGGTCAAATGAGCGGTCACTCCGGTGCGTTGCCATGGCTGCCCCTTCCTCCAATAAGGACAATCCTTCCTGATGTCGCGCACTCGAGTAATGATCGACGGCTATAATCTCAATCTCGAAACCGGCACCGGCGTTGCGACCTACGCGCGCAACCTTAGCTATTGTGTACGCGATCTGGGGGACGAGGTCGATGTGCTCTATGGCACGCGCGCCGCTCCGAAGGAGAAGCTGCTGCGCGAGATTGCATTTTTCGATCCGTTTGTCGGTCGGCCCGACTTTTTCTCCAAGATGGCGGCGAACCTGCACAGCGCGGTTTCAGCACCTTTCAGCGCGCTCGCCCGGTCGGTGCCGATCACGGGTCAGGTGATCACCAAGACCTATAGCTCGCGCATGCCCTATTTCGACCGTCTCTGGAATGCGCCGGCTCTGTTCGATCGCGCCAATCGGCATTTCGATATTTATAAGAGCCGCATGACGGTCAAGGTGCCGTCAAATCCCCAGATCGCCCATTGGACCTATCCGCTGCCGATCAAAGTGCCCGGCGCCAAGAATATCTATACGATTCACGATCTGGTTCCGCTGCGCCTGCCGTATACGACACTCGATATCAAGCGTCGCTATTACAAAGTCGTCAAAAACCTCGCGAAAAACGCCGACCATATCGTGACCGTGTCGGACTGTTCCAAGCGAGACATCGTAGACCTGCTTGATATCAACCCGGACAAGGTGACGACGACCTACCAAGCGGTCGAAATTCCCGCAAAATATGCCGAAAAGCCTGACGACGTGGTGAGCCGGGAAGTGGAAGGCACGTTCAATCTTCCCTACAAGGGCTATATGCTGTTTTTCGGGGCGATTGAGCCGAAGAAAAATGTCGGACGGCTAATCGAGGCCTATCTCGCCAGTAAAATCGACACGCCCCTGGTCATCGTCGGCAAGCTCGCATGGAAGTCTGAGCAGGAAACGCGGCTGATGTCCAACGAAGTCGTGAAATACCTTGAGCAGGTCAATAATTTCACGGTCACGCGCTATCGGATCCAGCATATCGATTATGCCCCGTTCCCGCTTCTGGTGAGCCTCATCAAAGGCGCCAAGGCGGTGCTATTCCCATCGCTCTATGAAGGGTTCGGGCTCCCGGCCCTCGAAGCGATGCTGCTTGGTACGCCGGTGATGACATCGACCGAAGGCTCCATGCCCGAAATCGTCGGCGACGGCGCCATCATGGTCGATCCTTATGACTCAAGGGCAATGAGCGATGCCATTCGCGCGCTGGATAGCGATGCGGAATTGCGTGGCCATTATGCGGCGAAGGGGCGCACCCAGGCTCAGCTTTTCTCGCATGAAGTCTATCAAAAGCGCGTAGGCGAGATGTATCGCCGGCTGGTTCCCGCCAAGTGACCGTCCAGGTCCGTTCCCGTTGAGGCTAATCATGAAACAAGTTTGGGGTATAGCGACGGTGTCGCTTGTGGCTATGCTGCCACTGGCCGCTCACGCCGACATCGATCGCGGCGCATATGTGTCGTTGGGGCTGGGGGCGAGTTTTCTGGATGATATCCAGCCGAGTGGCAATGGACTGACTGGGATCACCAGCACCTATGACCCGGGCTATGCGGGCGAAATTGCGTTAGGCTATGCGAATGGCGACGGCTTCCGGTTCCAGCTCGATACGGATGTCAGGGCCAATCCGATCTCGACGGTGAATAGCCTCAAAATAAGCAAAGGTTGGACCGGCGATTACGCTGGGTATATTGATGCCCTCTATGATTTCAATCTTTACATCCCTTTGGTGCCGCATGTCGGTGCAGGGATTGGCGCAGCTGATGTCATCACGCTCAGCGAATATGATCTTCACGGGTTTCAATCCGCCAACGGGCATGACTTAGCCTTCGCGTATAAATTGATCGTGGGTGCCGAATACCCAGTCCTGCCCGATCTGAAAATCGGCCTCGATTACCAATACGAAGGGGCGCCGAGCGTTAATGTGCCGACGCGCTTTGGATTTCATGTGGCCCCGTCCGCGAATTATTCTCTTGGCGACAGCGCCGTTCTGTTGACGCTGCGCTATAGTTTCGGATGGTTGAGCGACGGAATTTAGCGCCTGATCCACGTTCTTGCGGCAAAGAGCAGGAGATTTCAATTGAATGCGATCACGCGACGGCAATGGCTGAATCAGGTGGCGTTGGGCGGTGGCAGCCTCATCGCGTCATCGACGCTGGGTATCGGTCGAGCCTTTGCCGCAAGTCGTGATTTCGATGTCGTCGTCTATGGTGGGACGCCGTCCGGCATCATGGCCGCGGTTGCTGCCGAGCGCGAGGGCAAGCGCACGGCGCTGGTCCTGGGGGCGAGCCCATTGGGGGGCATGATGACCAATGGGTTGGGTCAAACGGACGTTGGTAATTTCAGTGTCGTTGGCGGACTTGCCTATAATTTCTTTTTGAAAATGGGGCAATATTACGGGACGACGATCACTGTCAAATTTGAACCGCATGCTGCCCTCGCGGTCTTCAACGAGATCGTCGCGGAGTCGCATATACATGTGTTCCGCTCCGCCCTGGTCGAGCAAGTCGGGGTCGCCAAATCCGGGCCGAAAATCGACGCGATCCGACTTGAAGACGGGACCGTGATCCTCGGCAAGATCTTCATCGATGCGTCCTATGAGGGCGATCTCATGGCCTGGAGTGGAGCCTCTTACCACGTCGGACGAGAGGCCAGAGGACATTTCAAAGAAAGGCTTGGCGGCTACGAAGCTATGTCTTTTGATATCCATTCAGAATCGCCCTACACGACGAACCATAAGCTACTTCCCGGGGTTGCAGCCAATCCGCACGAAACAAAGGGCCAAGCAGACGCCAAAATCCAAGCTTACACCTTCCGGCTGTGCCTAACGGATCGCCCTGATAACCGAATCGAATTTCCAAAGCCGCCCGGCTATAATCCCGACGATTATGAGCTTGTCCTGCGAGGCTTGTCGACGGGCACGAGGTTCCATCCTGGCGGGGCTTTGCCAAACGGTAAATATGACCTCAACGGTGGGGGCGGCGCCATTAATACCGATTTTATCGGTGCAAGTTGGGCCTATCCGACCGCGAGCTATGCCGATCGCTTAAAAATCTGGAACGACCACTATGATTATCAGGCCGGGCTGCTCTATTTCGTTGGAAATGATCCACGCGTTTCGGCCAGCCTGCGGGAAGATGTCCGGCGTTATGGGCTTGCCGCGGATGAGTTCAAAGACAGCCGTCATTGGCCACGGCAGCTTTATATTCGGGAAGCCCGTCGGCTGTACGGCACTTATGTTATGCATGAATCCGATGTAAAGACCGATCTCACCAAGCGTGATCCAATTGGGATGGGCTCATACTCAATTGATTGTCATCCGGTCCAAATATTCGCGAATGACCAGGGGCGTGTTGAAATCGAAGGAACGACATCGGACGTCGCGAAGTCGGTTCGGGATACCCAGCCCTACCAGATTCCCTATCGCGCGCTGCTGCCCCATGCCACTCAAGTGTCAAATCTGCTGGTGTCGGTCTGCGTCTCGTCAAGCCACGTCGCCTTCGCCTCGCTACGGCTGGAACCCCAATATATGATTATGGGCGAGGCCGCCGGTGTAGCTGCGGCCGCTGCGCTGAATGGCGGCGTTTCAATCCATAAATTGAATGTGGACGACCTTGCGGCGACGCTGCAATCCTATGGAGCGGTGCTTTCCTTAGGCTGAACTGCGCGCGGCAGCGGCGGGATCAGCGAGCCCAGCACCCGGCCGCGCAGTGGCCATTCTGCGGCATCCAGCGAGACGGCTTTGGCGATCGGTAGCGCGTCGAACAAAGGTGCTGCGTCATGCCCCGCTGGTGTCCAGCTCTTATCAATCCACTCCATCAGCGCCGCCCAGTCGGTTGGCAAGTTGCGGGTCTGGCAATAGGCCGGCAGCGCCGCGCGGTCGGTCGTCAAATAGAAATCATGGACGCGATGATCGATCATGCTTTCCGGGTTCTTGAGATCGATCAGGCGACCGCCTCCTGCATAAGTCCCGAACCAGACGCATGGAATGCCGTAAGTATCGGCAATCAGCAGGCCGTGAAAGCTGGTTGAAGCAATCCGCTTGCAGGATAGGATCTCGTCCACCTTGTTGAACATGCCCTCGACCGAGCGATCGGTGAACGTGTTAATGATCTTGACCGAGCGTCTCAGTGACTGAGGGATGGCGTAGCGCTCAAATTCCGGCTTCGCGATCGCGTCCGGCGTCGCGCCGTCCAGTTCCGATATATGGACGATGACGCCAAGGTCCCAGGTGGGCGCTGCGGCTGGCCGGGGCAGGATCTTCGGCAGGAACCACACCGGATCGCCATAAATCTCGGGTACGTTAAGGCCCTGGCGGCGGAGCGTTGCGGCACTGTGCGGCCCGCGCACCGCGTGAATGGTGAAATTTGTGTCGTGCGGCCGCGTGTAGTTTTCCGCATCCACGCCGGTGCCCCAGAAATGCACGGTGCCATGCCGTTGGGCATGACCGATGGTTCCAACGGCGACCATCCTTTCATGGGTGTCGTCGAAATGACGCCGTTCGATCGGCAGTCCGGTGATCGTGGCGACCATGACCGGGCTCAGGCCATCGCCTAAATTCGGATAGGGATGTTTGATGGTGGGCGCGACCCAGCCCAGCGGCACGGCGCCCCGGCTTGCGACCTGTTCGGCAAAATCGGGCGCGGCTTTCTCGACCTGGACCGCGGGGGCGGCAGGTTTGAAGGCACCGCTGCGCGCGCGATCCGCGCGGCCCAACTCGGCGACGTCATGCTGAAACACGATCTCGTTCAGCAGCGGATGATCGAAGATCGTACCGCCTTCGGGCGCCACCAGCGGACTGATTTCCATGGGCAAAGCCTGCATCAGCGCGTCGCCATCGATATCGACCTGCTGCCAGCTGCGATCGATCGCACCCAGCAGATCGTCCCAATCGGTTGGTGCATGGCGGTCCTGGACATAGACCGGCAATTGCTTGAAACCCAAACCCTGATATAGATCCACGATCCTGAGATCGAGCCCGGATTCGACGGTCGGCTCGACATGGCCAAGCCCGGGGCGCATCCCGTTCGGCGGGAAATAGAGACACGGAATACCATAGCTTTCGGCGATGACCATGCCATGCAGACTGGTCGACACAATGCGCTTGCAGGATAAAATCTCATCGACCTTATCGCGGAGCGCGCCCAGCGAAATATCTGTCACGGTATTGATCAGCTTGATCCGGTCGACATCGCCGCCGGTCCGCCAATAGCGTTGAAAATTCGGATTGGGGTGCGCTTCGGTGCTGCGATCCGTCAGTTCGGACAGATGCAAAATCACACCGAGTTCATAGCGCTTTTCGATGGTTGGCCGGTAAAAGCGCGGGAGGAGCCACACCGGATCGCCATAGACGGGATTGGATTGTCCGGCGCCGCCAAGCAGGCCGCGCGAAACGGGCCCGCGGGTCGCCGATATCGTGACACGCGTGCCCTCCGGCACCTGATACGGCACGCGCTCTTCAGCCTTGGCGCCGGGGTTACGATAGCTCGAACAGCCCGACCCCCAGAACCAGACATCGCCACCCTCAAGCCCGTGCGCAATCGTACCGACTGCGGCAAGACGCGGTGTCAGCGAGCGGAACGGAATGCGGTCGATCGGCTTGCCCGCAACCATCGCCACCATGACCGGGCTGAGCGCATCGCCGAAATTCAAATAATCCATTTTTTGCGTACTGCCTGCCCAGGCGAGCGGGATCCTGCCGGTTTCCTGAACAATTTTGGCGAGGTCGATCATGGCAATATCCTTGGGCCTTCATATAAGCAGGCTTGGGGTAAATGGGGTAATAAATCTCGTTGATCCGGCTGGCTTCAGCGGCGTGGCAAATGCTGATAGGGCAGCGATCGAATGATCGGATGCTCGAACAGACCGCCCGGGCCAGCATTGATCGGCGCCACCTGGAGCGGGAAGGCGTCGATGAGACGCGCCGCGTCAAAAAATTTAGGCTCCCACAGCCGGTCGATCGCGTCGCATAGGCCATCCCAGTTGGTTTCAGCGTTGCGCGGCTGTACGTAAATCGGCAGATGATCGAGGCCTAGCCCCTGATAGAGATCGCTCATGCGCAAATTGAGCCCGTCATCGCCGCCGAGCTTCGCCTGCCGCTCGCCCTTGGGACGACCGGTCGGTGGGAAATACAGGCAGGGAATGCCATAGCTTTCAGCGAACACCATGCCATGCAGACTGGTCGAAACGATGCGCTTGCAGGACAGGATGTCATCCAGCCTTGCCTTCAGGCCCGCCGCGCTGATCGGGGTGATTGTACTGATCAGCTTGACCGATCCCGCCAGATCACTCGGAATATGATAGCGCACATGCTCCGGCCGATAGCGCGCCTCATACCCCCGGTCGGTCAATTCTGATAGATGCAGAATAACGCCCAGCTCATACCGCTTCTCGATCGGGGGATTGTAAAAAGCCGGCAGCAACCACACTGGATCGCCATAGACCGCGGCAGGTCCCGGCGCCTCGCCCGACAGCAGCGCCCATGAAACCGGCCCACGTGTTGCGGTTACATTGAGCTTGGTCCCGACCGGAACGACGAAGGGCTCACGGAGTTCTCGGGCCGCAGAGGGGTTGCGAAACGACGATGAGCCGGTGCCCCAGACGAAAACCTCGCCGCGATTGAGCGCATGGCCAATGGTGCCGACAGCGCTCATCCGGGTCCTTGGCGAATCACAGGCGACATGCTCCGCCGGCAACCCGGACAATGACGCCACCATGACAGCGCTCAGCGCATCTCCGAGGTTCAGATGGTCCTGCTGCTCCGTTGCGGCCGCCCAGCAGACCGGGACCTTGCCCGTCTCTGCGATATAACGCGTCAGGGCAGTTTCCGCCTTAGCCGGACGCGGCCGAAAACTGGCGGCGGCGAGGTCGAGGTCGGGAGCGATTACCGAACGCCGACCAGGATGCTGATCGGAAGATTCCTGCGGCTTCTGCTTGGCAGCCGGATGTTGAGCCGGGCTGCGCACCAAATCACTCAATCAACTATCTCCGGGAACTGAAAATCAGGACTGTAACCTTCAGTCGCTGATGCGGTGCGGGGGGCATCGGGAGAAAATAATCAAGCTGCTCTTGGCCCTATCGGAGCGGAGTAGACGCTTCGCAAGGCCTCTGCATTATATCCCTTGCCATACCGCGATTGCCCATACGCATAATGAGCACTAACCATACCACAGAGAGTCTGCACTGTCCAATCGACGGTAGCTGCTGGCATCCACGGAATTAGTGTCGAGCGCCGATCCAAGCCTGCCGCGGTCACTAAGGGAAGAGGCGCCCGACAGAATGCGTTGGCATGAGTGAAATGACCGCCGATAGTGATTTGGGTCCTGCAAAGCGGCTTTCGAGGCTGCGCCGTCTTGCTTTCGACGGGGACTGGGTCGGTTTGGTGAATGCAACCAAGCAGATCGGCCCCACTGAAGGGCGCGCGATTTTGTTACGCGCCGCAGCAGCCTCGGAAATGGATGATGCGGGCGTCCGGGAGGATGTCGTCCGCCTGTGCAGTCTCCCGGACGTCGAGCCTCGTATCAGGTTTGCTGTGGCGGCGCGGCTGGTGAATGAGCGCCACGCCGACCTAGCGTGGCAACTGATTGCCGATCTTCCGCTCGATAATGATCCGCAGACCATTACGATTCTCCGCCGCCTGGCGCTCACGGCGCAGGACCCGGTGATCCGGCTGGGTGCGGAGGCGCGCCTCAACGGGCTATCGTCCGGCAAAGTCGGGCTGCCGGTGACGCGGTATGAGGATGACGCGTTTCCGGCGACATCCATCCGCTTTCCCGGGTGTGGCGGAGTGCCGCACTCATTGGGCGTTTTGTCCATGATCGATGCCCCTGGCGTGGCGTCGCGTCACCAACCGGCTTACCGAGCGCTGCTTGCTGAATTCGACGCGGACATCGAAGCCGCCGCTGCGCCGGATGTGATTGAACTTAAAGACGTGATCGTCAATCGATGGGGACAGGCTTGGCGTCCCGGCGGAGCGATCATTCGCCACGCCAACAGGCCGATCCCGACGCACCTCCCCGCTGACGCTGCGGAGTCACTAGACGAAGCTGTGCTCTGCACCGATCCGACCCGCGGTTTTTACCATTGGTACGCAGAGCGCCTGCCATCCCTTGCCTGGCGGCTGCAAGACGGCGCGCCGGACCTCCCAATCCTGATCGGTGACCACGCCGGTGCGTTTCAGGAAGCAACGCTCCGATTGCTCGGCCTGCCGCTGGATCGCGTGCGCCGGATCGGCGACGCGGTGCATTGCCGGCGGGTGTTGATCGGCCGCATGAAGATGCCGATGTTGGCCCAATGGTCGCGCTTTAGCTGGATGTATGAGCGGCTTCGAGCCGCCGCCGTCGCCGAAACCGGCCGGCTGGCACCACAGCCCCGTCTCTATATATCAAGACGCGATACGACGCGCCGCGTGCTCATCAACGAAGCTGAGTTGGAGCGGTCTCTGCAGCAACGCGGGATCACGCCAGTGATTTTAAGCACCATGCCGCTTGCCCGGCAGATCGCCCTGGTCGCTGAGGCGCGCTTGATCGTAGCGCCCCATGGGGCAGGCCTAGCCCATTGCCTAGCCAGCCGACCGGATTGCCAGATCCTGGAATTATTGCCCAGCCAAATGGGCTCTCACGCGCTGCGCCTCTCGATTGCCCGGCTGTCCCGCGCGCGCGGTCTGCATCATACAATGTGGATCAATCCGATCAATCCGCTCAGCCTTGAGTGGCGGGTCGATATCGATGAGGTGCTTACGTCTGTAGCGGCGATGGCCCAATTACCGGATGTTTGACTGCGCCGCTTATGGATGAAACCTGATTGGTCTCAAGCCCTGTCTTTCTCTCTGAGCGGGTCCCTGTGGCATTCGCGCGCATGCTCGGGGCTTGCTGCGCCGCCCTTTGCCGTGGTACCGACGCGTTTCCATCGGGCGGAGGGATCTAATCTCCGGCTGTGTTTGTGCTGTGCAACGATGAGAGGATGGCGTCCGAGTGCGGAAGCTGCTCCGGCATCCCGGCAATCTGGGACCGACATTGGATAAACTGACCGTGAACGGCGGATGAACCGGTATCTGTTCGGGATACGTCGCCAGATCGAGGTATTTATCACCCTCCTGGGTCGGGAGACGCAGTGGCGCTTCGCGCGTCGCTCCCTCGGTTTCGTTGAGGAATGTGCCAGCATCGTCGTTCACGTTGCGGTGTTTTCGTTTCTGCGCGTGATTTCCGGTATCGAAGAACATGACAGTATGCCGATCTTGCCATTCACGGCGAGCGGCGTGTTCATCTATTGGCTGTTCCGTACCGGCCTGAACAATGTGGCGTCGGCGGTATTCCTGGTCTCCCGTTACTCTCCCTTCGCGCAAGTAACGCCTCTTGATGTCGCTCTGGCGCGTGGCGGCGTTAATGTGTTGCTTTATACCATATTGGGCCTTGTCTCGTTCTATTTCCTGGAGTTGACGGGCTGGAGCCCGCCGATGTATGACGTGTTCTATGTGACCGGCATGTTGCTTTATGGTGGGTTGTTCGGGGTGGCGTCCGGTCTGGTCGCGGCCGGCATCTTCCATTATGCACCGATCATGCGGACGGTCATCGTGGTGGGCGGCATGCGCATCTTGTCATTGATCAGCGGCACCTTCTTCGTGCTGCCGGATTTGCCGCAGAAGCTGCGTATCTATGCCGTGTGGATTCCGTTGCTTCACATGAATGACATGATGCGGCAGGCCTATTTCGCGACCTATCACGCTGATCAGGCCGACCCGACCTATGTGTTCTGGTGCGTCATCCTCACACTTTCCGCGGGGTTGATCATCGAGCGTGCGCTCCGGCCAGTATCGATGACGCGCCTCCAATGATCGAGTTGCAAGACGTCTCGATCCAATTCCAGAGGAATGGCGGCTCGCGTGACGTGCTGCGGAACGTCACGACGACGTTCGAACCGCGCGTCAACACCGGCATCTTGGCGCATCGCGGTGCGGGCAAATCGACGCTGATCCGCTTGCTGACACGCTTGATGGCGCCGCATGCCGGACGAATCGTTCATTCCGGCAGCGTATCATGGCCGATGACAAGCCAGCGTACCTTGCTTCGTACCGTCTCTGTCCGAAAAAATATCAGCTTCGTCGCCTCTTTGTATCGCAGCCCGCCCACTGAACTCATTAGCCGGGTGGATATGTTGGCCGGGCTTGGGCCGATGCTGGATTCGAGGATCGCCGAGTTGCCGCGTGAAGTCGCTGCCGCCGCGACATATTGTATGTGCCTCGCGCTTGGATTCGATTATTATTGCGCGGATGAAAGTCTGTTTGTCGGGAGCCCGGAGTTTCGAAAGCGGGCAGCAATCTATCTGGAAAAGATGCGTTATAAGCGGTCGCTGATCATCGCGACCCGGCACCCGGCTATCATCAGAGAACATTGTGATGTGGCGTACATCCTCCATGCGGGGACGCTCAGGAGATATGATGACCCCAAAGAAGCTATTCGCGACTTCAAAAAGCTCTAGCGCGCTCAGCGAGGCTCGCCTCCCCAAGACTTATGTTGTCGAGGAAGAGGAAGAGGGCGAAGGCGCTGGCCTCGGGCTTTCTGATGATGGCGGGGGCGACGACGATATCGCCGTCCGCATTCGTGCGGTTCGTCCGCCGCCGGCCGCATCACGGGACCAGCACCGGCGCAATCGCCTGCGTTCGATACTGTTCAATCTCGCCATCCTGGTGTTGCCGCCGATCGCTGCCACCATCTACTTTGTCTTTATCTGCTCGGATATTTACGAAGTCGATGCGGTGATGATCGTCAAGAATCCGCCCGTCGGCCAAGGCGCATCGAGTTCAGCGTCCGCGGGCAGTGCCCTCAGCAGCATGCTGGGCGGCAGCAGCGGTGGTTCGCCCATGTCGCGCGCCGTTGATGAATCCTTTGCTGTTGCGACCTATATCCAATCGTCTCAAGCCTTCGAGGAATTGGATAAGAAGCTCAATCTGAGGAAATATTTTTCGAGCGACAAAATCGATTGGTGGAACCGGCTGAGTCCCGATGCGGATTTTGTCAAAGCTTATTACTATTATCAAAATCACGTGTACGTGTATTACGACGATCTTGAGGGTCAGATTTTGCTGACAACCTATGGATTCGATGCCGAGACCACGTATAAGATGGCTCAGGCGCTCTCGGACATGAGTGAACAGGTCGTCAATCGGTTCAACCAGAAGGCCCAAACGGATTTTATTAATCTTGCGCGCCAGCAAGTGGCGAAGATGAAAGCGTCACTCCAAGGCGTACAAGACAAGATCACGGATTTTCGCCTGCACAATCAGGTGATCGACCCCGCGACATTAACCTCGCTGTATGGCGGTATCATCACCTCCTTGCAAGCCGACGCGGCGGCGACGCAGGCAGAGATCAGTTCCCTGAAGTCGCTGGGGCTCAGCCAGGAATCCAAAGTCGGGCCGCTGCAAAATCGACTTCGGTCGGATATGGAGCAGATCAAGCAGGAGCAGGCTCATTTGACCGGTGAGAATGGTGCCGTCGCACCTGTCTTGCAGGAATATGCCTTTCTCCAGGAAGAGCTGACCTTGGTGCAGGGCGAGTATAGTTCTGCCGTCGAAACGCTTGATTCGTCGGTTTTCGATGCGGAACGTCAGAAACTCTACATGGTCTATGTCGTCCCGCCAGCACCGCCGGTTGAGGCGCAGCTGCCGCGGCGCCTCAAAGATGTCCTGTTGACCATCGCGCTCACCGCGCTTGGCTGGGTCGTCATCCGCGTGATCATCGCATCGATCAGGGAGCATATGGTCTGAGGTGGTCCCCCCATGGGGGGGCGGGCTCTTTCTCGAACAGTGCCAATTAAGGAAACCAGGATGATCGTGAGGAACCTTGGACGTGGCGCGATTCCGCGCGGCTTCCGTTTCACCGGCCTTGCCGTGTCGGCGATTGCGCTGGGGGTACTCGGTGGCTGTGCGTCGTTCATTCCGAACGACGGCCCGATGCTGTCTGAGGTCGAAGATGAGGCCGCCGCAAATAAAGAGTTTGGTTTCGACCTAATCAATGTCAACCCGGCTGTCGTGGACGCGGTCGAGGGTCATTCCCCTGCGCCTGTACCGCATTTGTTCCCGGATGATTCGCCGGTTTCTCTGGTGATCGGCCGCGGCGATATCTTGTCGATCACAGTCTATCAGGCAGGCGTCGGCGGGCCGTTTTCGGCGCCGACCCAGGGCGCTGCAACCACGGGCGGTGGATCGGCGGCCTTTACCGTGCCTGCCGAAATGGTCGACGAGAATGGTGAGATCACCTTCCCCTATTCCGGCCGGGTGCAGGTCGCCGGTCACACCCCGCTTGAGGTACAGAAAAAGCTTGAGCAGGATTTGGCCGACAAACTGGTCGAACCGCAGGTCGTGGTCGGGATCAGCGATAATGAAAGCAACGAAGTCACCCTTGCGGGCGCCGTTCACTCGCCGGGCCGGCCGAAGCTGACCCCGGCAGGCACGACGGTTCTGCAACTCATATCCGCCGCGGGCGGCCCCACACAGCTTCCTTCCGATACGATCATAGAAGTGACCCGAGATAGTCACACCGAGACCGTTGCGATGGAGGATCTCGTCGAACACCCGGAGGCTGATATAAGGCTGCGACCGAATGACTTCATCAATCTCGTCGTGCAGCCGCGGAACTGCCTTATTTTCGGTGCGGCCGGCAAGGTCGATGCGTTGTCGTTGGGTGCGCGGCGCATGACATTGGCCGACACGCTGGCGCTTTCCGGTGGAACGCTCGACGCCCGCGGTGATCGTCGCGCCGTGCTGGTGTTCCGGTTCGAACATACCGACGTATTGCAACATATTCCCGGAGCCGAGATCCGCGAGCAGCAGAGCGGTGCAGAGCGGGGATTGACGCCGGTCATCTACAAATTCGATATAGGTACGGCCGAAGGCTATTTTATGGCGATGAAGTTCGCGATCCGTTACCGCGATCTGGTGTTCACGCCGAACGCCCCCGAAGTTCAGTGGCAGAAATTCCTGGATTTGATTCGTATTTCAATCGCCCCTGTTACCGCCTCTTCGAGTGCAACCAGAGCATATTGATGATTGTAACTCGACGAATGTTACGCATGCGGGAAACGAGGTGACCGATGCGGCAATACATTGATGCCGCCGTTCACAGAGCGCTTGGTGCGGTAGAACCCGCTCGACGAGTCAGGGCAGCCAAGCGCTTGGCTCTGTCGGGCGATTGGGATGAGCTTCTTGCGATCAGCGAGCATGTCGAACCATCCGAATCTCGCTTGCTCTTGTTGCGGCTCACTGCCGCAATAAATCTCGGCAACATTTCAGTCACTCGGTCGATCATTGAACTGGCTGTCGGCGGTCATATCGATCGTAAGACAGCGCTGGCGATGGGTAATCGCTTATTGGATAACGGGAATGTAAATGAGGCGTGGGAAGTCTTTTCCGCCATGTTCCACGCAGGCGCCCCTTTGTCACGATCGCTGCTGAAGCGCATCGTCCTGGGAGCAACCGATCCTGCGGTGCAGCAGGCCGCCGAATCGATTCTTCAACGGCTTGATGCTGCCCGCGCCAAGGATTCAGCGCAATCAGGTATCCTGTCAACGCTTAAGCGGGAGAAACAGCTTTCGCCCGTACAACGCTACGCGATCGCCATGCGGAAGGCGGCGGAGGCTGATTGGCAGGGTGTGCTCGACGTTACAGACGAGATGGCAGGAGCGCCCTCGCGGTTGCTGCTCTTGCGCACAGTGGCCGCAATCCAAGCAAAGCATGATGCCGCGATCAATTCGGTCGTCGAAATTTGCCTGACCGGCACGGTGAAACCACAGGTCGCTTTGACGATCTCATCGAGACTGATTGGGGATCACCGGACATTTGATGCATGGCGAATTTTGTCGGTGATGCCGCCGCAGGAAGCGCGAACCCATCGTGCCTTATTAAAGCGTCTAACATTTCGCGCATCGGAACCCGATGTCAGATCTGGTGCGATACGGCTGTTACGAGAATTGGAAGGAACCGCGGCACCGTTGCCGGATGCTGCAACCGAGGCGCAGCGTTGGTCCTTGGCGGCACCCTATTCGTTTATGACGCCTATCGATCCCAAAGAGGATGCGGGCGTCGGCTTCACGCTATCGCTGGTTAACCCCGGACGAGTCGCGGCCTTTCATGAGGGCGAATACCAAAAAGCGATGGACCGTTTCGACGACGCACTGCGGAATTGGGAAGAGCCGCGTGTTGTCGAATATAAGGATGTGCTGGTCAATCGTCTCGGGCAGATCTGGCGTGCCGATGGAACGATCATCCGCTCCGCGGAGCGCCAATTGCCCGAAGGCTGGTCAACACGGCATGCGGACAGCGTCGATGAAGCGGTGCTCTGCACTAATTCCACGCGCGGCATTTATCATTGGTATGCGGAGCGGCTTCCCTCTCTCGGCTGGCGGCTGGCTCCGGGCGCACCGACGCCGCCGATATTGATCGGCAGTCACGCCGCGGCTTTTCAGGATGAGACGTTTCGTTTGCTCGGGGTGCCGTCTGAGCAGGTGATCCGAATCGACGATATTTTTCATTGCCGCCGGGCGCTTGTCGCAGAAATGCCGTTGGCGAGCGTGTCTCAATGGTCCCGGTTCAGCTTCATTTATGACCGACTTGTGGCTGCAGCAGCAGCCGAACAGCACGGCGTCGAGTCTCCGAAGCGAATCTATATTTCGCGTCGGGATACCAACCGCCGACGGTTATTGAACGAAGGTGAGATCGAAGACGGTTTGAGTCGCCGTGGCGTAACGCCGTTGCTGTTTAGCAAAATGTCGCTGGCCGCTCAGATTATGGCCGTGCGGAATGCAGATTTTGTCGTTGGTGCGCATGGGGCAGGTCTGACCCATCTTCTGGTGCATCAAACTGGGTTGCAGGTGCTCGAGGTTCATCCTGTCCAGACCGGCTCCCACTTTCTCCGCCTCAGCATGGCTCGCCTCTCGCGGCTGCGCGGTCACCACCATACGCTGTGGCTTGAGCCGGTGAACCCGGTTACCCTGGAGTGGACGGCGGAAACCGAAGGTTTCTTGGCGCAGGTGGAAAGAATGATGAGCTGTCTCCCTGGGTAGGGCTGTAGTGTCCTCTTGGGCGAGTTGGAGTATTGGCTCAATCCGTCACCTGCAGAGTAATATTATAAAGTACATTAAAGTCGTCTCAACCATTAGCGGATATAAGCGAAATGCTTAATCTGGATCTGGCTAGCCCGCTGTCGGAAAAAAGTAACTTAAGAAAAGAGAAACGCAATTTCTCATCAAATTACAAGAACTCGATCTATTTTCGTTACTCAGATCTATCCGTCACACGCAGAACCGCGCTTGCACGCCGTTTCGCCGCCGAGGGCAATTGGGTCGCTGTCTTGCAAGTTACAGCGAAAATTCCCGCTTCGCAGAATCGCCTCCTACTTCTGCGCTCGGTCGCGGCGATTGAATTGCGTGATAATGCTGAGATTGCTTCAGTTGTCAGCGTATGTATTTCTCAAAAAGTCGATCCCCGGATAGCATTGAATATTGCTTCCCGTTTGCTCGGTGACGGGCGGTTCGCCGAAGCGTGGGGAATTCTGTCGGCAATGCCGCCGGATGACGGGCGATCGCTCATTTCGCTGCTGAAACGCCTTGCCCTGAAATCCGATATACGATCGCTCCGTATGGCGGCAAATCGTCGATGGAGCGAGCTTCAAGGCATTGATTTACCGCCGGAAAAACCCACAGAAGGCAATTTCCCCGGCCGTGATCCTGATGAGCCACCACTGCCTCCCCCTTATGTTTTCCCCAAGCCGATAAGGCCAAGCGAAGATTCTGGAACCGGTTTCGCTCTGACGCTCCTTAACGGCAATCGGGTTCCCAAACTGCATGAGTCGCTTTATCGCGATGCAATGCGTCGATTTTTTGTAGCGATCGAGAATCGAAGCACGCCGCGCGTCGTTGAACATAAGGACGTTTTTGTCAGCCGTTTTGGCCAGATTTGGAAGGCGGACGGGACGGTGATCCAATCTGCCGGACACAAGTTGCCAGATGATTGGACGGCGCGGCATATAGAGGGTGTCGATGAAGCAGTGCTTTGTACCAATGCCACTCGAGGTATGTACCATTGGTATGCCGAGCGTCTTCCGGCACTTGCCTGGCGGCTGGCGCCGGGCGCCCCGACATCGCCAATCCTGATAGGAAGCCACGCCGCTGCTTTTCAAAAGGAAACTTTCCGATTACTCAGCGTTCCGCCTGATCAGGTGATTTGCATTGATGACATCTTTTATTGCGGGCGAGTGCTGGTTTCGGACATGACGCTGGCCAGTTTGACTCACTGGTCAAGCTTTCGGCATGTTTATGATCGTCTGATCGCGAGCGCCGCATCCGAACACGATGGAACCCCACATCCTAAATCGATTTACATCTCCCGGCGCGACAGCAATCGACGGCCGCTGGTCAATGAGGCTGCGTTAGAGGATCGCATGGCAAGCCTCGGTATCTCGCCGATGGTGTTCAGCGAGATGCCGCTTTCCGCTCAAATCAACGCTGTATCCAATGCTGACTTCGTATCGGGACCTCACGGTGCTGGTCTGACGCATATTCTTGGTCATCGCGCGGGTCTTCGCGTGTTCGAGATGCATCCGGTCCAGAATGGCTCCCATTTTTTGCGCCTCACGATGGCCAGATTGTCGCGCGTCAGAGGCCATAATCACACAATGTGGCTGGAACCGGTGAACCCTCTCACCTTGGAATGGAATGTTGACATTGATGGTGTCGTTCGAGCCGTCGAGTTGGCGCTGTCAAACCTATAGGCTTCTATCCATTACGTTACCGATGCGCCCAAAGATCCGCATGACCTATGGCCATCAAAGACTCCCGGCTGATCTCCTGGGTTGAGCCGTCCGGCTGCACGGCGGAGATTTGACATCGCAACCTCTGGGTCAGCAGATCAAGCAGCATTTCCGAGTCTTCCTTCGACCGGACATCGGGATGCCATTCCATCAAAAGATTGAGAGTCGGGCGACTGTCGAGATAATCCAGTGCTCCGATAAGGACCTTCTGTTCATAGCCCTCAACGTCGATTTTGATGAGATCGGGCTGGCTGACGCCCACCTGATCAAGAATTGCACTAAGCGGGACAAGCTTGATCGTCTGTGGCGTCGGTGCGCCGCTGATTCGCTGGCTGAACCGTTCCGCAACGCCAGGGTCGAGCGTGCTGGCCCCGAGATAGCGCGGGAAGCTGTTGATCACCGATTCGCCTTCTTCCTCGCCCGCGGCGCAGCGCAACAGCGTCAATCGCTGCTCAAATCCGTTCATAGCGAGATTGTCGTAAATCAGCGTTTGGCATTGCCTGAGCGGCTCAATGGCGATCACGCGGCCCCGCTCGCCGACCGCGGCGGCGGCGATCAGAGAATAAAGCCCGATATTCGCACCGACATCGACGAAACAGTGTCCGGGGCGCAGGAATCGTTAGATGAACCGGGAAATCCCGATATCGAAATAGCCATCGCGAATGACATGCGGTGTGATTGCTCGATCGTCGCTTGGGATCGTCACTAGATGACCCTGGGCTGTTTCGGCGAGCACCAGACCGTCGCCCACGTACGTTGCCAGCATGCGCTGGCGCTTACCTCCGGTTTCGGGGCGGCCGACGCGTGACCAGCCGACTCGCTCCATCGCAGCGCTGTGTCGAGCACGCCCAGATGTACGTTGTCGGCATCGAGCGGTGGCGCGCCCTGCGAGAGGACGACAAAAACCTCGTTTGCAAAGACCGCAGGCAGTCGCGCAATCGCATCTCGCAGCGTTTCGGGCGCGATTGATTCATATTGTCCCTTATGCAGCACGAGCGTCGAAAATGCGGCCGGCCCCGCCGAAATATTCTGGTAGGAGAAGCCGATCGGCACCGCTTCAGAAAGTTCGATCGGTGCGGCCAGAGCAGTGCCCGCCAAGTCGTAACGGATCAGAAAATCGACGGTGCTTTGCCAAAAAGAATCCATTTTGCTCCCAATAGCGAATCGATCGAGCGTGATTGTGTGGTCAGGATACTGGGCTGCGGTAACCGCCGAGGCAAGCGAAAGCGGATACACCCGCCGCCTCTGAGGCAAATCGACGCCGCGGCGCCGGAGCCGCCCGGAAGGAGATTGGTATCTGCTAGACAGCAGCGAAGCTGATGATTGAATTCGGCCATTGTCGGATCAATTCAGTTCCTGTTTCGCGATTTTCGGAGCTCATGACGCATGATCTATCTGACACGGCGGCGTGTCTTGGCGGGCGGCGGCGCACTCGGTGCGACGGCGCTGGTGCTGTCAAAGCAGGGCCTGACCAAAACCTTGCAGTATGGGTTGGTGGTCTATGGCGCGACACCCAGCGGGATCATGGCCGCCTATGCCGGTGCCCGCGAAGGGTTGCGCGTGGCCTTGATCGTTGGGCCCAATTCATTCGGCGGCATGAGCGCCCAAGGCCTGAGTGTTTCGGATGTCGGCAATCCGGTGGTGATCGGCGGGCTGGCGCGCAATTTTTTTGAGCGGGTCGGTCGGCATTACGGGTTGAGCATCGTTTATAATTTCGAGCCTCATGTCGCGTTCGGGGAGTTTGCCGGTTACGTGCATGAGGCCGGCATCGACTTGATCGAAGAAGGCGTTCTGACCGGTGTGGTCAAGACCGGTGCCGTTATCGATTCGATCCGGCTCGGCAGCGGTGCCGTATTTAACGCACGCTTCTTCATCGACGCCTCCTATGAGGGCGATCTGATGGCGATGGCGGGGGCGTCCTATCGCGTCGGGCGCGAATCGAAGCAGGAATATGATGAGATCTCCGCCGGATTCGACGCGCATCCTGCGGTCTCCCGCGGATTGCCAAACGGCATTGACGGCCGGCTGCTGCCGAATTTGGAGCCTTACCCGCATCAGGCGCGGTACAGCGCCGACCGAGCGGTGCAGGCCTATTGCTTCCGCCTATGCGTTACCAACGATCCCGCGAACCGGGTTCAGTTTACCAAGCCGCCAGGCTACGATCCGCTGCGCTATGAGTTCTTTCGGCGTTCGGTGTCGTCAGAGGCGATTTTCGAACCCGGCGCCCTGCCCAATCAAAAATTCGATATGAACAGCGATTTTCCGGGCGCTTCCTGGGCCTATCCTGACGGCGATGCCACGACCCGCGCCGCGATCTGGCACAATCACTATAAGTACGAGGCGGGCCTCGTTTACTTCTCGGCGACTGATCCCGGCATGCCCGTGCGCTATCGCGAAAGCATTGCTGATTATGGGCTGGCGGCGGATGAGTTTGTCGACAGCGGAAACTGGCCGAGGCAGCTTTATATCCGCGAAGGTCGGCGTCTCGTCGGTCAATATATCATGCGCCAGCAGGACGCTCAGGGAACCGTCACAAAGCCGGATGCGATCGGCATGGGGTCGTACAATTTCGACTGCCACCCAACCCAAATTCTGGTCCATCCGGATGACATAATTGACAGTGAAGGAAGTATGGGCAAAGGAGCGGCGCCCCAAACTCTGCCCTATCAAATCCCCTATCGGGCCCTTCTGCCGCACCCGATTCGGGTCAGTAACCTGCTGGTCACGGTCTGCGTCTCGGCGAGTCATGTGGCGTTTTGTTCGCTGCGATTGGAGCCGCAATATATGATTATGGGTGAAGCGGCTGGTGTGGCGGCCGGGCTCGCAGTGTCACATAACGCGCCCCTGACTGCGATCACGTCGGAGGTTCAGTCTAAGCTGCGCTCCTACGGCGCCGTCTTGTCGCTGTGATGAAGCGGGTAGTCGCCGTCAATTGCTGGGTGGCATCGGCGTTGTTCCTGGCAATTTCTCAATCGGCTTGGGCCGGTTGGGTTAAGAGCGGCCCCATCGGTGCCGCCGATCTGCAATCCGTCATCTGGTCGGGCAATCCGCGCACGACTGCCTATGCCGCAGGGTGGGGCAAGCTGTTCCGTAGCCTTGATGCTGGCGAGACATGGCGCGCGTTTGCTCTGCCATCGGGTGCGGCGGAGCAACTCGTTGATTCGCTCGCCGTTGACGCGGTCAAGTCATCCATCGTCTATGCCGCGATCAATAATGGTCAGGTCTACCGGAGTGACGATGCCGGCGCGAATTTTGTGTCGGTGACGTCTGGCCTGCCCGCGCTGCAGGGTCCGTTGGTCCTGGCGGCTGATCCGGTGGCCGAAGGCTCAGTTTACCTGCTGGGGGTCAGCGCAAACTATGTCGGAGCCTTGTTTCACAGCACGGATCGAGGGGCGCATTGGCATGCGCTGACCTCGCCCGGCAATGTCTTGTCGCTTGCGGTCGGGGCGGGACAGCCGGGTATCGTCTATGCCGGATTATCGTCCGGCCGTATCGGCATCAGCGTCGATCAGGGGCAGCATTGGAGCATTTCGCTTGCCGGCCGTTCCGATGCGCAGGATGTGCTGACGCTCGCGGCATCCCCGGTGCAGCGCGGTGTGATTGCGGCGGGGCTCGATCGCAACAGCACTGAGCCGGTTGCCGGTCAACCGGTGATCGCGCGCAGCACGAATTTAGGAGCGCGCTGGGCATCCGCATCAAATGGACTGTCGAAAGTGTTGGTCCCCTATGCGCTTCGGCAAAGCCTCGGCAAGCCGGACGATCTGTTTTTATGGGCCGGAGATGCGCAAGGGCCGGTGATCTACCGATCAACGACGAGCGGAGAGCGTTGGATCAGAGGCGCTACGCTGGCCCCGTCGACCAGTCCGGTGCAATTCTCGGTTTCTGGCGATAGTTCCGCGACGATCCTGTTCGCGACGGGCGGCGGATTGTTCCGGTCCACCACTCAAGGAGCGGGCTGGGCGCAGGTAACGCAGGGTCTGTCGGGCGCTGACGTGACCGCGCTCGCCTATGATCCGCACAGCCCCGCTCATCTTTGGGCCGGCACCGCAGGCGGGGTGTTTGCCAGTATCGACGAAGGCGCGAGATGGACGCCGCGCTTGATCGGCAACTCAGGCTTGTCGTCGATTACCGCCATAGCGCTTGATGCCGGTGCGCCGCAATCCGTTGTCTATGCCGGGACCGCCGCGGGGCTGGCGCTGACCACCGATGCCGGTGCGCATTGGTCGGCGTTGCCAATCACGCAATCAACCTATGTGACGGCATTGGCGACCGATCCTGTGACGCCGGGCCGAGCCTATGTCGCCTTCGGCGGCACGGTTTTCGCGCGGACCGATAATCTGGGCAAGACATGGGTTTCCCAGAAGCATACGGATGTCATCGGCCTGTTGCCCCAATCGTCGGGAGCCATACTCGAGCAGGACAGCGTCGGCATTTTGCGCTCGGTCGATGCCGGGGACCATTGGACGCGGGTGATTAATAAGACCACGATTACAGCGCTTAGCCGCGGGGCGCTGTCGGCCGATACTTATGTGACCGCGGGCGTGTCCTCGACCAAAGGGTTGGCGATGGTGCTGCGTTCGACCGATGCCGGCGTGCATTGGAGCGCGCTGCCGACACCGTTCGGTACCGCTGCCAAGCCGAACTTAATTCAGTCGCTGACATCGATTCCAGGGACCAGATTGCTTGTCGGATCGATATCGCTGCATCAGCAATCCTTGCTGGTCTATAGCGTCGATGACGGAACCAGCTGGCACCGATTATCCACCATCGGGCTGCCCGGATCCAACTGGCAGATCACCGGCACGCCAGCGGGGCTTTGGGCCTATCCTCGTGGGGCCGATGCCTGGTTGCTCCCCGTTGCTGCCATGCCGAAAGGATAAAGGGAGCTCTCTGTTCGCCCGCCCCACGGCCGGTTAAGATAAGGACGGGTTCATTCAGCGGGCGGGCTGGGCTATGAATTTTCGGGCAGTTTTTGTCGTAATTTTGTGCGCCATCGCATTGGTGCAGCCTGCGCAGGCAGAGCCGCCCAAAAAAGTGGCACTGAAGACCAAAAATGTCATCCTGATCGTCGCTGACGGCCTGCGCTGGCAGGAGATTTTTACCGGTGCCGAGCACGATCTTCTCACGACCGATCATGGCGGCAACTGGGCCAGTCAGGATTACCTGCTGAAGCAATTCTGGCGCGACACGCCGGAAGAGCGGCGCCGGGCGCTGTTCCCGTTCATCTGGGGCAGTTTGGCCCCGCATGGGCAGCTCATCGGCAATCAGACCAAGGGCAGTATCGCGCACGTGACCAACGGCCTCGATTTTTCCTATCCCGGCTATAACGAGATGCTGACCGGGGTGCCGGATCCCAAAATCGATTCCAACGAATATGGTCCAAACCCGCATCCGACGGTCTATGAGTGGCTCAATAATCAGCCGGCGTTTCATGACAAGGTCGCCGTTTTCGCGACGTGGGATGCCTTCAGCGATATTTTCAATCAGAAGCGCAGCCGTTTCCATACGTTCCTGGCCGGCAGCACGACGCTCCCGTTTCCCGGCCCCGCCCCCACGCCGCGTCAGGTGCTGATGAATGATCTGGTCCGGGAGACAACGCGGCTCGATAATGACTCAATCTCTGATGCATTCATTCAGGTGCCGTTGCTGGATTTCCTTAAGGTCGGGCAGGCGCGGGTGATGTTCGTCGGTTTCGGCGAGACTGACGATTGGGCGCATGCCGGACGGTATGATCTGGTTCTGGAGAGCGCGCGCAACTTCGATCGATCGGTCCAGCAGATCTGGACGCTGCTTCAATCACGACCGGACTATCGCGACAGCACGACGCTGATCCTGACGGCCGATCACGGTCGTGGCTCGGGGCCGGTCGATTGGAAGGAGCATGGCGTCGAGCAGCCAGGGTCAGAAAATATCTGGCTGGCCGTTATGGGACCCGACACAAAACCGCTGGGCGAGCGATCAAACATCGAGCCGGTCACGCAGTCGCAAATCCCAGCGACCATCGCCGCTTTCCTGGGCCAGGATTATCGCAGTGCCGTGCCGGAGGCAGGCGCGCCGATTGCCGAGCTGCTGCCGGCTGCCAGATAGTGGCCGCCTCTTCGAAACGCCTCTTTCCCTCTCCTTGATCGGGAGGGTGGCGCGACAGCGACGGGTGGGTTGGTGACCCCGCTCGTGCAGATCCAGTCCCGCGTTCAGCCCATCGCGGACATTCACCCACCCGTCTCTACGCACCACCCTCAAGGGCAGGGTCATGAATCAACAGATTTTGGGGGGTGGACGCCGGCTGAGGGCACCTCTTGTATCGGGAACCTGGGTTAGTTGCGATAGTCTTAGCGGTCCAGGTGGCACGGCTTGGCTCTAGCGATTGAATCGGAGACGGCTTAAGCAGCAGCCAAAATAGTCAAGAACCCCATAGAGAAGGCTCGGCGTGAAGTTAGTGCCTTCGACCCTGATAATATCGATTGGAGAGTCCTTATGATTAGACAGCTAATATCGTTATCCTGTTTCATCCTCGCTTCGGCGTCCGCCTTGGGGCCCCTTTCGGCCGCCCAAGCGCACCAGCCAACCGGGTCAGTGGTCCACTATTTCCGCGGTCCTGATGGGGACCAACCGAATCCCACGCTGACGCAGGATTCGGCTGGAAATCTCTACGCTACGTCTAGTTATGGCGGTAATACAACTGCAGCTACATGCGCGAGCAACGAGTTTCATCCGCAAGCGGGATGCGGGACTGTGGTCAGATTGAATGCGCCAGACTGGAGCATCGATGTCCTCGCTGCATTTTCCAACCCAAAAGGACCGATCAATCCGAACGGTGGTGTCTATATCGATAAAACCGGTGCCGTATACGGAACATCATCCAGTGGTGGCGTCTACGGTTTCGGGACATTCTTCAAACTGACCCCGCCGACAGCGGAACACACGGTTTGGACCGAGAGAGTCCTGCTCAATTTCCTTAGCTGCTCTACACCATCTGGAAATTTGGTCGCCGATGCTAGCCCGAATTATGCACGAAGCTGGCTGATCTGCTTTGGGCGCCGCGACGTGCTCGCCTTCAGGGTGTAATCGGGTATGGTGATGGCTCGCCGTGTTTTTCGGGCGACATTAGGGCATTTG
>Ga0116226_10001051_pt1 | contig 24101 bp, 19 predicted proteins | sample S1TSphfallax_FD_89692 | JGI IMG/M metagenome (GOLD analysis project Ga0116226, IMG submission 89692) | Host-associated microbial communities from peat moss isolated from Minnesota, USA - S1T2_Fa - Sphagnum fallax MG | ecosystem: Host-associated > Plants > Peat moss > Unclassified | place: USA... | reverse complement strand
GAACCCCCAGACTTAAGGGTGTTTGAGGAAGGGGGCTGACACCGAGGTTGCAGCCTCCGAGTAAGCCCCCTTCCTCAAACACCCTTGGAATCTAAGGTCCAGGGGCTTGGCCCCTGGCGGGTCTGGGCAGCGCCCAGCCTTGCTTGCCTTGATGCATGACCCCCCCCTAGCCAGATCGCTATCAGTGCAGCCTCGGCGCGCGGAGGAAGGCGGCGCGGTCGGCGGATTTGACGCGGATGGCGACGTCGCCGCTGTCGCGTCCGAGGCGCAGGAGGATGGTGGCGCCGGCGGGTCCGCAGGACCAGACGCCGCGCCACAAGGCCGCGAGGTCGGCCACCTGTTCGTCGCCCACGGCGAGGATGCGGTCGCCGCCCTTCACCCCGGCGCGGGCGGCCGGCCCGTCATCGGCGATCCCGCCGACCACCAGCCCGTCCTCGCCTTCCATCGCGTACATGCCGAGCCACGGGCGCGGGGTGCGGCCGGCCAGGCCGGTCGCTAGCATCTCGTCCAGCACCGGGCGCAGCAGGGCGACGGGTACGATCATGTTCATGTCCATCCGCTGCCGCCCCTGGCCTTGCTGCAGAATCAGCGAGCCGGTGCCGAGCAGCCGCCCATCCCGCCCGATCAGCGCGGCACCGCTCCAGAACGGGTGCGCGGGGGCGGTGAAGATGGCGTTATCGATGAGATATTCCCAATAGCCGGCGAATTCCTGGCGGCCGACGACTTTGGCCTCGATGGCATGGCGGCGGCCGCCGCCGGCCGCCACGATCGCTTCGGTGCCGACCGCGAGCGAGTCGCTGTCCCCGAACTCCAGCGCCGGCAGATCGAGCTTGCCGAGTGCCTGGACGAGGCCGAACCCGGTATTCTGGTCGAATGCCAGGGGGTGGCCAGGCACCGCGCGCCCGTCCGCCGTGATCAGCCAGACGGTTTCGGCTTCGGTGACCAGATAGCCGATGGTCAGCACCAGGCCGTCCTCACGGATCACCACGCCATTGCCGGTGCGCTCGGTGCCCAGCGTGTCGGCGGTGAAGGCGTCCGACGGCACGTTGGCGCGCAGGCCGACGACGGCGCGTAGGGCGCGTTCGAGGTCGAAGCTGTAGTCGCCGGGCTTCGGCTGCAGGTTGGCGGGAATGTCCCAGTCGGGCTTTGGCATAGGGGGCTTTCGGCGATGACGCGAAACAGACTCCGTGGTCATATTGGCGCAATGGGCGGCGCGGGCAACCGCCGACGCGCGAGACGCCGCCCTTGCGCCCGCGACCAGCGATCTTCTACCACGGATGGCATGAATCATTCGCATGATCTGAACGACGCCGCATTGCGCGATCGCGCCGTGGCCGCCGCCCGTGGCAAGGCGGGGTTCGACGTGCTGATCACCGGGGCCACGCTGGTCGACGTCGCTACCGGCACGCTGCGGCCCGCCGACGTCGGGCTGGTCGGTCCGCTGATCGCCAGCGTGCACCCGCCGGGCACCCGCGCCGACGCCGCGCTGGTGATCGATGCCGCCGGCAAATTTCTGGCCCCGGGGCTGATCGACACGCACATGCACATCGAAAGCTCGATGGTGACACCGCGCCGCTACGCCGAGACGGTGGTGCCCCAGGGCACGACGACCGTGTGCTGGGACCCGCACGAGGTCGGCAACGTGATGGGCCTCGACGGTGTGCGCTGGGCGATCGAGGCGGCGGCCGATCTCCCGCTGCGGGTTCTCGTGCTGGCACCGTCCTGCGTGCCGTCGGCGCCGGGGCTGGAGCGGGCCGGGGCGGCGTTCGAGGGCGCCGAGATGGCCACCATGCTCGGCTGGCCGGACGTGGCCGGGGTCGCCGAGGTGATGGACATGCGCGGCGTGCTGGAGCGCACGCCGCATATGCGGGGGATCGTCGGCGAGGGGCTGGCCAGCGGCAAGCTGGTCTGCGGCCATGGCCGTGGGCTGTCGGGGGCCGAGCTGCAGGGGTTCGCCGCGGCCGGCATCGGCTCGGACCACGAGATCACCGATGGCGCCGATCTGCTGGCCAAGCTGCAGGCGGGCTTCACCGTCGAGCTGCGCGGCTCGCATGATTATGTGTTGCCGGGGGCGGTTGCGGTGCTGCGGGAGCTGCCGCATTTGCCGCAGACGTTGACGTTGTGCACGGACGATGTGTTTCCCGATGATCTCGCCGCGGTGGGCGGGATGATCGACGTGATCAGGCGGTTGGTGGGCTATGGGCTGCCCGCGATCGACGCGTTGCGGGCGGCGACGCTGAATGCCGCGATGCGGCTGGGACGGGCGGATCTCGGGCTGGTCGCGGCGGGCCGGCGGGCGGATCTGATCGTGCTCGATGATCTCTTGGCGCTGCGGGTTTCGGAGGTGTTCGCATCGGGCGTGCTGGTGGCGGCGGGCGGGCGGCTGACCGCGGCGGTTCGGCCGGACCCCGCGCCGCTGCCGCCGGACAGCATGCATCTGGCGCCGGTGACGCCGGCGGCGTTCGAGCTCCGCGCCGGGGGGGCCTCGGTGCGGCTGCGCACGGTGGATCGGCCGCGCTTTACCCAATGGGGCGAGATCGCGGCGCCGGTCGAGAACGGCCTCGTGGCACTGCCGCACGGCGCCATTCTGATGGCGGTGATCCATCGACACGGGCGCGCGGCGGCGACGCCGGTGCTGGGCGTGCTCACGCAATGGAGTGTCTGGCGCGGCGCCATCGCCACCACGATCGCGCACGATAGTCACAATCTGGTGGTGTTCGGGCGGGATGCGCACGACATGGCGGCGGCGGCCAACGCGCTGATCGCGGCTGGCGGGGGAATGGCAGTCGCGCGCGACGGCGCGGTGACGGCGTTGCTGCGGCTGCCGGTGTGCGGGCTGCTGTCCGACGCGCCAACCCGCGAGGTGGCGGCGGATTTCGCGCGGTTGAAGGCGGCCGCGGATGAGATCGTCGATTGGCAGCCGCCGATTTTGACGTTCAAAGCGCTGGTGGGGGCGAGTCTGGCGTGCAATCCAGGGCCGCATGTGACGGATATCGGGATCGCCGATGGCACGACGGGTGAGGTTTTTGCGAGCACTTTCGTGGAAGGTTAGGAAGAGTCTTCTTTTTCTGAAGAAAAAGAAGCAGAAAGACTTTTATCCATTTAGGTCAAATTGTTGCAACTGCCGACTCACCCATGGATAAAAGTTCTTTGGTCCTTTCTTTCAAGAAAGAACATTTGTCCTTCTATGGGTTTGCCACATGGATCGGCCTGCCGCCTTGGTATGCGATGATCTGGTCGAAAATATCCGAGAACTGCTCTTCGTAGTCCTCGCGCGACACGTAGCCGATATGTGGTGTGGCGACCACGTTATCCAGGGCTAGCAGCGGGTCGGTGGTGACGGGTTCGTGCTCGAATACGTCGAGGGCCGCGAGGCCGGGGCGGCCGGCTTGGAGGGCTGCGAGCAGGGCGCCGGGGGCGATCAGCGGGGCGCGGCTGGTGTTGACCAGCATCGCGGTGGGTTTCATGCACGCCAGATCGGCCTCGGTGACGATGCCGCGTGTGGCGTCGAGCAATCGCAGATGCAGCGACAGCACGTCGGATTCAGCGAACAACGCGGCCTGATCGATGGCTGTTGCGCATTCGTCGGCGCGGGCGCGCTCCAGACTGCCGGAGCGACCCCAGACCAGAACGCGCATGCCGAAGGCGCGGCCGTAGCCCGCGACCGTGCGGCCGAGCTTGCCGTAGCCGAAAATGCCGAGCGTTTTGCCGCGCAACGTGCTGCCCATGCCGGACTGCCAGGTGCCCGCCTGCAGGCTCGCCATCTGCTGCGGAATGCGGCGTGCGGCGGCCAGGATCAGCCCCCAGGTGAGTTCGGCGGTGGCGTAAGATGGCCCTGTGGCCTGCATGTTCGACGACAGCGTGACCCCGTGACGGGTACAGGCGGCGACGTCGACATGCGGGTAGCCGCCGCGCTGACTGATCAGGCGAAGGTTGGGCAGGCGGGCGAGCAGTGGCTCGCCGATCGGGGTGCGTTCGCGGATCAGCACCAGGGCCTCGATGTCGGCGAGCCGGGTGGCGAGGGTGTCGATGTCGCGGACGTGATCGTTCCAGATGGTGACGTCATGCCCTACGAGTTTGGCGAAGCAGGGTAGCGTCCGGACGGTGTCGGTGTAGTCGTCGAGAATGGCGATGCGCATGGGTTTAATCCAACGTCGCGAGCAGGCCGGCCAGCAGGCGGGCGCGGGGAACCAGGCTGTCGATGGTGATGTGTTCCTCCAGCGTGTGCACGCCGGCACCGGACACGCCGAGGCCGTCCAGCGTCATGATGCCCATGGCCCCGGTGAAGTTGCCATCCGAGCCGCCGCCAGCGCTCTGGTGGGGAATGTCGAAACCGAGCGAGAGGGCGATCGCCTGCGCGCGGCGCCACAGCGACAGGCCGCGTTCGTCGGGTTCCCAGACGGGGCGGGTGACGGTGCGTTCGACCTTGAACTGCACGTCGTTGCCGTGCGGGCGCAGTGCCAGCATCGCGGCGACACCGTGGTCGAGATCCTCCTGGCGTTTGGCCATGCTGAGGATTTCGCCGGTGCAGGTAGTGGGCACGCAATTCACCCATTGGCCGCCATTGATCACCCCGACGCTGAACGTGCAGTCATCGGTGGTCATGTCCTCGATCGCCAGTGTTTGCCTAGCGATTTCGCGGATGGCGCTGCGCCCGGCGCCAAGATGCGCACCGGCATGGCTGGGGCGTCCGGTGGCCTCCATGCGAAAGCGGGCGATGGCGTAGCGGCCGGTGACGACACCGCCGTCCGGGCGCGCGGGCTCGGGGATCAGCACGTATTTATGGCGGCTGGCTTCGGCCTCGATCACGTCGCGCGCGCTGGGGCTGCCGACTTCCTCGTCGCTGGTCAGCAATACGGTGACGGGCAGGTTGGCGGCGATGCCGGCGCGAGCGAGGGCGGCGATTGCCTCGATGGCGATGTAGTTGCCGCCTTTCATGTCGCAGATGCCCGGGCCGTAGCAGAGCGCGCCGTCGCGCCGCCAGGGGAGTTTCGCCAGAGTGCCGATCGGGTGTACGGTGTCGAGATGGCCCATCACCAGAATGCCTGGCGCGCTGCTGGCGTGGGGAAAGCGGGCGCGCACGCAGTCGCCAAAGCCGAGGCGGCCGGGGATGCGATCGATGTGCGCCCCCATCAAAGCCAGATGGCGACTGGCGAGATCCATACAGCGGTTGACCGCTGGTGCGTCCCAGGTGGGGCTTTCGCACTCCACCCAGGGCCGCAGGCCGGCGAGCAGGGTCTCGGTGTCGAAGGCCAGCCCTGTGGGATCCATCTTAGTCTCCTCGTGGATGAGGCAGCATGTCGGCAGCGGCCGCGTCATGCAATCCGTGTGAGTGCCTCGAACAGGGTTTGGAAGGGCGATCCCTCGCGCCAGAACACCGGGGGCGCGCCGATCGGGGCGGGCACGTCGATATGCTGGCCACCTTCATAGGCCATATGACTCCAGACGTGCCGCCACCTTGATCCGGTGGGGAGATAGACGCTCCATTCCGAGACGCCTTGCGCATGCACGGGGGAAACCAACAGATCGGCGCCGTACAGATAGGAATCCTGAATCGTGTAGGTGTTCGGGTCGTCCTCGTGGTGCAGGAACAGCGGCCGCTGCACTGGCAGGCCGGTGGCCGCGGCTTCGGCCGAGAGATGGCGGAGATAGGGGGTCAGATGGTACCAGATGCGGGTCATGCGGGCGAAATGCGCGAGCACGTCTGGTGATTGGTCGATCTGCAGATTGTCGCGCGGGCGATTGCCCTCATGGGTGCGCATCATCGCGGTGAAGGCGGCCATCTCCGCCCAGCGCTGGATCAGCTCGGGCGTGCGCACATTGCCGAACAGGCTGGTATAGCCGCCGACGTCGCTGTGGTGATAGGCGCTGCCCAGCAGCCCCGCCGACAGCGCGCCGCAGATCACCGTTTGCAGCCCGTCATGGCGGGAGAAATCGACGCATTGGTCGCCGGCCCACAGCATCGGGCAATGGCGCTGCACGCCGGTGAATCCGGCGCGCATGAAGAACAGAATGTCGCCCGTCATGCCGGCGCGCGCGACCGCCTCGGCGTTGACGCGGCCCCATATCTCCGGCCAGGCATTATGCATCAGGCGCGCGTCGACATTGTTGGCGAGATGCACGTCGATGGGGAGATATTCGCCGAAATCGCACATCCAGCCGGACATGCCGAGATCGAGCATGTTGCCGCGGATGATCCGGTCACCGAACCAGGTGGCGGCGTCGGGGCTGGTGAAATCGACAACGCCACACGCGAACTCGCCGAAATCGACGAGGTAGGTTCCCCCGTCCGCCTTGCGGGCAAGATGGCCGAGCGCCTCGGCCTCGGGGAACAAAGTGCCGTCCTCGCACAGATAGGGGCTGACATAGCCCATGAAGCGGATGCCGCGCGCGCGCAGCTCGGCGATACGGCGATCGAGCTCGGGATAGCGCTGCGCGTTCCAGCGCCAATCCCAGAACAGCCGTGTGCCGAACGAGGTGGTGCGGATGCCCGCCCAATCCTCGCACCACAGGGCGGAAACCCGTGTATCCGCCTGCAGAAAGGTCTCAAGCCGGGTGATACTGGCGGCACCGTCCTTCAGCCCGATCACGGCGCCCGCATAGAGCCACTCCGGCAGCTCCGGCTGGCGGCCGAAGCGCTCCGACAGCAGGCCGACCAAGCCGGTAAAGCGGTCGGCCGCGAACAATTCGAGCCGCTCCGGCACCGCCCAGATTTCCAGCTCGTGAGATTCGGGATCGGTGAAGTCGAACACGCTGTAGGCGGTGGTCTGCACGTGGGCGGCGTAGTGGCGCGAGGACAGGAAGGTCGGTTGTGGGAAATTGGTGGTGTAATAATCACCGCCGGCATGGCCCATTTCGTCGGCCTGGCGAGTGATCTCGGTGGTCTTGTCGCGTCCCACGCCGGGCTCGCTGGTCCAGAGCGGAAACCGGCGGCCACGCAGATCGAAATACGACATCTGCTCGCCACAGCCCCAGACATGCTCGTCGGCCTCGGCTGGCAGGCGCAGCCACACACGGTTGATCGTGGGATCGGCGTGGCGGACCGACAGCACCAGCCGGTCATCATCGCCGGACACCTCCAGGGTCAGCCGTACGGCGGCGCCCGGTGCTGCACGAAAATGCAGCAGCGCGCCGTCGATCTCGACATGCGTCATCGGCTCGCGCGCGATGATCGCATCCTCGATGTCGAAATTGCCGCGATACATGTCCATGCGCGCCTCACCGCGCCCGAGGTTGACGAAGGGCGCCCCCGGCGTATGGTGGATCAGCAGGCGGCTGCGCAGCGACAGCGCAACGGCGCCATCCGCCGTCATGGTCGGCAGGATATCATCGATCATCATTCAAAGATCCGTGACGCTGAAACGCATATCGGCAATCTTCTGTTCGCCGGGTGCGAGCACGAACACGCCATGGTCGCTCTCGATGTCCAGCCGGTTCAGCCCGTCGTTCATGTTCGAGACCGGCTCGACCGCGAGGTAATCCTGGCCCTCGGGGATATACACGACGAGGTGCGCGAACACCGGGTCCGCGGTGATGTCGAGCGCGTAGTGGCGATCGGGATAGCTCAGTCGCGCCCGCCCGCCCCAGCCGCCGAAACAATGATCGAGCGTGACGCGACCCACGGGCACGCCGCCCGCATGGTCCCATGCCGGGGGCACGATACTGCGGTGGGTGGGGATCATGTCGGCCGCGCCATTATGCCAGACGTGGCTTGCCGAGAAGGTCAGCGTGGTGTCGGCGCCGCGCGGAAAATACGGATGCAGGCCGAAGCCGAAGGGGGCTGCGTGGTCGTGCCGATTTTCGATCAGCAGCTCGCATTGCAGCGCGTCGCGGGTGAGCACGAAGCGTTGCTCCGCGTGAAACGCGAACGGCCACAGCGGACCGGCCGGATGATCGAGCATGATGGTGGCGGTCGGCCCGTCCTGGATCGCCGCCCACGGCACCTGCCAGCCGGCGCCGTGAATCGCGTGGCCGTTCATCAGATCGGGCAATTCATGCGTGCGCCCGGCAAAACGGAAACGCCGCCCGGCGACGCGGTTGGAATAAGGGAACAGCGGATAGCTCGACAGGCTGCGCGCCTCGCGCACGGTCAACGCGTCCGGCAGCATCGGCCGCATCAATGGCGTGCCGTCCCGCGTCCAGCCGGCAATGGCGCCCCCGATGTCGGGGGCCAACAGAAGACGGGCGCCATCGACCTCTAGCGTTAGCAGCGTGTGCATTCGCGTTTCTACTGCCATCTGGCGAAGCAAGTAAGGCTGGGCTTTGCCCAGACCCGCAAAGGGGCCGCGCCCGGCTTACTTGCTTAACCGGGTGTCAGCCGAATGCGGAATGCCGTCGCGGCATCGACTGCTTCGCGCGAGTACAGCAGCGGCACATACTCGCCGGCCGCCCATGTAGGGGCCAGGTCGCCATAATGCGGCGAGCGGGGATCGCCTGATTGGCCGGGGGTGTTGATGGCGCGGCTTTGGTCCCAGTCGCCGACATCCACCACCATGCGGAAAGACGCGCCGTGCGTCAGGCGGAAATCCGAGATCCGGTAGCCCGCGGCCATCGGCGTGTTGCCAGAGCCGCCGATCGGCAGCGGGCCGATGCTGGGGAGGCTCGCGACACGGCCGAGCGGGTGGGTGAATTGGGCGTGGTGCAGGCGGCCCCAGGCCCATGTCCCGCTGTCCTCGCCGAGCTTGGCGTGGCATTCCGCCATGGCGGCCGCCAGCGTGCGGGCCAGCAGGGCGTCGCGGTCGCCGAGCTTGGGGTGGCACTGCTCCAGCAACGCGAGCAACGTACCGACATCTCCCGGGGTGAGCAGGGCGCGCACGGCCGGGTCGGGCGCCAGCAGCTTGAGCATCGCGGGCTTTAGATGGTGGGACCACCAGACTTCCTGCAGCGCGGCGGGGGCACTGTCCGCGGCCAGATGGAAATCCCACGTGCCGAGCAGGGTCTTGGCCGCGGTGATGGCGCCGTCGTCAGGGGTTGCGGCGAGCATGGCGCTGAGCCGGGTTGCCGGCAGGGAGAGCGTGTCCGTCTGCAATGCCATCGACTGGGCCAGTGTGTGCGCGGGCTGCCCGTCCAGCACGGCATGGATGCGGCGCGCGCGCGACGGCTCGGCCCATTCGAAGCCGAACGCGCGATACAAAGGATGGTCCGTGGGGACGTTCAGCTCGTTGGCGGTGGCGACGAAGCCGCGTGGCGGATCGATGGCGAAGGGCAAAGCGGCGGCGCTCTGAAAGCCGGCCCAGTCGTGCTGCCCGTCACCCGGCACCGGCAGCAGCCCGTCCCAGGTTTCGCGGATCGGCGCACGCCCGGCGACGAACCAGCCAATATGGCCGTCCTGGTCGGCATAGACCTGATTGACCGAGGGCGCGCACCAATGGCGCAGAGCGGCGTGAAACGCTTCGGGCGTGCGGGCCTCCATATAAGCGAGGCTGGCGAAATACGCCGCCGCCCCCGGCTCGAACCATACCGAGCGGACGGCAAAGGCTTTGCGCCCAGCTTTATCCTCATACACCACCGGACCATGGCGGGTGAATTTCAGCACCACGTCGCACTCGGCCTCGCCCCGCACAGCGATCCGTTCGCGGATCACGCGCATCGGCTCCCAGCCGTCGCCATGGCGATAATTATCGGGGTCGTCGGGGTCGGTCTGGTAGACGAACAGATCTTCCTGATCCATCGGGAAGATCGTCAGGCCGAACGCGGCGTGCCCGTTATGGCCGATGGAAATGCCCGGTATCACCGGCTCACCGGCGCCGATCACGTCGATACCGGGCGCGCTGAGATGCACGATTCGGCGCAGTGACGGCAATGCGTGCGCACGGTGCGGGTCACTCGCCAGAATCGGCCGTCCCGTCGCGGTGCGCGTGCCACTGACCGCCCAATTGTTGGAGCCCTCCTCGGTCACGTCGCCGAGGTCGCTCACCTGCGTCCAGCGCCAGGCGTCCGCCATGCCGGCGTGGAGCCGGTCAGGCGAGATGTCCAGGCGCGCGGTCGCCAGGCGGAACACATCCAGCACCGCGTCGGGCACCTCGCCGAGCGTCAGGCCCTCGGGGATGATGGGAGTTACATCCGGTTCCAGCGCTGTGCGCAGCAGGGCGGTCGCGGGGTCGGCGCGATGGAGAATGCGCGCGCGGGCGGCTTCGGAGAGCACATTGCGCACCAAAGCGTGGCTGCGGATGCGGACCACATCCGCAGGCTCCCATCGCTCCGGGCGAGTGTCCATGGCGGCGAATTCCGGGGGCAGCAAGCCGGGGTCCGCCTCGGTGAGGGTGATCCAGGCGTTGATGCCGGCGGTGAACGCCTCGGTGATGGCGCGGGCCTCCGGCGTGCCATAGGCAGCCCATTCGGCGTCCATGTCGCCGCGATACAGGAACAGCCGGGCGGCGCGATCCTGGGCGAGAAAGCCCGGGCCGAAATCGGCGGCCAGCCGGCCGAGGCCGCGCTTGCGCCACATATCGAGCTGCCACAGCCGATCCCGCGCCGCCTCGAACCCCTGGACGAAGAACAGGTCCGCGCGGCTGGCCGCCCGGATATGCGGAATGCCCCAGCGGTCCATGGCGATCTCGGCGGGCTGCTCAAGCCCTGGCACGGCGAAATCCAGGGTCTCGGTCATGCCGCGCGCTCCGTTTTGGTCTCGATCAGGGTGACGGCCTGGTGGCCCAGCGGGGTGAGGCTGTACCAGCCAGGGCGAACCCGCTCGAACCAGCCATAGACGTTGCGGCTCAGGATCTTGGGCGCGTCGGGGGCGGTCTCGCGCAGGTCGCGCGGCCGCTTGGCGCCGTCGCACAACGCCGAGGCACAGCGCAGCGCCTGCTGGCGATAGGCGGTCATGATCGGACGACGGGTGCCGCCCCCAACCGCGGGATCACCCTGCCTGCGGGTGAATTCGGCCAGCAGCAGGCCCCGCCGGCGGCGGTTGGCGGCGGGCCGGTAGGGCGCCGGCTCGACCAGTATGTCGACCGCGTCCCGCGCCGTGTTCACCGCCAGCAGCCCCAGGCCGAGCAGTTTGCAGAGTTTCAGCGCCCGCCGGTCCCGATCGCGGCCGCGCCGGGTGGCGGGCACGGCGAGCCACACCTCGTCGGCGATCGCCATGCGGTCGACCGCCTGCAGCACCAGCTCCAGCGAAAACCCCAGCTTCAACTCGCCGATTACCACCAAAGGTGGCTCGCCGGCGCGCACGGCGACGAGGTCGCACCCGCGAATCTCGCCCTTCACCGCGAACCCCAGGCGTTCGAGAAACGCTTTCACGGGGCGATAGAGCGACTCCTCGGACATGCGATTGAGCATCTTCCGCCCCCGGGATAGCGTCAATCGACGCCAGCGAAGTGAGCCCCCCCCCAATGCCAGCCAAACCTCCAGCCAAACCGGTGTTCCGCCCCAAACCCAACGCCGTCGAGGCGCTGTTCGGCCGCAGGCGGGCAGTGATCGGGGTGATCCATTCCCGCCCGCTGCCCGGCGCGCCGGCGTATGATGGGGAGGAGATGGACGAGGTGATCGGCTTCGCGCTGGCCGAGGCGGAACGCTATCGCGCCGGCGGCGTCGATGGGCTGATCGTCGAGAATCACGGCGATATCCCGTTCGCCAAGCCAGAGCGTCTCGGGCCGGAAACCGCCGCCTGCATGGCGGTGATGACGCGCGCGGTGCGCCAGGCGAGCGGGCTGCCGGTGGGGGTTAACGTGCTGGCCAATGGCGCGATCCAAGCGCTGGCGGTCGCCAAGGCGGCGGGGGCCGCGTTCATTCGCGTCAACCAATGGGCCAATGCCTATGTCGCCAACGAGGGGTTCATCGAGGGGCCGGCCGGGGAGGCTACGCGCTATCGGTCGTGGCTGCAGGCGCGCGGCGTGCGCATCTTCGCCGACGTGCACGTGAAGCACGGCGCGCACGCGATCGTCGCCGACCGCACCATCGGCGAGATGGCCCGCGATGCCGAGTTCTTCGACGCCGACGCCGCCATCGCCACCGGCCAGCGCACCGGCGATTCCGCGAGCCTCGATGAGCTGCGCGCGATCGCCGAAGGCACCTCGCTGCCGGTGCTGGTGGGCAGCGGTGTCACGCCGGACAATGTCGGCGACATGTTCACGGTGGCGGATGCGGTGATCGTGGCGAGCTGGCTGAAACAGGATGGGGTGTGGTGGAATCCCGTGGACCCCGAACGCCTGGCGTTCTTCATGAACGCCGTCCAGCGCGCACGGGCGTGATACCAGCCGGTTTTTGGGGCGATCCTGTCGAAGCAAGCAAGCCGGGCTCTCCCTCCGGTGGCCCAAGGTTCCGCTCGACGGCTTCGTCGCGTGAATGGCCACCGGAGGGAGAGCCCAGCCTTGCTTGCTTCGACAGCGCACCCTAAAGGCGGGTTGGTATGAGACGGCTGTTCGTGTTGGGCAACGCGTCCATCGATGTCGGTCTGGCGGTGCCCAGGCTGCCGCTGCCGGGCGAGACGTTGATGGCGGGGGGGGTGACGCGCGCGCCGGGCGGGAAGGGGCTCAACCAGGCGGTGGTGGCCGCGCGGTGTGGCGTTCCCGTGCATTTTTGTGCGCCGCTCGGCGCTGAGCCCGAGGCGGAGCTGGTGCGGGCCGCGCTGGCGCTGGAGCCGTTTGCCGCCCTGCAGCTGCCGGACACCGGGCAGCCGACCGATCTGTCCACCCTTCTGGTGGCGCCGGACGGCGAGAATTGCATCGTCAGCACAGGTGACGGCGCCTTTTCGCTCAGCGAGACGAGTGCCACCGCCTTCGTCGCCGACATGGGTCCGGACGATATTATGTTGCTGCAGGGCAACCTGACCGAGGCAGCGAGCCTGGCCGCCGCCCGGCTCGCGCCGTTCACGATGTTCAACACCGCGCCGCTGCGCTGGCCGACGCAGCGGCTGATGGCGCTGTGCCGGGTGGTCGTCGCCAATCAGGTCGAGGCGGCGGAGATCACCGGGGAGGCCGATCCGCGGGCGGCGGTGCGCCGGCTCGCGGCGGTGACGCAGGGGGGCTGGGCGGTGGTCACCTTGGGGCGTCCCGGCTGTGTGGTGGCGGGGGCGGGCGGGGAGACGTCGCTGCCCGCGCCCCGCGTGGCGGCGATCGACACCACCGGGGCAGGCGACACGTTCTGTGGCGTATTGGCCGCCGCCCTGGTGCGGGGCCTGCCGCGCGATGCCGCGATCGCGGCGGCGCAGGCGGCGGCGGCGCTGTCGGTGACCCGCGCGGGCTGTTTCGCGGCCTTGCCGAGGGCGCGCGAGCTGGCGGAGCTGTTCGCCGGCGTCTGATCGGCACGCCTCGCATGTCTGCCGCGGACCGTAACGCCCTTCATCTTTGTGCAACGAATTTGCGCGAAAAATGAATCTCGGCGCAAAACCCCCACCCGCGCCATCGATCGCAACCTTGAGTGGTAAAGGCCAGGATGATGCGCGTTCTTTTGGTTGAAGACGACGCCACCGCTGCCCGCGGGATTGCCATGGTCGCCAAAAGCGTGGGGGCCGTCACCGACATCGTCGATAGCGGGGCCGAGGCGCTCGATCTGGTGCGCCGCTACGACTACGACATCGTGTTGCTCGACCTGATGCTGCCGGACATGGACGGGTATGATGTGGTGCGTCGGATGCGGGCGGCGCGCATCGAGGTGCCGGTGCTGATTCTGTCCGGTCTCTCGCGGCCGGACGCCAAGGTAAAGGGACTCGGGCTCGGCGCGGACGATTTCATCACCAAACCGTTCGATGTGGCCGAACTCAGCGCGCGCATCCAGGCAATCGTGCGCCGCAGCAAGGGGTTCAGCCAGCCGCTGCTGCGCATCGGCCCGATCGAGCTGAATCAGGATAGTCGCCAGGTCCATGTCGATGGCGAGCTGGTGCATCTGACCGGCAAGGAATACGCCATTCTGGAGCTGATGGTGCTGCGCCGCGGCACGGTACTGACCAAGGACGCGTTCCTCAACCATCTGTATGGCGGCATGGACGAGCCGGAGATGAAGATCATCGACGTATTCATCTGCAAGCTTCGCAAAAAGCTGGCCCGTGGCGGGGCACCGCATCTGATCAGCACCATCTGGGGGCGTGGCTACATGATCCGCGAACCGGCCAATGACGGCACGCTGCGGGAGGTGCTGCCGGCCGCCGCGCCTGACCTCGTCGCCCCGCCGAGCGTCGTCCAATCGGTCGCGTGAGCGCGACATGGCGTCGTCCGCGGCGATAAGTTGTTGTCCTGGGCGCTCGCGCTGTCCATATCTGGCGTGCTGGATCAGGAGCGATCATGCACAGTGCTGCCCGAACATGTCATGCGGCCCTTTGGCAGGCGACCAACCTGTTGTGCGCCGTCTGGCTGGCCGTGGCGTTCGGCGCCTTGGGGGCCATGTCGCCCGCGCTGGCCGGCGGCCCGCATGAGAATTTGACGATCGGCATGGTGCAGTTTCCGCCGGACATGCACCCCGACATCACCAACACCGTGGTGAAGGATTTCATTCTCTCCGCCGCCCGGCGCCAGATGACCGGCTTCGACCGGGACGGCCACGTGGTCTGCATTCTGTGCACCGAGGTGCCGAGCCTGGAGAACCAGCGCGCGACGATCGTGACCCGCGCGGATGGCAGCAAGGGCATGGAGGTTCTTTATACGCTGAAGCCCGACCTGTTCTGGGCTGATGGGGTGCCGGTGACCTCGAAAGATGTCGCCTTCGCCTTCGAGGTCGATCGTGCCTTCTCCCCTTCGGACACCATCGAGGCGGTGGACGCGGTGGATGATCGCACCGTCAAAGTTACGCTGAACAAGGTGCGCTATGATTTCGATCGCAGCGGCTACGCGCCGATGTCCGAGCACGTCGAGGGGCCGATCTTCCGCGCCGCCTCCGATCCGCTGGATTACGGCCATAAATCGGCATTCAACACCGATCCCACAAACCCCGGACTCTGGATGGGCCCGTATCGCATTTCGCAGTTCCGCCCGAACGACTCCGTCGTCCTGGTCCCCAATGCCTATTGGAAGGGCCACAAGCCGGCGTTCGCCCGCGTCACCATGAAAATGATCGAGAATACCTCCGCCCTGCAAGCCAACCTGCTGGCCGGCGATATCGACATGCCGGCGCCAGGCTATCTGGGCATGGCGCTCGACCAGGCCATCGCCCTGGCCAAGGATCATGCCGACCGGTTCGACGTGACCTTCCAGCCCGAGGTCGCCAGCTACGAACATCTGGCGCTGCAGCTGGATAATCCGCTCCTCGCCGATCCCCGCGTGCGGCACGCGATGTCGATGGCGATCGACCGCAAGACCATCGTCGCCAAATTGTTCGACAACAAGGTCGAGCCCGCGCACAGCTTCAAATACAGCGCACAGCCAGACCCCGCGGTGAAGGAGTGGAGCTATAATCCGCAAGCCGCGCGGGACTTGCTGGCCCAGGCTGGCTTCAAGCCCGGGGCGGACGGCATTTTGGTCAGCCCCACCGGGGCGCGCATGTCGCTCGATATCGTCACCACCGCGGGCAATCGCACGCGCGAGCTGGTGGAGCAGGTGCTGCAGACGGAAATGAAGGCGATCGGCATCGAACTGGTGATGACCAATCAGCCGGCGCGGGTGATGTTCGGCGAATCGCTGCGCAAACGCACCTTCACCGGGCTGGCGCTGTATATGGCGGTCCCGCCGCTGGATTGGGTGCCCTATTATAATTTCAGCAGCGAAGGCATTCCGAGCGAGGATAATAACTGGACCGGCACCAATTTCACTGGCCTGCGTGATCCGGCGATGGACGCGGCACTGACCGAGGCGCGCGAGGCGCTTGATCCCACTGACCGGCATGCCGCATGGACCAAGATTCTGACGCTGACGTCCGAGGACATGCCGGAGATCGACCTGTATTTCGCGACCCGCGCCACCGTCACCCCCAAGTGGTTGACCGGCGTGGTGAGCAGCACCCGCTACGGCAACCCGACCGGCTGGATCGAGGACTGGCAAGCCAAACCAAGCAATTGAGCGGGGTTTTTGGGCGCGCCTCAAGGCACACCCCAAAAGCCCGGTCAATTGCTTGGTTGGTCCGCCGTTCTGGAAATGGTGAGGGGTGGGCCTATGTTGGGTGCGTAGGGACAGGGGACGACGATGCAACAGGCGACATTGGGCGGCGGCTGTTTTTGGTGTCTTGAGGCGGTTTATCTTGGGTTGCGCGGCGTCACCGGGGTGATGTCCGGCTATACCGGCGGCCATGTGGCGAACCCCAGCTACGAGGAAGTGTGCGGCAAGAAGACCGGCCATGTCGAAGTGGTGCAGGTCACCTTCGATCCCGCCGAGGTCAGCTACGAGGACCTGCTCCGGGTGTTCTACACAATCCACGATCCGACCACCCGGGATCGCCAGGGCAACGACGTGGGTCCACAATATCGCTCGGTGATCTTCACCCACGACGAGGCGCAGCGCGCCGCCGCTGAGGCGATCACCGCAGAGATCGCGGCGGCCGATGTGTGGGGGGCGCCGATCGTGACGGATATTCGGCCGTTGGAGACATTCTGGCCGGCTGAGCCAGAGCATCATGATTATTTCAATCGCAATCCGTGGAGCGGCTATTGCCGGGCGGTGATTGCGCCGAAGGTGCAGAAATTTCGGAAGAGTTTCGCGGAGAGGCTAAAAGCGGCTTGAAGGAAGAGTCTTCTTTTTCTGAAGAAAAAGACGCAAAAAGACTTTTATTCATTGTAAATAAACGGTTGCAGTCGACGACTGCACCAATGGATAAAAGTTCTTTGGTTCTTTTTTTCACGAAAGAACATTTTTCTTCCTGTCTCTTTGCATCGCCCGCCAAACCCGCTCCGGCGTGGCGGGCATATCCAACTCGGTGACCCCCAGCGGCGCCATGGCATGAAGTAGCGCGTTGATCACCGCCGGGGGCGCCCCGGCGGCGCCGGCTTCGCCGCAGCCTTTGATGCCCAGCGGGTGGCTTGGCGCGGCGGTGGCGAGTGTGACGAGTTCCAGGGCGGGCAGTTCGTCGGCGCGCGGGATTTGATAGTCCATGAACGAGCCGGTCAGCACCTGGCCGTCGCCGTCATGGGCGACCTGTTCGCAGCTGGCCTGGCCGATGCCTTGCGCGACCCCGCCTTGCAGCTGGCCCTGCAGCAGCATGGGGTTCAGCACCCGGCCGAAATCATGCAGCATAGTGTAGGCGACCAGCCTCCAGGCGCCGGTGTCGCGGTCGATCTCGACTTCGGCGACGTGGCAGCCATTGGGGAAGGTCGGGCCGGAGGGTTTCCAGTAGCCGGTGCCCGATAGCATCGCCGGTGTATCGCCATGCCCGAGCCGATCGGCCAGTTGGGTCAGCCGCACGCGGCGGTCGGTGCCGATGATGCGAAAGGCGCCGTCCTCGAACAGCACGTCCGCCGTTGCCGCCTCCAGCATGTCGCTCGCCAGCGGCAGGGCCTGGCGGATCAGGTCGTTGCCCGCCTCGGCGAGCGCGGCGCCGGCGATGGAGATCGAGGCCGAGCCGCCGGTGCCATGGCCGGACGGCACCCGATCCGTATCGCCCTGCACCACGTCGATGTCATTCGGGTCCAGACCAAGCTGAGACGCCACCAGCTGTGCATAGGCGGTCTCATGGCCCTGGCCGTTGGACATGGTGCCGACCAGCACGGTAACGCGGCCATTCGCGCCCAGCTCGAGCCAGGCGTGCTCGTCCCAGCTGCCGGCGACCCGCTCGCAATAATGCGACAGGCCGATCCCCCGGAGTTTCCCTTGCGCGGCGGCAGTTGCGCGGCGCGCGGGGAAGCCGGCCACGTCGGCGCGATGCAGGCCGGCTTCCAGCATTTCCGGGAAGTCGCCGCTGTCGTAGCGCAGGCCGAGGCCGGTGGCGTAGGGCAGGTCGGCGGGGGTGAGCAGGTTGCGGCGACGCAGATCGAGCCGATCGATGGCCAGCTCGCGCGCGGCGTGGTCGACCAGCCGTTCCAGCAGATACACCGCCTCCGGCCGGCCGGCGCCGCGATAGACCTCCGTGGGGGCGGTGTGGGTGAACACGCCGGTGACGGAAACGTGGATGCAGGGCAGCCGGTAGACGCCGGCCAGTGCCGGGGTGTTGGAGGTCGGCGACAGCTGGCCCTTGGGCGCCAGATAGGCGCCGATCGCGGCCATGGTGGTGACGCGCAGGGCGAGGAAATTGCCATCCTCATCCACGGCCAGCTCGCCGGTCGTGACATTGTCGCGGGCCTGATAGTCGGACAGGAAACTGTCGGCGCGATCACCGATCCAGGCGACCGGTCGACCGAGGCGGCGGGCCGCCCACAGCACCAGGACCTGTTCGGGATAGAGCGCGTTCTTGATGCCGAAGCTGCCGCCGACGTCGGCGACGAGCACGCGGACCTGCGCCTCGGGCACGTGGAAGATGGCGTGGGCCAGATCGTGCTTGAGGGCGTGCGGCATTTGCGTGCCGGTGGAGAGGGTGAAGCGGCCGTCCGTGAACTCCCCGATCGCGCCCCGATTTTCCAGGGAGGCCACGTGAATGCGGTTATTGACGCAGTCCAGCCGCACCACGCGGTCAGCGCGCGCGAAGGCGGCATCGACGCCGGCCTGGTCACCGGCGGACCAGCGGAAGCAGACATTGCGGGGCGCCTCGTCCCACACCAGCGGGCCGCTGGCGGCGCTCCTGGTGTCGGTGACGGCGGGCAGGGGGGCATAGTCGACCATCACCAACTCGGCGGCGTCGCGGGCGGCCTGCGGGGTTTCTGCCACCACCATCGCCACGGAATCGCCGACGAAGCGGACCCGATGGGATGCCAGGGCCGGGTGCGTCGGGCGGTACGCGAAGCCGTCGCCGTCGGGTGTGCCGGGAAAGCGGATCAGCGCGCTGCCGGCAGGGATGCCACCGAGCTTGTCCGCCGCGTAGTCCGCCCCGGTCAGCACGGCCAGCACGCCGGGCACGGCAAGTGCCGCGCTGCTATCGATCGCCAGAATGTCGGCGTGGGCGTGCGGGCTGCGGACCATCACGGCGTGCGCCATGCCGGGCCGCAGCAAATCGGCGGTGAAGCGCCCGGTGCCGGTCAGCAGGCGGGTGTCCTCCTTGCGCAACAATCGCTGGCCGAATGCGTTACTGCCCATTGTGCCATCCTTGGTTCGGCCGCCCCTACGCCCGGCCGGGCCGTTGCAATCGCCAGTGCTTTTGTATCTGCTGCGGCCGCTGCCCGCCAAGCCGCCGGGAATTTCGCCCTCCATGCGCTCCTTTCGTTCCCCGTGACGGTCCCGCTGCTGCAGGCCGACGACCTGACCATCACCATCGGCGATGGCCATGACGCGGTGCGCGTGCTGGACCGCGTCAGCTTTGCGCTCGATCGCGGCGCAACCCTGGGCGTGGTCGGTGAGAGCGGGTGCGGCAAATCGATGACCGCGCTGGCCATGATGGGCCTGCTGCCGACCAGCGCGCGCGTCGGCGGCCGGCTGCTGTTCGAGGGTGTCGACCTGCGCGATCTCACCGCCGCCGAGCAGCGCGCGCTGCGCGGCCGCCGGCTGGCAATGATCTTTCAGGAGCCGATGACAGCACTCAACCCGGTGGTGCCGGTGGGGGTGCAGATCGCCGAGACGCTGATCGTGCATGAGCGCCTCGGCACGGCGGCGGCCCAGGCGCGCGCCGTCGGGCTGCTCGACCGCGTCGGCATCGCCGCCCCCGCCGAGCGGGCGCATGCGTTCCCGCATCAGATGTCGGGCGGCATGCGTCAGCGGGTTATGATTGCGATGGCGATCGCCTGCCATCCCGCGCTGCTGATCGCCGACGAGCCGACCACGGCACTCGACGTGTCGGTGCAGGCGCAGATCCTCGATCTGCTGCTGGAACTGCAGCGGGACGAGGGCATGGCCATTCTGTTCATCAGCCATAATCTCGGTGTGGTCAGTCAGATGGCCGACGAGATCCTGGTGATGTATGCCGGCCGGGCCGTCGAGCTCGGCCCCGCGCGTGACGTGCTGATGGCGCCCCGCCACCCCTATACGAGGGGCCTGATCGCCACCATGCCGGACATCGGTCATCGCCAGACTATGTTGCCGGTGATCGACGGCAACGTGCCGGATTTGCGGCGCCGACCCCCCGGCTGCGCCTACGCGCCGCGCTGCCCGCGGGCGATCGCCGATTGCACCGCGGGCGTGCCGCCGTTCCATCGTGTGGCGCACGACCATGATGTGGCCTGCATCCGCGCATGACCACGCCGCTGCTCAGCACGCGCCATCTGACCGTGGCGTTCGGGGGGGCTGGCGGGCTGTTCCGTGCGGGGGGCACGGTGCGCGCCGTCACCGATGTCAGTTTCGCACTCTATCCGGGCGAGGCGCTGGCGCTGGTCGGCGAGAGCGGCTCGGGGAAGACCAGTCTGGCGCGCGCGATCCTGGGGCTGCATCCGCACAGCACGGGCGAGATCCGATTTCGCGGCCAGGACACGGCGCGGATGACCGCGTCCGAGCGCCAGGCGATGCGCCGCGCCGTGCAGATGGTGTTTCAGGACCCGTTCGGCTCGCTCGACCCGCGGCTGCCGATCGGGGCGGTGATCGCCGAGCCGTTGCGCATCCATGGCATCGGCAACCGCGCCAGCCGGGCCGACCGGGTGCGCGAGCTGCTCGGCCTGGTCGGCCTGCCGGCAGACGCGGTCAATCGCTATCCGCATCAGTTCAGCGGCGGTCAGCGCCAGCGAGTCGCGATCGCGCGCGCGCTCGCGCCCGGTCCTGCCGCGATCATCGCCGACGAGCCGCTGTCGGCGCTTGATATGTCCATCCAGAGTCAGATTCTGAATTTGCTGTCGGACCTGCGTGGGCGCCTCGGCGTGTCCTATCTGCTGATTAGTCACGATCTTGCGGCGGTGCATCATCTGGCCGACCGGGTGGCTGCGATGTATCTGGGCCGGATCGTCGAGGTGGCGCCGCGCGACGCGTTGTTCGCGGCTCCCGCACATCCCTACAGCGCGGCGCTGCTGGATGCGGTGCCGCGCATCGGCACCGGCAAGCGGATCCCCGGTCATGCGCTGATCGGCGACATGCCGAGCCCGATGGCGCCGCCGCCCGGCTGCGCGTTTCACCCGCGCTGCCCGCGCGCGCTGGCGCGATGCGCGGAGGAGGTGCCGGCGCTCATCCGGTTCGACGCGGACCGCGAGGTCGCCTGCCACAATCCGCTGGTGGCGGGCGGGGCATGATCCGGTTTTTGCTCACCCGCCTGGCCGGCGCGTTGCTGACGTTGCTGGCGCTGTCGTTCATCATCTTCGCGTTGATCGGGCTGATGCCCGGCGATCCCGCAGACCTGCTGACCACCGCCAACCCCGACGCCACGCCCGCGGATGTGGCGTTGCTGCGCGCCCTGTATGGCGTCGATCAGCCGATCCTGCTGCGCTACTGGCACTGGCTGGAGGCCGCGGCGCACGGCAATTTCGGCTATTCGCGCATGGAGAGCCGGCCGGTGATGGAGATCGTCATCCCCGCGATCGGCAACACCGTGGCGCTGATGGGCACCGCCTTCGTGGTCAGCACGCTGATCGCGGTCGCCCTCGGCACGCTGGCGGCGATGCACAAGGGACGCCCGCTCGACCGGGCGATCAATCTGTTCGCCTATGCCGGCATCTCGGTGCCGAGTTTCTGGTTGGGCCTCGTGCTGATCTACGTGTTCGCCGTTCGCCTCGGGCTGCTGCCGGCCGGCGGCATGCCGCAGCACGACGAGGGGTTCGGCGCCGGGCTCGCGCATTTCATCCTGCCGGTGACGGCGCTGGTGATCGTCGAGACCGGCGGCCTCACCCGCTATGCACGGGCGGCGATGATCGAGGTGCTCGGGCAGGATTATATCCGCACCGCGCGGGCCAAGGGCGTGCCCGAGGGCCGCATGATCCTCCGCCACGCGCTGCGCAACGCGATGGTGCCGGTGATCACCATCATCGCCTTGGGGTTCGGTTATCTGTTTTCCGGCGCGCTGCTGATCGAGAGCCTGTTCGCCTGGCGCGGTATGGGCCGGCTGATCCTCGATGCGATCATGGGCAATGATTATAATCTGGCGCTGGTGTGCCTGCTGTTCACCACCGCGATGATCCTGCTCGCCAATATCGGTGCCGATCTCGCTTATAGCTGGCTCGATCCGCGGATCAGCCTGCAGATCGGCCGGGCGCCGAAAAAACCGCTGCGCGCAGATGGCGGGCGGCCATGAGCGAGGCGCTCCCCGAGCGGGCGGTCTCCGTCTGGTGGCTGCGCTGGCGCCGGCTACAGCGTGACCGTGCGGCGCTGGCCGGTGGTGTCGTGCTGCTCATGCTGTTCGCGCTATGCTATGGCGCCCCGTGGTATCAACGCTGGTGGGGGGTGGACGGCATCGACGCCGACCTGCTGAGCCGGTTCGATCCGGCGTCCTCGACCCATCCGCTCGGCGCCGACGACGCCGGGCGTGACGAGCTCGCCCATCTGCTGCTCGGCGGCCAGACGTCATTGTCGATCGGCCTGATCGGCGCGCTGGGCGCCAGCCTGATCGGCACCCTGATCGGCGCCGTCGCCGGCTTCTTCCGCGGTCGCGTCGACATGGCGCTGATGCGCTTTACCGACGGCGTGCTGGCGCTGCCGACCTTGCCGATCCTGATTATTCTGGCGGCGTTGGACCTATCCAAGCTGGGCTTCTCGCAGGAGTTCATCCGCTCCGGCGCCGCGGGCTATTGGCGCATCGTGCTGATCGTGACGTTGCTCGGCTGGACCGGGGTCGCGCGGCTGGTGCGGGCCGCCACCTTGTCGCTCACCGAGCGCGACTTCGTGCTGGCGGCGCGGGCGCAGGGGGCGTCGGCGTGGTGGATCCTGTCGGTGCATATTCTGCCGAACGCGATCTCGCCGGTGATCGTTGCCACCACTCTGGCGATGGGGCGGGTGATTTTGGCTGAGTCCGCGCTGAGCTTTCTCGGCGTGGGCATTCAGCCGCCGGCGACCAGCTGGGGCAGCATGCTGACCAACGCGCAGGAGATGATCGGCAGCGCGCCGATGCTGGCGATCTATCCAGGGGCTGCCATTCTGGTGACCGTGATCGCGATCAATTTCCTGGGCGATGGGCTGCAGACGGCGTTCGACCCGCGAGCGGACGGCCACTGATGGGGCCCCCGGCGATCATTCTGGCGGGTGGGCGTGGCACGCGGATGGGCGGCGCGGACAAGGCGCTGCTGGCGCTGCACGGAAGACCGTTGCTCGATCATATACTGGCGCGGCTACGGCCGCAGGTGGCGGCCATCGCGCTGAACGCCAACGGGGACCCCGGGCGCTTTGCCGCGTGGAGGCTGGAGGTGCTGGCCGATCCATGGCCAGGCCATCCCGGACCGCTGGCCGGGATTCTCGCGGGGATGCGGTGGGCGGCGGCGCTTGGCCATGCGCATGTGGTATCAGTGCCGGGCGACACGCCGTTTCTGGCCACGGACCTCGTGGCGCTGCTGACCGCGGGAGGCCGGGACGCTGGCGTGCCGATCGCGTGTGCCGCGGCTGAGGGACGGCTCTATCCGGTGGTGGCGCTGTGGCCGGTGGCGCTGGCCGATGCGCTGGAGGCCAGGTTACGTGCCGGGCAGCACAAGGTCGCCGATTTTATCGCGATGCATGGGGCCATCGCTGTCGATTTTCCCGCAGTATCGCTGTTCAATGTCAATCAACCCGGCGATCTCGCCGCCGCCCATGCATCACAGGAGCCGCCCTTGTCCGACTCGCGCCCGCCATTTCCGCCGTTCACCCGCGAGACCGCGATGCAGAAAGTCCGCGCCGCCGAGGATGGCTGGAACGGCCGCAACCCCGACCGGGTGGCGCTGGCCTATACCGAGGATAGCCGGTGGCGGAATCGCGCGGAGTTCCTGCGGGGCCGCGGCGAGATCGCGGCGTTCCTCGCGCGCAAATGGGCGCGGGAGTTGGATTATCGGCTGATCAAGGAGCTATGGGCGTTCACCGAGGACCGGATCGCGGTGCGGTTCGCCTATGAATGGCACGATGATTCCGGGCAGTGGTTTCGCTCGTATGGCAATGAGAACTGGGAGTTCGATGCGCGGGGGCTGATGCAAGCGCGGCATGCCAGCATCAATGATCTGCCGATCATGGCGAGGGACCGGAAGTTCCATTGGGAGGCGCCGGGGCCACGGCCGATGGAGCATCCGGGATTGAGCGAGTTGGGACTTTAAGCGTGTTCTTTCTTGAAAGAAAGAACCAAAGAACTTT
>Ga0116226_10001050_pt1 | contig 24106 bp, 18 predicted proteins | sample S1TSphfallax_FD_89692 | JGI IMG/M metagenome (GOLD analysis project Ga0116226, IMG submission 89692) | Host-associated microbial communities from peat moss isolated from Minnesota, USA - S1T2_Fa - Sphagnum fallax MG | ecosystem: Host-associated > Plants > Peat moss > Unclassified | place: USA... | reverse complement strand
GACTCAAAGGTCTTGCGACCCATGACGATGGGGTGACCGGTCGTGGTCTTCTTGAAAAACGCCATATCCTCAGGCAGCTTCCACGGCAGGGCATTGTTGATGCCTATGCCGCGCTCGGCGTCGGTGGCGACGATGATCGTGAAACGTGTCATGTCAATAAAACAATGATGGTGCTGTAAAAAAACAGCACTTTATCATTGGATGACGGCGTTTGGGGAATTTATACGGCCATTGGTGCTGTCAATGGCGCGTGATGTTCGTAGCCTTCCAGCGAGAAGTCGGATGGCTCTATCTTTTCCAGCCATTCCGGCTCGAACTTACCGGTTTTCGCGAAATCCGGCACACGGTCGGAAATCACCAGTTTCGGCTGCGGTAGTGGTTCGCGCTTCAGTTGCTCATTGAGCATATCCAGATGGTTTTCGTAGATATGTGCATCGCCGATGAAGTAGGTGAACCAGCGCGGCGTGTAGCCAGTCAGGCGACCAACCAGATGCAACAGAGCAGCACCTTCGGCAAGGTTAAACGGCGTGCCAAGACCCACATCGTTACTGCGAATGTAAAGGCACAGCGAGATTTCCTTGGTGCTGGCATTCGGCAGGAATTGATACAGCAGATGGCAGGCGGGCAGAGCAATCGCATCGAGGTCTGCGCAATTCCAGCCGTGGAACAGAATGCGGCGGCTGCCGGGATTGTTGACGATGGTGCGCAGGCATTCGCCCAACTGGTCAATCGCCTTGTACAGCAATACCTTTGGTTGACCTTCATCGGTCACGGCGGAAACAATGCTGAAACCGCGCTTTTGCGCATCTTCAATCTGCGCGGTTTCACCTGCGGGCAGCAGCTTGTAAGCAGGCCACGCACGCCATTGCACGCCATAGACCGGGCCGAGGTCATCTTCGCCTTGGCGATACGGATTTGCCAGCCAGTCGGCATTCTCATTCGCGTTTTGATCCCAGACCTTGCAGCCGAGCGCACGGAAGTCTGCTGCGCTACGTGTCGCGCGCAAAAAGCCGACCAATTCGCCAACGACTGACTTGAACGCGAGCTTCTTCGTCGTCACCGCCGGGAAGCCATCCTTTTGCAGATCAAAGCGCATCATTGCGCCGGGGATGCTGATGGTACGGATGCCAGTACGGTTGTCCTGCCAGCTACCGGTTTCCAGGATTGTGCGCACCAGGTCGAGATATTGTTTCATGAGAATTTTCCGAATAATGCAGTAGTTTAATCCAGACCGAATTGCAGCGCCGCCAGATTGGCATATAAGCCGCCGTGCGCGACCAGCGACGCATGCGTGCCGGTTTCGACGATGCGACCATGTTCCATGACGATGATGTGATCTGCGCGTTGTACGGTTGCCAGTCTGTGTGCGATGACGAGTGTCGTGCGACCGATCATCGCTGCTTCCAATGCGCTTTGTACGAGGCGTTCCGATTCTGCATCGAGGGCGCTGGTGGCCTCATCGAGCAATAGCAGTGGTGGGTTTTTCAGCAGCGCACGTGCAATCGCTATGCGTTGGCGTTGTCCACCTGACAAGCGCACGCCACGTTCGCCGAGGAAGGATTTATAGCCTTCTGGCAATCGTTCGATGAACTCATGTGCAGCGGCCATCTTCGCTGCAGCGATCACTTCATCGTCAGTCGCATCGGCGCGGCCATAGCGGATGTTTTCCATGGCGTCAGCAGAAAAGATGATCGTATCCTGCGGCACGATGCCGATGGCTTCGCGTAAGCCATGCAGGCTCAATTGCTTGATATCGACGCCGTCGAGCAGCAATTCGCCTTGCTGCGGATCGTAGAAGCGCAGCAGTAACTGGAATAGCGTCGTCTTGCCCGCGCCAGATGGGCCGACGATGGCGACTGTTTGTCCCGGCTTGATGGCGAGCGAGACGTTCGACAGGGACGCAGTTTGTGGACGCGAAGGGTAGTTGAAGCTGACATCGCGCAAGCTCAGTGCTGCACCTGCGGCGACACGTGGTGGCAAGCTCCGCGGTTGCGCTGGCTCCTGGATTGGGGATTGCACTGCCAGCAATTCCATCAGCCGTTCAGTCGCACCGGCAGCACGTGATGCCTCTCCGAGCACTTCAGACAATGCGCCGATTGCACCTGCAACCATCGCTGCATACAAGATGAACTGACCCAGCGCACCACCAGTCATGCTACCTTCTATCACTGCTTGCGCACCCAACCACAACACGAACACAATCGCGCCGAACACCAGTAGAATCGCAATCACCGTCAACCATGCACGTGCACGGATGCGCTGCATCGCGGTTTGGAATGCGCGCTCGACGGAGCTGCCGAAGCGTGTCGATTCTATCGTTTCATGCGTGAATGCCTGTACGGTAGGCATCGCATTCAGAATTTCTCCCGCCATTGCTGATGCATCGGCGATCTTGTCCTGCGATGCGCGTGAGAGCTTGCGCACGCGTCGCCCAAACATCACGATAGGAATGACCACCGCCAGCAATAGCAGCAGGATGATCGAAGACAATTTCGCGCTGGTGAAGAACATCATGCCCATGCCGCCGATGAACAGCAGCGAATTGCGTAGCGCCATCGAAATGCTGGTGCCGACCACTGCTTGAATCAGCGTGGTATCGGTGGTCAGTCGCGACAATACCTCGCCAGTCTGCGTAGTCTCGAAGAATTGTGGACTTTGCGTGACGACATGGGAGTAGACGGCAGTGCGAACGTCTGCAGTCACGCGTTCCCCCAGCCACGATACGGTATAGAAGCGAGCCGCAGTGGAAATCGCCAGCACGCAAGCGACGCCGAATAATGCGAGGAAGTATTGATTGATGTGCTCCGCAGAACCTGCACCGAAGCCATTGTCGATCATCTGCCGGAATGCATAAGGAATCGCCAGTGTTGATCCCGCGGCAACCACCAACGCCAGACCGGCGATCACGAATTGCAGCTTGTAGGGAGATAGAAACGGCAACAGACCAAGCAGGGTTTTCAGGCCGGATTTTTTTCGTTCTTGTTCAGTTGTCATAATTTTAAAGGGCTAACATAGCCGGTCAATTCCAGATAACCATGTCCGGCTTCGTGTCCATCGCGTTGCACGCGCACCGCGCCTTCCCAATACACTGCGCCAGAAGACAAGCGCGTATCCTGTTCCTGGTCGTCTTGCAGCGGAGCAAGCTCCCATGATGTCGAACCGACATCAACTTCGGTGGCAACGGGGTAATTGGCGTTGGTATGTGTCGAATGCCAGATGCGCTTGGGTTTGAATTCAAGCTGATCTTTGTCGAATTGGCTGATATGCCCAGCGGCATCGCGCAAAGTTGCGTGCGCCCATAGCTTACCACCCTTGTTGTCCCGAATCTGGAAGGCCATCAAGGCACCGCCATCGTCCAGATTCAATCCCAGCCAATCCCAGCCGCTGGCGTTGGCATCCAGATAATGACTCGACCATTCGTGATCAAGCCATGCATCACCAGTTACCGCTTGTTGCTTGCCCGCGCGTGTCAGGATGCCACCGACCTGCAAATGCGGTTCGCTATAGTAATAACTCGCTTGCAATGGCTCCGGGCCTTTCTTTGAAAAGCCTTGATCACCTTCCAGCATCACGCTTTGCGTTGGCATCAAGGTTAATTGGAGGCTGAATTGTCCGGTTTCAACCGTGGCGAGATAATTTCCATCTCCATCACGCTTGAATTGCCATTTGTCTAATTTGACGTCGGTCTCGCCGATTTTCGCGTATGCCAGCCCAAAGCCTTCGCGCTCGGTTTTCTGTTCATGCTGCAATTTTCCGACAACAGGATCAGATAGTGCTGCATGACCGATGATCAATTGCTTGGGGGCAAATTGACTCGGGTTGTCAGTATCATGTGGTGTTGCTGAGCGGAAAAATGTGACTTGAAAGCCCAAGGGTTTGTTGTCGGTCGTATGTAGCCAGCCTGTGACGTACCACCATTCGGTATGAAACGAGGGGTGCGCGCCGTAATCTCGCGGGAATTGCAGGGACTGATCCGACGTGACTTCCGTGAATTGCGGCGGCGCGGCTTGCACAATATTTGCGGTGCTGGCACCGATCAAGCAAATTTGTGCTGCCAGCGATAGTTTTGCGAGTAACCGGCACAGCGGATATGTCATCGTAGAGAGGCTTTAATTCAGGCAGTAGATGGCCGCAGATTTTACACGGTTCGCGTGCTTGCCTCCGATGAAGGTATGGCGAAGTCAAAACGGAAAGCTGGATTGATCCTGTTCCAGGCCGGGCGGTTTTTCACCGGGTAGCCATTTCTGATAGAGCAGCGCGAAACTGCCATCGGCTTTCATCGCATCGAGCGCATGCTGCAAGCGGCCGACCAATGCGGGTGAGGTGTCGAGTGAAAAGCCGATATAGATCTGCGCCCGCATCACGGTCAATATGGGTTTGATCGCATCGGCTGATGTCGCCGTGCGATGTAGTGCTTCCTGTATTGCATTGCTTGGCACCAGAAGTACAGTGCGGTCATTGCTGATCATCAGCAGGCGCAAACCTTCGGTCGGATTATTGACCATTACCAGATTGGTGAAGCCAAACTGCTCCAGTTTTTGTGCGTGATAGCCTTCACGCAGCAGGATGATGTGCTTGGCATCACGCGCGTCATTGAGCGAACTCATTTGCAGTGTGCTGTCACGCTTTACATAGACCTTTGAGTCGAGATTGCCAATTGGCCCCACCCATTGAAACAGCTTTTCCCGCTCCGGGCTGCGCACTATGCTAAAGATGCCGATATTGGCTTCGCTTTGCGCCATCTTATAGGCACGCGGCCATGGCAACAGGGATATTTCCGCATTCAGTTTTTCACGATGTAACAACTCACGCACCAGCTCGGCGCTGAAGCCATCGACTTGTCCATTGTTGTTGAAATTAAAGGGCGGTAAGTCCTCGGTGACAAATTCCAATACATGCGGGGCTACTTCCTCTTGCCCGGCTCTCGCTTCACTACTTGCGAATAGTGGAACACACAGCATCAGCAGCCCGGCTATCGATGCGAAGACAGCGCGCCAAGGTATTACATTCCATTGTATGTCCTGCTGATTGACCGGACTGGCGCTGACTATCAATTGGTTTCGTGATAGATATTGCTGGTTAAGCCGGGATTGGCTATGCGCATATTTTTATACAATTTTTACACGACCATTCTGCCCTCAATGAATCAATAAGACAATTGTATTTTCTGCAAGCGGGTGCGTACGCAACAGGACTGTCGCACTACCAGTCCTCGCGTACCGCTTGTACCGCACTACCGGATACCGCGTAGCGTCCGGCAATCAAGGCAGTCAATGCAGCTGAAAAGAGCAGGGCTGCAGCAACCGATCCTATGAGTAACCATGGCATATGCAGGCGCATGCTCCAATGGAAGGATTGCGGATTGACTACGAAAACCAATATCAAACTGATGCCTAATCCTAATACGAACCCGGCGATGATGCCGATCACTGCCAGCAAGCTGCCTTCCATTGCCAGCATACGCAAAATTTGATTACGCGTGACGCCGATGTGGCGCAGCATGCCAAATTCCTTGGCGCGTGCAAAGGTCTGTGCCGAAAAGGTCGCGGCAATGCCGAACAGGCCGATGACCATCGCTACCGCCTCCAGCAGATAAGTGACGGCGAAACTGCGGTCGAAAATATTCAAGCTCGTTGCACGAATCTGATTGGCCTGAGACACATCCAGATTTTCGCCAAAAGGCAGCTTGCGGATTTCGTCGATGACTTGCTGCGCTGGAAAATCGTTGTGCAGGCGCAAGGCCATATCGCTGACCGAGTCATCGTCAGTTGCATTGCGATAATCGCTTAAGCGCATCTGTATCGAGCCGGTTTGCCGAGCATAGTCACGCCAGATTCCAGCGACAATTAGCTTGCGCGATTGCCCTCCAAGTGTGATTTGCTCTTGCATGCCTGGCTGCCAGTGGTATAAATCGACCATCGCTTCCGAGACCCATACCGGCATGGCATCGGCAGGTAGGCGTTGGGGAGCCAATGTATCGCCAACCAATGGCAGTTTTTCACCTGGATTGGCAACATCGATTTCTCGCGCCATCAAAGCGACGTTGGGGCGATCCGGGTTGAGGTTGATTTGCGTTGCGCGCAATGCCGTGTAGCTCTTGATGCCCGGCAGATGGCCTAATTGCTGTTGCTGTGCGGGTGTCAAGCCGCCGCTGTTGCCGCTGACGGAAGTGCGTATGTATAAATCGGCGGTCAACAGGGTTTGCAACCAGTCGTCAACCGATACGCGGAAACTCGCCACCATGATCGCCATCGCCACCATCAGGCTGAAGCTGGACAGAATGCCGCCGAGTGCAATCGATGCCTGATTCGGCGTATTCGCCAATCGCGCCAATGTTAATGTTGTGACGGCGCGCGCATGCCGGAAGCGTTGTGCCAATGCCGAGAAGACGATAGCAGCAAGACGCGGCATCAGCGCAATCGCGCCAATCAGCAAGAGTGCAACGGCTGCATAGCCGAATAGCGGCAGGTTCATCACAGGCGGCAATCTTGTGCAGATCGCGCCGACCGTCAGCAACAGCAAGCCTGTAAGTGGCGATGACAGCTTGCTCAATGCACCATCTTCACTGCCGGATTTCAACGCAGCGGCGGGCTTGGCACGTGCGGCTTCCCAAGCCGGGCTGGCACTGCCCATCAACGCGATACCTACACCGAGAGCAAAAAACACGCATGCAGCAACGGGGGCAAATTGCGCGGTCGGTTTGATGCCGGGGAAGTACCCGCCGCCGAGGTCACCACCAAAGAAATGCAAGGCAGCCGCCGCCAATGCATAGCCGAGTGCCAGACCAATCAAGGAACCTACCACCCCCAATACACTACCTTCCAGCAGAATTTGCGTCATCAACTGTTTGCGCGTAAAACCCATCACACGCAGGAAGGCAAATTGCTGACGGCGGCGAATCACTGATAAGGTCTGCGTCGAAAATACCAGAAAGGCGCCGGTGAACAATGCTACCAGCGCCAGCACCGTCAAGTTGACGCGATATGCACGCGACATATTTGCTGTACGCGCTTCGTCATCGACCGTCTCGCTGACCAGATAACGCCCCGCCAGCTCCTGTGCCAGCGCCGTTTTGAAAGCTTCGCGATTGATGCCGTCTGCCAACTTCAAATCGATGCGCGACAGTTTTCCCAATTTTTGAAAGCGCCATTGCGCTGCGCCGATATCCATCACTGCGATACGTTGACCTGTCCGAGCACGCAATAATCCGCCCGCCACGCGCAGCTTGACGCTCTGCGCACCAATCATCAATGCCAACGTATCGCCTGATTTGACTTGCAGCCATTCCATTGCTGCTGGTGATAGAAAGATCGTATCGTCAGCCAGTGTATCGAGTGCCTTTCCTTCTTCGGGAATGCCTACCAGGTCGGGTGTGACCTGATAGGCGCGAAATACGTCAACCCCAAGCACGGTCAGTGCAGTTCGTTGACCCGGAATGCCTGCATCGATTTGCAATACCGGATTGGCTATGGCGACGCCTGCATGCTGTGCTAGTGTTGGATAGAGCGACTCATCGAAATAGCTTTCGCTGCCGCGCACCTGCAAGTCCGATTGCCCAGACAAACTCTTGATTGCTGCTGAAAACTCGTTGAATGCTGCTGCATTGATCAGATGCACTGCAAAACCGAGTGCCACGCCAATGGCAATGGCAGCGATTGCGATCAAGGCGCGTAGTGGATGCGCGCGCCATTCACCGCCGACCAGCCAACCCAGTACGCGGGCGAAGCGACTGCCAGATTTTTCAGATTCACTCGCTGCGGTCATGCGCCATGTCCTTCTGGTGCATCCTGCAATCCATTCTTGGTCAGTAGCAGCACGCGATCCGCGCTGGCAGCAGCAGCGTGCGAGTGGGTGACGATGATCGCCGATGCGCCATTGGCTTTGATCTCATTGCGCAATAATTCAAGAATCCCGCTGGCGGTGTCAGGGTCGAGATTGCCGGTCGGCTCGTCCGCCAGAATCAACTTTGGCTTATGCACCAGTGCACGCGCAATCGCTACCCGTTGCATCTCGCCGCCGGATAGTTGGCGCGGAAAATCGTGTTCGCGTCCCTTTAGGCCTACAGCTTCCAGCATCTGACGCGCCCGTTCCGTGGCATCGCCGTTCAACAGCAGTGGCAGCGCAACGTTTTGCAGCAGATTCAAATGCGGCAGTACATGGAACGCCTGAAAGATGAAGCCGAACTTCTGCCGCCGCAACATCGTTGCAGCATCATCGTTTAACGACGACATTTTTATGCCATCGATCAGGATATCGCCGCTGTCGTGATGGTCCAACCCAGCGATCAGGTTCAGCAGTGTCGATTTGCCGACACCGGATTCACCCATGACAGCAACATACTCGCCTTCCTCTAAGGTGTAGGACAGGGACGACAGGACTTGACGACCGTTTTGGTAGGATTTACAGACCTTGCGTAGTTCTAACATAGTGGTAATGAGGGGCAAGACCGCGCACTGGCGCGCGGTATTTTCAGGCTGTTTGATTGCTCGTGATTAATTCAAATTTTTTAGTGAGCAGCTTATGCATTATTCGTCTATGATAGACGAAAAAATGCCTATTGCATTCAACACAAGGGCACCCATTATTACACCATAAGGGGACTTACGATGCTGATCCGCAATATGGCTGAACGATATAGACGAGAATTGGAACCTGTCGAGGTTCCGCAAGATCCGCTCCAGGTAGAAGTGACGAGTGGTCTGTTGCAAACGCAGGCGCAGGTATCGCCGAAGTATCTGTACGATGTGCTCGGCTCCAAGCTGTTCGAGGCGATCTGCGAATTGCCTGAGTATTATCCGACGCGCACCGAAGCGTCGATTTTTTCTGCTCACCTGCAGGAGATTGCGCGAGTAGCAGGGCGCGGCTCCACCTTGATTGATCTAGGTTCAGGCAATTGCGCCAAAGCCGAGCGGATGTTCTCCCAACTGCGTCCTGCCCAGTATGTTGCCGTCGATATCTCCGCAGATTTCCTGCATGGTGTGGTCGGCGCGTTGCGCCAGCGTCATCCGCAGATTGAGATGCTGGAAGTCGCGATGGATTTTTCCGAATCGCTGGATTTGCCACTGCAAGTCAAGCGTGACAAGCGCCTGTTCTTTTATCCCGGATCGTCCATCGGTAACTTTACGCCTGCACAGGCGAAGGCTTTCCTGCGCCGCATCCACAATGCTTGTCATCCTTCGCATGGCGGTAACGATGGTTTGCTGATCGGCGTCGATCTGATCAAAGACAATGCCGTGCTCGATGCTGCCTATGATGATGCTTTGGGTGTAACGTCGTCATTCAATCTGAATTTGCTGAGACATGTGAACCGACTGGTCGGCACGGATTTCGATTTGCGCGACTGGCGGCATCGCGCGTTTTTCAATGCAGATGCCAGCCGTATCGAAATGCACCTGGTCGCCAAGCGGAACCTTATCGTGCATTGGGAAAACGGGCAGCGCGCCTTCTCTGAGGGCGAGACGATCCATACCGAAAACAGCTACAAATACACGCAGCAAAGTTTCATGGCCTTGCTGGAGGAATGTGGCTTTGTCCAGCCGCAGATATGGACCGATCCCAAAGGCTGGTTCATGGTCTGTCATGCACGTGTCATATAGCTCGGATCGGTAAGCGAAAGAATTTCATGGTTACACACATCGCAGTAGAACCAAGCGTCACGCGTGCTTTGCTTGAACGCTTTCATATCACACGCAAGCGCTCGGTCAGTTTAACGGAAGGTTTGTCGGAAGAGGACTGCTGCGTACAATCGATGCCGGACGCCAGCCCGATCAAGTGGCATCTCGCACATACGACATGGTTTTTCGAGACCTTCATCCTGGAAAAGCTGGAAGCAGATTTTCGTCCGCATCATCAGGCATTTCGCGTGCTGTTTAATTCGTATTACAACGGCGTCGGTAACAAGCACCCACGCGCGCAACGCGGCATGCTGACGCGGCCATCGACCGATGAAGTGATCGCTTACCGCCATAATGTCGATGCACGCATGGCGCGTTTGCTGGAAAGCGCGGTTGCACAAGGTGGTCATACGGAACTGGCGACATTGACCGAACTCGGTATTCAGCATGAACAACAGCATCAGGAGTTGATGCTGACCGATGTGAAACATCTGCTGTCGATGAATCCACTATTCCCTGCCTATGCAGAAGGAGTTCCGGCGATTATCTATAGCGCACGCGTGCCAGAGTTGTTGTGGATTCCGATGGAGGCGAGTATCGTCGAAATCGGACATGCCAGCGATGCGTTTTGCTTCGATAATGAAACACCACGCCATCGACAATTCGTCGAACCGTTTTCGCTGGCGTCACGCCTGGTGACGAATGCGGAATATCTCGCTTTTATCGAAGATGGCGGCTACCGCAATCCGAACTTGTGGTTGTCGGAAGGTTGGGATTTGGTACGTACCAATGAGCTAACGCAACCCATATACTGGCATCAGGGCGATGACGGAGCGTGGCACGAATATACGCTCTATGGATTGCGGCGATTGCAGAGTGCTGCGCCTGCGTTGCATCTGTCTTATTTCGAGGCGGAAGCCTATGCGCGTTGGGCCGGTGCGCGCCTGCCAACTGAATTTGAATGGGAAGCAGTTGCAGCCAAGTATGCGATCACTGGTGATACGCCGAGCTTGCATCCGCATCCGACGCAGCAAGCCGGGTTGACGCAGTTGTACGGTACAGCGTGGCAATGGACGTCAAGTAGTTATGCGCCTTACCCTGGTTTTGAGCCTGCTGCGGGTGCCATCGGCGAATACAACGGCAAATTCATGGTGAATCAATACGTATTGCGTGGTTCGTCCTGCGCGACACCTGCGGGGCATGCGCGCCTCACTTATCGCAATTTCTTTCCGACGACGGCGCGTTGGCAGTTCACTGGCATACGTTTAGCGAAATCCAGCGACAGGGCGCCCGCCTATCTGTAGCTTGATGTTTGTTGCATGTTGATGATATTGTAGTTCTTTGCTTAACATTGAACTTGATTTCTATCGACATGCAAATTGAGACCGAACGTTTAATCCTGCGCCGCTTTACGACTGACGATGCGGAGGAATATTTTCCTCTCGTTGCTGATCCCGCAGTCAATCGCTATACCGGACAGAATCTGGTGCAGACTGTTGAACAGGTCAGGCAATTGCTGCTTGACCTTCCGATACGCGACTATGAAGTCATCGGCTATGGCCGCATGGCATGCATAGAAAAAAGCTCTGGTCGTTTGATCGGCTTTAGCGGCATGAAGTATTTGCCCGAATTCCAGGAGCCTGATGTCGGTTATCGTTTTGTGCAGGATGCATGGGGTAAGGGCTATGCCACGGAAAGCGCGAGCGTGCTGATGCAGCAATGCATACGTGATTTTAAGCTGCGTCGTGTGATTGGCCTTGTCGATAGAAACAATCTGGGTTCTTCCAATGTGCTGAAGAAGCTCGGCCTGAACTTTGAGCGCGAAATCAAGGTTGATGGATATCCCACCAATCTTGATTTCTATGGACTGGATATAGCCCCAGCCTGAATCGAGGCTCCGTCAGGCAGCTTGCTGATCTTGCTCGCTGCCTGATTCACCACGCGCACCCATCGCAATCTGCCGGTTCAATGCACTGATAATCGCTTTGAATGACGCCTTGACGATATTGGAATCGACGCCTGCGCCAAAGCCGGTTGCCCCATTGTTCAAACGCAGTTCGATATAGCTGGCTGCTTGTGCGTTTGCACCTGAGCCGATTGCATGTTCATGGAAATCCATCACGCGGATATCCAATCCCAACGCCTGCACGAAAGCATCGATAGGGCCATTGCCTTTGCCATGTAAAGTTACGGGCTTGCCATGCTCCAGCACGTCGATGCTGATGCTGACTGCGTCGCGTTTTTCACCGTTGCTCATTTTGTGGTCGACGTAGATATACGGCGATTGCGCCTCGAAATATTCGCTGGCGAACAGACTATGAATATCGGCGGCGTTCAATTCCTTGCCGGTGCTGTCTGTCATCTTCTGCACTGCGCGGCTGAATTCGATTTGCAGGCGACGTGGCAATGCCAGCCCATATTCCTGCTCCAGCAAGTAAGCAACGCCGCCTTTGCCTGACTGGCTGTTGACGCGGATCACTGCATCATAACTGCGGCCAACATCGGCGGGGTCGATAGGCAGATACGGAATTTCCCATTTTGCATCCGGCTTGTGTTGCGCGAAGCCTTTTTTGATCGCATCCTGATGTGAGCCGGAAAACGCTGTGAATACCAGATCGCCGACGTAAGGATGACGTGGATGTACCGGTAACTGATTGCATTCTTCTACGCATTGGCGCACGGCGTCGATATCGGAGAAATCCAATCCCGGCGATACGCCTTGCGAATACAGATTCATCGCCAAAGTTACCAGATCAACATTGCCGGTGCGCTCGCCGTTGCCGAACAAGCAGCCTTCGACACGGTCTGCGCCCGCCATCACAGCCATTTCTGCCGACGCAACTGCAGTGCCGCGATCATTGTGCGGATGGACGGACAGGATAATCGCATCACGTCGTGCCAAACGTCTATGCATCCATTCAATCTGGTCTGCATAGACATTCGGTGTGCTGCATTCGACCGTGGTGGGCAGGTTGATGATCATCTTGTTGGTCGGCGTAGGCTCCCAGATTTCCGACACGGCATCGCATACTTTCTTCGAGAAATCCAGTTCCGCCATGCTGAAAGTTTCCGGCGAATACTGGAAAATCCATTCGGTCTCTAGGCGCTCCTTCGTCAGTTGCTTGATCAGGCGCGTGCCATTCTCGGCAATTGCTTGCACTTCTTCGCGTGACATACCGAATACGATGCGGCGGAACGAAGGTGCAATCGCGTTATACAAATGGATGATCACGCGTTTCGCGCCGCGTACCGAATCGATGGTGCGGCGGATCAAATCTTCGCGCGATTGCGTCAGTACTTCAATCGTCACATCATCGGGAATGCGGTCTTCTTCGATCAGCTTACGCACGAAATCAAAATCAGCTTGCGATGCGGAAGGAAAGGCGACTTCGATTTGCTTCAAGCCGATTTTGACCAGCATCTCAAAGAAGCGCAGCTTGCGCTCAGGGCTCATCGGTTCGATCAGCGATTGATTGCCGTCGCGCAGATCGGTACTCATCCAGATCGGCGCTTTCGTGATGATTTGATCAGGCCAGGTGCGCGTAGTCAAACCGACAGGCGGAAAAGGGCGGTACTTCGTAGCGGGATTTTGCAACATCATGATGGTGAAACCTCATTGTCAGTATTGGTCAGGACTCCTTTCTCGTGTGGCGGAAAGGCTGCCTGACTGCCACTAGCGCGAGGTCAGACAACCGATCGGTAGGTGTAGCAGTGCCAGCGAATGCGCAAGCGTTGTCTCAACGGCATGGCCGCTGCGGACAAAGTTGGCAAGATCGTGTTCGTGGCACATATTTCGAGGTCGATGACAATGAGGTTTGAATTGCTGGTGTCATCGTGGCGCATGTTCAAGCATATCGCCTAATGACTGCTGATTACTGTACGAGCATTGGACGGTTGCTGTCAACACGCCTGTTGCAAAGCCGTTTAGGCTTGCCTCAACCATCCCTCCGCTGATTGCTGGGGGATGGTGTTGTCGGAAAAGACTTAGTGCGAAGCCGATTTGTCGAGTCCGAACAAAAAGCCTGTACCTTGTGGTACGACGTTGGCAGGCAGATGACCATCCCATTTTTCAACCGATTTCATTTGCGCTTGTGCCTGCAATTGACGGATTTCGAGGTCGGTTTTTGCAACCGATGCATCCTTGGCCTTGGCGAATTCTTCGGCGGCGAGGCGTAGCTCATGTGCTTCGTTCACGCGTTGTTCGGCTTTCTGTACGGCCATTTGCGCCACGAAGTTTTCATTGATTGCACGTTGAATATTCGGATCGCCATAGGTCATGCCTTCGGAGTAGCCGAGATTGTCGATAGCGATGCCTTTGTCGGCAAACGCATCACGTGTTTCCTGAAACACCTTGGCGAAGATTTCCGACTTGTCCTTACGTGCTGCATCAAGGGTGCGCGAACCGAATTCACGTGCCAATGCAGCTTGCACGAAGCCACGGATGTTGGTGTCGGCAATCGTAGCTAACGGTGTGCCTGCATAGTGATAAAGGAATTTCGATGTCGTCGCTTCGGGCACCGATGCTGTCATCACAACGCCTATCGTAAAGTCGATGCTCTCGCTCGATTCAACGGCAATCGCTTGGTTGCTGGCACTGGTACCAGTCTTGTCCGAACGCGTCCATTCGCGTGTGACCGGTGTGCGGTCTATCTTGATCAAACTCGCAGCTGGCGCGAATTTGGGAAACAGCACTCCGCTTGCAGGAATCTGCACGTAAGGGATGACAACGCGCTTGGAGGCGACCTTGTTTTCGGTCAGATATTCCTCCGACATGAACGCTTTTTGATTCTTGCTATTGCCGTCCATCTGGATCAGAAAAGCTGTTTCATTCGGCTTGATTTCAGCGACTTCAGGCTTCGGTGCGCAGGCGGTCAATGTGGCTATGGTGAGCGCAACCACAACTAAGGCGTTTCTTGTTTTCATGATCAACTCGGTAAAGTTTTATTTTTGGATAGTGCTTGCGCGCTTATTTCGAGCGCATGACCAGATAGATCACTACACCAAATATCAGCGTGATGACGGCGGTTGCCAAAGATGCAGATGATGTGAAATCCATCACCCACATGTAATTGCTATCGGAATTGCTAAGTTGCGATACGGTTGCAGCGCCGACTTCCGGTGCCAGAAACGCGCGTGCAAAAGCGACAGATGCGATCCAGCCCAGTACCAGCATTAGGGCGGCAATGAGGCGACGATGAGGTTTCATACTGATACATCCCACGCTTCAAGAACTGAGCGTTGTTAAGGTGTAATCAGCGTAGTACCGAGGTTGCAAAGCATCAACGGCGATCCGTCGATGCTTTTACCGAGAATTGCGGAGCGTTGAGAAGATACTTACTTCGGCAGGACGAGATAGTCAGCGACAGGTTCCAGAATGACTTCGGGGAGGGATTCGAGGATTGCGTCACCCATGATATCGCCTTCCGGCGTACCTTCGCGCTAGTCGAGCGCGTCGTCCCGTGCTTGGGCACTCGGCCATTGCGCATAGCCATACCAAACATCGTCAGGCCCTTTGTGCAAGCGCGACCCGAACGAACCAAGCTCGCGCAAAGCTTTGGTAGCGATGCTCCATGCGTCGATGAATTGCTGTTCTTTGCCGGGTTTGAGCTTCCAGCGATACTGCACGATAAATGCTGGTTGTGTAGAACTGGTCATATGGATTGATATCTCATTGTTTGATCAGGAAGCGGCGCGTCGCAAGTTGCACGATAGATGCTGCGATTGTCGCTACGAGGAAGGATAGCAACAGGCCGTGTTCCGTTAGCATCAGAGTCAGCGAAAAGCAAAACGCGGAAAATGAATACCAGCCGAGCAGCATGCCTTTTAACAAAGCTGTCGCGAAGTCTTTGCCTGCCGTGCGATGCGAGAATACGGTCAATACTGTGCTCATCACAGGGAACATCGCAAAGAAACCAGCTAAACGCGGGCCAAGACTGCCTGCAAAATACGTTACGGTCAGTACCAGCATCGCGCCTGCCGCCATGCGCATCGGTACATCGAAGCGCGATGGAGCGTTCACTCCCTTACTGACCGCTATTTTCGGGAATAGCAACGGTGCGACAGTGACGGTAACGATGTTGATCATCATGGTTACGTACACTGGAATCTGCAGTGCATTCAAACCCATCACGGTGAGCGCGTAAAAGAACATTGCCGTCGCCAGACTACCACGCCAATCGAAGCGGGTAGCTGCCCATGCATAGGCGATGCCGAAAACGATGATGGCAACGACGGAAGAGAGCGTACCAGCCGCGGCAATGCTGGCAAATTGATTGCCTTGTTCGTAGGCGATGAAGAACAGGATAGGCCCGCCGATAACTGGGAAGGCAGAAAGCCAGCCTGCAATCGCTGGCCCCCAACGCCACCCCGCCATGGTGATCAAACCGATCAATGATGGCACCAGCAATAGCTTCAGAGTCAGGATGACAGGCATAGCAGGTGTGACAATGAACAAACCGCCTGCATCGGAAACAGCAGGCGGTGTTTTTGGAGATAAGTTTAGATAGTGTGCATCCAGTTGTGGCGATCTGGTGTGGTGCCGTGCTGGATTGCCAGCAGGGCGTCACGCAGTGCCATGGCGACTGGGCCGTTCTCGAAATTATTGACACGGAATTCAAAGCCATTGGCCTTGACGTGACCAACCGGTGTGATCACGGCTGCGGTACCGCAGGCGAACACTTCGGTTAAACGTCCGGCAGCGACGTCGTCGCGCCATTGCTGTACGGTCAGCTTGCGCTCTTCAGCTTCGTAGCCGAGATCCTTCGCCAGGTCCAGCAGACTGCGACGCGTTACACCTGGTAGCAGCGTACCGGTCAATTCAGGCGTGACGACGATGGTCTTGCCGTTTTCCTTGTACACGAAGAACAGGTTCATGCCGCCCATTTCTTCGATGTATTGGCGATGCACGGCATCCAGCCAGACCACTTGATCGCAGCCTTTTTCCTGTGCCTGTGCTTGTGCAACCAAGCTTGCTGCGTAGTTACCTGCGCATTTCGCTTCGCCTGTACCGCCTGGCGCTGCACGCACGTAGTCTTCGCTGATCCAGACTGTCACTGGCTTCACGCCTTGCGGGAAGTATGCGCCAGCAGGGGAGGCAAACAGCACGAACAGGTATTCATTCGACGGACGAACGCCCAGGAATGGATCAGTTGCGATCATCAATGGGCGCAGGTACAAGCTCTCACCAATGTTCTTCGGCACCCAAGCGGCATCGAGGCGGATCAATTCGTCCGCAGCTTTCAGGAACAGCTCGACCGGCAAGTCCGGCATTGCCAGACGTCGCGCACTGCGGTTGAAACGCTCTGCATTGGCTTCTGGACGGAATGCCTTGACGCTGCCATCCGGTTGCGAATAAGCCTTGAAGCCTTCAAAAATCGCTTGGCCATAATGCAGCGACGATGCCGATGGATCGAGGCTCAATGGGCCATAGGCTTTGACTTCGCCTTGCTGCCATGCGCCGTCGCGGTAAGGAATCACGACCATGTGGTCTGTGAAAGTGCGGCCAAAGGCTGGGTTCGCCATTTTCGCTGCACGCTCAGCGGCGTTCAATGCGGTGGTGGATGGCTTGATCAAGAGTTCCGGGATTGTAGACATGAGGAGCTTCCGTATGGATAACGACTAATAAACTGGGATTCGTGCGCAACGCACATGGCAGGGCGTCATTAGCTGGCTAGAGGGAGTCTCCATGCCTGTGATGACGCAGATTGATGCTTGTTGCGGCTTGGTAAAGTAGAATCTTATACCAAGCCGCGTTTGCTGGCTATGATGGCTTGAAAACTGCCCTCGGGGATGGCCTGTTGGCTTTAACCTGCAGTCTTGTTTTGCTTCGCGGCGCTGCGGATATTGGCTGCGCGATTTTCCAGGCGAGTAGCTGCCCTATCGCGGCCTGTGCTGTGATACAGCGCAGCCAGGTTCTCCAGGGTTGGCGCTATTGCGATGTTGTCGGGGCCATAAGCCTTTTCCTGAATCGCCTTTGCACGGTCATACAGAGGTTCAGCTTTCGAGTACTTGCCTAGAGAGAAGTACAGCAATCCCAGGTTGTTCAAACTCAGTGCCAAGGCCGGATCTTCCGGTTTCAGTGTTTTTTCCTGAATCGCCAAGGCGCGCACGTATAGTGGCTCGGCCTTGTCGAACTCTTCCTGATTGCGGTACAACATACCCAGATTGATTAGTGATGGTGCTAGATTGGGGTTGTCTGCACCTAGTATCTTTTCCTCAATCGCGATGGCCTGTTGATAGAGTGGTTCTGCATCCTTCAACCTGTCTTCACTGACATAGATATTGCCGAGATTGTTCATCGCAGTAGCGACATCGACACTATTGCCGTTGGACGATTTTTGCATGATCGCCAGTGCGCGCACATACAACGGTTCGGCCTTCTTGTAATCGTTTTTTGCAGAATAGATTTCACCCAGACCGCTCAAGGTTTGACCAACTTCTGGTGCATCGGCGCCGAACAGCTTTTCACGGATATCCAATGCGCGTTTGTACAGTGGCTCGGCATCGGCTAGCTTTCCTTCGTTGCGATAGATTTCTGCCAGGCTGTCGGTGCTGGTGGCAATGGCGCGCTGATCGGGAATCACTGCATTTTCGCGTATCTTCAGCGCACGTTGCATCAGTGGCTCAGCTTTTTGATACTGCTGTTGCGCCTGGTATAGTTCAGCCAGATTATTCAAGCCAGTGGCGACGTTAGTGCCTTTCGGATCGGATTTATCCCAGATATCGACGGCACGTGTCAGCAGCGGTTCTGCCTGTGCATATTGGCGTCTGGCGAAGTACAGCTCTGCCAGGTTGTTCAGGTTGGCGGCAACATCTGGGCTATTCGGCCCCTTGCTGTCTTCCGCTTTTTGTAGCGCTTTTTGGGCCTCGGCAATAGCGCTGTCGCTTGCGATGTTAGATGTTGCTGCTGCGTCTCCCTCCGCTTGGACGGGCATGGTCGCGCCCAAAGCAAGCAGCGGTAACATCAATGTCGTTAGGATTTTTTTCATGGTCTTATTCCTGTTGATCTTAAGCTTGAACAAATTCGCCTCCCGAGGAGGCGAATTGCCCAATCATACCGGTTACTTTTGCGAAAGTAAAAGCCCAGCAGGAATAGTGCTGCGTGTTACTTGGCCAGATTGCTCGTGGCCGTATGGTCAGCGATGGCGGTATTGTGGCTTGGTTCTGTTTTTTCGACGGATTTTGCTACTGCTGGTTGCAAACCCAATACCATCGCTACGCGTAGCAGGCGTGCCTCTTTCTCCGAACTGATGGGGCCGCCTAATACGAGCAATTCACGCGTCAGGTTGATGGCGCGTTCACGTGCTGCTTCATCCGGCAACAGCTTGTTGAGCGACGTTAACGCCCGTTCTTCATCCATTCGGACCAGGAAGGTTTGCTCGCGGATAGTCTGCTTTAATTGCTGGAGCGTGATGGTTTTATCCAGGCCCAATTGTCGCATCATGCGTTGCATGCCATGGAAAGGACGGTCATCGACCACGCCGCTGCCAATGGCGACGTAGATCAATAAGCGCAAGAAACCTGTTTCCGGGCTGCCTTGATCGAATAACGCCTCATGCGATGCAAGTCGTTGCTTGACGATTTCCGCATGTTCCGCCTGATGACTCAATTTACGTAACTGGCGCACCTCTTCAGCCTTGAATCCGGTCAGCGCGGCAAGTATCGGCGATTCGTAGATGGCCTCAAATGTCTGCTCATACATCGCATCACGCTTGTCGCGATAGCGATCCCACGCTTCAGTGATCGCCTTGTCCGCTTTCTTTTCCATCTGCAGGAAAGGATTGCCGAGCGAAACCGGGCGACGATTGGCGCGTGCCATATCAGCCCACGGTTTGACTGCCTTCAGGAAGGGATTGGAGTCGGAGAACAGCAGCCGCTCAAACCGCGCCGGATTCAAGCGGCGCATTGCCATTGCAGTTGCTTCGCTGGTGAATGCCTGTACCACTGGCGACACGAACTGGTTATACATAGACTGATTGATCTGGGCGACATGACGTACCAGCTCAAATGGACGTTCACCTTCACGACCATCGCCCAAGGCCAGGATATCGGGAATGTCGCGTGGCTCGAAGCGGACGATATGATGATCATCACCCCCTTGCAGTCCGGGCATATCTGGCGTGGCGTCGTAGATGATGGCTTGATACAAGCCCGGCGGCAACACGTCGATCAAATCGAGCGCATTGGCGAATTCGCTGTGTTCTCGATTGGCAATACCTGATGACACGAAGATGCCAAGATGACCGATTTGCTCGTGCAGGAAATAGACGATGGTCTGTTCGTTATCGCGGATTTCCTCGACGCTGTCGTACAGATCAGGTATCCAGTTCAAGGCTTGCTGTGGCGGTGTGATATTGTCACCCCAGGACGCAAACACGACTATAGGTGAGCGGATGTTATGCAGATTGACTTGTTCGCCATTGATGACGATTTCGCCCGCGCTCAAGCGGTTGCCGACGAACAGGTTTTGCGAAATCCATTCCATCTCTGCCTTGTTCAGCAGAAAGTGACCACCCCACCAGCGCTCGAATTCCAGATAGCGTTCACGTTCACTATCGATCTTGGAATACAGGCCGTACGGCTTCTGCCAATAGGTATTGGCGGGATCGAGCTGCTCGAAATTATTGACCAGATTCGCACCATCGAAACGCCCATTACCCAGATCACCCGCCAGCGATGCTGCCCACGTACCGCCGAGCAAGCCGCCTAGGTAACGCATCGGATGCTTGCCAGCGACGCCTGCCCAATACGAAACCGGTGAACCTGCCAACAGGATAGGGCCGATCTTGTCCGGTGCCAGCGACGCCAATATCATCAAGGCCCAACCACCCTGACAATTGCCGATCACAAAGGGTTTCGGCGCATCGGGATGCCGGTCGTTAATCTTTTCCAGAAAGATGCGTTCGGCTAGTGTCACGCATTCAATGGTTTGGTCGCGTACCGGTTGCGGGAAGAACATCACGAAGTAGCAGGGATGACCGGCGCGTAACGCAATACCGATCTCGCTATCCATCTTGAATCCGCCGATGCCGGGGCCGTGTCCGGCACGTGGATCGATGACGACGAAAGGGCGCTTATTCGGATCAATCGGCGGACAATCCTTGGGCGGATCAATAGCTGCGAGCGCATAGTTTGCTGGACGCTCGAAGCGACGTGCATCGAGTACGATCTGGTAATCAAACACCAGCACCGGAGGCTTGCCGGATTCTTCGTGTTCGATGTATTGATTACCGCGCTCGCGCAATACATCCCAGAACAGCAAGGTACGCTGCCATGCATCCGTCCAGTATTCGATTGCGTCCGCGCCTATCTTTGCCAGCGACGGTGGTGTGGCCGATGATCCTGATGTTTCTGGATCATGGGTGCTATGAGTTGACATATGGCACTCCCGAGTTGTGCTGCTGATTGAGCAATCATCGCACCGCAATATTACACCTTCGTTATGACAGACGTATTCCCCTACAAACGGACTATCTACGGCGAATATTGCGAACGCTCAAGAATAAAATCAATGAAGGTACGCGCAGCACGTGTCTGGTAACGGTTGGGCATGTACAACAAAAACATTTGCGTGCCGAAAATACTCAACCGGTATTCGTCCAAAGTCGTGACTATGCTGCCGTTTTCGACCTCTTGTTGCACCACGTAATCCGGCACCAGACCAACACCGATGCCAGCCAATATTGCTTGCTGCAGGAAGGGGAAATGCTCGGAAATCAGTGTCGGCTCCAGCATTACTTCGTCGCGCTGGTTGTCGCGGTATGCAGAAACGCGCAATTGGCGACCTATCACAGCAGCGGTGATCAAAGGCACCGTGCGCAATTGCGTTAATTCAGTCGGCAAACCGTGTTCCGCCACATAGGTGCGTGAGGCGCAAGCGACGTAGCGCACTGCACCTAGCTCGCGCGCAACCAGCGTTGGTGGCGGTTCGCTGATGACACGTATGGCGACATCGACGTCGTCGCGCAATAGGTCTTCCACGCGGTTTTCAAAAAGCACATCCAGCACGATGTGCGGATATAACTGTTTGAACGCAATCAGCCAGGGCGACATCACCATCTGGCCATAGCCGCTCGGTACGGAAAGGCGGATACGGCCTTGCAAACTCTTGCCTAGCGTTACGATGGTTTCTTGCGCGCTACGCAATTCATTCTGGATGGCAAGTCCATGCTGATACAGGCGCAAGCCGATTTCGGTTGGCGCAACGCTACGCGTGGTGCGGCGCACCAGTTGCACGCCGAGGGATTTTTCCAGTTGTGTGAGGTGGTAGCTGACGTTGGCACGCGTCATCTTCAACTTGCGCGCGGCCGCACTGAGGTTGCCTGCATCCAGAATTTCCACCAGGAGCGTAAGACCTTGTAAATCCATGACGGCTATTGTCAAATGTTTTTTGACACAATGTCATTCACTCCTGGGATTGTCAAGACTGGCCTAACAAACGAGAATGGGTGTTTAAGCAATATATTGCAAGCGCCAACCACAATTATTCTCATCGAGACACCATGAGCAAACCTTACGCAGTCGATGGCCAGATTGCCGTCATCCAACTTGATCATCCACCCGTCAACGCTCTAGGCCATGTGCTGCGCCAACACCTCGCCAAGTGCGTTGCGCAGGCCGAAGCGGATGATGCTGTCCGCGCATTGTTGCTGATCGGCACAGGTACAGCCTTTTCTGCCGGAGCGGATATTAGCGAATTCGGTAAACCGCCACAATCTCCGCAATTGCCGGAAGTGTGTGACCGTATCGAAGCTTGCGCCAAGCCCGTGATTGCTGCTATTCACGGCTTCGCCTTGGGTGGCGGACTGGAAGTAGCGTTGGCTGCACATTATCGGATAGCGCAGACGGGCGCGAAAATCGGCTTGCCGGAAGTGCAGTTGGGCCTATTGCCCGGTGCTGGCGGCACGCAACGTCTGCCGCGTTTGGCAGGTGTGTCGGCTGCGCTGGATTGCATGTTGACTGGCCGCCAGATCAAGGTGGAACAGGCGTTGGAGTCCGGTGTCATCGACCGCGTTAGCAAGGACGCGAATTTTACCGATGTCGCGTTAGCGTATACAAGCGAATTACTGGCATCGAATGCGGCTGCGCGTCCCACCAGTGCTATGGCGGCAAACAAAGGCGACAGTGCGGACGTGCAAGCTGTATTGACTGCTGCCCGAAGCGATACAGCAAAGAAGGCACGCGGTTTGTTATCGCCGATGCTGATCATCGATGCCGTGCAAGCAGCGGTCGAACAGCCATTCGTGCAAGGCTTGGCAACGGAACGCGAACTGTTCCTGCGTTGCCTGCAAAGCCCACAGCGCGAAGGCTTGGTGCATGCATTCTTCGCTGAGCGGGAAGTCATCAAAGCGCCGGAAACCAGAAGTGCGCAGGCACGCAAGGTGGAAAGCGTCGGCGTGATCGGCGGCGGCACAATGGGCGCGGGGATTGCTGTCGCTTTGCTCGATGCAGGCTTGCCGGTGGTGATGGTCGAGCGCGATGCAGAAAACCTCGCGCGTGGCCGGGCCAATGTGGAGAAAGTCTATGATGGCTTGATCGCCAAAGGCCGTATGGATGATGCGCAAAAGCAGGCGGTATTGGCGCGCTATAGTGGTTCTCTCGATTATGCAGCATTGGCACAAGTTGATCTGGTGATCGAAGCTGTGTTTGAAGACATGGTGGTTAAGAGGGGCGTATTTGCGGAACTGGATCGTGTCTGCAAGCCCGGGGCGATACTGGCGACCAATACATCCTATCTGGACATCGACGAACTGGCGTCAAGTATCTCCCGCCCTGCCGACGTGCTGGGCCTGCATTTCTTCTCGCCAGCGAACATCATGAAACTGCTGGAAATCGTCGTGCCAGCGAAGGTGTCTGCCGATGTCGTGGCAACCGGTTTTGTCCTTGCCAAGCGTTTGAAGAAAGTTGCCGTACGTGCAGGCGTTTGTGATGGCTTCATCGGCAACCGCATTCTGGCGGTATATCGACAGGCGGCAGATGCGATGATGGAAGAAGGCGCGTCGCCATATCAGATCGATGAAGCTGTGCGTGAATTCGGTTATCCGATGGGGCCGTATCAGGTTACTGATTTGGCAGGCGGCGATATCGGCTGGGCGACACGCAAACGTCGTGCAGCGACCCGTGATCCACGAGCGCGTTACGTACAAATCCCAGATCGTCTGTGCGAACGAGGCTGGTTCGGGCAAAAGACCGGGCGCGGTTATTACCGTTACGATGGCCGCAACGGTGTGCCTGATCCAGAAGTGTTGCAAATCATTGAGGCAGAACGCCAGCGTGCAGGCAGAACGCCGCGTAGTTTTGATAGTGCCGAAATCATGCGTCGTTACATGGCTGCAATGATCAATGAAGGCGCAAATGTCGTACATCAACGCATTGCATTGCGTCCACTGGATGTCGATGTGACGCTAATGGCAGGCTATGGCTTTCCACGTCATCGTGGCGGGCCGATGAAATATGCGGACATGGTCGGCTTGGATCGCGTGTTGGCGGATATT
>Ga0116226_10001049_pt1 | contig 24114 bp, 30 predicted proteins | sample S1TSphfallax_FD_89692 | JGI IMG/M metagenome (GOLD analysis project Ga0116226, IMG submission 89692) | Host-associated microbial communities from peat moss isolated from Minnesota, USA - S1T2_Fa - Sphagnum fallax MG | ecosystem: Host-associated > Plants > Peat moss > Unclassified | place: USA... | reverse complement strand
GCGCGGCGACTGGCGCGGCGACTGGCGCGGCGACTGGCGCGGCGACTTACGCGGAACGCTTCGTTCAATTGGCTCGCGAGATTCTAGGGGAGCACGCGGTCTTTGGGCTGCAGTGCGCCCAGAACTGGCACAGCATGTACCAAGGCGGCAATATGTGGTCGGCCTACGACTGCTACCTCACGGCCTATCGCGACATTCTAGGGTTGAAGCTGGCCGAATACGAAAAATACGCCGCGTGGGAGCAGGCCGCGCTCAACGGCGGCTTTCGGATCATGCATGAGGAGTTTTGCATGGTCTCGGATTTCCCGTGCCGGCTGCGGGTCGATGAGGAAAACCGCCCGCACTGCGCCGACGGACCCTCGCACGAATGGCGCGATGGCTGGCGTCTTTACCACTGGCACGGCGTGCGGGTGAATGCCCAGGTCATTGAGGCACCGGAGACCCTCACGCCTGCGCAGATCGACGCAGAAACCAACGCCGAAGTGCGGCGCTTGATGATTGATCGTTTTGGGCCTAAGCGCTACATGGAGGAATCCGGCGCGCGCGTGGTGGCCGAGTGCCCAGCGGATCACTACCTCATCGGCCTTCGCACCGCGCGCCTGCTACACAAGGAGGTGCCGGGCGATGAGACCATCGTGATGGTGGACCTTTTGAACTCCACCCCGGAACCCGACGGCAGCGTGAAGCGCTACATGCTTCGGGTCGATCCGAATGCGTACGGAGGCGAGGCGTCGCGCGATTGCTTGGCCGCGGCGGCCTCGACTTGGCGCACACGCATGCCCGACGGGTCGCTTGCGCTCACATTCAAGCGCCCACAGGACTACGCGCCGGTGTTCGAGAGCTGATTTTGCCGACCTCGGATGAGATTCGCGCATGGATGCGCACAAATAACGAAGGCCCGCGTGCCGCGGCGCGGCGCCTTCGCGTGGCCGAGCGCACGCTGTATCACTGGCTTGCCGGAGATCGGCGGGTGCCGAATTGGGTGGGATTACTGATAACGAAAAGCAACGCAAGCGCACCCAGCGCGGCCATTACTTTGGAATCGGCATCTGCTCGTAACTGCGATTGATCTTCACCAACGATGAGCCATCCGATTTGGTGCGCTCTAATTGCCCTTTAGGCGCCATACCCAACTGCTCCTGTTTCTGGCGCATCTGAAGGCGCGCATCAAACGCGCGTTTCTCAACCGCGCGAGCGGTGATGATTGCCGGGCGTTCAAATAGACCTTGACCTTTGCGAGTAATTTGAGCGCTTTTATCCCAGCCTTCGGGCATCATTTCCGGGTGCCGGCTGGTCGGCACCGGCTCCCACCCGCCTTGCGCCACTGTCACTTGGTAGGCCGGATCGGGCGCGTTATAGACGGTGAGGCGCTTCCATTCATAGCTCCAGCCATCGGGGACAATAATCGGATCGATGTAGTATTCATTGACCTCTTCGGGAATCTCCCCTCCCCAGTGCGCTTGCAACTGCGCCGCGCGCGCTGCGGCGGCGGCTCTGGGGTCGATATCGCGAAGGTCGGGCGCATTTGGCACCGGCGTGCCGGCGATTGAAGCGGCAGGCGCGGTGTCTGAGGCAGGCGTCGGTTTGACGCCGAGCGGCGCTCGAGTCGGTTCTGGTGTGGCCATCAGCAAATCCTCAATTGAGTTGTCCTTCGCGCTGCAGTTCGTACTTGTTCTGCGCGTATTCCTGCAAAGTCATTTTCATCGCTTTGGCCATCTCAACTTCCTCGCGACTTAAGCGCACGCTGTTGGCTCCCGGTCGCTCGCCTGCGCCTTGACCGGAGCGGCTGACCGGAGCACTTGCCGGGGTGCGACTTGGCGCGCGCCGTGCCGTATCCGCAGGGGGTTCATCGCGCGGGCTTGCGCGTTCGGCTTGACGGAAACCTAACCGGGTTTCAATGTGCGCAAAATACGCATCCGATGCGGGTTCTAATCCTTCACCGATGGCATCGTGGTGCGCGGCAAGCATTTTTGAATTCATGCGCCCCGTGGCGCACTCCGGATGCGCGCGAAGCCATGCGGCGCTTTTCGGGTCCACCTGCTTGGCAAGACGCTCCACCTCATCGCTGGCCTCCGGCGTGGCCGCGGGCTTCGGCCGGCGCTCAAAATCCGCCTTGGTCGACTCTAATTGCGCCAATTTCGCCGAATTTGCGCTCATTTCGCGCTGAATTTTCGCAACCCGCGCAAAATCCTGTTGAGCCATGGCGTCCGCTAACTGAGATTCGCCCATGTCCAAGGCTTGAGTGACGCTTGCTATGGCGGTTGACACCATATTTAGGTGCGAGTCTTGCGTTTCGCTCTGCGCGCGGGTTTTTTCCGCTTCCGCTTGCCTGGCGCGCGCCTGAGCGGCCTCTTTGGCTTGCCGCTCAGCCTCTAATTGGCGTTTGAGCTTCTCAATACCCTCATCAGGGTCCGAGGAGGGCGTTTTGGCGGCCGGCGCCGCAGTTGGCGCGGGCGGCGATGCGGCATCGGCCGATAATTCGACATCAACGTGCGCGGGGCCGTCCTCCGGGATCTGAATTTCGGTGTCATCGGCCGCAGGCGTGGTGTTTTCAATACTCATGGCTACCAGATCATCCCAGGGTTGGCGACTTTTGCTCTGATTTGGTCATCGAAAATGAGCCGGCACGGCCAAAAATCATTCAAGTCATGCGCTTGAGGGTCTGCATTGACATCCAGCGACCAACAATCCCCAGGTCGCACGACAATCCAGTCATATAGGGCCACCGGAATGCGCGAAAAACGAGTCGATTGTGGCGCTGCGGCGGTCGCCGTGCTCGGATCTGACCCGTGCGGCGCGGCGCCGCCAACCGTGGCCGGATCTGGGCCAATTTTCACGATCAAGCACACTTTGCCCTGATATTTATCCTCGCGCCGCGTGTTTGGGGTGAGCAAAATGCCACCCGCCGACATCTCGGAGCGCATGTAAATAGCAAGAAGCAGCATACCAGCGGGCACATCGAAGCCGGATAGGTCGCCGAGTTTCGCCAAGATCTCAGCTTTTGGATCAAAAACGGCGGCAGGTGCGCGGCGCGGCGCGGCGGTGGTCATCGGGTATCAGCTCTCGTTTATTTTTTTGCGGATTTCCGGAATCAAATCAATCACGGCGCGAAACGCGAACAACGTGCCGCAGGTGCGCTGATAGGTCTCTGGCGTCAGTTGCCCGGATTCCAGTTTATCGCGGTAGGTTTCGATCGTTTCGCGCAAAGATTTCTCTAGCTCGGCTTCAAATGTCACGCCGTTCAGCCGTAGGCAACGCGGTTAGCCGTACGCATCGATCTTTTCCAGGCGCCCAAGACCTCCGCCTGCGCCTGCGGTAATCGGATACGACGCGCGGCCACCGGACTTTCGCCCCATCGGCATCGGCGGCGCGCCGCCTGCAGAAGGCCCCATCGGTGCGCTCGCTTGCGGCGGCATCTGCGGGGCAGGTGCCGGCACGCCGGAGGGCGGCATGGGGTGCGCAGGCATGCCGGGCGCTGGTGCGCCCGATTTTGGCTGCGCGATGATGATGTTCACGTTCATTTTATCCTTCGCGCGCCCCCCGGCTTTGCGCGGGATGCGCCCGCCTGTGGGACGTGTGCCGCCTTCCAGCGCGCCGCCTGAGCGCTTGGCTGCCCGGCCGCCGCTACACTTGGCGCACCGGCATTCGCCGCCGTGTTTGGCCATTTCTGCGTGAATGAGTTTACGATCTTGCGCCGCGTCGGCATGCCCGCCGGCTGCGCGGTGTGCTCGGCCGCCTTTTTTCATGCCGCCATCGTGCTTTTCGCCGTCTCGAAACTCGTTAGCTTTTTTCATGTCGCGGTTGATAAAGTCATCGACCAGCGGACCGCCTCGCATGCGCGGCCGACGCCCGGCGTGGGATTTGGCGGGTTCGCCTCGCACCGTGCCGCCCGCGCGAAATACTTGTCGAGATACCGGGCGCATGCCGGTTTGCACATCGGCCTTCAGCGGTGGCGACGGCTCCCAGCTGCTGGCATCGACTTTTTGCTGCGGGTCGTTGGATGTCAGGCGTTTGGCTTTCTCACGCGCTTCAGTGCGGTACTTCTCGGCGTATTCGCTCATACATCCTTACCCGTCATGGTTGCTTGCCGATTTCCTTGCTGATGGCGTCCACTTGTGCGCCCACGGTAGTCGCAGCGGCCGGATTTTTCAACAATTCTTTGGCTAACCCGATGAGCGTGTCTTTTTCGGTGGCCTGACGGTCCAAGTCCCGGTTCTGATTTTCAATCGCCAAGCCCTTGGCCTTGATGTCCGCCTCCTTGGCCTTGGTCTTTGCATCCAAGAGCCGCACCGCCGCATCGGTGGCCTCTGCGGGCGAGAGGCCCTGCGGCGCGGCCTCGGGCGCTTGCGCTTGGTGCACGCCACCTTGGATCTTGGCGTAACTTTCGGCCGACAGGCCGCGCGCCTCCATGAGCTTCGCCTGCGCCTCCATGGTCTTCGCATCCGCAGCGGCCTTCTCGTTGGCCATTTTTTGCTGCATTTCCTGCAGCTGCGGCGGCGGGGCGGCGCGGGCGGCCGGGGGCACCATGAACTCATCCGGGTTGCTCCAGCCCATCGCGACCAGTGCAGCTTGGTGAATTTTGATGGGGTCATAAAGCTGAGGCGCGGCGCTCTGCAATTGCATGAGCCCCATGATTTTCATCAGCCGCTGCCCGCTTGAGGAGGTATTCGGGTCGGCCTGTGGCACCAGCGCGCAGGATTTAAGAGCAGCTATCAGACGATCTTCCGTCAACTGCGATCGGGCGGATCGGCATCCTCGATCGCAGGCCTCCAAAAATTCCTGCGGATGCTCGGCGATGACATCCCGAAGGAGTTGAAATTCTTCGGCCTGCGCCGAGTGCATGCGCTTATGCACCGCGTTCATGACCTTGACCGCCTGATCGATCATCGCCATCACTGTGCCCACGGGGACATCCGCGCGCCCCTCGCCGACCTGCACCTCGGCGGTGCCGCCGATGCGCCGTCCCGTTTCGGCCATGTTATCAACGAGCGCGCCCAATGCGGGCATGCCTTGCGTAGAGTAGGGCAGTGCCATGATGGCATCGCGGATCGGGCCGTTTAACCCCTTGATGGGCGCGCCGCCGCCCGGAGGCACGCGGAAAATATTCGTGTTTTGGCGCATGCCGGAGTCGGCATACAGAAATCCTGGAAAATTCGCGAACATGCCGCAGTCAAGCATCTCGCGCCAGCCAGCGGTGATGGCGTTCGTGGTGTTGCCTAAAATGTTCAACAGGCCAATGGCGTAAAAGCCGATGCCTGGCACAAAGGGCCATTTGACAAATCTTTTGCGCGCCGTGGGTAATTTATCGCCGTTGTCCGCAAAATTTCGCACCACCGAAAGCGCTTGGCGCGAGGATTTATCGATCGTCACCACATACGGAATGGCAAGCCCGGAGACCTTGCCTTTGTGTCGATGTTCAAATCCTTGAATATCGAGCTCGCAATACACCTCGTAAATCTCGCGCTCCTGATCGCGCGGGTTTCGCATCGAATCGGGTTTCAACCCCTGCTGCGCTTTTTCCTCGGCCTGCAACGCATCGGGGGATGACATGACGGGATCTGATAACGGCACATCCGCATACACGCCTAAAATTTGCAAGCGCTTGACGGTCGAGGGTTTTAAGAACGTGCGATGCGTGACGCGCTGCGCATTCGATAGATCGGTCGCGGATTGGTTGACGATCAGGTCATCCGCATCCACCGACTCGGACACCGCGCGATTACGCAAGGGGCACTGATAGACTTTCTTAAACCCATCCCCACCGAATCCGGCCATAAAAAGCATGCGATCGGTGTCCGGGTAATACTCGGTCGCCACCGCGGTCAAATAGTGATTCAGTTCGCGCTCTAACAAGGTCGCCAATTGATCTGACGCTAAATCCGGCTCCATCGAGTCGTTTCGAATTTTCACCGGTCCATCGGTGGGTAGGAACTCCGAGCGCGCGTTCGCTTGGAAACGAAGCACCGCCTCTAGTAACAAGGGGTGGCGGACCTTCGACATGCCTTCGACGGGCGCCCCGTCTGCAGCGCTCGCCAGGTTCGGCGTCTCGATTTTGAGGCCCAAGAGTTTGATGCCTTGCGCACGATCCTCAATCCAATCGCGGCGCGATTCGATGTCCTCATCGATGCCGCGAAGAAGATCATCAACTATTGCGGAGAGCTCACTTGCGCCAATGCGGTCAACTAGATTTCCGTACCACTCCTCATCATCATTCGCGGCGGGCGCTTCCGAAATCGGCCGCCCGTCCATGGAAACCGTGACCGTGCCGTCACCGTGGCGGATGCTTAAAATCGCGCCCTTGGTGTCGAACTCCGGCACATCCTCCCCGTCATCGATCTGAACCGAAACAGGGATGGAATCGGCAAGCGGCGCTAGCCCGACCGCAGCCACTTTAGGCTAACCCCTCGCCGTTGACGGCCTCGGGCGGCCGCTCACCCCGTGCTTGCATTTCCTCAACAAACCGCTCAATGGCGGTCATGGCAGCATGCTGCTCGGAGCCTTCGATTTCATAGACGCGCCGCTCGTAGTGGGGCGGCTTTCCGGTCACCGTGACGCACCAGCGGCGCGGGTTGTGCCCGTTCACGGGGTCCGCAATCGCTTGGGCTAGGACGCGAGGCGGCATCGGGCGGGGCAGTATGGGTAAGATCGCATTACTTGAGCATAACGCAAGATGTTGTTTGTGCGCAAAAATGGCGCGTCGGGGTCGGTCGGCGCGGGCGGTGCATCAGGCGGGGTATAGCGGCACGTAGCGCTCGGGGTACGCCTGCATCGTTTCCAACTCCGCGCGCCGCTCCGGCGCTCGAGTCAAAAGCCCCGTGTCTCGCAGATGCCTGATGCCCATTGAGACGCAATCGACCAAATCATCGCGCTTGCCGCGCGGGAACTGTCCGCACTGCGTCATGACCATCTCGGCCCATTCGCGGTCGGGCGCATAGATCAATTTTTCTTGGAATAGATGCTGCACGGAGACAAGGCGCGCGAATTTGTCCAACGATTTCGGATCAAAGAATTGCAGACCGAACCGTTCGTTCGCGTAGAGCCTGCGCACCTCTTGCGCAATGGAAATACCGGAGGCCTTGTTCTCAATCAGAAGGTTATGCACCTTGAACGTTTTGGCAAGTCCTGCAACCTTATCGACCAACGGCTGAAACTCCAAGTGTCCGGCCCAGGCGTACATCATCATGACCTTGGGCGACTCTTCCATGTAAATGCGTTCATCCCACGTGAGCCGTCCGTCTTTGCCGATACGGCGAGTGGTCTGCGCAGCGCCCGCACCAGAGAATATCCCCCACACAATGAGCGCGCTTTGATCGTTCTGTGTCTTGGCTGTGTAAGCGGTGTCGACCGTCGCGCAGATGTAATCCATCTGCGGATAATGCTCCTCACCCCATAGCTGCCAGTATTCGCGCTTGATGATACCGCCGCCTCGAGGCGCGGGACGCTGTTGCAATTGACCTGCTGCGCGCCATTCGCCCATATCCTCTTTCAAAGAGGCGACTTCCTCGGGACCGAATCTTTCAGGCCACAGTAAATCTCCCGGCGCCGCGCGCGGATCAATCCAACCGATCGGCGTCATGAATGCGCGATCAGGCTCATATTCCATCGGCAAGCACAGATGCGTCCATTCGCCTTTGTTTTTAGAGAGGATGTGCCCCGTGACATCGTTCTCACCGACGCGCTGCTGAATATTCACAAAAGCGCCGAGTTTTTGATTATTCAGGCGCGTGCGCATGGTACCGTCAAACCAATCAAGCGTGGATTCAATCACGGCTTCTGATTCGACTTGTTTGGCGGAGTTGCAGTCGTCCAGAATTATCACATTCGCCCCTTCCCCAGTAGCGCCCTTATCCTCCACCGAGGTGGTTAATCGTTCGCCGCCTTTATCATTCGCAAAACGCGACTTTGTATTCTGATCAGAGGTCAGCGAAAACCGCGTGCCCCAGAGCGACTGATACCAACGCGATTCGATGACTTGGCGGCATTTGCGCGAGTCTCGAGTCACCAAATTATCTTTGAACGATGCGTAGAGGAACGACACGCCAGGACCGGAGGTGTGTGATTCGGTGGCCTGCGCCCAAGTCCATGCGGTTAAGGCGACGCTACAGATCGCGGAGTTATGAACCGCAAATCCGTTAGCGACAAAACTGTGGTCTTCATCAACAGTCAAGCAAATGCATTCTGCTTGCCCGTGTGGAATTATTTCTTCTACAACTTCGCCGCGCACTGTTTGATCAAAATCAAAACGACGCTTGCGTGCATTCTCAAGTTTTATTCCCTTCGTGTGCATTATTTTTATGGCGCTTGCGAACCGCCAGCAATTATCTTGATCCGAAATAGAAAGCGTGTAAGAAGTGTAAATATCTCCTTGTTTTTTTGTTTTTATTTTACAAACTTTTTTTCTTATTAGACTGCTGATACCAATTCTCAGCAATAAAAGTTGCATTTGCTGAATGAACTCAAAGTTGACGCTGTCACATCCTATATGCAAATCAACCCTTTCAGTTCCATCTCTCTTAACACCTTTGGTCGAAACAAATCCATCGCATGCCCAAAAAGCTCCAATAAAGTTAGTAACGCTTAAATTATCTCCTTGCATAATGCAGTTAGGAATTTTCTTATCGTAAGACGACTTTAAATAAAGACCGTGGTCAATTAACCACTTTCTTACCGGGCCAATAACACCGCCTGTGCGCCATTCTTTACCAACGGACGATGACCTTATTGAAATGGTGCGCAACATATATCCCGTATTTGCCATACGGTATTCTTTGTCGCTCGGATAAAAGCCGACGGATGAAATGCAATGCCTAATGTCCGCAGCTTCTATGTCGTCCGCCACTGTAATTCGCGGCGTAGCGATGCAATGACCGTCTCCAATCAAATAACCCAACAATCGAGCGCATTCTTCGCTTACTGTTTTTGTGCCGCTGGTTTCGTACTGAGGAATTATTCCTACTATGTCTTGATGGTTCAGATCCTTAAGTTTCATCCATCCGTTAGGTGTTAGCAAAGGATGATCTGGCGCGGCCACAATTTGTCGACCTGACCTAGTTGTCAATTTAAGTACCGATAACATTCCTTGCCGATGGACTTGCAAAACAGTTTTAAATTTTCCCGTATGCGTGAGCACTTTCGTTCCGGGCGTTACATCGCGCAACGGAATAATTCCACGTTGCTGCGTAAAAATAGATGAATCCGCAGAAACCGGCTTCGAGCACCTGGGCGGGATATTTATGATAAGTCGCTTCAGTTGCCCATCGATCACCGCTTGCAGGTGCTCCGCGATCGCCTCAATGCACCAGCCATCCACCCATGGGGCGGAGTCGAATGTACGCCACGCTGAGCGCAAGAACACGTACAGGCTATCCTCGCAATCCGCTCGATCAAGGTCTAGGAGCTGCGCGGCGGGATCGATCTGCTGGCCGCCAATGTCGATCAGGCCAGGCATCGCCAGTTTACTGGTCGCGAGTGATAGGTATTTTCGCGCATGAACACTCGCTACCGCCGCTATTAATGCGGCAACCTCTGCTGTGGGAAAGGCGAGCGGCCAGCCGGTTGGCATTCATGATCTTAATGATGTCTGACGCAGTTCTATCGGTCACACCGGTCCACTCAGAGGTGCCACTTACAGGACACGTCAGCACGCTCGGCGCATGCGCGCTATTGCATTTCGGGCAGAGCCAGCCTTCAGTCACCGTGCGCCGTCCTGTGCGTCGGGGTTATGCGGACGAAAAATCGGTACACCATTTCCTTTATCATCACGCCCCCAAATTGTTGAAGGGCGCGCGGTTCGCGCCAACTCTGACGTTAATTCCCGAATGCGTGCCAGCGCACTCTCAAGCGCGCGCTCTACCTTGCCGTGATCCTGAGAAAGCGCCATGTTATCCGCCAAGAGCGCATCGTAATCCGATGCCCGCACAAGCAAGGTCTCCTCTTCAAAATCCTCCTGAGACCAGTCGCCGGGAGGTTTGCGCTCCACTCGCGCGCTCACGGCGCAACCTCGGCCTCAACCGGCACATCGCGCCACTCGCCCTCCGAGCCTCGCATGTACGCGGGCACATCGGGGGCGTACCATTGCTGCAGGATGCGGGTGGTGTACGCAGGTCGCGTCGGGTCGTCCTGCACGGTGGTGGTTCGCAGCGTCCAACGCAGCCGCGGCGTCGGCTTCCAGTCGGCGCTCACGGGGACGCCTCGCACCGGCGCTCTTTCCACTGCGCGCGGGCCTGCTGCATCTGCGCACGGATCATGGTATCGGCCATCGCATCTCCTAAGCGCGCGTTCATCTCGGGGCGCTGCAATTCCAAATTCACGGCAAGCACGGTCAGGCGCGGCAGCGGGGTGAGCGCACCGTCATTCACGCCGCGGGGCCCTGTATCGCCTGCGGATCAGGCGCGGTCGCAATCGCGAGCAATTCGCGCAACTGCTCGCGCTGCTCAGGGGTCAATTTGCGACTGTCGATCACCGGCATCTGGCTGCTCTGGTTGCCTGAGGATAACTCCAACCGGCTCACCTTCCTCCAGCCGGCCACGCGCTCAAGCCAAAACATCGCCGCTTGCGCATACTGCGGGTGACTGGGATCTGTTGCCACATCGTGGAACTTCGCGGCCACCGCCACTGAGTACCTGACTGACCCGGTTTCAAGTTCGGGCAGATAGTGCAATCGCAATCGGCGCAGCGACAGGCGAAGCAGGCGCGCGATGTCCGCATCCGAGGTGTTGCAGCCCTTTAATCGCGCCACCATCCGGCGCACGTAATTGGACGGCGTGTAGGGCCCTTCGGTGGTCGTAGGCACATCGTACACGTCGCCCTCGGGAGTCGCCGCAACGACCATGGCATCGATTTCTTCCATGATATCGGGCTCGGGCGCCGCGTCGGGTTCAACGTGCGGGGCGGGGGTGGCGGGACGGGCTCGGCGGGGCATCAGGGCTTGGCCATCTCGCGCGCCAATTGCGCGATTAACGCGATCGTGTCGTTCACGGTTGCACCATAGGCGCGCCAGCGCAGGCGAATGCGGCCCTCCTCGTTCGGTTCATACCAGGCAAGGACCATCGCGCGATCCACGCCGCCTGCCTGCATGTCGGTGTGCGCATCATAGAGCGCGTGCTGCGGCAACCACGTGGATGGATCGCCCGACTCCGCGCCGCGGCGGGAGGCGAGCTCTTGATCAGCGGGCTTCGGCACGGGGGTTAAATATCGGCGGGTCATAAAATATGTCGCCGCACAAAAGCAACATGCCGATCATTCGGATTGGCGAGACAATAATCGACAGTCTCATTCCATAGCGCCATATATTTATCGTATTCGCTTTGCGTCGTTGCTATGTAAGGCTCGTGGTTAAAATTGAACGGCAAACGATAAATGGGCAACGCGTTGCGCGCTTCCTGGTTAGCTTTTTCGCGCTCGTAAGTTGCTGTCCGCTCAGCATCGGCTGCATCATCTTCTTCGGCTCGCGTGTCGCGGTCAATCCCGTACACTCGCCGCCCGGTTCTATGATAAATCTCAGAGGCTTGTCGTTCCGCTGCCTCAATTTTCGCATCTGGGAGCTCCCACAACGACAGCATATTCGTTGCCGCATCGTAGGTGATTCGGCCAGCGGCGATGTCTGGGCCGTACGCCTTGAGCACTTCTTCGGCTTGATTCGGCACCGGCAGGTCATACGTTTCAAAAAAATCCCTTGCGGCCGCCAAATGCCCCACAAAATCGGGCGCCTCCATCGAGGCATAGGGCTCAGGCCAACCGCCCGCAGGGGACAGAAATATCACGCGGTTGCGCGCAAGCAGGGGCGTCGCCATCGCGGCGGTGAGCATGGAGATAAACCCGCGGCGCGTGGTCATTCGTGCGCCATCGGTGCTGCAATCAGTTCAGGCACCTGCGCATCAGCGGCGCGCTTACACTCGGCCAACTGCCCCTCAAGGCGCGCAATCTCGCCGGCGAGTTCGGCGAACACCACCCGAACGCCGTCGCTTTGAGGTAAAGCTCGCACCTCCTGCCAGATCCGATGGCACACTGCGTTACCCGTCGGCAGAATCAACTCTGGGGCGCGATCCGGCGCAGCGCCGTACCCCAACGTGCCGTAACCGTCGCTGCCGAATGTGGTCACGGCACACCCGCAGTGACCCGCGCCGGCCACTCGCACCACCGGGTGCGGCCCGCCGTACTGTCGCCGTCCTGCACCACATCCACGCTCGTGACATTAAACGGCAACCCGCGCGAGTCGAACACGGTCAAGTTCACGCAATAATCCGACCACACGTGAGTGACGATCGCGGCCAGCTTTTCGCCGTATGCCACACTTGGCGCCTCGACGGTGCCGTTGTGCACGTAGTGCACCATGCGCCCGACGGTGGGCTTGACAACGCTGGGACTGCTCATACCCGTAAATCTACCGCAACTCGCACGCTGCGCGCCAGTCATGTAGGACTGCGCCGCTAGCGCCGCACGCGCCGCACGCGCTACCATCACAGGCCCCATCCACCTGCCCCATCGGAGCTTACCCCATGTCCACCCCGTCGCCCGTCCTCGTTCCCGGTATCGCCACCCTGTCCGTTACCCCCGGCGTGCCGCTGCCCGCGGGCAACGCGCCGCAGGCCTCGATTTCCGTTCTTGTCACGGATTCTGCCGGCACCGCGTATCCGGCCGTCACCTTGACCGGTGCTGAGACGCCGACGCCGTGGTCGTACTCGGCTACTTACGCATCGGGTGCTGCCACGGCCATTGCCACTGCACTTGACACCTCAGGCAACCCGATCGGCACGCCTGCCACCTACACCTTCCAAGTGACCGCAGCGCCCGCGGCGGCGACCTTCACCGCGCCGGCAGGCATCGGGTTCGTGGCCGCGGCGACCAGCACGGCGACCGCAGCAGTGCACAAGGCCGCATCGGTTAAAACCTAAACCTGTGGCGCATCGAGCGAGCCGCCTTCGATGAGCTTGCAAACGTACGAGGAGGAGGAAATCCTGCGCCGTATCCGGGAACTCGACCATCGGGTGCGGCGCATCGAGGAAAACCTCTCGGCGCTCACCGCGCTGTCCGAGGCAATCCTCGCCAGGCTGCCGCCGACGTACCATGCGCCTGCGGGGATGTCGTTCGTGGCTTCGCCTCACGCCGCCGTAACAGGGTCAGGCGGTCAATCCTGACCGCCGCACGCGGGACCGGTACCGCGAGGGACCCACCACACAAACAGGGGTCCCCCAGGGTCGATTTTCCTAATAGGACGGCGCTCACATACACCGGCGGCCCATCAGGACAGCGCCAACCGGCTCGCCGCTTTAAGCATCCCAGCGATGCTGCCCGGCCCATACGGCTGGCCCGACGGGGCAACCATGCCCTGTGCAGCCAATTCCCTCGCGATGGCGCGCAGCGAGCAACCCGTGGCCGCGTGGGCGGCCGCAGCGGCAATCACCTCGGGCGGCACCGCCTTTCGCCCCTCGCAGCGCCCCGTTGCCCGGCGCTTGCGATCCCGCGCCCCGCGTAACTTATGAACCAGCGCGGTTTTTTCAAATTGCGCGACCGCGCCTAGAATCTGCCGGATCAGTATCGAGGTCGGCGTATCGGACAAGAAACTCTCCGGCGCATCGACCGCAATCAGTTCAATGCCGTGGGATTTCAACATCTGATAGCCCGTTTCCTGCACGATCAGATCCCTAGCAAACCGATTGGCGGTCTCCACGATGATCGTTCGCGCACCATTACCGAGCATGTAGGTGAGCATCTCGGCAAAGCCTGCTCGAGCATCCACCGCATCGGCGCCGCTCACCGCCGCATCGTAATACTCATGCACGATGTGAAAGCCAGCCGATGCGGCAAAGGCGCGCACCGCGATCTCTTGGCGGGCTAAAGAGTCCTTGTCGGCTCCCACGTTGGCCGCAGAGCTCGTGCGGTAGTAGGCAACGGCGGTTTTCCAAGGAACAGCCGGTTTATGGGGTGTGTGATCGCTGATACCGGTACTTGGGTCCCCCAATCCATCAGAAGGGGGGGTGCCGGGGGTCGAAAGCCTAATAGGGCTTGGGGCGCGGCAGGAGGGCGCTTCGGTCATGGCTTGTCCTCCGCCGTGAGATCCCTGCAACTCTTAGCCAAACCCAGCTCCATGTGCGCTCCTGCGTGTTGATGACCTGGCAGCTATGGTGACAGCGTAAATCGCGTCTGTCAACTATCTTGAGAATGTTGACGATTGACCATCTGGCGGTCGTTTGCAGGTGTTTTCGCGCAGCTCTCCAAGATTTTCGCCGCAGCCAAGTCGAACTCTGCACGTTCCCACCATTTTCGACGATGTTCCCACCTGTTACCACCTTGTTACCACCTCGAAAAAAAAAATCAACAGCAAAATCAATAGGGTACGCATCTGTTACCACCTGTTACCACCTTTTGCGCAATCTCTATCTCTTACCCTATTTCCTACTTCCCTCTCTTTATCCCCCATCTACCTCTCCTACTCTACCTACTATTACTTTATCTATTTATTATTACTATTAGGTGGTAACAAGAGATACATCAATGACTTAGGTGGTAACAAAGGTGGTTTTGTAACCACCTCTAGGTGGTAACAGAGAGAATTACAGGCGTTTTTTAATCGCAAGCCGCTTGCGTTAAACACCGCAGTTCTATGCAAGCCGCTTGCGATGTTTTGAGGTGTGTTTTAGGTGTGTTTCTATGCAAGCCGCTTGCGATAAAATCAGAGTTTGCATTTTCAAAGGACCGATTCGATGAATGAAATCAGCAAGTACATGGCAAAAATTGGCAGGAAGGGAGGTAAAGCAAAGGGCGCGGCGAAGCGCCGGTCGCCAGAGCACTACGAGCGCCTGGCGAGTATGAAACGTCGACTGTTCACGATTTGTCCGAAATGCTGGGAAGTTGATGACCATGCCGCGACGTGCCCGGATAGGCCGTCTTAAGCTGAGCGCTCGGGCGCGATCACTCCCGATACCAGCCCTTGACGGGATCTTGACCCGGCACCCGTTTGGTGCCCTTGCGGAATCCCAATTGGCGCAAAATCGATGCCACGCGCATTTGCTCCGCCTTACTCATGTCCTGCATGCGCATATCGAGTGCGTCGGCCATCACGTATGGGATGCGGGTGAAGGTTTTGCCGGTAAGATAAGTGGTGATCGAATCTTCCCAAGCATCGATGACCTTGCGCTGCTCGCGGTGAGCCTCAGCCTCCTCCTCAGGCACATCCCACCAAGCGCCGCCGCAATCGGGCCCAAGCGTATACAGATGCACGGCTTCGGCGAATAATTGATCGCGGTTTGCTTTAAGCCACCGCAGATCGATCTGCCCACAGCGCACGGGCCAGAACCGCCGAGCTCCAGTCTCATCTCGATTCCAATCATCGCGGTTCGTGGTGCCTGAAAATACGCCCTGCCTGGGATGATCGGACGCTGTAACCCCATAGGGTTCTCGATACCGATCAAATTGCGTGCTGATGATGCCCTTGATGCGCTCAATATCTGCGACGCTAAAAGCATGTAATTCACTGATTTCACACAGCATTTTTCCCTGCAAGGCAATGTAAAAATCTTTCGATGTGATCGATTCGTGGATTTCAGCAAAATACTCGCCACCAATGATTGCGAGCGCCGAGGATTTATACCCGCCCTGGCGCCCTTCAAACACCGGCATGCAATCGTTTTTCACCCCCGGCTGCATCACTCGAGCAACCATGCCAACCAAGAAACATCGCCCCACAGCCTCAAAATAGGGCGTGACTTGCGTGCCGAAACCGCGTGGAACCAAGGCCGCGAGGCGAGGTGTACCGTCCCACTTGAGCGCGCTCATCCACTCACGAAGCGGATTTCGGCGCCGTTCAAAGGCATAGTGTTTGACCCCGTCGTAAACGGTTTTCGCTCCGATGTCGGGAAAATTAAGCTGCCGCTGCATCCACACCATAAATTGCAGATTTTGATGGTCATCCCAATCGCGAGAACCGCATTTGATGCGCTGCGCAAATTCGTCAAAAAAGATGTCCAGGCCTCGTACCTGTACGGCGAGCCCTACGTTGTATTCGTTGCATTGAGGACGCCCGCTGGCTTTGACCATAAACCCGTGCCTGGCATACAGTTCGTCAAGCGAAATTCCTGATAATGACGGTGCGCTGAGGACCTCGACGGGAGTCGCAGCAATTGGGCGCGAATCGATAGTTGGCGCCACACTGAGGGAAGGCGGTTTTTTTTCTAAAATTGTGGTTTTTTTTACCGGTGCCGCACCGGGTTTTGGAAGGTCACGGATGTGACTCTCCGCGTAGGTTGGGATGTCATCCTCGGGCTCGGCATCGGCTAGATCCCAGCCTGTAGGTTTATGCTCAGCCGTGATGATCTGCAGCGAGCAGCCCAAGTCGAACAGGATGGAGGCAAGACTCGCCATCGCGGCGGTGCCGGGGTCATCGTTATCAGGCCACAGGATGCACGGGCGGCCGGCAAGCGGACTCCAGTCCGCTGTGCGCACCGCATTAGCGCCGCCTGACCACGTAAGGCACGGGTTTTCGGGGAAGTAGCGTTGCGCGGCATCCGCAGTTTTCTCCCCCTCCACGATGATGGCAGGACCTGACAGGCGCGAGAGTCGGTCCAAGCCATAGAGCGCTCGAGGTTTGGGCGCCGATTTGGCGACCCACCGCTCCCCGGTGTGCGTCCACGGCACGATCTGCTTACCGCCTGGTGCGTCGTAGCGCGCCACGGCGTAGAGCACGGCGCCTTCGGGGCTGCGGTAGAGCCAGAACGCGGCGGGTAGCCCGTGATGCCGGTGTTTGAAGTCTTGGGCTGTCCAATCGATGCCGGGCGGGGGTAAGGTCGAAGTCTGGGTAGAGTGGTCAGCCGGTTCGTGCGCGCTCGGGGAGGCGGTGGTTTCACGTGGAACTGACGGTGCTGCCGCGTGGCCGCCGCTCCCGTTCGTTTTAACGTCGACGGCCCCGAGGGCCAAGGCCGCAGTACGCTGATCAAACGCATGGATTGCGGCGTAGAGAGACACCAGATCTCCGCCCCGCGCGTCGGGGGAGGCAAAATCCGCCCACCGGCCGGACTCCAGGTTAATTGAGAGCGATTCGCCCGGGCCGCCAGAGAGCGCCCCTGCGACATATTCGCGCCCGCGGATGTTCCCGCCCGGCACCCACTCGGGGATTAATTGCCGCGCTTGAGCAAGAAGCTGGCGATTCAGTGACTCGAAGTCGATCATAGGCGCGCGTCCGTGTGTTGCGCGCTGTTATAGCCGCAGAATCTCTCGAGCGTCTTGAATTGATCGGGCGATGCCTGAAAAGCCGCCAGCTTGAGTAACCACGGATAGCCACGCCTTTTGTTCTTCGCTTGCTCGGCCCGAACCGGATTTAACCTCAACGCCGGTAAACACCGCGACATGTTGACCCATCATGTCGGCCGTAACGGCCACCGTCGTATAGCCCACCAGATCGGCGCTGCCAGTGCAAAGGCCGAAATTAATGCGCCGCGGGTGCTGAATGATGAGCGAGCCCGGCGCCCACGGGCCCGAAGGGGCGGGCGTTACGATGCCTTGCCAAGCCTCACCCACTTGATTGCGCCACAGGCGGGTGCGCCCGTTCGACAAATCCATTTGGATCGCTTTTAAAAGGGCGGTTTCGCCCGACGTGTTCTTGCGCGGCGTCATGCGCGCCGCCCACGAGCAGCAAGAAGCCGATGCTCAACCCAACCTGGTTTGTAGCCCTTAATGCGCGCAATCTCTTGCAACCGCTCACGATTCCCCCCATGCGCGGCGCGTCCGATGTCTGCGCGCTCGCGCCGCTTCGCCGCCTCCTCAGGGGTAATTTCGGCAAGTTCTCCAGGCTCGCTTTGCACGCGCCGGCTCTCAATTTCAAACCGCGCGCCGCAGTTCCCGCAAGTGGGGCGCCCTGAGCGCTGCGCGGAGAAACACTTCGGGCACACCCGCACCGTGAGCGCGGGTTTGCGTGCTCCCGCGCGCACGGCGGTTGATTGCAATTCCCAGGCGCGATCCTCGCTCGGCAGCCCGTGGCGGGTGGTGTTGCCCGCGTGATCTAGAAGCCACGCCGTGTCTTTGCCGGGATGTGTGCGTATGACGCGCCCGGCTTGCTGCAGCCAAAGCGCTAATGACTGGGTGGGGCGCAAGAAAATACCGACCTCAATCGCCGGCACATCGAACCCCTCAGATATGAGATCCACGGTCACAAGCCACTGGATGCGTCCTTGGGCAAAATCAGCGATTACGCGCCGCCGCACGTCGCGATCCATCCCGCCATCGATTACGAGCGCAGTAATCCCTGCCATGCGCGCGGCCGCGGCGATCGCTTCGGCGTGACGGAGCGAGACGCAGAAAACGACTGCGCGTTTGCCGGGGGTAAGACGCTGATAGTGATCGATGGCATCCCCTGTGACGGTCGGTTTCTCCGCCGCCGCGGCCACTTCGAATTTTACGTAATCGCCCATCAACGTGTGCGCGCCGGTCATGTCGATGGTGGGCGGCGCGAACACTCGAGCGGGACAGAGGTGCCCTGCGGCGGTGAGCTCGCTGACGGTGGGACCTACGATCAGTCGGTCGAAGGTGTCGCCCAACCCTGCGCCGGAAAGCCTGCAGGGCGTTGCAGTGACGCCTAATACGCGTGCGTGCGGGAAGGCCTTGATGATGCGATCCCATTGGCCCGCCGTGGCGTGGTGCGCCTCGTCGCAGATTAAAAGGTCTGGCGCGGCCGTTTGTTCCAGCCGTCGCGCGAGCGTCATGACGGAGGCGATCTGCACCGACTCGCCGTGGCGCGCCTCGTAGCCCGATGCAATAAACCCATGCGGCACTGCAAATGCCGTTAAAGCTGCGGCGACTTGATCGACGAGTTCTTGCCGGTGCACGAGAATCGTGACGCGCTTGCCGCGCGATGCGGCGGTGCGGCACACGTGGCTGAAAATAACCGTTTTGCCGGCGCCGCAAGGGGCAGTGAGCAACACCCGCCGCGCGCCCTCTCTGTACGCATCGCGCACGTCATCGACCGCGCGCTGCTGATAATCCCTTAGCTGCACCGCATCCCCAAAAGTTTAAGGCCGCCCCGGTTACAGAAGAAAGCGGCGCGTTACGTGGAAAACCGTAGGGGAGAGAAACCACTCGATGGCCGGGGATCAATCCGGATCGACGCGCCGCCGAGTGTAAGATGTACGCCGATTCCTACAGAGTTGCAACAGTTACAATGGCGAGATGCGCGCAGGCGTGCGCACGAGCCCGATTTTTCGCAACACCCGGTCGCTTGCGTTTTTATTGATCCCCCGGCGCAGCTTGCAAAGGTACGAGGGGCTGATTTTAAGCGCCCGCGCGGCTTTGCGAAGGCCGCCGTAGCGCGCAATCGCCGAATCGACGGCTTGCTTGATTTCTGACATGGCCGTAGGTATACCATGCTGGCAGGTGTTGATTCAATGGCGAACAAAATTGATTGCGGGTGTTGACAGAGTGGGAAACGAGTGTATGATGGCAACCATCGAAGTTAACCACGGAGACGGACTTATGATCTCAGACGCTTGCTCTGACGCCATGCGCGACATCCGCCGCTTGGCCGTCGAATATCCAACCCTGTATGCCCCATACGCACCGCAGATTAACTCAGCGTTGGATGCGCTAGAAGCGCTGCACGCCGCGCTCTACGCGGATCAAGGTGGTCGGTTGGCCGAAGACGCGGGCGTCAATCAGTCGCTCCGCGATGCGTTGGAGCGGGCACTGCGCGCACACGCGAGCGGTGCGACGTGAGCTCGCTAGCTTGGGCGATCTGGTGCACGGTCATACTTGCGGTATTCGTCATCGCGTTGGTGCGCGAATGAGCGCCGCGACGCTGCCCACTGCCGCGTTCGACGGTTACATGGCCGGCATGCATCGCGTCTATCGGGATATGTGGATGTTGCGGGCGAGAGATCAAAAGTTGCAGCCCATACTTCAAAAACAATCGGTGAGTTTGGCGCGGCAAAGTTCACGTGAGTTAGTGCACTATCTACGCCGGGCGCGTGGGTCATGAGCGGCCCCGACGGCCTCGAGGAGCGCACCGCCGATATTTGGGAGCGGTTTGAGCGCGACTGGGCGGATGAGATGGAGGCCGAGCGCCGAGGCGATGATGAGCGCACAGAAGCTAAGGAAACACAGGAGCAATGAGTATGAAATTTGAAATCAAATCCCGCTTCAGCGGGCGAATCCTGTTTTCGCTCGAAACTGAGTCGATGAAACTCTGCGTAGAGGCGGCCGTAAAAGCCGGCGCCGACCTTTCGCACGCCTACCTTTCGGACGCCGACCTTTCGCACGCCGACCTTTCGCACGCCGACCTTTCGGGCGCCAAACACGTTTCCGTTGGAGTTGTGGCTACTGACCCCACTCAACCCTACGAACGAAAGCCATCAACGGAGCATCGAGCGGAATATGCCGCGAGATACCGCGAGCGTCACCCAGAAGTGCCGGTCGTCGAGGCGCTTGACGCCAAGCTGCTGCAGATCATCGACTCGGGCGCCGGCAATCTCAACATGTCGACGTGGCACACCTGCGAAACCACGCACTGCCGCGCAGGATGGGCCATCCATTTGGCGGGAACCGTTGGCGCCGAGCTTGAGGCACGGTTTGGCCCGCAGCGCGCGGGCGCCATGATCTACCGCGCGTCGACCGGTCGCGTGCCGCACTTTTTCGCGAGCGACGAGCGCGCGCTGGCCGACATCCGCGAGCAAGCGCAGCAGCAGGGAGTGGCTTAATGACCCAATACACCAAACTCGATTCCACCGGCGCCGCGCTGCCGCCCGAAGCCGATGGTCATCTGGCCGTCCAGGTCGAGCACCCATTGCTCGCCGCGCCGCTCATTTTCACGGCGCACCGATCCAAGGCGATGACGCACAAAGCGGCGATCAAGTGGGCGGCCGACCTCGACATCAACGGCTGGTCTTGGCGGTTGCCAACCGTGGAGGAAGCGTTTTTCCTGGCCGATCGCTCAAAGTATCCGGCGCTTGACGTGAAGTATTTCCCGGACTTCGATGGCGAGTGGATTTGGACGTCGACTCTGGATGCCGAAAATCCCTCGGTCTACGCGTGGCTCGTCGACCTCGACGATGGCGACTCCACTCGGCCTCCTCAGAGCCGTCGCTATCACGTCCGCGCGGTCCGGGCCAGTCAGTCCAATGAGTAACGCAACAGTGTGCATCTGCATGATTTTAGGCCTCTTGGCGCTCGGCATTGCCGCGTGTTTCATCGAGTCATGGCTGATTGAGCGACGCCGCCGTCGCGCGTTTCGCATTAATCCTATGTTTCGGGTGGGCGGGGTATTAAAGCCATGATGCACGCATCGACTTGGGTACCGCACGATTTTTGCGATCACTGCCCCGGCTGTCGCCCTGCGCTCTTTGACTCGCAAACCGGTCACGTGCTCCCCGAAGACTCGCCCACGATGATCTGCGTCATGAAGGTGTGGAGAGGCGAGACGACGTATGCCGAGCGCCGTGGGTTTATTATGTTGACCGCGCACAGCAGCACGAATGCCGAGGATTTATTGGGCGCGCAGTCCTTCATGGCGAAATTATACGCAGCTTTCAAGCGCGACGGGGTCGCCAAGTGAACCGCGCAGCGTACGCGAGGCAAGCGGCGCGAGAGGCCATGCTCACGGCGCGCTTGGAGTATTTCGAGAAGCGATTGTCAGCCGCACTGGCGCGACTAGAGGAAGCGCGAGCGTTGGCTAAATACCGCGATGCGTTCAACGACTGCTATCGCGCGACCTACGGCACCGAAGCGCCCGCACTGCTGCGGCAACAGATCTGAATAATTACAGGAGCGATATTGATATGAGTGGAAAACACCTAACCCCGAAACCCCCCGATGTGATCTTGCGCGATGAGCCGGCGACGATGCCGCAGTTCTCTTTTCAGGAAATGCAGCGCATGGCGGCAAGCATCGCAAAGTCTGGGTTATTCGGCATGAAAGACGCCGATCAAGCGTTGGCGCTGATGCTGATTTCGGCGGCGGAAAACAAAAACCCCGCGCTGGTGGCTCGAGACTACGAAATCATTCAAGGGCGCCCCGCCAAGAAGGCCGAAGCCATCTTGCGCGATTTCCAATCTTCGGGCGGCCGAGTTGAGTGGCATTCGCTCACCGATGAGTTGGCGAGTGCCACGTTTTCGCACCCCGCATCGGTCAAGCCCATCAAAATCGACTGGGACATGGCGCGCGCCAAGAAGGCGGGCCTGATGGATAAGACCGGCAGCATGTACTTAAAATACCCGCGGCAGATGCTTCGCGCTAGGTGCGTGTCCGAGGGTTGCCGCACCATTGCTCCGCATAGCACTTCTGGGTTTTACACCGTTGAGGAAGTGCAGCAGATCATTGAAAGCGATCCGCCGAAAGCCGAAAGCGTGCAGGGCGCCATCGACCAATCCGTCGCCTCGCTCTCCGAAGAGGATTTCGACCGCCTGAAAGACTCCATGGATGTCAGCACGCTGCCGGAACTTGAAAGCCGCTTTGCGGAGTGCTGGCGCGCGACCAAGGACGCAAAGCAGCGCGCGGCGTTCAAATCGATCTATGATTCGATGAAGGCGGAGATTGCTGAAGCCGCGGCGCGCGGCGCGTCGGGCGAGGCGTAATAGTGAGCACCCTCACCCTTTTCCACCTCTCCGACCAACTGCGCGACTTTGAGCGCCTGGCCGACTCCGAGGATCTGCCCGCCGAGGTTATCGCCGACACGTTAGAGGCGCTTACGGGGAGTTTTGAGGACAAAGCCGTCGCGGTCGCAAAGTTCGTGCTCTCGCTGGAAGCGAACGCCAAGGCCGTTGCGGCCGTGGCTAAAGCCCAAACCGAGCGCGCCGCTCGAATCGAAAAACGCGCCGCGTCGATTAAGGCCTACCTCTTATTCCATATGCAGGCCACGCAACTGCGGCGCATAGAATCGCCGGAGTTGACTTTAAGGGTGCACGCGAACCCCGCTGCGGTGGTGGTCACCGATGAACACGCGATCCCCGAGCAGTATTGGCGCCAGCCCGATCCGCCGCCCAAGGTGATCGACAAGAAAGCGATCAAGGCGGCGATTGATGCTGGCGAGCGCGTCGAGGGCGCGTATGTGAATCAAAGGGAGCATTTGAGGATCAGCGTATGACCGAGGAGCAGCTCGCCGAATTGCGCGCAGAAATCGACTCCGACCCGCGCCGGCCGGAGTACATCACAATGCCGCGAGCTGAGTTTGAATCGCTACTGAATCACTCGGAGCAGCATTTTAAGTTGTTAAAAGCAAGCGCACGAATGCTGCGCGCGCTCTTTGAAGTCATTGAACCGCTGGCCGATGCGGATTTGCGCCGGCAGATTGCCTCCACGCGGGTTAAGTTTGAGGAGTTGGGGCTGTGAGCTACGCCGCGTTTCTTCAGCGCAAACGCCACAGCGAATGATTTCGGATTTGATCCGGGTTCTTTGCCTGGGTTTTTGTTCGATTTTCAAGCCGATTTGGTAACGCGCGCATTGCGCAAAGGTCGCTTTGCATGGCTGGTCGATTGCGGCTTGGGCAAAGGCCCCATGGCGCTGGTGTGGGCCATGATGGTGGCCAAGCAAACCGGCAAACCCGTGCTGATTCTGGTTCCCTTGGCTGTCGCGTTTCAGATGCTCGCCGAAGCGCAGCGATTTGGTATCGATGCCGCGCGTTCCCTAGCGGGAGAGATCACCGCGCCGGTCGTCATCTGTAACTACCACCGCTTGCACCACTTCAAACCGGAGGACTTCGGCGGTGTCGTGGGTGATGAAGCCGCGTGCATCAAGAATTTTGCTGGACAAACAACCAAAGCAGTCACGGATTTCATGAAGAAAATTCCGTATCGATTGCTTTGCACGGCGACCGCAGCGCCGAATGATTACATTGAACTCGGCACGTTCAGCGAGGCGCTAGGGTGTTTAGGCTACACCGACATGCTGACGCGGTTTTTCAAAAACGATCAGCAGACCATCAAGCCGATGGTTTATCGAGACCGCAGCAAGGGCAATTTTCAGAAACTTGACGACGCCGCCAAATGGCGATTCAAGGGTCACGCCGAGATACCATTCTGGCAATGGGTGTGCTCGTGGGCGTGCGCTGTTCGCCGGCCATCGGACTTAGGGTATAGCGACGAAGGATTCATCTTGCCGCCACTGATTGAGCGAGACCATTTGGTGCATGTTGAATCACTC
>Ga0116226_10001048_pt1 | contig 24141 bp, 21 predicted proteins | sample S1TSphfallax_FD_89692 | JGI IMG/M metagenome (GOLD analysis project Ga0116226, IMG submission 89692) | Host-associated microbial communities from peat moss isolated from Minnesota, USA - S1T2_Fa - Sphagnum fallax MG | ecosystem: Host-associated > Plants > Peat moss > Unclassified | place: USA... | reverse complement strand
GTCAACGCGCTCGAACCGCTGATCGGCCAGGCCATGTTCGTCTCCAGCGGCGACACCTGGCGCCAGCAGCGCCGCATGATCGACCCGGCCTTCACGCTCATTCGCCTCAGCCGCGCTTTTCCCTGCATGGTCGCGGCGCTGGACGATTACGAATCCCGCCTCGAAACGCAGGCCATGAACAGCGAGCCATTCTCGCTCGACATGGCCATGAGTAACCTGACCGCCGACATCATTTGCCGCACCGTGTTTTCCACGTCGCTGCAATCGCAAACCGCGCGCGATGTGTTCGACGCCTTCACCGTCTTCGAACGCAGCGTGGAGCAGGTGAAATTATGGCGCCTGATCGTCGATCCCGCCTGGACCAAGCCGCCGCAGCAACCGCATGTGCTGGAAGCCTGCCGCCGCATCCGCCAGCATCTCGGCGACCTGGTGGATACGCACGTGCAAGACCACGGCGGCACCTATGACGACATCGCCGCCGCCGTTGTCGCCGCCGAGGACGGCCCGGGCGGGCGCACATTCTCCCGCGAGGACCTGATTGATCAACTGGGCGTGCTGTTCCTCGCCGGTCACGAAACAACCGCCAGCGCGCTCACTTGGGCGTTCTACATCCTATCCATGCAGCCCGAAATCGTGGCCCGCATCCGCGCCGAAGTTGCATCGATCGCCGGCGACGGGCCGATCGAATTCGACCACATCAAGCACCTGTCATACACCCGCAACGTATTCCGCGAAACGCTCCGCCTCTATCCGCCGATCACTTTTTTGCCGCGGGTAGCCGCGGAACGCACGCACATCGGCGACACCAAAATCCGCCGCGGCGCCCTCATCATGATTGCCCCCTGGGCACTGCACCGCCATGAATCCTATTGGCGCCAGCCCAATGTTTTCGACCCGGACCGCTTCAGCCCCGCGCGCGAAAATGAAATGACGCCGGGCGCCTACATCCCCTTCGGCTACGGCCCCCGCGTATGCGTCGGCGCCGGCTTCGCCGCCATGGAAGCAGCGCTGATCCTGGCGCGGCTCACCAGGCGTTTCGATTTTCACATGACCGATGCGGCCCACGTGCGCCCGGTGGCGCGCCTCACCACCCGCCCGGCGGAGGAAATCGGCTGCACCGTTTCCATGCGTAACGTTGCATGAAACGCACATTGCTGCTGACATTGGGACGATTGCCGAAAGCGCTGGACATTGCACGGGCGTTTGCCGCCGCCGACTGGCGGGTTATCGTCGCCGAGCCATTTCGGCTGCATCTCGCCGGAGCGTCCTCCGCCGTCGCCGCAAGTTTTCAGGTCACCGCGCCGCGCCAGGACAGGGCCGCCTATTTGCGCGAACTGGCCGATATTGTAGCGCGCGAGAAGGTCGATCTCGTCATTCCCGTCTCGGAAGAAACCCTCCACGCAGCGCATCTGCGCGACCTCATTCCCGCATCGGTCGGCCTGTTCACCATGCCGCCGCCGCTGGTGCTGGCCCTGCATGACAAGCACAGCTTCATCGACCACGCCCAGGGCCTGGGCCTGGACGTGCCGGAAACGGCCATGCTCGGCGACCCCGCCGGCGCCGCCTTGGCTGAAGCGGGCAGCGTTGTCGTAAAGCCCGTGTTCTCCTGTTCCGGCCGCGGCGTACGCATCCTGGCCGCCGGCGCCGCCTTGCCGGCACCCGATCCGGCCGACCCCGCTATTGTCCAACGCTTCGTGCCAGGCACGGTATTCAGCACCTGCTCGATCGCCCAGGCCGGCCGGACCATCGCCACCGTAGTGTATCGCGGCGGCATCATGTCCGGCACCGTCGCAGTATCTTTCGTACGAATCCCGCATCAGAAAGCCATCGAAACCTGGGTCGAGAAATTTGTTGCCGCCACAAGCTACACCGGCTTCATTTCGTTCGATTTCGTCGTTGACCACGAAGGCCACGCTTTCGCTATCGAATGCAATCCGCGCGCGACAAGCGGCCTGCATTTCCTCCACCCCGACGATCTTGTCGCCGCCATCATCGCCCCGCAAACGCTCCACGCCCCACGCATGCGCGCCGAACAACATTTGCAGCAATTCTACGCAAGCCTCACCGAAACGCAGAGCTCAATACGCGACCGCAAGCGCTTCCTGGCCAACCTGCGGCAGCTCACGTCCGCCCGCGACGTCACCTGGCGCTGGTCCGACCCGTTGCCCTTTCTCACCATGCCCATCACGTCATGGAAAATCATTTCAATGTCCATAGCGCAGCGCAAGACGTTCGGCGAAGTGGCCATGCTGGATGTAGGGTGGTACTAATAGGAAGGGAGAAAGCACTTCTTTTTTGAAAAAAAGAAGCAAAAAACTTTTACTAATTGGCACACGCAACCCAAAGATAAAAGTTTTTTGGTTCTTTTTTTCAAAAAAGAACTGCTTCCCTTCCTTTCTTGTCTGCCGCCTGATAGCAGCCCCCCATGCAAGACGATCTGAAATCCCTGCGCGCCGACGCACTGTCCGGCGTGGCCGACGCTGCCGATCTTCGCGCGCTGGACGCGGTGCGCGTGGCCTTTCTCGGCAAGAGCGGTACTCTCACCGCGCTTCTGAAGGAGCTCGGCAAAACTCCCCCCGAGGAGCGCCGCGCCCGCGGCGCCGCGCTGAACGCGCTAAAGGACGAAATCGCAGCCGCGCTGGAAAGCCGGCGCACCGCGCTGGAAGAAGCGGCCATCACGGCGCGCCTGGCCGCCGAGCGGATGGACATCTCCCTGCCGCCGGAGCCGGATCCCCCCGGCTCAATCCATCCCATCAGCCGGACGATGGAGGAAATGGCCGCCATTTTCGGTGCCATGGGTTTCGCCGTCGCCGAGGGCCCCGACATCGAATCGGATTGGCATAATTTTTCCGCCCTCAACATCCCGGCGCACCACCCGGCGCGCGACGATCACGACACGTTCTACCTCCCCGGCGTGATCGGCGCAGCACCACGCGTGTTGCGCACCCACACCAGCCCGGTTCAGGTGCGCACGATGCTGCAACAGGAGCCGCCCATCCGCGTCATTGTACCCGGCCGTACGTTCCGTGCCGATCATGACGCGACGCACAGCCCGATGTTTCACCAGTGCGAGGCGCTGGTGATCGAGCAGGGCATTACGCTGGCGCACCTGAAGGGCTGCCTGATCGATTTTTTGCGGGCCTATTTCGGCATCGCCACGCTGCCGGTGCGTTTCCGGGCCAGCTATTTTCCGTTCACCGAGCCTTCGATGGAGGTCGATATCGGCTGGAACCGGCGCACCGCGGAGCTCGGCACCGGCGGCGACTGGCTGGAAATTCTCGGCAGCGGCATGGTGCATCCGAAAGTGCTGGCCAACGTGGGCCTGGACCCCCGCGTGTGGCAGGGTTTCGCGTTCGGCATGGGTGTGGAACGGATCACCATGCTGAAATACGGCATGCCGGACCTGCGCCCGTTTTACGAAAGCGACATACGCTGGCTGCGTCATTACGGTTTCTCGGCACTCGCCCCGTATATCGCGCATGAGGGAGCGGGCGCGTGAAATTCTCCCTCTCCTGGCTGCGCACGCATCTCGAAACGGCGGCGCCACTCGACCGTATCACCGAAACGCTCTCCGCCATCGGGCTGGAAGTCGAAGGCGTCGAGGATCGCGCGGCCCCCCTGGCGCCGTTCCGCACCGCGCGCGTGATCGAGGCGGTGCAGCACCCGCATGCGGACCGTTTGCGCGTGTGCCGCATCGATGCGGGCACCGGCACCGAAATAACCGTGGTCTGCGGCGCCCCAAACGCCCGCACCGGCATGGCTGCGGTGTTCGCGCCGCCGGGGGCGTTCGTTCCGGGCAGCGGCATCACCCTGAAAGTGGGCGAAATACGGGGCGTCGCTTCGGCCGGCATGCTTGTCTCGGCGCGCGAACTGGGATTGGGCGAGGATCACGACGGCATCATCGAATTGCCTGAGGGCACAGCGCCCGGCCAGGCCTATGCCGCGGTCGCCGGCCTGGATGATCCGGTGATTGAAATCGGTGTCACACCAAACCGCGGCGATGCCCTGTCGGTGCGCGGCGTCGCGCGCGATTTGGCCGCGGCCGGCCTCGGCACGCTGAAACCCTGGTCGGCGGCCCCGGTGCAGGGACCGCCGAGCCCTGTAGCATGGGCAAACACGGTGCCCACAGGCTGCCCCTGGGTGCTCGGCCGTTACATTTCAAACATCCGTAACGACCCGTCTCCGGATTGGCTTGCGAGGCGCCTCACCTCGGTCGGTTTGCGGCCGATCAACGCGCTGGTGGACGTCACGAACTTTTTCACCATCGACATGGGCCGCCCGCTGCACGTGTTCGACGCCGACCGCATTTCCGGCCCCACGCTGACCCTCCGCAATGGCGAGCCCGGCGAGAATTATCTCGCTCTTGACGGCAAAACCTACGAAGTCACGCAGGATGACGTGGTGATCGCTGACTCATCCGGCGTCGTTTCGCTCGGCGGCATCATGGGCGGTCAAACCACATCCGTCAGCGAGCAAACGACGAACGTATTCGTCGAGTGCGCCCTGTTCGACCCGGTGCGCATCGCACTCACCGGCCGCCGGCTGCAAATCCATTCCGACGCCCGCGCGCGTTTCGAACGCGGCGTGGACCCGCATCTGCTGCCCGCGGCGCTGGACGCCGCGACGCAAATGATCCTCGGTCTCTGCGGCGGCACGCCGAGCGCCGTCGCCGAAGCCGGTGCCGAACCCGCCTGGCAACGACAGGCCACCTTGCGTTTCGACCGGCTCGCCGGCCTCGGCGGCGCGGACGTTTCGCCCAACGAGGCCGTCGCAATCCTGGATCGGCTGGGTTTCGCCGAGGCGTCCCGCACCGCCACCTCCGTCACGGTTCAGGTTCCAGCCTGGCGTAACGACGTCGCCGCCGGCGGCGACGTCGACACCGGCGGCCACGTCGCTGCCGATCGTGCCGGCGTCGCCGCCGCGGGTGCCGCGGCAATCGAACCGGAATGCGACCTGATCGAGGAGGTGCTGCGCATCCGCGGCCTGGATAACATTGTTCCCTTATCCATGCCCCGCGCCGCCGCGGTGCCACAGGCGACCCTCACCCCGCGCCAGGCGCGTGTCGCCCTCGCGCGCCGCGTGTTGGCCGCGCGCGGTATGGCCGAATGCGTAACGTTCAGCTTTCTCGCCCGCGCCACCGCCAGCCTCTTCGGCAACGATGACGAAACCCTGTGCCTGAAAAACCCGATCGCTTCCGATCTGGACCAGATGCGCCCAACCCCGCTCGCCGCCTTGGCGCAAGCGGCTCTGGCCAACACGGCACGCGGCTTCCCCGATATCGCATTATTCGAAATCGGCCCCGGCTATCTGCACGACGGCCAACTTCTGATCGCCGCCGGCCTGCGCACCGGCGCCACGCCGCGCCACTGGCAAGCCGCCGCGCGCCCCGTGAGTGTGATGGACGCCAAGGCCGATCTCTGGGCCCTGCTGGCCGCCCTCGGCGTGCCGCTCGATGCGCTAACCAGCTCTCCCGACGCAACACCCCCCTTCTATCACCCCGGCCGCGCCAGCGTTGTGCGCCAGGGGCCGAAAACCGTGCTCGCCTGTTTCGGCGCGCTGCACCCGGCGGTGCAGGCCAAACTCGGCCTCACCCAACCGGCCGCCGCGTTCGAACTGTTCCTGGACGCCGTCGCCGAGCCTAAACGACGCCGCCGCACCGCCCCTGAATTCTCCCCGTTCCAGCCGCTGACACGCGATTTCGCTTTCGTGGTGCCGCACGACCTGCCCGCGGAGTCCGTGCTGCGCGCCGTCCGCGGCGCCGAGCGCACGCTCATTAGCCGCGCTGCGCTGTTCGACGTCTACGAAGGCGCCGGCCTGCCGGAAGGCCAGAAATCCCTCGGCGTGGAAGTGGTGCTGCAGCCGAAGCAACGCACGCTCACGGATGCGGAAATCGAAGCCGCGAGCGGCAAGATTGTGCAGGCGGTGGCGAAATTGGGAGGCAAGCTTAGGTAAGAAAGCAGTTCTTTTTTGAAAAAAAGAACCAAAAAACTTTTATCCATTAAGTCACGGGTCTAAGCGAGCAAGAGTTTTTTGCTTCTTTTTTTCAAAAAAGAAGTGCTTTCTTCCTTAGGAGCTCACCGCCTCGTGCTGTTCAACTCCTACGTCTTCCTCTTCGCCTTCCTCCCTGCAACCCTCACCGGCTGCTTCCTTCTCGCGCGCCTCGCCGGCCCCGTCGCGGCACAATTCTGGCTCATCGCCGCGTCGCTGGCGTTCTACGCAAGCTGGAGCCCGCTTTATCTGCCGCTGCTGATCGGCAGCATCCTGTTCAATTATCTGATCGCCAAGCAAATGACGCGACAACCGGAAGGCAGTCGCGGCGCGCTCATGGCGGCCGCAATTGCCGTCGATATCGGGCTGCTCGCCTACTACAAATACACCAATTTTTTTGTCGATACGGTAAACCTGTTGAGCGGATCGCAATTCTTCGTCGCGCAAATCCTGCTGCCGCTCGGCATTTCGTTTTATACCTTCCAGCAAATCACCCTGCTCGTCGACCTCAGCGGCGGCGCCGCCGGAAAACTCCGCCTGCGCGATTTCGCCCTGTTCGTCGTGTTTTTCCCGCATCTGATTGCCGGCCCGATCGTCCATCACAGCGAAATGACGCCGCAATTCGCCCGCGCGCGTTATCGCTTCGAATGGGAAAACATGGCGGTCGGCGCCACGCTCTTCGCCGCGGGACTGTTCAAGAAAGCTGTGCTGGCGGACGGCATCGCCGCCAGCGTCCTGCCGATCTATATCGGCGCCGACCACGGCCATCCTGTCACGCTGATTTATGCCTGGGCCGCCTGCATCGGTTTCGCGCTGCAAATGTATTTCGATTTCTCCGGCTATTCGGACATGGCGCTGGGGCTGGCCCGCATGCTCGGCCTCCGGCTGCCGATGAATTTCAACTCGCCACTGAAATCGAGCTCCATCATCGAATACTGGTCGTGCTGGCACATCACGCTCACGCGCTTTCTTACCGGCTATGTCTACAACCCCCTGGCGATGGCGATTACGCGGTGGCGGCATGCGCGCGGCTGGCGCCGCGGACCCGGCCCACGCGGCACCTGGGGTGCGGCCGCCAGCGTCATTGCCGCGCCGACGCTGATGACGATGTTTCTGTCCGGCCTTTGGCACGGCGCCGGATTTACCTACCTCGTCTTCGGCCTGCTGCACGGCTTCTATCTGTGCGTGAACCATTTCTGGCGTTTGTACCGCCCGCGCATCTGGCGCGACGATGCGAGCCACGATCATTTCATGCGACCCGCCGGCCTGGCCTTGACTTTCGTCGCAGCCGCGGTGGCACTCACCTATTTCCATGCCGAAACCGTCGCCGGGGGCAGCAATATCATAGCCGGCATGGCGGGCGTGCACGGGGTGGCCCTGCCGGACGTGATAGAGAGCCGCCTGCCGGGGCTCGCCGCGGCGCTCGGTCATATCGGTATCGTTTTCGGCCCTCTGCCGCTGCCAACCCTGCTGACGCTGTATCTCTGGATCTTCGCGTTGCTGGCGATCGCGCTGGTACCGCCAAACATGTTGCAAATCTTGTTCGCCTGGCAGCCGGCCATTACCATGCCGCTGCCCTACGCACAGGATCGGCGGGTGCAGCCATGGCGCGCGGCGCTCAGGCACCTCCAATGGCAACCAAACGCGGCTTGGGCGGTGGCTGCCGCCGGCGTTTCGGCCTGCGGCATCCTGGCCCTCAACCAGGTGACCGCGTTCCTGTATTGGCAATTCTGATGGATCCCGGCGCACCGGAACCAACGGTTGAAACAACCTCGCGCGACGCGACGCGCATGGCGCGCTACCTGTTCATCTGGGCCGTATCGTTGATTTTGATGATTGCGGGCATTGTTGCGCTGAACGTGGTCGTGGACCCCTACGCCGTCCTCGGCACCCCCGGCATCGCCGGGTGGACCCTGCAAAAACCCGGTGCGGTGCGCTGGTCACGCCTCAGCAAGGCCTACATGATCCAGCGCGCCCATCCGGTCACACTTATTTTGGGCAGTTCAAGCGCCGACGTCGGCTTCAATCCGGACAGCCCGGCCTGGCCCGCGTCTGCGCGGCCGGTATTCAACCTCGCCATCGACGGCGGCCTGCCCGCCACGCACTTGCACTATCTGCAGCACGCCCTGGCCACCACCGCACCTTCCCACGTGCTGATAGAGGTGAATTTCATTGAAAGCATGGACAGCCCGCCCCCGCCCGCACCACCGGCCGCAGACAAAAAGTTCGATTTCGCACCCCGCATGCGCGTCCGCGCCGATGGCACGCCCAACCCGGGATACGCCGGCGCCCACCTCGCCGACCTCGTGTTCGCCACCCTATCGTTCACGGCCCTTTCCGACAGCCTGACCACACTGCTGCACCAGAACGACCCTGCCGAGGCGTTCGAGACGGCGTCCGGTTGGAACGACGGCGGGGAATTGCGCCGCTGGGCCGCCGAGGACGGTTTTAACCGCCTGATGGTCCGCAAGGACGCCGACAAGATCCCCCAATATGCCCAATGGCGCCGGAACAAGATGCTGCAGATCGCGCCGGTGCTGGACATGGTGCGCGTCGCCCGCGCCCACGGCGCGACGGTTACCCTCGTCATCCCACCGAATTACGTAGATGAAATGGAATCGCTGCGCCAACTCGGCCTGGACGCCGATTACGACGCATGGAAAACAGCCCTTGTGCGCGGAGTCGGCAACGACGCCATCATCTGGGATTTTTCGGGCTACACGCCCTACTCCACGGAACCCCTGCCGCCGCCAGGCGACCGTACCCACCACCTGCATTGGGTGTGGGAATCGATCCATTTTCAGTCCGCTTTGGGCGACCTGATGATCGCCCGCATGTCCGGCGCGCCGGGCGATTTCGGCGCCCACCTCACGGCATCCAACCTCACTTCCCACATCGCCGCCTGGCACGCCGCCCAATCCGCCTGGGAGGTTGCCCACCCCGCGGATGTTGCCCGCGTGGCTGATTTGCTCCGGCCAAAGCATTGAAAAGAAAGGGAGGTACGCAGTTGTTTTTTGAAAAAAAGAACCGAAAAACGTTTGTCCATTGCAAACTCAACGAAATTGGCCCTTTTGAACCGCGGGCTGAGCGCAATTGGTAAAAATTTCTTGCTTCTTTTTTTCAAAAAAGAAGTGCTTCCGTTTCCCAGGATCATTGCCTGGAGCCACGTAGGCGGCCAACTTCAGCCGCATGGCTCGACTTACCGTTCGGCACACCACCACCTATCGCTATCGCCAGGCCGTGGCGTTCGGCGAGCACCGGATCCTCTTTCGTCCCCGCGACAGCTACGACCAGCGCCTGCTCGACGCCCGCATCGACATCGACCCGAAGCCGCGATCGCTGCACTGGATGCACGATGTGTTCGGCAATTGCGTCGCCATCGCCTGCTTTGCCGGCCGATCGGACAAGCTGCGCTTCGAAAGCACCATCGTGCTCGACCACACGCCCCACAGCACGCTGGAATTCCCCGTCGCCGTCACCGCTCGCCGCTACCCGTTCAGCTACGACCAGGAGGACATGCCTGACCTTCTGCGCTCCATCGAACGGCAATATCCGGACCGCAACAACGAGCTGATGCTCTGGGCCCGCAAGTTCGCCCGCGGCAACGACGGCATCCTGACAATGGACCTGCTCGCCGGCCTCACGAAAGCCATCCGCCGCGAGTTCACCTACGTCCGCCGCGAGGAAATGGGCATCCAGCCGCCGCTGCAGACGCTGAAACTCGGCAGCGGCAGTTGCCGGGATTTCGCCTTGCTGATGATGGAGGCGGTGCGCGCCCTGGGGTTCGCCGCCCGCTTCGTCTCGGGCTACCTCTATTCGCATAGCACCGACGGCCAGGCCCACACCGGGGGCGGCTCCACCCATGCCTGGGTGCAAGTGTATGTGCCGGGCGCGGGCTGGATGGAGTTCGACCCCACCAACGGCATTGTTGGCAGCCATGACCTGATCCGCGTCGCGGTCGCCCGTGATCCGGCCCAGGCCGTGCCGCTGTGGGGCACCTGGACCGGCTTTCCCAGCGATTCGCTCGGGTTGACCGTGGAAGTGGAGGTGACGAGCGCTGCGGAGCAACCGCCAAGTGCTTCGGACATTGAAGGAGCGGCACGTCCCGCCCGGGAATCGTGAGCCTATGGAGTTACTACAGGTATGATCATTCGCGCCGGCTACGAATTGATTTACGACTGCCCGGCGCCCGTCGGCATGCTGCTGATGGTGAGCGTTCACCGCTCCCGCGTGCCGGACCTGCTCGGCGGCGCCGACATCACATTCACCGGCGGCGCTGTGCCGCGGGTGTACGACGATCGGTACGGCAATCTCTGCACCCGCCTGTTGGCGCCCGCCGGCCGGCTGACCATCAGCGCGGATTTCACCATCGCGGACAGCGGACTGCCCGACCCGGTGGTGCCGGATGCGATCCAGCACGAAGTTGCCGACCTGCCGGACGATGTGCTGACTTTCCTGCTCGGCAGCCGCTATTGCGAAACCGACCGGCTGAGCGACACCGCCTGGTCCCTCTTCGGCCATGTGCCGCCGGGCTGGGGACGGGTGCAGGCGATCGTCGATTTCGTGCACCGGCACATCCGTTTCGACTATCAATGCGCCCGCAGCACGCGCACTGCCTGGGAGGCATATCAGGAACGCGAGGGCGTCTGCCGCGACTACGCTCATCTGGCGCTGACGTTCTGCCGCTGCATGAACATTCCGGCACGTTACTGCACCGGCTACCTCGGCGACATCGGGGTGCCGCTTTCGCCCGACCCGATGGATTTTTCCGGCTGGTTCGAAGCCTATCTCGGTGGAAGATGGTACACCTTCGACGCGCGCCACAACCGGCCACGTATTGGCCGCATCCTTATGGCGATCGGCCGCGACGCGACCGACGTTGCGATCTCGAACAGCTTCGGCTCTGCCCGGCTGAGCGGGTTCCGGGTTATTACTGAAGAAGTAGGCTAGGCAGTTTGGGGAAGAGTTTGTTGTTTCTTTTTTCCAGAAAGAATACTTCCTCTTCTTCGTTGCTGTGTCAGTCTTTATGAATTTGATATTACAGGATGAACCGGCTCAAATCGCCGCTCTTCGCCAAGGGCGCGACACGCTCCTGCACATAGGCCGCATCCACCAGAATGGTTTCCCCCGGCCGGTCGCTGGCGGAGAACGACACTTCCTCGAGCAGTTTTTCGAGCACGGTCGCCAGACGGCGGGCGCCGATGTTTTCGATGCGGTCGTTAATGTCGGCGGCGAGCTCGGCCAGCGCGTCCACTGCGTCGGGCGCGAACGCCAGCGTGACACCTTCGGTGCCCAGCAGCGCCTCGTATTGTTTCAGCAGCGAGTGCTCCGGTTCGGTCAGGATGCGGCGCAGATCGTCACGTGACAGCGGCGCCAGTTCCACCCGGATCGGCAGCCGGCCCTGCAATTCCGGTAGCAAATCGGATGGCTTGGCCAAGTGGAATGCACCGGACGCGATGAACAGGATGTGGTCGGTTTTTACCGGACCGTACTTGGTCGAAACGGTGGTGCCCTCGATCAGCGGCAGCAGGTCGCGCTGCACGCCCTCGCGGCTGACGTCGCCGCCGCGGAAACCGCCTTCGCTGGTGCGCGCGCACACCTTGTCGATTTCGTCGAGGAAGACGATGCCGTTGTTTTCCGCGTGGTCCACCGCATCCTTGGTCAGGCGCTCGTTATCCACGAGGCGATCGGCTTCCTCACGTTCCAGCAACGGACGCGCAGTCACCACCTTGAGGCGTTTTGCGGTCTGGCGATTGCCCATCATGCCGCGCATCATTTCGCCGATATTGATCATCTGGCCGGGCGGCACGCCGGGCAGATCGATCTGGCCGACCATGTTGCCGGGCGCCTCGGTGAGCGACACCTCGACTTCCTTGTCCTCCATGTCGCCGTCACGCAGCATTTTGCGGAACTTGCCCTTGGTGTCGGCACTCGCGGTCGACCCGACCAATGCATCGACCAGCCGGTCCTCGGCTGCCGCCTCGGCTTTTTGCTGCACCTCGCGGCGGCCGGCGTCGCGCAGCATGTTGATGGAGACCTCGACGAGATCGCGCACGATGCTGTCCACGTCGCGGCCGACATAGCCGACCTCGGTGAATTTGGTTGCTTCTACCTTGAGGAAAGGCGCCTGGGCGAGCCTGGCCAGGCGGCGGGCGATTTCCGTCTTGCCGCAGCCGGTGGGCCCGATCATCAGGATGTTTTTCGGCACCACCTCCTCGCGGATGCCTTCCGGCAATTGGGCGCGGCGCCAGCGGTTGCGCAAGGCGATGGCCACCGCGCGCTTGGCATCGTTCTGGCCGACGATGAAACGGTCGAGCTCGCCGACGATTTCGCGCGGGTTCAGTGTGGGCACGTCCACTTACAGCACCTCGATGATGAGAGAATGATTGGTATAGACGCAAATGTCGGCGGCAATGCCCATGGCGCGCCGGGCGATTTCCTCGGCGGTCAGGCCTTCCACGGATATCAGGGCGCGCGCGGCGGCTAGCGCAAAATTGCCGCCCGAACCGATGGCGATGACGCCATCTTCCGGCTCCAGCACGTCACCGTTGCCGGTGAGGGTGAAACTGCGGTCGCGGTCGGCCACCGCCATCATCGCTTCAAGGCGGCGCAGGTAACGATCCATGCGCCAGTCTTTCGCAAGCTCCACGCAGGCGCGTTCGAGCTGGCTGGGGAAACGTTCGAGCTTTGCCTCCAGACGCTCCAGCAGGGTGAACGCGTCCGCCGTGGCTCCGGCAAAACCGGCCACCACGCCGCCGCCGCCGATACGGCGCACCTTGCGTGCGTTGCCCTTGATGACGGTCTGCCCAAGGGTGACCTGGCCGTCGCCGGCCATCGCGACCTGGCCCGCGTGGCGGACGCACAGGATCGTAGTACCATGCCAGCCTACAGGATCGTGGCTGACGCGTTCAATTGTGTGCATGGAGGGCGTAGATAAGCGGCCGGGGCGGCGACACAAGAAGGAAGGGAAGGAAGCACTTCTTTTTTGAAAAAAAGAAGCAAAAAACTTTTACTAATTGCGGCCGGCAGGCGGTTCAAAAGGGGCAAATTCGGTGATGTCAGCGATAGACAAAGGTTTTTTGGTCCTTTTTTTCAAAAAAGAACTGCTTCCTTATGCTGCAACAGCCCTACTCTGTATGCGCATCTCCTCGCGGCGGACCAGCAACGGGACGCCTTCGGCCGGCACTGGCGGCGAATAGTAATAACCCTGGGCGAATTCGCAGCCCATCTCGCGCAGGCGGCGCTCGGCTGCCTCGGTCTCCACGCCCTCGGCGATTATGCTGGTGCCAAGGCTGCGGGCGAGCCCGAGAATGGCGCGCAAGCATGCGTCGGTGCGGGCGCTGAACAGCATGTCGCGGATGAAGCCGCGGTCGATCTTGATGCGGTCGAACGGCAGCTCGCGCAACGGCAGCAGGTTGGCGTAGCCGGTGCCGAAATCGTCGAGCACCACGCGAGCGCCGGCCTGGTGCATGGCCTGCACGACCTGGCGGGCCAGGGCCATGTCCTCGATCAGCACAGTCTCGGTCACTTCCAGCTCGATGCGGCTTGCGTCAAATCGGCAGTCGGGCGACTGTTTTGGCTTGGTGATGAAATTGAGCAGCTCCCGCAACTGGCAAGGCGAGGCATTGAAGGCAAAAGACCAGCTTTTTGGCCACGGGCGCGCGTCGATCATCACCTGGGTCAAGAGGGAAAGGCTGAGGTCCGCACAGAGCATCTCCTGCTCCATGAAGCTGATGAAATCACCGGGACAAAGCAGGCCGCGCTGGGGATGGTGCCATCTCGCCAGAACTTCCATGCCGGTGATTTGCCCGGTCGCCAGCGAGACGATTGGCTGATAGTACGGAACGAATTCGCCCGCGCGCAAAGCCGGGCGAAGCTCTGCCCGCAGCGCGGCGCGCGCTTGCGCCGCCTGGCATATCGCGGCGTCGAAAAGGCGCCAGTCGCGCCCGCCGCCGGCCTTGGCCAAACTTAATGCCTGACGGGCGGCGTGCAGCAGGCTTTCCGCTGAATTTCCCTGCGCGGGCGCCATGGCGGCGCCGATGCTGACGGCAATTTCGGCGGTTCCGCCATCGAATTCGTAGGCGCCTGAAAGGCGTTCCCGCATTTGCGTGGCGGCCAGCCGCAAGGAAGCGGCGTCGGTTTCCGGCAGCAGAACGAAAAATTCGTCGTCGGCCGGGCACGCAATCACGGCGCCACTCGGTGCGACATCGACGAGCTTGCGCCCAAACTGACGCAGCAACGCGTCGGCCGCGGCGGCGCCATGCGCGCGCACAAGGCCATGGAAGCCATCGATATCGATCATCATGATTGCGGCCGGAGCCGGCCCAGGGGCGGCGGCTTCGAGGGAAGCGGCGAAGCGCGCCTGGACGGCATGGCTGCAAAGCGGGTCCTGCGCCGCGTGCCCGGACGGTGGCGCGTCGGTTTGCGCGTGTGCCGCGAGGATTTTGTGTGTCCGTGCGAACTGTCGCGATCTGGTGGAACTCCAGCCGATGAGCGCCACGCCGCAACAGGACACGAGCATGCCGGGATGCCATTGCGCGTGCGCGGAGGCGAAATGCTCGATTAGAATGGCTGGCCGGATTTGGGTCGCTTCCCGGAAAAAGCCGAGGAGCACCGCGGTGGCGCCAATAACCGTCAAGGTCACGAAATAACGATAGGCCGTCGACCCGTCATCCGTTCTCACGACAGTTTCCTCTGTGTGCGGCGTTTGCCCAGCGCCTCGGGCCTGCCTACATCACAATACCGCGAGGGGGTTGCAAGGGTCTAAGTGACCGGTACGTGCGTACAGTAGGTGATTCTCTACCCAATAATGTCCAAAAATTCTCTGACGTGTGAAATGATCCGATAAATCAACGGCGTTTGCCAAAAAAATCCCGCAGTAGCGCTGCCGCTTCTCGTTCCCGCAAGCCGCCGACCACTTCGGGCCGCTGCAGATTTAGCGTGGCCGCAAAAATCCTTGGTCCGTGCTCGACGCCGCCGCCCTTCGGATCGTAGGCGCCGAACAGCACGCGCCGCACGCGGAACAGCGCGGCCGCGGTGGCGCACATCGGGCAGGGTTCCAGGGTGACCCAAAGGTCGCAGTTTTCCAGGCGTGGCGATCCTCGCGCGGCGGCGGCTGCGCGCAGAGCGAGAAGTTCGGCATGGGCGGAGGCGTCGCAGTCGGCTTCGGTGCGGTTGCCGGCGATGGCCAGGATTGCGCCGGCTGCGTCGGTTACCACGGCGCCTACCGGCACCTCGCCGCGGGCAGCGGCTTCGCTGGCAGCGTGCAGGGCCAGCGCCATCGGGGTCAGGTCATCTTGTGTTTGCGCGGCGACCCCCTGGGCAGGCGTGTGCGGCTTCGGTACGACATCGGCCATGATGAAAAAATCCCGGCCGCGGGTCGGCCTGACGTTGGATGCGGAAAAGCCCGGCGGATACTCCGCCTACCCCTGGTATGCGTTGCGTGCCAACTACGCCGAGGTGGTGGCGCAGGCGGGAGGGCTGGCGCTGTGCCTGCCGCCGTTGGCGGAACACGCCGCCGACATGCTCGATGCGATCGATGCACTGATTGTCACCGGGGGCGCGTTCGATATTCCGCCGGCGCTTTATGGTGATGGCGAGACGCACGCCAGCGTGACCTTGAAGGAGGGGCGCACGGCGGCCGAGCTTTTGCTGCTGCAGGGGGCGATGGCGCGCGGCATGCCGGTGCTGGGGATTTGCGGCGGCATGCAGTTGCTGGCGGTGGCGCTCGGCGGCACGCTGATACAGCATATTCCTGATAGCGTGCCCGACGCGTTAGCACATGAGCAACCCAATCCGCGCCATCTGGCGGGCCATAATGTGCGGATCGAGGTCGGGACGAGGCTGCACGGCATTGTGGGCGGCGCGTCGATGGCGGTGAATTCGTCGCACCATCAGGCGGTTCGGGCACCGGGGCGCGCGGTGGTCAACGCGGTGGCGTCGGATGGGGTGATTGAGGGCATCGAGCAGGTTGGGGCGTCGTTTTGCCTGGGCGTGCAGTGGCATCCTGAGTTCTGCATCGATTCCGGCGATGCGCGCGTGTTTGCCGCCCTCATTGAAGCGGCGTCATGAGCGAGCCGGACGCGGCTGCGGAGAGGCGCGCCGGTGAGCGTATTGCCAAGTGGCTGTCGCGGGCTGGGGTGGCGAGCCGGCGAGATGCCGAAAAGATGGTCTCGGATGGGCTGGTGAAGCTTAACAACGCCGTGGTCGGCCATCCCGCGACGTTCGTGGCGCCGGGCGATATTGTCCAGGTGGCCGGGAAGGTGGTGGAGAGCCCGGACCGAACCCGCTTGTGGCGGTATCACAAGCCGGACGGGCTGATGACGACGCATCGCGATCCGCAGGGCCGGCCCACGGTATTCGAACGGCTGCCCGCGGACCTGCCGCGGGTGATGAGCGTGGGGAGGCTGGACCTCAACAGCGAGGGGCTGCTGCTGCTGACGAATGATGGTGCGTTGGCGCGCCAGTTGGAGCTGCCGTCGACAGGTTGGCTGCGGCGCTACCGGGTGCGGGTGCATGGCGAGGTGAACGAGGCGGCGCTGAAGGATCTGGCGCGCGGCCTGGTGATAGACGGCACCAGGTTCGGCCCGGTAGAGGCCGGCCTGGACAGCCGAAAAGGCTCGAACGCCTGGCTGACGATATCAATGCACGAGGGCAAGAACCGCGAAATCCGCCGCGTAATGGCGCATCTGGGTCTGGCAACGACGCGGCTGATCAGAATTGCCTACGGCCCATTCCAGCTAGGCAATCTGGAACGCAGCCAGGTTGCTGAAGTCCCTGCGCGCGTGCTGAAGGACCAACTCCCCAAATGAGCAAAAGTTTTTTGGTTCTCTTTTTCAAAAAAGAACTGCTTTCTTTTTACATATGCGGATCATAGCCGGCATCTGGAGAGGACGGCGGCTAACCGCGCCCGAGGGTGGATTAACCCGCCCCACCGCGGACCGCGTGCGCCAATCTGTGTTCGACATGTTGCTTCACGCGCCCTGGGGCGGCCGCGCGGTGCTGGAAGGCGCGCGCGTGCTGGACGCGTTTGCCGGCACGGGCGCGCTGGGGTTGGAGGCGTTGTCGCGCGGCGCGGCAGAGGCGGTATTTTTCGAGCAGGACCGCGCGGCGCTGGCCTGCCTGCGGGCGAACGTTGCAGCGTGTGGCGCGAGCGAGCGTGCGACCGTGCTTGCGCGGGATGTGCTTCGCCCCGGCCGCGGCACCGGCAAATCGCTAATTTTTCTCGATCCACCGTACGGCCAGGGCCTCGTTCAACGTTCCCTTAACATTTTACGGGCAGAAGGTTGGTTGCTGCCTGGTTCTCTCGTTGTGGCGGAAATTTCCGCTCTTGATCCGGTTGTCGAAGCCGGGTTAATCCTCGCGGATCGCGTGTATGGGGCGGCGCATATTCTCGTTTTGCGGGACTCGCCATGAACGGTTACGCGGAATTTGTATTACACCACCGGGCCATCGAGGCGTTTGCTCCGGCGGGTTTGATGGGACCGGGCCGGCGCATGGAGCACATACACTCCATGGGGCCGGCGCGGATCAAACTGCCGAAGCTGGAAACCGGGCGCCATTTTTTGGAACAATGGCCGGTGCGGGAATTGCCGACACAAGGTGTATGGCGCCATGTTTCCTATGACAGTTATGCTCCGCCGACGTTTCTGGTGCATGATGCGCTGGTGCATTCGTCGGCAGGGATTGTTGCTGTCGGCGATCAGGCCATTCTTGAAACCATGGGTCATACCGAGGCGGAAAAGCACGGTTTCCGCAGCCTGGCGCGCGGCCTGGCGATCCATCCGAAGGCGGTTCGCCGGGTCGCGGGCACACACATCAGTCTGCTCGCCGGTGGTGAGGGCAATTACTATCACAGCATGCTGATGGGTCTGGCACGGCTGGGCGCGGTGCCGGACAACTATCAGGTTGCTTCCGCAAGCATTCTGGTGCCGGAGGGTGCCTCGCGACAGAAGGAGGTTCTGGCGCTGCTGGACCTCATGCCGAGCCTTGCGGTGCAGGAAGTCGCGCGGGACGAGACGTTGCTGGTTGAAACGCTCATTCTGCCGCTGGGCGTGTGCGCGGAGAGCGCGTTTCACCCGTGTGTGGCCGATTTCTTTCGCGCGATCGCGGCGAACGTCAGCAAGCCGCCGCGTCCGACGCCGACACGCATTTATGTGGATCGCAGTTGTGGTCGGTTGCGGCCTCTGATTAACGAGCGGGACCTGGTGGCCGCGCTGACGGGCATAGGCTTTGTCGCGGTGCGGCCGGAGACCCTGAGCGTGGCCGACCAGGTGCGGCTGTTTCGAGGCGCGGACACGATTTTGGCGCCGCATGGCGCGGGGCTGACCAACCTTGGTTTTTGCCGGCCCGGCACCAGGGTGCTCGAGCTGTTGCCCGACTCCTATTGCAACTGGTGCTTCCGAAACCTCTCCGGCCTGATGCAGCTCAATTACGACTGCATCCTTGGGCGGTCGCGCAAGCCGTGGCCGAACCTGGATTTGAGCTTTCACCTCACGCCCTGGCAGATTTCGGTGAATCACGTGGTGGCGGCGGTGATGCAAAACGCGGAGCGCGCGGCGGCCTGAGCGGCGCGTCGCACACCGATACCGCGGCGTTCTAAGCAGCGGCGGGCCGCGTTTCGGCGGCGCGCCTGGGAGACCCTTGTTCAAGATGCACAGTCGACCTTGACAACCGGGATTCGCTATATCATGTAAATGCACGAAACAAGCCGCCGCGCCACTGCGCGGCTTAGCGAAGGCTCAATTACGTGCATATACATGAAACATGAAATGGGTGCGCAGCCTTGCACCGCCCGGACAGGCGTCCGGCACACTTAGGAGAAAGACCATGCGTAATCTGTTACTTGCCCTGATGATCTCCGCGCCGATCGCGGCCCACGCGCAAACCGCCGGCGACCTCGCCCGATTGAGTTGGGGGAGCGGCGAGGCGCCGAGCGCTATTAGTGTCGCGCCCGCGCCCGGGAGCCTTGGTCGGTCGGGTGCGACGGCGGGCGACCTCGTGCGCCTGCGTGGGGCATCCTCCATGGCAAGCAGCCGGAGTGCCGCGCCGAATGCCGACGTTTCGGTGGCGACGGGAGGTACGGCGCGCGACCTGGCACGGCTGGTGGGTTTGAAGCCCGATGCGACGCCGGTGATTGAAGCCGCCGGTGTTCCGCTTGCGACGCAAATCGCGCGGCCGCACGGATGAGCGGCACGAGCGCAGCAGGGCTGGCCGGCGGAGGGGGAGATGATTGACGACGAGATTGCCAACCATTGCTTTGCGAGCCGCCTGCGGGCGGCGTCGCGGGCAATTACGCGGCACTACGACGCCGCGCTGAAATCGGTGGACCTGAAGGTTTCGCAGTTGAGCGTTCTGGTCGCCGTCAGCCTCGGCGGCGGCGACCTCACCATCATCGAACTTTCCGCGCGGCTTTGCATGGACCGTTCGACACTGAGCCGCAATTTCGACCCGCTGGAGCGGCGCGGCCTGGTGGCACTCGGGCCGGAAGGACGGCACCGGGCGCGGCGTGTTACGCTGACCGACGAGGGTGCCGCTTTGCTGAAGGCGGCCTACCCGTTATGGAGGCAGGCGCAGGACGCGGTGGGCGATGTGAGCGCGACGGCGCAGGCGTTGGATCCGATAATTGAGCGGTTCGCATAGATAAGGAAGGTCGTCTTTTTTGAAAAAAAGAAGCAAAAGACTCTTGCCCAATAATGTACGTTGTCCCTGTCGAATTGGGCCGCGTACGCCAACAGATAAGAGTTTTTTGGTTCTTTTTTTCAAAAAAGAACTGCTTGCCTTCCTTTGCTTTTTTGTAGCGTTCCCCGCCTGCGCCAACGTGCTGACCTACCACGGCGACAATCTGCGCACCGGATGGAACGCTCAGGAAACCGTGTTGACACCGCAATCGGTCGCTGGCGGCAGGTTCGGGCTGCGGCATACCGTTGCGGTTGACGAACAGGTCAACGCGCAGCCGCTGATATTGCACGGTGTCGCCTATATCGCCACCGAGAACAACACGATCTACGCGCTGAATGCCGGGAGCGGCGCGGTTCTGCGGCAGCGCCATCTGGGCACGCCGGTGCCTGAAAGCGCTATTCCTGGCGGTGTTTGCAACAAGGACAGCGGTGTCATCGGCATCGATTCGACGCCGGTGATCGATGCGCAGGCGGGCCTTCTCTATCTCATCGCCTACACCCAGGAAAATGGCGCCCCGGTCTATCGCCTGCATGCGCTCGCCATCAGCACTTTTGCCGACGCCGTGGCGCCGGCGATCGTTTCAGCCGAGGAGGACCTCGCCCACGGAAAGCCTTACCGGTTCGACCCGGCGGTGAGCCGCCAGCGTCCGGCGCTGCTACTGTCAAAGGGGCGTATCTATGCGGCGTTCGGCAGCTTTTGCGATCATAACCGCCATACGAGCCGCGGCTGGGTCCTGGGTTGGGATGCGGCGAGCCTGCAGCCGCTTGCCGGCAACAGGCTGGTGAACCGCCTGGCCAGCGCGCCGCAGAATTTCTTTCTGTCGTCGATCTGGATGTCCGGCAACGGACCCGCCGCGGATGAAGCGGGCAATGTCTATATCGTGACGGCCAATTCGGATAGCAGCGGCAACACCTTTAATGCAGCGACCAACCCGGCGGAGAGCGTGCTGAAGCTGTCGCCGGACCTGGCGAAGATCGTCGATTATTTCACCCCCGGCGGTGCGAAGAACGGCGAGCCGGAGTTGGACATACATGATCGGGATTTCGGTGCCGGCGGCGTGATGCTGTTGCCGACCCAGAATGGGAGCCCGGCCAACCTTGCCGTGGCGGCCGGCAAGGTTGGCACGATGTTCTTGCTCAATCAGAGCGCGCTGGGTGGCTATGTGCCGAACGGTCCGGACGATGTGGTGGGCCAGGTGGCGATCGGCGGATGCTGGTGCGGGGAGTCCTATTTTATGGGTTCGGATGGCACGGGCCGCGTGGTTAGCAGCGGCGGCAGCAACGTCATTGTTTGGCGCGTGCAGAATTCGCCGAAAACCGCGCTGATTGAGGAAAGCGTGTCCGCGCCGTTGCCGAGCGGCCCCGGCGAGGGGTGTTTCACCAGCGTATCGTCGAACCGGACAGAGGCGGGTTCGGCGGTGGTGTGGGCGGTGGCCAGGCCGAATCGCAGCGGTGCCGTGAATTTGACGCTTCTCGCCTACAATGCCGAGAACAGCGCCACCTTGTTCAGCGGGGTCGCCGGCTTGTGGTCGTCCAACATAGCAAATGCGAATATCGTCCCCGTCGTCGCCAATGGCCGCGTTTACATAGGCAGCTACAAAGCAGTAACGATATTCGGCTTGAGCGCAAACCGATAGATAAAAGTCTTTTGCTTCTTTTTTTCAAGAAAGAAGGCCTTCCTTACCTCGTAGGCTTAGGCGGCGTCACGCTGTAATCATAGAATCCACGCCCCGTCTTGCGCCCCAGCCAGCCTGCCTCGACGTATTTCACCAGCAACGGGCAAGGCCGGTATTTGGTATCCGAAAGCCCCTCCAGCAAAACCTGCATAATCGAAAGACAAGTGTCCAGACCGATAAAATCCGCGAGTTCCAGCGGCCCCATCGGGTGGTTGCAGCCGAGCCTCATGGTCGTATCGATAGCCGTGATGGTGCCGACGCCCTCGTACAGCGTATAGACCGCCTCATTTATCATCGGCATGAGAATGCGGTTCGCCATGAAGCCGGGGAAATCCTCGGCGCAGGCGGTGGTTTTGCCAAGGCGCACCGAAAGCGCCGCAATCGTATCGTAAGTGGCCTGGCTGGTCGCGATGCCGCGGATGATCTCAACCAGCTTCATCAGCGGTACCGGATTGAAAAAATGCATGCCAATGAATTTGTCGGCACGGTCGGTGGTCGCACCGAGGCGCGTGACGGAAAGGGAGGACGTGTTGGTGGCGAGAATCGTGTCGGGGCGCAAATGGGGCAGCACCGCTTTGAAAATCGCCCGCTTGACATCCTCCTTCTCGGTAGCTGCTTCGATGACCAGGTCAGCGTTCGCGAAGGCCGCATAATCCGTCGCAGGCCGGATTCGGGCCAGGGCGGCCGCCTTGGCCTCGGCGGTCACGGCACCCTTGGCGACTTGCCTATCGATGTTTTTGCCAATCACAACAAGGGCTTTTTCGACAATATCGGGCTTTGCGTCTAGCAGCAGCACGTCGATACCGGCGAGCGCGGTGACGTGGGCAATGCCGTTGCCCATCTGGCCGGCGCCTACGATGCCGATCTTGTTGATCAATTCGACGACCTCAAGGGAAAGGAAGCAGTTCTTTTTTGAAAAAAAGAACCAAAAAACTTTTGCTCTTTAGGTTTTTTCCAGCTCGGCGCGCAGTTCGGGCAGGGCTACGAACAAATCGGCTACCAGGCCGTAGTCGGCCACCTGGAAGATCGGGGCTTCTTCATCTTTGTTGATGGCAACGATCACCTTGCTGTCCTTCATGCCGGCCAAATGCTGGATGGCGCCGGATATGCCGACCGCGACATACAAATCGGGGGCTACAATCTTGCCGGTCTGGCCGACCTGATGATCGTTCGATACGAAGCCGGCATCCACCGCGGCGCGGCTGGCGCCCACCGCGGCGCCAAGCTTGTCGGCAATCGGATCGAGCAGATGGAAATTGGCGCCGTTCTGCATGCCGCGGCCGCCCGACACCACCACCCGGGCCGCGGTGAGTTCCGGCCGTTCGCTCTTTGAAAGCTCGGCGCCCAGGAAACGCGACAGGCTCGGAATTTCGGCGGCGGCGGCGGCCTCGATCGGCGCCGAACCGCCGTCCGACGCAATCGGGTCGAAACTCGCGGCGCGGACGGTGATCACCTTCTTGCTGTCGGCGCTGCGCACCGTCGCCAGCGCGTTGCCGGCATAGATCGGCCGCACGAACGTGTCCGCATCGATGATCTCGGACACGTCGGAAATCGGCTGCACGTCGAGCAGGGCGGCGACGCGCGGCATGACATTCTTGCCGGTCGCCGTCGAGGCGCTGAGCAGATGCGTGTAGGCGGGCGCCAGCGCCACCAGCAGGGCAGCCAGCGGCTCGGCCAGCGCGTGCGCGTAGGCCGCATTGTCCGCGGTCAGCACCTTCTCCACGCCCGGCAGCTTCGCGGCGGCGGCCGCGGCGTCGCCGACATTCTCGCCGACCACCAGCACATGCACGTCGCCGCCGATCTTTTCCGCCGCGGCCACCGCGCTACGCGCCGGCTGCTTGATGCTGCCAGCCTCGTGGTCGAGCAGAACCAGTGATGTCATGGTCAGATCACCTTCGCTTCATTGCGCAATTTGTCGACCAGTTCGGCAACCGACCCAACCTTCTTGCCGGCCTGGCGCTTTGGCGGCTCGACCACCTTCAGCGTGGTGAGGCGCGGCGAGGGGTCAACCCCGAGGTCAGCCGGCTTGACGATATCGATCGGCTTCTTGCGCGCCTTCATGATGTTGGGCAGCGATGCATAGCGCGGCTCGTTGAGGCGCAAATCGGCGGTGATGATGGCTGGCATGGTCAGCGCCACCGTCTCCAGCCCGCCATCCACTTCGCGCGTCACGGTCGCCGTGCCGTCGGCGATGTCAATCTTGCTGGCGAACGTGCCCTGCGACCAGCCAAGCAGGGCGGCCAGCATCTGGCCGGTGGCAATCATGTCGTCGTCGATCGCCTGTTTGCCGAGGATGATGAGGCCGGGCTGTTCGCGGTCCGCCAGCGCCTTGAGGATTTTTGCGACAGCGAGTGGTTCGGGGCTGATATCCGTCTCGACCAGGATGCCGCGGTCAGCGCCCATGGCCAGGGCGGTGCGGATGGTTTCCTGTGCCGCGGTGACGCCGACCGAAATGGCGACGATTTCGCTCACCACGCCTTTTTCCTTCAGGCGGACGGCTTCCTCGACGGCGATTTCGTCGAAGGGATTCATCGCCATCTTGACGCCGGCGAGTTCCACGCCGGTCTGGTCGGACTTCACCCGGACCTTGACGTTATAGTCAACGACCCGCTTGACGGGCACGAGGATTTTCATCGGTGTCGCAGTCTCTGTTGGGGTGATCGCGGCGCGCTTTTGGCGGCCGGGGCGGACAGATACGCGGGCGTATCGCGGGAAGTCAAACCACGCCTAGGGTGATTACCCTAAGCCAGCCTTGGGGCCCGAACGGCGGCGAGCGGCCTGATATGGGCGACAGCCGG
>Ga0116226_10001047_pt1 | contig 24150 bp, 20 predicted proteins | sample S1TSphfallax_FD_89692 | JGI IMG/M metagenome (GOLD analysis project Ga0116226, IMG submission 89692) | Host-associated microbial communities from peat moss isolated from Minnesota, USA - S1T2_Fa - Sphagnum fallax MG | ecosystem: Host-associated > Plants > Peat moss > Unclassified | place: USA... | reverse complement strand
GCGGGGCCGCGCCGAAGATCGATGTGAGCGACACCGGCAATGTGTGCGCGAGCCTCGGGCTGCCGGCGTCGGAGCCGGTGGTGACGCCGCATGTCGCGCCGGCGCGCACGATCGAGGCGCGCGCGGGTCGCCCGGCGGCGCCGATCCAGCTGGCGCAGCTGGGCGACTGATCGGTTGGATCAGCGATGGCTTGGCGGCATGGCGCCCGACCGGCGGCGCCATGCCGCTGTTTTATGCGCGAACAGTCCGGTTCAGAAAGCGCGTCAGATAGCCACCAGAGCGCGTTTTCAAACGGACTCTCAGACGAAGTGGCCGGGGTTCCAGGTGCAGACATTGCCGGGGGTCAGGGTCCAGGCGCCGGCCATCCAGCTGGTGCCGCCGGGCGTCTGCACCCATTGGCCGGAGGTCCAGACATAGGTGGCGCCGGTCCAGTCCCAATGGCCGGGTTGCCAGACCAGCTGTTTGTCGGACACCGGCGGTTTCGGCATCACCTCGGCGGTGGGGGCCGGCGGGATCGGGCAGGCGAGCTGCTGCGGGGGCGGGGCGGCGCAGCCGGCCAGGGCCAGGGTGAGCAGGCCGGCCGAGCCGGCGATAAAAGTGGCAATACGCATGCTGTGAGATCCTTCGAGGGGAATGCCAAACGCCCGGTGACTGCTTAACCCGTTACCCCGCGCGCGGTTTCCCTTGTTTCCGTCGGGATACGATTCTTTCACGTGATCAGGCAACCGCGCCGCGCCCGACCATCGCGGCACCCGGGGTCACGAGCTGGGCGGCGTGCCATGGTACGCGGGGCAGCAGCTGGTCGATGAACATCTGGGCGGCGGCCTGGGCGGCGGGGGGTGCCGCGGGCGTGGCCAGCAGACGGGCGCAGAGCCAGCCAGCGGTCAGCGTGCCGAGCATCGCGAGGAACGGGCTGGCGCCCGCCTCGGCGGCGCGCGGGGCGGCGTGACGCAGCCACGCGGCGGCCTGGCGGACGGTGGCGCAATGCGCGCCCAAGCTTGATGTGTGAAGGCTTGATGCGTGAAGGTTGGATGCATGAAGGCTTGATGCGTGAAGGTTGGGCGCGGTGGCGGCGATGTCGTCGAGCAGGTGGGAGAGAGCGGCGCCCTGGTCGCGCAGCAGGCCGCGGCGCAGCAGGGTCAGCGCCTGGATGCCGTTGGTGCCCTCATAGATCGGGGCGATCCGCGCGTCGCGAAACTGCTGGGCGGCCCCGGTGTCCTCGATGAAGCCCATGCCGCCATGCACCTGCAGGCCGAGGCTGGCGGCCTCGACGCCGGCGTCGGTGCACCAGGCCTTGGCCACTGGAATCAGCAGCGCGCCGCGCGGGGTGTCGGCGTCCAGTGCGGCGGACAGGGTCAGCAGGCGGCCGCCGAGGGCCAAGGCGCGCATGGTCAGCAGCATGCGGCGCACGTCCGGATGGTCCTCGATGGCGGCGCCGCCTTGCACGCGCAGGCCGGCGAAGTCGGTGGCGCGGCGGAAGGCGCGCTCGGCGACGGCGACACCCTGCATGGCGACGCCGAGACGGGCGGCGTTCATCATGGCGAACATCGCCGGCAGGCCGCGATGCGCGGCGCCGACCAGCTCGCCACGCGCGGCCTCGAACCGCATCACGCAGGTGGGGCTCGCGTGAATGCCGAGCTTGCGTTCGAGCGACAGGCAGCGGACGCCATTGGCGGTGCCGTCCGCCAGCCGGCGGGGGACGGCGAACAAGGAGATGCCGGCGCTGCCGGGCGGCGCGTCCGGCAGGCGGGCCAGCACCATGTGGAGGATGTTCTCCGCCATCTCGTGCTCGCCCCAGGTGATGTAGATTTTCTCGCCGGTGATGCGAAAGCCGTCGCCGTCGGGCACGGCGCGGGCGCGCACGCCGGACAGGTCGGAGCCGGATTGCGGTTCGGTGAGGCACATCGTGCCGGTCCAGCGGCCGGTGACCATGGGCGCCAGCAGGCGGGCCCGCTGGTCCGGCGTGGCGTGGGTCTCGAGCAGGGCGATCGCGTCCTGGGTCAGCATCGGGCAGAGGCCGAACGCCATGTTGGCGCTGCTGACCGGCTCGAACGCAGCCAAAGCGAGCACGTGGGGGAGGCCCTGGCCACCCTGCGCGGGGTCGGCGGCAATGCCGACCCAGCCGGCGTCGGCATAGGCGCGGAACGCCTCGGGGAAGCCGGGAGGGACGATGACGGCGCCGTCGATGAGCCGGGCGCCGATACGGTCGCCGTCACGGTCGAGCGGCGCCAGCAGAGCCTCCGCGACGCGGGTGGCCTCCGCCAGCACGGCCGCCGTGTCGGCCTCGCCGTGGGCGTCGAACCCCAAGACATGGTGCAGCAGCCAGGCAGTCTCGGCAGGCGGCGCGGTGACGGCCATGGCGGTGTCCCTGTGCTGGAGCGATGTGACGCCCGATGCTCACTGGTGGTGGGGTCGGCCTTGGAAAGCAAGTAAGGCTGGGCTCTCCCTCCGGTGGCCATTCCACTCGACGAAGCCGTCGAGCGGAACCTTGGGCCACCTCCGCCCAGACCCGCAAAGGGGCACACGCCCCTTTGAACCCCCAGACTTAGGGGTCTTTGAGGAAGGGGCTACCACGAGGTTGCAACCTCGGTATCAGCCCCCTTCCTCAAAGACCCTTCACAGCTAAGGTCCAGGGGCAACTCTAGCGCGCGGGGACCGTGGTGGGGGCGGTGCGGCCGGTGGTGGTGGTGAGCCAGATGCCCAGGCCGACGGGGATGATGCCGAGCAGGTCGAGGGCGTGCAGGGGTTCGCCGAGCATGAGGAAGCTCATCAGCAGGCCCATCGGCGGCATCAGGAAGTGCAGGGACGAGGCTGAGGAGGCGGTGCCGCGGCGCAGCAGCAGGAACCACAGCAGGAAGGCGCCGATCGACACCACGAACACGAACCAGGTCATGGCCAGCCAGAAGCGTGTGTCGAGCTGCATGGCCGAGGGGTGTTCGGTGGCCAGGCCGCAGCCGAGCACGGCGAGGGCGGCGGCCCCTTGTTGGATGCCGACGATGGCGGGCAGCGAAGCGCGCGGGGCGACGCGTTTGAAGGCCAGGGTGCCGATGGTGACCGAGACCATGCCGCCGCACAGCAGCAGGATGCCGCGCGGGTCCTCGCCGACCAGCACGATATGGTTGCGCACCACGAAGGCGGCGCCGAGGAAGCCCAAGGCGAGGCCGAGGATCTTGCGGCCGGTCATGGCCTCGCCGAGCAGCGGGATGGCGACGGCTGCGACCAGCAGCGGGTTGAGGCTGGTGACGATGGTGGCGAGGCCGGCGGACACGGTGCCCATGGCGAGCCAGGCGAGGCCCTGGTAGCCGGCCTGGTTGAACAGGCCGAGCACGGCGAGCGCCAGCCACGGGATCGGGGCGCCCGGGGTGCCGCGCAGCTGGCCGCGCCAGGCGGCCCAGGCCAGCAGCACCAGGGACGCGCCGAGGAAGCGCAGGCCGAGGAACAGCAGCGGCGGCGAGGTGGAGATGGCGAGTTTGGCGGTGGGGAAGGCCGAGCTCCAGGTGAGGCAGAACAGCAGCACCAGGCTGAGATAGCCGAGCCGGGACATGCCGGGAGAGCTGGCGTTCATGGCTTAGTCGGCCGGCAGCAGGAGGGTCGCCACCGCCTGGGCGGCGATGCCTTCCATGCGGCCGGTGAAGCCGAGGCGTTCGCTGGTGGTGGCCTTGACGGAGATGCGGCTGGCGTCGACGCCCAGGAGGTCGGCGAGGCGGGCCATCATCGCGGCCGCGTGGGGGGTGATTTTCGGTTGTTCGCAGATCAGCGTGATGTCGGCGTTGCTGAGGATGCCGCCGCGGGCGGCGATGCGCTCGGCGGCGTGGCGCAGGAAGCGGGCGCTGTCGGCGTCTTTCCAGGCGGCCTGGCTGGGCGGGAAGTGGCGGCCGATGTCGCCTTCGGCGAGGGCGCCGTAGATCGCGTCGCACAGCGCGTGGATGCCGACGTCGGCGTCGGAATGGCCGGCGAGGCCGCGGTCGTGGGGCACTTCGATGCCGCACAGGATGAGTTTGCGGCCGGCTTCCAGCACGTGGACGTCGTAGCCGGTGCCGACGCGGGGTTGCAGAAGCGGGGCGATGACGCGGTCGAGGCGCACCAGATCCTCCTGGTAGGTGAGTTTGATGTTGTCCTCACTGCCGGCGACGAGGGCGACGCTGTGGCCGGCGGCTTCCAGGATGGCGGCGTCGTCGGTGGCGCCGGGCGTGGCGGCGCGGTGCAAAGCGAGCAGCAGCGGGAAATGGAAGGCCTGGGGGGTTTGCGCGCGGAACAGGCCGTCGCGGGCGACGGTGGCGGTGATGGCGCCGTCGGCGCCGCGTTTCAGGGTGTCGGCGACGGGGACCGCGGGGATCGCGCCGGGCGAGCGTTCGAGGGCGGCGAGCAGGGCCGCGATGGTGCCGGGGGGGATCACCGGGCGGGCGGCGTCGTGCACCAGGACGATGTCCGGCGCGTGGCGGGCGAGCGCTTCCAGCCCGGCGCGCACGCTGTCCTGGCGGGTGGCGCCGCCGGCGACGGTGGGCAGCACGCGCAGGCCGGCGAGGGCGGCGTCGATCGGGGCGGCGTCGCCGACCGGCTGGATCAGGTCGACGTCGGTGGCCAGCGCCTCGGCGGCGTGGCGGATCACCTGGCGGCCGGCGATGCGGAGGAATTGTTTGGGCAGCTCGGCGCCGACGCGGCTGCCGGTGCCGGCGGCCACCAGCAGGGCGGCGACGCGAGGGGAGTGTGACATACGGGCACCCTCGCCGTGGCGGCGTGGCGCGTCAATCCGCGAGCATGACGATGTCGGGCTGCGTTGCGTGCAGGTCGCGTAGGCATTACTCTGCACAAATCATGAGCAGCGCGATGAGCACACAGCGGACTGGTCTGCCGCCGATCGATCTTGGCGGCGGCGTGGTGATCGACACGCCGGTGATCCTCGCACCCATGTCCGGGGTCACCGACCTGCCGTTCCGCCGGCTGGCGCGGTCGTTGGGCACCGGGCTGGTGGTGTCCGAGATGATCGCGTCCTGGGCGATGGTGCGGGAGAATCGCAACACGTTGCGGATGGCGGAGGTGGATGGGCGGCCGACGTCGATCCAGCTGGCCGGGTGCGATCCGGTGGCGATGGGCGAGGCGGCGCGGATCGCCGCTGATCGCGGGGCCGACATTATCGACATCAATTTCGGCTGTCCGGTGAAGAAGGTGGCGGTGGGGCAGGCCGCGGGCAGTGCCTTGATGCGCGACGAGGTGGCGGCGGCGCGGATCCTGGAGGCGACGGTGCGCGCGGTCGATGTGCCGGTGACGCTGAAGATGCGTATGGGGTGGGACCATGACAGCCTGAACGCGCCGCGGCTGGCAGCAATCGCCGAGGCGTGCGGCATCCGGCTGGTGACCGTGCATGGCCGGACCCGCCAGCAATTCTACACCGGCGTCGCCGACTGGGATTTCATCGCGCGGGTGAAGCAGGCGGTCGGGATTCCGGTGATCGCCAATGGCGATATCCTGACCGTGGACGATGCCGCCGAGGCGCGCGCGCGGGCTGGCGCGGACGGGGTGATGATCGGTCGCGGCTGTTATGGGCGGCCGTGGTTTCCCGCCCAGGTGGCGGCGTTCCTGCGGGATGGTGAGCGGTTGCCCGATCCGTCGCTGGCCCGGCAGCAGGCGATTTTGCTGAGCCATTATCATGCCATGCTCAGCCATTTCGGCACCGATGCCGGGCTGCGGCTGGCGCGCAAGCACGTGTCCTGGTACTCGCGCGGGCTGCCGGGGTCGGCGGAGTTTCGCGCGACGATGAACCGGCTGACCGATCCCGCCGAGGTGATCCGGCTGATCGACGGGCTGTATGCGCCGCTGATCGCGCGCGGGCATGTGACGACGGCCGACGCGCTGGCGCGCGCTGCATGAAGGGCGTTGTCGCCCGGGCGGCGCTGAAAGTCGTCGGGCGGCGGGAGACGCCGCGGCCGCCGGATCTGGTGGCGCTGATGTCGGCGTTGCCGGTGCCGGTGGTGCTGCTCGACGCCGAGAATCGGTTTCGCTTCATCAATCCTGCGGCCGAGCAATTTCTCGGCGTGTCGGTGGCGCAGGCGCGCCAGCTGGGGCTCGCGGATCTGGTGCCGTTCGACAATCCGATCTTTCTGCTGATCGAGCAGGTGCGGCAGAACGAGGTCACCGTTTCCGACCACGAGATGACGCTGGAGAGCCCGCGGCTGCGCAAGCACGGCATCACCGTGCAGGGCACGCCGTTGCTGGAGGAGCCCGGTAGCGTGCTGCTGGTGCTGCAGGACGCCTCGGCGGCGCGCGCGCTCGATCGGCAACTGACGTTTCGCAGTGCCGCGCGCAGTGTCACCGGCATGGCGGCGATCCTGGCGCACGAGGTGAAGAATCCGCTGTCGGGCATTCGTGGTGCCGCGCAGCTGCTGGAGGCCAGCGTGAGCGAGGCGGACCAGGAGCTGGCGGTGCTGATCCGCGACGAGGCCGATCGGATCCGCGCTTTGGTGGACCGCATGGAGGTGTTCGGCGAGAAGCCGATCGAGCGCCACGCGGTGAATATCCATCGCGTGCTGGAGCATGTGCGTCGCCTCGCGCAGAGCGGGTTTGCCGCGCATATCCGCTTCACCGAGGTGTATGACCCGTCATTGCCATCGGTGCTGGGCAACCGGGATCAGCTGATCCAGGTGATCCTGAACCTGGTGAAGAACGCCGCCGAATCGATCACCGACGGCAGCATCAACACGCTGGTGGGCGAGATCACGCTGACCACCGCGTTCCAGCATGGCGTGCGCCTGGCGGTGCCCGGCTCCGACCAGCGGGTGCATCTGCCGCTGGTGGTGACGGTGCGCGACAACGGGCCGGGGATCGCCGCCGACATCCGCCAGCATCTGTTCGACCCGTTCGTCAGCTCCAAACCCGCCGGCAGCGGGCTCGGGCTCGCCTTGGTGGCCAAGATCGTCAGCGACCATGGCGGGCTGATCGAGGTCGATAGCCGGCCGGGCCGCACCGAGTTCCGGCTGCATCTGCCGATGCTGTCCGACGAGCCTGATTCCAATTGAGCCTGCTTCTTGAATTGAAATGATCGCATGACCCCCCCGACCGTTCTGATCGCCGATGACGACCGTTCGATCCGTACCGTGCTGACCCAGGCGCTGGGGCGGTCGGGGTATCAGGTGCGCAGCACGTCCAACGCGGCGACGCTGTGGCGTTGGGTGGAGGATGGCGAGGGTGATCTGGTGATCACCGACGTGGTGATGCCGGACGAGAACGGGCTCGATCTGATCCCGCGCATCAAGCGGGTGCGGCCGGAGCTGCGCGTGGTGGTGATGAGCGCGCAGTCGACGCTGATGACGGCGGTGAAGGCGGCCCAGCGCGGGGCCTTCGAATATCTGCCGAAGCCGTTCGATCTGAAGGAATTATTGGCGGTGGTGGCGCGCGCTCTGGCGGCCCCCGCACCGGCACAGGCGGCGCTTGCCGGGGACGGCGCGCCACGCGATGCCGATGAGCGGCTGCCGCTGATCGGCCGCAGCCCGGCGATGCAGGAGATCTATCGCACCATCGCGCGCCTGACGACCGCGGACCTTACCGTGATGATCAATGGCGAGAGCGGCACCGGCAAGGAGCTGGTGGCCCGCGCGCTGCACGATTACGGGCGGCGGCGCGGCGGCGCGTTCGTCGCCATCAACATGGCGGCGATCCCGCGCGAGCTGATCGAGAGCGAGCTGTTCGGCCATGAGCGGGGCGCCTTCACCGGCGCCACCAACCGCAACCAGGGCCGCTTCGAGCAGGCCAATGGCGGCACCTTGTTCCTCGACGAGATCGGCGACATGCCGCCGGAGGCGCAGACCCGGCTGCTGCGCGTGCTGCAGGAGGGCGAGTTCACCACCGTCGGCGGCCGCCAGCCGATCCGCGCCAATGTGCGCATCATCGCCGCCACTCACCGTGATCTGCGCGCGGCGATCCGGGGCGGGCAGTTCCGCGAGGATCTGTTCTACCGGCTCAACGTGGTGCCGATCCGCCTGCCGCCGCTGCGCGAGCGCACCGAGGATATCGCCGACCTCGCGCGCCACTTCCTGGATCGGGCGCGGGCCGATGGGCTGCCCTCCAAGAGCCTGTCGCAATCGGCGGTGGATGCGATGCGCGGGCATCGCTGGCCGGGCAATGTGCGCGAGCTGGAAAATGTGATGCGGCGTCTGGCGGCGCTGTGCCCGGACGAGGTGATCGGCGATCTGGCGGTGCAGGCGGAGCTGGCCGAGCTGGAGCCCGAGGATGCGCCGGCCGCCGCCGTCGGTGGCGGCGCGAGCGGCGGCGGGCCGGAGCCACTGGCGCGCGCCGTCGAGCGGCATATCCGCCAGTTCCTCGCCGCCCACCGCGACGGGCTGGCGCCGTCGGACATCTATGACCGGGTGCTGGCCGAGGTCGAGCGGCCGCTGATCCAGATGACCCTGGCGGCGACGCGGGGCAATCAGATCAAGGCCGCCGCCATGCTCGGGCTGAACCGCAACACGCTGCGCAAGAAGATCCGCGATCTCGAAATCCCCGTCGTGCGCGGCATCGCCTGATGAGTGCCGCCTGATGAGCATTCTGTGATGAGCACTCTGTGATGAGTGGGGGCGGATGAACGCGGAGCCGGGCCCGGACGGTCTGGTGGAGGCGACGCCGGTGCCGGAAAGCACCGCGGTCGCGCCCAAGGCCCGGCCGCGCCTGCTGTCGCGCCGCCGGTCCGGCCGGCCGCCGGTGTCCCGGCTGCGTCGCGTCGCCGACCTGCTGCTGGGCAAGGGCGTGACGTTGGTGCTGGCCGCGCTGGCGATCGCGCTGGTGGTGCCGACCTTCGTGGTGCTGGCCGGCGCGCTGCCACGCTCCAACCAGGTGTTCGCCCTGGTGCTCGCCGATCTCGTGGTGCTGCTGCTGCTCGGCGCCGTGCTGGCCGGGCGGCTGACCCGGGTGTGGGTGGAGCGAAGGCGGGGCTCGGCCGGCTCGCGGCTGCATGTGCGGCTGGTGCTGCTGTTCAGCGTGGTCGCGATCACGCCGGCGATCGTGGTCGCGGTGTTCTCGACCATGGTGTTCAATCTGGGCATCCAGGCCTGGTTCAACGAACCGGTGCGCACCGCCCTGCAGGAGGGGTTGCAGGCCTCGCGCGGCTATCTCGAGGAACATCGCAACAATATCCGCGCCGACGCGCTGGGCATGGCCAACGACCTGACGCGGGCGGGGTTTCTGCTGTCCAACGATCCCGACGCGTTCGGCCAGATCCTGGCCGCCCAGACCGGGCTGCGCGGGCTGACCGAGGCGGTGATCTTCGATCCCGACACCAGCCAGGTGCTGGCGTCGGCCGGGCTGATGGCCGGCATGGGCGCCGATCCGCCGCCGCCCTGGGCGGTCGCGCTGGCGCGCTCCGGCGATGTCGCGGTGCTGGGGGCGGAGGACTCGACGTCGGTGCGCGCCGTGGTGCAGCTGAATTCCACGCCGGTGCTGATGCTGGAAATCGGCCGCCCCGTCGATCCCGGCATTCTCGATCACATGAAGCGCACCGAGGTGGCGGTCGCGACCTATGACCGGCTCGACAAGAGCCGCTCCGGGCTGCAGGTGGCGTTCGCGCTGGTGTTCGCGCTGGTGGCGCTGCTGGTGCTGGCGGCCGCCGTGCTGATCGGCCTCGTCATCGCCAACCAGATCGCCCGGCCGGTGGGCCGGCTGATCACCGCGGCCGAACGGGTGCGGGGCGGGGATCTCGGGGTGCGCGTGCCGGAGGCCAGCACCGGCGACGAGCTCGCCGGGCTGTCGCGCGCCTTCAACCGCATGACCGGGCAGCTCGGCGCCCAGCGCACCGAGCTGATGGACGCCTACAGCCAGCTCGACGAACGCCGCCGCTTCACCGAGGCGGTGCTGTCCGGCGTGTCCGCCGGCGTGATCGGGCTCGACCCCAAGGGCTGCATCGAGCTGCCCAACCGGGCGGCCTCCGAGCTGCTCGGGCGCGATCTGATGGCCGCGATCGGCCGGCGGCTGGATGATATCGTGCCGGAATTCGCGCCTTTGCTGCAGGCCGCCCGCGATGCCGACCGGTCCGAGCGGCCGCGCACCGCCGAGTTGCAGATCGGGCCCGCCTCGGCGCGGCGCACCTTGCTGGTGCGGATCGGCGCCGACCGTCATCTGTATGGCGAGGATCGGCCCACGTTGCATGCCGATCTGGCCGCCGAGCAGCTGGAGGGCCCCGACGAGGGCGCGCTCGACGACCTCGATGCGTTCGATGGGGTGGAGGATCCGCCGGCCGACGAGCAGCGTCCCAATGCCGCCCGCAGCTTCGGCTTCGTCGCCACCTTCGATGACATCACCGAGCTGCAATCCGCCCAGCGCAAGGCCGCCTGGTCCGACGTCGCGCGGCGCATCGCTCACGAGATCAAAAATCCGCTGACCCCGATCCAGCTCGCCGCCGAGCGGCTGAAGCGGCGCTTCACCAAGGAAATCACCTCCGACCCCGACACGTTCGCGCTGTGCGCCGACACCATCGTGCGGCATGTCGGCGATATCGGCCGCATGGTCGACGAGTTCTCGGCGTTCGCGCGGATGCCGCAGCCGGTGATCAAGCCCGAGGATATCGGCCGCATCGCCCGCGAGGCGCTGGTGTTGCAGCGCACCGGGCGGCCGGAGATCGAGTGGGTGACCGATATCCCCGAGCGTGGGCCGATCGCCGCCTGCGACCGGCGGCTGATCGGCCAGGCGCTGACCAACCTGCTGCAGAACGCGGCCGACGCCGTGGGGATGCGGGAGGCAGGAAAGGCGGGCGCGCGGATCGCGGTCGCGGTGCGGCGGGTGGCCGACGAGATCGTTATCAGCGTGGCCGATGACGGCGTCGGACTTCCGGCGCAGGATCGCGGCCGGCTCACCGAGCCCTATGTCACCCACAAGCCGAAAGGCACCGGACTTGGACTGGCGATCGTCAAGAAAATCCTGGAGGACCATGGCGGACGCGTGCTGCTGGAAGACCGCGCGCCGCGGCCGGACTGGCCCGGCACCGGCGCCGTCGCGATGCTGATCCTGAAGCAGAAGGCGGCCGATGTCGGCGGCGAGCCGAGCGCGGTCGAGCCATCGAGCGCCGAGCAGCGGGGAGCCGCGGATGGCGCATGACATCCTGATCGTCGATGACGAGCCGGACATCCGCATGCTGGTCGACGGCATCCTGGAGGATGAGGGCTACGAAACCCGCCAGGCCGGCGATTCCGATGCCGCGATCGCCGCGTTCCGCCAGCGTCGCCCGTCGCTGGTGATCCTCGATGTGTGGCTGCAGGGGAGCAAGCTCGACGGCCTCGGCATCCTGCAGGCGTTGCACAGCGATGAGCCGCATGTGCCGGTGGTGATGATCTCCGGCCACGGCAACATCGAGACCGCGGTGGCCGCGATCCAGCACGGTGCCTATGATTTCATCGAAAAACCGTTCCAGTCCGACCGGCTGCTGCTGGTGGTGCGGCGCGCGCTGCAGGCGGCCAGCCTGGCGCGGGAGAACGCCGAGCTGCGACTGCGCGCCGGCTCCGAGGCGGAGCTGGCCGGCGACAGTGCGGTGATCGCGGGGCTGCGCGCGGCGATCGAGAAAGTCGCCCCCACCGGATCGCGGGTGATGGTGACCGGCCCCGCCGGTGCCGGCAAGGAAGTGGTGTCGCGCATGATCCATGCGCGCAGCCGCCGATCGGACGGGCCGTTCGTGGCGTTGAACTGCGCCACCCTCAATCCGGCGCGGTTCGAGGAGGAGCTGTTCGGCGTCGAGGGTGGCAGCGACCTGCTGGTCTCGCCGCGTCGCGCCGGCGTGCTGGAGCGCGCGCATGGCGGCACGCTGCTGCTCGACGAAGTCTCGGACATGCCGCTGGAAACCCAGGGCAAGATCGTGCGCGCGCTGCAGGACCTGTCGTTCGAACGGGTCGGCGGGTCGACCCGGGTGAAGGTGGATATCCGTGTGGTGGCGACCACCAACCGCGATCTGCAGGCGGAAATCGCCGCCGGGCGGTTTCGCGAGGATCTGTATTACCGGCTGGCGGTGGTGCCGCTGCGGGTGCCGGCGCTGAAGGAACGGCGCGAGGACGTGCCGGCGCTGGCGCGGTATTTCCTGCAGCGGTCGGCCGACCTGTCCGGCACGCCATTGCGGCAGTTATCGGCGGACGCGCTGGCAGCCCTGCAGGCCTATGACTGGCCGGGCAATGTGCGCCAGTTGCGCAACCAGATGGACTGGCTGGTGATCATGGCGCCGGGCGGGGCGGCGGACCCGATCCGCGCCGACATGCTGCCGCCGGAAATCGGCTCGTCAGCACCGGCTTTGTTCAATGCCGACCCGTCCGCCGACATCATGAGCCTGCCCCTGCGGGATGCCCGCGATCTGTTCGAGACACAGTATCTGCAAGCGCAATTGCTGCGCTTCGGGGGGAATATCAGCCGCACCGCGGGCTTCGTCGGCATGGAACGCAGCGCCCTGCACCGGAAACTCAAGCAGCTCGGGATTCATTCGGATGAGCGGAGCGTTGGGTGAGCAAGTAAGCCGCCTTGCCTGCTTCCCCAACGCTGCACTCACCCGAACGTAGCCGTGGCCTGCATGGTTGTCTGGCCGCTGCAGTCGCGGGTCCAGAGGGTGGCTGTTTTGTCCGGGTTCGGGGTGCCGCAGAGGGTGAACGGAGCGGTGTCGAACAGCGGGCGCAGGGCGCGGAACCGGAAGCTGGTGATCGGGGCCGTGCTGTGGCGTCGCGCGAGATCGAGCAGCAGGGTGGCGATCAGCGGGCCGTGCACGACCAGGCCGGGATAGCCTTCGATGTCGGTCACGTAGGGGCGGTCGTAATGGATGCGGTGGCTGTTGAAGGTCAGCGCGGAATAGCGGAACAGCAGCACCGGGTCTGGCGTGATGTCGCGTTGCCAGGTGGCGTGCGTGGGGGCGGGGGCGCTTGCTGCCGGGGTTTCGCCCGGGGTGGCTTCGTCGCGGTAGACGATGTCGTGGTCCTCGGTGATCGCGAGGCCGGCGGGACCGGAGATGTGGTGGCGCACGAGCACGAACACCAGCCAGCCGGAGCGGCCTTCCTTGAGGGTGACGTCGACGATGCGCGATACGCGGCTGATGGGTTCGCCGACGTGGAGCGAGGCCAGGAAGCTGAGGCGGCTGCCGGCCCACATGCGGCGTGGCAGCGGCACCGGTGGCATGAATCCGCCGCGGGTCGGGTGTCCGTCGGGCCCCAGGTCGGATTGCAGGGCGGTGGGTTGGAACGCCATCCAGTGCCAGAGCGGAGGCAGCGCGTCATTTTGGGCGGGGCTGGGATCGTCGCGGTCCAGGGTTGCCGCCATGGCGGCGAGCTGGAACGGGCGGATGACGTCGAGCGCGGTTTCCTCGCGGCCGATCCAGGCTTTCAGGTGATCGAAGTCGAAATCCATCAGCGCGTTTCCCGGTCAGGAGGCTGGTGCCGAAGCGGCGTCGGCATGCTATAACCGACGCTCATCGTGGGCGACCAGGGCGGTACCGGACTTGCATCTATTGCGAGGTCGTATCCCTCCGGGCGCGCCATGCGACCATTCATTGGCGTCCCTGGAGGGGAGGCCGTCTTACGTCTGCCTGGTGCCACGGCCGCGCCACGACCGCGGTGCCGGGGCAGTTCCATTCATATGCTAGATCGAGAAGGATGCCGTCGTGGCCAACGAAAAATCGCAGAATGTGCAGGACGTGTTCCTGAACCATGTGCGCAAGAACAAAACACCCGTGACCGTGTTTCTCGTCAACGGGGTCAAGCTGCAGGGCATCATCACCTGGTTTGACAATTTCTCTGTGCTGCTGCGGCGGGACGGGCATACCCAGCTGGTGTACAAGCACGCGATCAGCACCGTGATGCCCGGTGCGCCGATCCAGCTGTTCGACGGCCCCAAGATCGAGGGGTCGACCGCCACCCTGACCATCGGTTCGCGGGAAACGGCCGCATCCGCGCCTGACTGACGCCCCGGGCAGCGGCGCGGACCGGCACCCCTCCGGGGGGCCGGTTCGCGCGGCGGTGATTCTGCCTTGGGAACGGCCCGATCGGCAGGAAGCCGGGCGGGCCGCCGAGGCGCGTCTGGCCGAAGCCGTCGGGCTTACCGCCTCGATCGGGCTGGTGGTGGTGCATAGCGCCATCCTGCCGCTGCGCGCGCGCCGGCCGGCGACATTGCTCGGCTCCGGCCAGTTGGCGGCCCAGGGCAGTGCGATGGCCGAGCAGGAGGTGGAGGTTGCCGTGATCGACGCGCAACTCTCCCCGGTGCAGCAGCGCAATCTGGAAAAAGCCTGGAACTGCAAGGTGATCGATCGCACCGGGCTGATCCTGGATATCTTTGGCGAGCGCGCGGCAACCCGGGAGGGCTCGCTGCAGGTGGAGCTCGCGCATCTGGAGTATCAGCGCAGCCGACTGGTGCGGTCCTGGACCCATCTGGAGCGGCAGCGCGGCGGCTTCGGCTTTCTCGGCGGGCCCGGCGAAACGCAGATCGAGGCCGATCGCCGCATGATCGGCGATCGCATAGTGCGGCTGAAGAGCGAGATCGAGCAGGTGCGGCGGACCCGCGGCCTGCATCGCAGCGCGCGGCGACGCACGCCGTTCCCGGTGGTGGCGCTGGTGGGCTATACCAATGCCGGCAAATCGACGCTGTTCAACGCGATGACCGGGGCCGAGGTGGTGGCGCGCGATCAGCTGTTCGCGACGCTGGATCCGACCATGCGCGGGCTGCGGCTGCCGTCCGGGCGGGAGGCGATCCTGTCGGACACGGTGGGGTTCATCAGCGAACTGCCGACCGAGCTGGTGGCGGCGTTCCGCGCCACGCTGGAGGAAGTCGCGGAAGCCGACATCATTCTGCATGTGCGCGATGCGTCACATCCCGACAGCGCCGCCCAGCGCAGCGACGTGATCGGGGTGCTGAGCGGCATGGTGGCGGACGGCACCCTCGACGAGACCTGGCCCGAACGCACCATCGAAGTGCTGAACAAGGCCGACCTGGTGGGCGGCATCGCGGCCCTGCCGGTGCGCAATGGCATGCTGGCGGTGTCGGCGATCACCGGGGAAGGGCTGGGGGGACTGAAGTCGGCGATCGATCTGCGGATCGGTGCCGCAATGGACGTGGCGGAATATGATATCGCGCCCGCCGACGGCGCCGGACTCGCCTGGCTGTATCAACATGGCGAAGTGATCGGCCGCGAAGACGGCGATGACGCCATCCATGTTACGGTCCGCCTGCTGCCCGCCGACCGCGCCCGCTTCGAACGCCCGCGGGAGTAGCGCGGGATCCCATCTGGTGCCCGGCGGGTTTGGTGAACCGCCAAGCCGATGGGCATCAAATGGCATCCCGCGCTGCGCTCGTGGGCGATCAGAAGAAGTTAGCGGAAGCGGAGGCGCGGGAGACGAGGGCTTGCATGCCGGGGTTCTGGTGGCCGTCTTCGGAGGTGAGGACGTCCATGGGGACGAAGTATTCGTGGGGGTGGGGGATTTGGCTTTCGGCGAAGCCTTGGTAGTGGCGGGGTTTGAGGGCGTACATCACGCGGATGTCGCGGACCGGCAGGACCAGGGGTTGGGTGGGTTCGGTGTGGAGCACGCCGGTGGCGAGCCAGCGCGGGGTATGGTCGGTTGGGGTGATGGGGGCGAGCAGCCAGGGGGCTGGGCAGAAGGCCAGCAGGGAGTGGGTGCTGGGGGCGAAGCGGGAGCGTTTGTCGAGCAGGTTGCCCATGGAGCCGCAGGCTTCGATGGCGAAGATATCCACAAAGGGTTCCACAGGGGTGCCGGCGAAGTGCAGCCAGAGGCCGTCGGGTAGGGTGCGCAGGCGGTTGCTGCCTGGGAACTTCAGGAAGGGGTGACAAGCCACTGATTCGTCAGAGGGGCGGCCGCGGATCCAGCTATCGCGTCCAGCTGTGGCGCGGTGGCAGCCGGGGGGATGTTGCGGCCATTGTTTCAGTCTGGCGCGTACCAGGGCGTCAAGCGAGCGATATCTCATCATGTTCAATGTCTCCCGACATGGCGGTATGTGTTCCGCCACCGAAACGACATTAGGCGAATGAGGGTCTCAATAAAACGTGATAGTGGCTGGTATCTGGGAGCGAATTAGCTTTTGGTTCAGCATGTTGCCGCGTGATGTCGATCATATCGTTGCGGTCGCGTCATTTTGCTGTGACGCCGTGTGACCTCGGCGCAATGACGCGCGGCTGGCGCTCGGCGAACAATTGAGTCTTTGGAATCGGTTGGCTGGCGCCGCTGCGACGCGTCATCAACAGCTTGTGGATAAAATGATTCACAGGCGTCACACGGCGCGCTGGCGCGGGAATACCTATCACGAATCCGTGATCAGCAAAAATCCGGCCTGCGAACAGGCCGGATTTTTTCGGGCGACGTCGATGCGCGGGCGCGGGGGTTATCCGCGCTGGTCGATCGGCACGTAATCGCGCTGCGGGGCGCCGGTGTAGACCTGGCGGGGGCGGCCGATGCGCTGGGCGGGGTCCTCGATCATTTCCTTCCACTGGCTGATCCAGCCGACGGTGCGGGCGACCGCGAACAGCACGGTGAACATGCTGGTGGGGAAGCCCATCGCCTTCAGGATGATGCCGGAATAGAAATCGACGTTCGGGTAGAGCTTGCGGCTGACGAAGTAGTCGTCGTGCAGCGCGATCTTTTCCAGCTCCATGGCCAGGTCGAGCAGTGGATCGTCCTTGATGCCCAGCTCGCTGAGCACCTCGTGACAGGATTGCTGCATGATCTTGGCGCGCGGATCGTAGTTCTTGTAGACGCGGTGGCCGAAGCCCATCAGGCGGGTGTGGCTGCTCTTGTCCTTCACCTCGGCGAGGAACTTGGGCACGTTGTCGACATGGCCGATCTCGGCCAGCATTTTCAGCACCGCCTCGTTGGCGCCGCCGTGCGCGGGACCCCACAGGCTGGCGATGCCGGCGGCGATGCAGGCGAACGGGTTGGCGCCGGTGGAGCCGGCCAGGCGCACCGTGCTGGTGGAGGCGTTCTGCTCGTGGTCGGCGTGCAGGATCAGGATGCGGTCCATCGCGCGGGCCAGCACCGGGCTCACGTGATATGGCTCGGCCGGGACGGCGTTCATCATGTGCAGGAAGTTCTCGGCGTAGCCGAGGTCGTTGCGCGGGTAGATGAACGGCTGGCCGATCGAATATTTATAGGCCCAGGCGGCGATGGTGGGCAGCTTGGCGATCAGGCGGAAGGCGCTGATGCGGCGCACCTCCGGGTCGTTGATGTCGAGGCTGTCATGGTAGAAGGCGGACAGCGCGCCGACCACGCCGCACAGCACGGCCATCGGATGCGCGTCGCGGCGGAAGCCGTCATAGAAGCGGCGGATCTGCTCGTGCAGCATGGTGTGCTTCAGCACACCTTCCTCGAACTCGGCCTTTTCGGCGGCGTTGGGCAGTTCGCCGTTCAGCAGCAGGTGGGCGACTTCGAGGAACGTCGAATGCTCGGCCAGCTGTTCGATCGGGTAGCCGCGATGCAGCAGGATGCCGACGTCACCATCGATGTAGGTGATCTTGCTGTCGCAGGCGGCGGTGCCGCCATAGCCGGGGTCGAAGGTGAACACGCCGAGCTGGTCGTACATCTTGCGGATGTCGAACACCGACGGCCCGATGGTTCCTGGGATCAGCGGAACGGTGGTCGACTTGTTGGTGTCTCCGAGCGAGATCGTGATCGACCCGCCGCCGGTGGTTGCAGTTCCGCTCATGCGTGTTCCCTTTGCGAGGCGCGTTTGCGCAACGGCGCCCTTTGATGAGGCGTGAAAGCTAGGACCGGGCCAGGCTTTGCGCAACCTTCGCGCCTGCAGCATCGTGGTCTCACAGACGGCTTAGCCAAGTATGAAAAGCAAGGCTCCGCTGCGGTAAATCGGCCTTGTCCCGATCAGAAGGCACCACTGCGCCAGAGGCCGCGGGCGGCGTCCCGCGCGGAGGCTTCCTCGGGCGCGAAGCTGACCGAGGTGCCGCGGGCGCGGGCCCAGCCTTGCGAGACCTGGGCGCGGTTGAGCTCGGTGCCGGAGGCCTCGCACAGGCCCTGGGCCAGACCCTCGCTGTCGCGACCATTCAACTGGCAGCGCACATCCCGCCCGCGCACCAGGCGGGCAAGGGCCTCAGCCGACGCGGCGCCGCAGTCACGGGTGCCGCCATCGACGCCCTGGCATTGCGAGCCGCGCGCCGGGGCGGCGATGCCCTGCAGCCGGACCACCATCTCATGCACCAGCAGGGTTTCGCCATCGACCACGGCGACCTGTTCGGGCGAGGCCTGCACGATACCGGTGACCGGGGGCACCCGGCCGAACAAGGTTGCCGGCAATCCCAACATGATCAGGGCGACGCCCAGCGTGCCGCCGATCAGCCCGACCATCAGCGCCGGGCGCACGCGGCGGCGGCGCGCATTGGCGGCGCGGCGACCGGAGCGGAAGATCCTGCGGGGCGGAAGGACGGACAAGAAACGCATGCCTCCAAGCGATAAGATGGTCGCGCCACGCGACGCGTGGCTGCCGGGTAGAACGCACCAGCGAGGTCAACGCTCCAACCGAGTGTGAATGAGTGCTTACCGCGCGAGGTGCGACTCCGCAACACCCGCGATTTATCGTTGTGGGTCAAGGGTTTTACGGAAAGCGCGCCCGAGGCGCGTGATCGACCGTTTTCAGTCCCAGAACGGTTCGATCTCACGCAGACGCCGCCATGCGTGCGCGATCATCTGGCGGGTCTGTGGTGCATCCGCGATCACCAGGCCGCGGACGATACCGCCGGCGAAGCCGTGGCCGATGGCCGGGCCGAGCTGCGCCATCAGCCCCGCGGCGACGGCGCCGTCGTTGAGATGGCCGAGCGCCTCCTGCAGGGCCGCGACGCGGCGGATGAAGCGACGGGGGGCGTGCTTGCCGAACAAGGGGGCGAAATGTTCGGCTGCGTAGCGCATGCGCTTGGCCCGCAGGCGGATCGCGTGCAGCTCGGCGTCCGGCAGCGTCGCGATGTCGGCGCCCGGCGCGCGCAGCCGGCGCAACCTGCGGGACAGCGCATGCCGGGCAAAGCCGCCGAGGGGGGCCGCCCAGGCGGGGGGCGGGTCCATCGCGCCCGGGTCATGGGCTTGTTGCCCAGGCTGTTGCCCAGGCTGTTGCTCTGGCTGTTGCTCTGGCTGTTGCCAGGGTGGGGCGCCAACCAGACAGGCGAGCTCGATACCCAGGCAGCGATAGTCGGGGGCGGCGAGAAACGCGCGCAACGCCGCGTAACTCTCCTGCTGGCGGCGGCGCGCGGCGGCCAGCAGACGGCGCGCCGCGGGCTCCTCGGGGTACGCCTCGGCCAGGCGGCGGCCGGTGCCGCCGACGAACACGTCCCAGTCACGCGCCGGGCCGAGGATGGCGCCGAGCGGCTTCAGCGCCATCGCCGCGTCGTCGAACCCCGGACCGGCGAGGGCGCCGCGGAACAAAGCCAGCATCGAGCGGAGGCGGCGCACGGCGACGCGCATCTGATGCACCGGCTCGGGATCGGCCGGGATCGGTGCCGTGTCGGCCGCGATCAGCGCGCCGGCGCGGGCGATCTGGACGGCCAGATGGGCGATCACCTCGCGGCAGGCGTCGCCGACCGGCTGGTCCGCGGCCAGCGGCGGCATGCCCGACGGCGCGTCGGTGAGCTCGCGCGACGCGAGCCGCCGGGCCGCCTCGGCCAGGCTGCCGAGGCGCGCGGCCACGCCGGGCATGGCCGCGAGCTCGAGCGCCAGGGCGCGCACCGCGTCCGCCGGGCCGGCCAGGCTGACCTCGTGGACCGGCTTGGCGAGGGTGACCGTGCGCAGCGTGCCGGTGCGCAGGGTGACCCGGACCGGCGCCTCCATGAGCGTCCGGCGGGCGCCGACGAAGGCCGCGAAGGGCTGGGCGGCGTCATCGCCGTCGCGCCAGACCAGCTCGACCGGGTGACCGATCGCGGGGCGCCTGGCGAAGCGGCGCAGCACGGCAGGCGGGTCGTCGGCAAGCAGGACCAGCGCCAGGCTGGCGGCCGACAGGGTCGCGTCATCGGGACTGGCGACGTCGGGACTGGCGACGTCGGTCAGAAGGCCGGTTCCGGCAGGTCGCGGGGGCCGAAGAAACGTTGCAGCCGGCCGACGCCGGTGCCGACCGCGTCCCACGGCACGCCGATTGCGAATTCGGCCAGCGCGCCGGTGGGGTAGCCGGCCTCCAGCTTGCGCGCCAGCGGCGAGCCGTCGCGCATCTGGTCGTCGCTCACCAGCCGCAACGCGAGGTCGTGCAGCCCCGGATTATGCGCCAGCAACAGCACGCTGCGGGCGGTCAGCGTGACCCGGTGCAGCACCTCCAACAGACGGTCGGCGTCGGCCAGATAGAGCGCGTCCATCGGCTCGATCAGCGGCGTGTCGGCCCAGGGTTCCAGGGCTTCCAAAGTCTGCAACGTGCGCCGCGCCGAGGAGACCAGCACCACGTCCGGCGCCAGACCGAGGTCGATCATCGCGCGCCGCATGGCCGCCGCCGCCTGCCGGCCGCGCGCGTTGAGCGGGCGCGCATGGTCGGACAATTTGGGGTCGTCCCACGTCGATTTGGCGTGGCGCATGATCAGGAGCTGTCGCAGCGCGGTGATGGTCGCTCTCCGGGATGGTCCGCGCGGCAGACTGCCATGCGGGCCGCGCGAGTGCCACCGCGAACGGGGGTTCAGCCGCCGGGCAGGTCGATCCAGGAGAGGTGGCCGCCCTTGCCGGCACCGGTGTCGAGAAAGATCGCCTGGCCGCCCTCGGCACCGCGCCGCACATACGGCCGGCCGTCGCTGCTGCGTCGGTCGTGGCCGCAATACACCGTGAGGCCCTGGGGAATGCGGTCGACCCAGCGCAGGCTGCGCTCGGGGTAGCCGCTCGGCAGGCTGCGGCCGGTCGGCTCGCCGAACAAGGCGCGCGACAACACCCCCTCGACCCGCCCGCGCGGGGTGGGCGGCGGCTCGCTCTCGAGCATCGCGGTGTGGAAACCGCCATGCACGAACAGGATGTCCTGACCGGCCAGCGTGGTGCGCAGCCAGGCCGGGGCGGCGGCGATGTGGGAAGCCGCCTGCTCGCGCAGGGCGGGATCCAGCTGGTCGAGCGTGTCGGCCAGCTCAGGGCCGATGCGGATGTCAGCACCAGCCAGCGCGCGGGACAGCTTCAGATCGTGATTGCCGAGCAGAAACAGGCCGCGCCCCTCATCGACCAAGCGCATGGCGATCCGCAACGCGCCGGCACTGTCCGGGCCGTAATCGGTGAGATCACCCAACTGAATCACGAACAAATCGGTGTCCGCGGCAATGGCGAAGGCGCGGCTGTCGCCATGCACGTCACCAATGATGCGCAGGCCACGCCCCGACGGTATCGTCGCTTTCAGCCTGCCCCGCAGCAGCGCTCCGCTGTCATTCATCGTAGCCCCCACCCCATCACCATATGGGGTGCACGGCGCGCTGCGAAGATGCTGTTGGCGCGGAGGTGAGGAAGGCAGGAAGGCTGGGCGCTCCCTCAGTTCCGCGCCAACAGAATCTGCCCGACGTCCGTCCACCCCGCGCGGAAGCCGGTTTCGCAGTAGGACAAATAATATTCCCACATGCGTTTGAAGCGATCGTCGCAGGGGCGTTGGTTGAGCATGGTGGTGGCGACGATGCGGGGCCAGGCGGTTTGGAAGGCGGTTTGCCAGCGGGCCAGGGTTTCGGCGTAATCCTGGCCGAACCAATGTTCCTCGCCCCAGGCGAGGCCGGCGCGGCTGATGACTTTTTTCATGCCGGTTTTGCTGGGCAGCATGCCGCCCGGGAAGATGTGGCGCTGGATGAAGTCGGCGCCGCTGCGATAATTGTCCCACAGCCGTTCGTCGATGGTGATCACCTGCAGGCCGGCGACGCCGCCCGGGCGGAGGCGGTCGCGGAGCGTTTGGAAATACACCGGCCAGAATTTCTCGCCGACCGCCTCGAACATTTCGATCGAGGCGATGCGGTCGAAGCTGTCGGGCACGTCGCGATAGTCCTGCAGGCGGAATTCGACGCGGCTGGACAGGCCGGCGCGATCGATGCGGGCGCGGGCGTAGTCCAGCTGCGAGGGGGAGAGGGTGACTCCGACCACGCTGACGCCGTAGTCGCGCGCGGCGATTTCGGCGAAGCCGCCCCAGCCGCAGCCGATTTCCAGCAGGCGCATGCCGGGGGCCAGCTTGAGCATCTGGCACATGCGGTGGATCTTGCGGTTCTGGGCGGCTTCCAGAGTTTCGTCGTTGCCGCCGGCGAAGCAGGCGGAGGAGTAGGTCATCGAGGGGTCGAGCCAGGCGGCGTAGAATTCGTTGCCGAGGTCGTAATGCTCGATGATGTTGCGTTGCGCGCCGCTGCGGGTGTTGGGCCGGAGCATGTGGGCGAGCTTGGCGAGGCCACGCATCCAGGCGCGGCCGTTGAGCATTTCCAGCCACTCCGCCTCATTGGCGGCGGCGACCTCCATGACGTCGAGGATCGAGGGGCTTTCCCAGAGGCCGTCGATATAGGCCTCGGCCAGTCCCAGGCTGCCGCCCATCACCAGGCGACGGACCGCCTTCGGGGTGTTCAGCACGATGGTCGCCGAGGGGTGCTCGGTGACGCTGACGCGATGGCTGGTGCCGTCCGGCATCACCACAGTGAGGGTGCCGACGCGGATCATCTCGGCCAGGCGCAGCGCCAGGCGCAGCCAGCGGTTGGCTGGCAGTTCGCGGGTCGTGCCGGACATCATGTCCGTCGTGCTCATGCCACTCATGCGACACCTCCCAGATCGCCCGCCGGCAGATGCGGCGGGGTTGCGTGGAAGCGCGCGCCGCGCACCCACAATTTCAACGCTTCCCAATGGATCGCCACCATCACGGTGATCGGTAACAGCGGCATTGCCAGCAACAGTCGGGCCAGAGCGGCGGCGGAGAAGGGCCGCTGGGTGAGGCGCATGGTGGCGGTCAGGCGGGGCGCGCTGGCCGCGCCGTAATGGATGGCGATCGCGAATTTTCCGCACGTGTCGGCGAAGTCGGGGGCCGAGACGGCGAAGCGGTAACCGCCGGCCATGTCGAACAACGGCGAGACGTGCATGCGCTTCGTAACCGTGCCGCGCGCGGCGCCGTCTGGCGTGACCGGCAACAGATAAGACGTTTGATCGCCGAACGTGTTCTTGACCTGGTGCAGGATGGCGCCGAGGCGGCCCTCGGCGTCGTGGCAGAAGAAGAAGGCGATCGGGTTGAAGGCGTAGCCGAGCACGCGGGGCAGCACCATGAAGCGGATCGAGGCCGCGTAGGCGCCGAGGCCGGCGGCCTGCAGGCGGGCTTCCACCCAGGGGCGCAGGGGGGTGCCGTCGCGCGGGCCGTGGTCGCGATCCTGCAGCGAGACCAGGGCGGCGCGGTTATGGCGGAACAGCCGCGAGGTGAGCGTGCCGAGCGCGTCGAGATCAACCGAGATCATCCACATCCGGTAGGCGAAGCGGGTGCGCGGGGCGCTGTGGCGCACGTGGGCGACGCGGCCGACGTGCAGCGCCAAGGGGAGGGCGGCGGTCATGCGGCGATGCGCTGGTAGGACGAGGTTGCGGCGTCGGCGGCCCAGGGGGCGGCGACACCGAGCAGGCGGGCGACGTTGACCGCCGAGGCGATACCGTCCTCGTGAAAGCCCCAGCCGGTCCAGGCGCCGGCGAACCACAGGCCGCCCGCGCCTTGCAGCGCGGGAAGCTCGGCCTGGGCGCGCATCGCGGCCGCGTCGAACTGCGGGTGGCGATAGAGGCGTTCGAGCAGGATTTTCGCGGGGTCCGGCCGGCGGCGCGGGTTCAGCGAGACCAGCAGCGGCTCGGCGGTCTGCATGCCCTGCAGGCGGTTCATCCAGTAGGTGACGCTGACGTGGCGGGCGTGGTCGGCGGTATCCTCGGCCATGTAGTTCCAGGCCGACCAGACGCCGCGACGCCGCGGCATCAGGGCCGTGTCGGTGTGCAGGATGGCGAGATTGTCCTGGCAACGGATGGCGCCGAGGGTGGCGCGTTCGGCGTGCGTGGGGGCCTCGAGCATTGCCAGAGATTGGTCGGCGTGGCAGGCCAGGACGACCTGATCGAAGGTTTCCGCCGTGCCGTCATCCAGGGTGAGGTGGACGCCGGCGGCGGTGCGGCTGACGCGTTGCACGCCGCAGCCGAGGCGCACCGATGACAGGTCGCGCAGGATGCGCGCGACATACTGGCGCGAGCCGCCGGCGACGGTGCGCCATTGCGGCCGGTCGGTGACGCG
>Ga0116226_10001046_pt1 | contig 24154 bp, 24 predicted proteins | sample S1TSphfallax_FD_89692 | JGI IMG/M metagenome (GOLD analysis project Ga0116226, IMG submission 89692) | Host-associated microbial communities from peat moss isolated from Minnesota, USA - S1T2_Fa - Sphagnum fallax MG | ecosystem: Host-associated > Plants > Peat moss > Unclassified | place: USA... | reverse complement strand
TCGTGGGGAGCGTGAACATCGAGCATAGGCGCTGAAATCTCCGTAGTTTTAACTGCTCCCGCATCTGGGAAAACGGCATTCTGCGAGGCAGAGGCCGGCCCCTGTAGTATTTCGGGTTTGATGCTTTCTGACACGCAGTGGCTTCTTCGTTTGAAACCGCTAGATTACCCCACGAGGCGAGTGTCAGCTGAGTGGCAGCCAGTTCCGGCTCTCCATCGACCGGTCTTGGCCGACTGCAAGCGTTCATTTCAGCGGGTGAGCCAGAGCTATGGACACGAGTAAGCCATGCCCGATTCCGGGACTCCGCTGGGCGTGAAGACTCGATCATCGAGCAAGAGCAAAGAGTTGCCGCCAAGCTTCGCCGTTTCACCACGCAATTGGTCCATGGCAACATTTGAATCTGTGAAACGCCCCGCCGTTTTGAGAAACACACTTCCCAGTTCGCGGCACTTGGCAACGTCAGCTTGATTGCGGGTGACCCTTACCTGCGCCGCCCCGGGCAATGGCTTATTCGTAACGCAACTTGCCGCAAGCATGGGTGACAGTAGCAAGAGACATCGCGCCCGAGCGCTCATCGTTCGAATGAATGAAATCTTTGTGCCCTTGTCCTCTTTTGGCAGCATTGGGAAACCTTGCAACAGTCTACAACTTTCGATGCGTGCCCGGTTGGCGAGAAGGAGCTATTCCAACCGCTCGTCTACCAGGTAACATTCGGATCATTGCAATTGCGCACAGGAACGAGGCTGGTGGCAACGCTCAAGATCAACGGTCAAGCGCTCGATGTCGATGCGCAACCCGATACCCCGCTTCTGTGGGTGCTGCGCGATCATCTGAACATGACGGGCACCAAGTTTGGCTGCGGCATGGCGTTATGCGGTGCCTGCACGGTGCACGTCGATGGTGAGGCGGTGCGCTCCTGCGTCCTGCCGCTGCAAGCGGTGGCGGGTAGGTCCATCACCACCATTGAAGGCCTATCGCAAGATAGGAGCCATGCAGTCCAAAAAGCGTGGCTGGAAATCGACGTGCCGCAATGTGGATATTGTCAATCCGGACAAATCATGTCGGCGGTTGCGTTGCTGAAATCCAATCCCCGTCCCAGCGACGCCGACATCGACGCCGCGATGTCCGGCAACATCTGCCGCTGCGGTACCTACACCAGAATTCGCCAGGCCATCCATCGCGCAGCGCAATTGATGGAACAGCCGGCGGGGCAGTAGCCGTTATTCTCGACCCCACCCGCCGCGATTTCTTGAGTGCCACCCTGTCATTGGGCGGTGGTTTGGTGCTGGGCGTGGCGCTGCCGGGCAAGTTCGGGCGGTCCGCAGCGGCCGGCACGGCGCCGGTCGGCACTGCGCGCGCCGATGCGGCGTCCCGCATCACACAGCTCAATGCGTGGCTGAAAATCTCCCGCGACAACTCGATCACGGTGATCGTGGACCGCTCCGAAATGGGACAGGGCGTGTACACGGCTCTGCCGACCTTGATTGCGGAAGAGCTGTACGTCGATCTGGATGCGATCCAAATCGTCGCCGCGCCCGTGGGCGACGCTTACAACAATCCCGGCAACGGCGGACAGATCACGGGAACCAGCAACAGCGTGCAGGATGCCTGGGATAAGCTGCGAGTGGCGGGGGCGCAGGCGCGCACCATGCTGACGAGCGCGGCGGCCAAGCAGTGGCGCGTCGATCCGAGCGAATGCCGCGCTGTCAATGGCACGATCGTCAATGCGCGCGGCGCCTCCCTGACCTACGGTGCGCTCGCCGATGCGGCTGCCAAGGAGCCGGTGCCGAAGGACGTGGCCCTGAAATCAGCGGCGGATTTCAAACTCATCGGCAAATCCCGGCTGCGAATCGATACACCCGGCAAGGTCGACGGCAGCGCCGAATTCGGCTTGGACGTCAAGCTGCCGGGCATGTTGTACGCAACCCTGGCGCAATGCCCGGTGTTGGGCGGCAAATTGAAATCCGTCGACAGTTCGATCGCCGAGAAAATGCCCGGCGTGCGCAAGGTGCTGATCACCGACGACGGCGTGGTGGTCGTCGCCGACCATTTCTGGCAGGCACTGAAGGCGCGCGCTGCGTTGCGCATCAGCTGGGACCCGGGCGTCAATGCGCAGCTCGATATGGTCGCGATCGGAGCGCTGCTCCGAAAGACGGCCGACGCGGGCGATGGACTGGTGGCGCGCGGCGACGGTAACGCCAATGACGCGCTCAAAGGCGCGGCGAAGGCGCTGCGTGCCCGCTATGAACTGCCGCTGCTGGCGCACGCGACCATGGAGCCCATGAATTGCACCGCCGACGTGAGACCGGACGGCTGTGATATCTATTTGGGGACACAGGTGCAGCAGGTGGCGCAGATGACGGCCGCAACTGCGGCGGGCTTGCAGCCGGACCAAGTGCGGGTGTTCACCACCCTGCTCGGCGGCGGCTTCGGCCGGCGCCTCGACATCGATTTCATTCCGGCGGCGGTGCACGCGTCCAAGGCAATGGCGGTTCCCGTCAAAGTCGTTTGGACCCGCGAAGACGACATGACGCACGACACCTATCGCCCTCCCGCCCTGGAGGACATGAGTGCTGCGTTCGATGCGGCGGGCAAACTGGTCGCCGTCAAACTACACGTCACCAGCCCGTCCATCACCGAGCGCATGTTTCCGCCGGTGAAAGGCGTGGATGACTCCGTGGTCGAGTACGCCATCAATTTTCCCTATTCCGTACCCAACTACCTGCTGTGCTATTCGCGCCAGGAAATCGGCATCGACGTGGGCTACATGCGTGGCGTGAGCCATCCGGCCAACTGCTTCGCCATCGAAAGTTTCCTGGACGAACTGGCGGCTGCCGCCGGCAAGGATCCTTATCTGTTTCGCATGGGCCTGCTCGATCAGAAGCCGCGTCATCAGCGAGTGCTCAAAGCGGCGGCCGAGCGCGCTGCCTGGGGACATGCGCCCGCCAACCGCCACCAAGGGATTGCCTTCATGGTGGGTTACACGACGCACATTGCTCAAGTGGTCGAGATTTCCGTCGAGAAGGGCGGGATCAAGATTCACAAGATCACGTGCGTGGTCGACTGCGGACAGATGGTGAACCCGAAAATCGTCGAGTCGCAGATCGAGAGCGGCATCGTGTTCGGATTGACTGCGGCGCTCTGGGGAGAGGTGACGCTCTCCGCAGGCAGGGTGCAGCAGAGCAATTTCAACGACTATCGCCTGCTGCGCGGAAATGAACTGCCTGTGCTCGATGTGCAACTCTTGGATAGCGAGGAACTGCCTGGTGGCATTGGTGAAGCGGCGGTGGCACTGGTCGCTCCCGCCATTTGCAATGCCGTGTTCAGCGCCACGGGCAGGCGGCTGCGCAGATTGCCGATTGCGCCGCAGATGCGATCGACATGAACCACGGAACGTGAATCGGCACCCGGGAGCACGTCGATGCAGGCTTGGCCGGTTGCGTTGATCATTGGCATTTGGGTGGTGTGGTTCGTGTTTTGGCGTCTCGCCGCGCGCGGAGTGAAGGAGGTCGAGCAACAGGAGTCGCTCGGCTCGAGACTCTCCTACCTGCTGCCGATGCTGCTCGTCATTGCGCTCATGTCGTGGCAGGACTGGCCCGGGTGGCTGGGAGCGCAACTCTTCAACGGCGGCTGGACCGGGTACTGGATCGGCGTGGCCATCATCGTGATGGGTCTCGCGTGGACGGTCTGGGCCCGGAAAGCGCTGGGCGACAACTGGAGTGGGCGGGTGACACTCAAGCGCGACCATGAGTTGGTGCGCACCGGACCTTACCGATGGGTGCGGCATCCGGTCTATTCCGGCGCCTTGCTCGCCTTGTTGGGATCGATGCTGGCCTCGGGCGCCGTTTCCGCGCTGCTCGGCGTGCTGCTGGCCATCTGCGCCTTGGTGTACAAGCTGCGCATCGAAGAGCGCTTCATGCGGGTGCAGTTCGGCGATCAGTACCGCGACTACCAGCGCGTGAGCTGGGCGTTGTTGCCGTTCATCTATTGAAACGCGCTCCCGGGATCGACGCCCCCACTACGCGGCGATGTAGACGTAGTGATCCAGGATCAACGCCGCGAACAGCAACATAAGGTAGGTGATGGAATATTTGAAGGTGCGCATCGGCAATTCCGGACGCGTACCGCGGTTCAGCGCCAGCACGAAGTATAGAAAGCGCGCATTGAGTGCCAATGCCGCGACGAGATAGATGAGACCGCTCATGCCGGTCAGAAAGGGCAACAGCGTGCTGACGATCAATAGAATCGTGTAAAGCACGATTTGCAGACGCGTATAGGCGATACCGTGGGTGACCGGCAGCATTGGAATTCCCACCTTCGCGTAATCATCGCGCCGCGCGATGGCCAGCGCCCAAAAATGCGGCGGTGTCCACGTGAAAATGATCAAGAACAACAGCAGCGCATGGGCATCGACACCCCCGGTGACCGCCGCCCAACCGAGCACCGGCGGTGCGGCTCCCGCAGCGCCGCCGATGACGATGTTTTGCGGCGTGGCGCGCTTCAGCCACAGGGTGTAGACCATGGCGTAACCGATCAGTGAACAGAATGTCAAAACCGCGGTCAGGCCGTTCACACCCAGCCACAGGATCGACACCGATGCCACGGCCAGCACGACCGCGAACACGATCGCGTGGCGTTGCTGCAGGTGTCCCGTGGGCAGCGGTCGGCGTCGCGTGCGCATCATCTGGCGATCGATGCGCTGGTCCAGCACGTGATTGAATGCCGCGGCCGATCCGGACGCGAAGGCGATGCCGAGCGTGCCGAAAATCAACGCAGCCAGCGGTATCCATCCCGGCGAAGCCAGCACCATGCCGACGATGGCGGTGAAGACGATCAACAAGCTCACTTTCGGCTTGGTGAGCTCCAGATAGTCGCGCCACCGGTGTCCGCCGACGAGGGCGATCGAAGCATCATTCGGCACGGACTTCATCGACCTAGGGTAGCACGTGGCGCCCGTTGGCCGGCCGGAGCGTGCGCAGCAGAGTGACCATGGCAATGACCAGGAAGGCGGCGCCCGCATTATGCATCGTGGCCAACGGCAGCGGCACGGCAAAGTGCACCATGGTCAGACCGATGCAAATTTGCAGCGTAACCGCCAATACCAGCAGCGCGCCGGCGACCCGCAAACGCCGCCCTTCGGCCCGGAGCAGCGTCAGACACCCAAGCATCAGCAGCCAGCCGCCGGCCAGCACGGCGCCCAGCCGGTGGGTCACATGAATCGCGGTGCGAGCCGGATTGCCGAGAACGCCGCCCGTATAGTCGACGTCCTGGCCCCTGGACAGGATGAAGGCGTCATGGAAGTCCATGGCAGGCCACCAAGATTGTTGGCAGGTGGGGAGGTCCGGGCAGGCGACGGCTGCGTAGTTGGTGCTGGTCCAGCCGCCCAAGGCAATCTGCAACAGCAGAGCCGCCAGTCCCGGCCAGGCGTATTTCCGCAAAGAAGCCTCCCGCGGCGTCAGGGCTGCTTGCTGCGGCGTGAGCGACAACCACCACAAAAGGCCCAGCGTGGTCAAACCGCCCAGCAGGTGTGATGTGACGATCAAGGGCTTGAGCAGCCGCGTCACGGTCAGAGCACCCAACGTACCCTGCAGGCAGACGATGACCATGAGAAGCGCCACCGGTAGCAACGGCTGGCTGCGTTCCTTGCGGTTCCAGACAGCCCACAGCAGCAAACTGACGATGATGATTCCGAGCGTCGTGGCGAAATAGCGATGAATCATCTCGTGGAGGGCCTTGCTGAAGCCGTGGTCCACCTCCGGGTACAAGTGTCCGTAGCAGCCCGGCCAATCCGGACAACCCAATCCCGCATCCGTAAGCCGTACCCACGCGCCCAATACCACGACGCTGGCGGCCAGCAGTGCACCGGCGAGTGCCAGGCGGCGAAACCATAGCGTGCGTCGTTCGGGCAGCATGGGTCAGCCTATCTGCGACAGCTGCAGCAGGCGCTTCATATCCTGCAGCATGCCTTTTGGTTTCGAATCGGCTTCGTAATACATCATGAGATTGCCGAGCGGATCGATGAGATAAATGCGGTCGGTGTTGACGGCGGGCAACAGCGCCAGCAGCGGCTCGGCCGGTGGTGTCGCGCGCACGATGATCAAATCCGGGTGCAACTCGCGCAATTGGTGCATGTCGCAGCAATCGGCATCGGCGATGAGCATACGCTGAACGCGATTCATTTCCCGGTCGAGCGCAGTGCGCACTTGCCGAGTGTCATACAGGTGGCGCAGGCAGTTCTCATCGCATGGGCCGCGCTGCACGTACAGCATGGTCCACTTGCGGCGCAAAACCTGCGCATCGGTGTCGCCGCCGCCCGCCAGTGGCAGGGCTGCCGCCGGTAACGGCCGGACGGGTTGCACCAGTTCGCCCTTGTTGACATGACCACCGGGGTGCCAGCCGTGGCCATAGTAAAGAAGGAACGAAACTCCCAACGGTGCGAAGAACATGAGCGCCACGCCGATCAACAAGCGCCGCTGGCGCGAACGGCCGGCGCGATCTGTTTCGACGTTCATGCGCGCGCCGCGGGGCGGGTGTTGGTCACCAGGTAGATCACGAACAGCGCGGCCGCCAGTCCAAACCACTGCACCGCATAACCGACGTGCCGCATGGGAGGGAAGCCCGGTGCCGACCAGTGTCGCACGTAGCCGTCAGGGTCGCCGGGGTCGAGAAGGATCAAGTCTGCGGCGCGTGCCCACTGCGATTCCTTGATCAATGCGGCGATCTCATCGTGTCTTGGAAAACTGGCCACCACCGGATACGGCGGCGAGAGCACCGCGCGTGTCCCGAGTTGTATCCCGGGGGTTGGCAGGTTGTCGGCGCGGCCATGAATGGCGCGCTGCCGTGCGTCGACCGGAATGGTCGGGCGAACCGCGCGGCTCGCGCCGACGGGAACCCAGCCACGATTGACCAGAATCCAGCCACCGCCCGCCAGTGCGAAAGGCGTGATCACGAAATAGCCTGCCTGTCCCGATTCGACCATGTTGTCGATCAGCACCTGCCGGTCTGCGTCGAAATGTCCGGCAGCCTCGATGTGTTGATAGCGCGGCAAGGCCGCAGTGGATGCGTCGATGAGCCGTGTGGCGTCGTTGCCTGCGGCGAAAGAATCGTAGAGCGCGCGCTTTTCGTCTGCACGGTGCAGCTGCCATCGGCCCAGTGAAATGAGCAGTGCCAGCAATGCAAGGGTGAGCAACGTCATCAAAGGATGCGGTGCGAAGATGCGGGAGCCGATTTTGATGGACACGGTATACTGCAAGTGGAGTGCTGTTCAAATATCTCGTCATCGGAATGCTGCTGCTGATCGTCATCAGCCTCGGCAAGGCGCTGTTCCATTTATCGAGCGGTAAAGAGGGAGCGGACACGAAAATGGTCGAAGCGCTCGCGTGGCGCATCGGTTTGTCGGTTGCGCTGTTCCTGCTGCTGATCCTGGCCTACTACAACGGCTGGATCGACCCGGCTTCGCGCCGCCCTTGAGCCCCGGCTACAGCCAATACACGAAGATAAAAAGCCCGAGCCACACCACGTCCACGAAATGCCAATACCAGGCGACCGCTTCGAACCCGAAATGCCTTTGGGGCGTGAAGTGACCTTTCATCACCCTGAACCATATCGTCGTGAGCATGATGGCCCCAACCGTCACGTGCAGGCCGTGGAATCCGGTCAACATGAAGAAGGTCGAGCCGTAGATGCCGGTGCCCAGCTGCAACCCTAGTTCCGTATAGGCCTCATGATACTCGAGGGCTTGAAAGGTGACGAACGTGAAGCCCAGCAGGAAGGTCAGCGCCAGGAATATCTTCAACCGTGCCCGGTGCCCGGCTATCAGCGCATGGTGCGCGATGGTGATGGTGACGCTGCTGCTCAATAAGATGGCCGTGTTCACCGCGGGCAGCCCGAGCGCCGGGACCGTTTCAAAACTACCGTCGGCATTAGGCCCCAACGCGGCGGGTCCATTCGACGGCCACGCGCCGGTGTAGTTGTTCCACAGCAGCAGCTTGGTGAAGATCTTGACGCCTTCGCCGTTGAGCCACGGCACCGAAAAATTGCGCGCGTAGAACAACGCACCGAAGAACGCGGCGAAGAACATGACTTCGGAGAAAATGAACCACATCATCCCCATGCGGAACGACCGGTCCACCGCCAGGTTGTACATGTTGTGCTGGTTCTCGCCGATCACGACGTTGAACCAGGAGATGAAGAGCAACGCCAGCATCAAAAAGCCCGGTATCAGCGAGTAGGCCGGCATCCACTTGTTCAGCGTCGTGACGGCACCCGCCATCAGTACGAACAGCGTCACGGAGCCGTAAATGGCCAGCTTGCTGCTGTGCGGGACGTAGTAGTGGTTGTGCTCGTCGGCGGTTATGGTGTGCGCTTGCGACATGGATTCAGTCTCTGAACGTGAGTTTGCTGGTTGAATGTTAACTCAAGGCCGTGATGCGGACTGTGTCGTATCGAAAAACGTGTACGCCAACGTCAGCTTGTCTATGTTGGCCGGCAGCTGCGGATCGACGATGAAGCGCACCGGCATGTCGCGGCCCTCGCCGGCGGCGAATTTCTGCGGGCTGAAACAAAAGCATTCGGTTTTATGAAAATATTTGGCCGTACCGGTGGGGCTGATGCTGGGCACCGCCTGGGCGACGGATGCGAACGGCGTCAAGTTCCTGGCATAGAACTCGGAATCATAGAGTTTGCCGGGGTGTATGCGCATCGAGGCAACCTTCGGCCGAAATTCGTAGCTGCCCACTGATGCCGGCGAGGCCACGAACTCGATGGTCACTTCACGATTGGGATCGACCGCTTCCTGCACCACGGCGGCTCCCGCCTTCGCCTCGGCGTTGCCGATCCCGGCCGCCCGGCAGAGCAAATCGTACAGCGGCACGAGGGCCCAGCCGAAAGCGAAGCTTCCGGCCGTCATGATCAGAAGCCCCAGGATGAGTCTACGGTTGGCGTGGCGCAGGCTCATCAATGATGGGCACGAAAAACCAGCATGGCGATGAAACCAAAATAAAACGCCAACGCCAGCGTCATCAGTCCCAGCGCGCTGTACTTGATTCGTCGCTTGGCGGAACTCGTCGCGCTCATTCGATATTTGGCGCCGTGGTAAAGCTGTGATACGGCGCGGGCGAAGGCAGCGTCCACTCCAATCCCACGGGGCGCGCGCCGTCCCAGACCAATGAGCTGGCCTTGGCGCCGCCGCGTGCGCATTGCACCACGATTATGGCGAACAAGATCTGCGACAAACCGAAGCCGAAGCCGCCGATGGACGAGACCATGTTCCAATCCGTGAACTGCACGGCATAGTCAGGTATGCGGCGCGGCATGCCCGCCAGACCCAAAAAGTGCTGCGGGAAGAACAGCACGTTGACGAAGATGGTCGAGAGCCAGAAGTGCCATTTGGCCAGGCTCATGCTGTACATATGACCGGTCCACTTCGGCAGCCAGTAGTAAACGGCGGCCATGATGGCGAACACCGCACCGGGCACCAGCACGTAGTGGAAATGCGCCACCACGAAATAGGTCTGGTTGTACTGGAAATCCACCGGCACGATGGCGAGCATCACGCCCGAGAAGCCGCCGATGGTGAACAGGAACAAGAACGACAATGCGAACAGCATGGGCGGCTCGAAGGACAGCGACCCTTTCCACATGGTGGCGGTCCAGTTGAACACCTTCACGCCCGTCGGTACGGCGATCAGCATGGTCGACATCATGTAGAAGAGCTGCGCCGCCAACGGCATGCCGTCGACGAACATGTGATGGCCCCAGACGATGAATGATAGAAACGCGATCGAGGCGATGGCGTAGATCATCGAGGTCGCACCGAACAGCGGTTTGCGCGAGAAGGTCGGCAGGATCTCCGAGATGATGCCGAAGGCCGGCAGGATCATGATGTAGACCTCGGGATGGCCGAAGAACCAGAAAATGTGTTCGAACATCACCGGATCACCGCCGCCGGCAGCATTGAAGAAGCTGGTCTTGAAGTAGTGATCCGTGAGCAGCATGGTCACCGCGCCCGCGAGCACCGGCATCACCGCGATCAACAGATAGGCCGTGATCAGCCAGGACCAGCAAAACATCGGCATCTTCAGCAAGTTCATGCCGGGGGCGCGCATGTTCATGATGGTGACGATGACGTTGATCGCTCCCATGATGGAGGAAGCGCCCAACATATGGATGGCGAAGATGATCATCGGGAACGCATCGCCGGTCTGCAGCGACAACGGCGGATACAGGGTCCAGCCACCGGCTGCTGCACCGCCGGGTACGAACAACGTCGACAGCAACAACGCGAAGGCGAACGGCAGGATCCAGAAGCTGAAGTTGTTCATGCGCGGCAACGCCATGTCGGGGGCGCCGATTTGTATGGGGATCATCCAATTGGCCAGCCCCACGAAGGCGGGCATGACTGCGCCGAAGATCATGATCAACGCGTGATTGGTGGTCATCTGGTTGAAGAATTCCGGCTGCACCAGCTGCAGGCCCGGTTTGAACAGCTCGGCGCGGATGACCATCGCCATGGCGCCGCCGATGAAGAACATGATCAAGCTGAACACCAGGTACATCGTGCCGATGTCCTTGTGATTGGTCGCGAACAGCCAGCGCTTGATGCCTTTCGCGGGCTCGTCGTGATGATCATCGTGCGCGGTATCAGCTGAATGGACATTGGCCATATTCGGTGCTCTTGATGGTGAAAATTGCCTGATCGTCGAGACTTGAACCTATTGGAGCGCGACTTGTGCGGTACGCGGCGGCTGCGCGGGCGCAGCCGGACTTTCTTGCCCTGCGGCTGCCGGCTGCTTCAGCGCAGCCTTCTGTTCCGCGACCCATTTCTGGAAATCATCCGGGGTCAGCACGGTCACGACCACCGGCATGAAGCCGTGATCCCGGCCGCACAGGGCGGCGCACTGGCCTTGATAGGTGCCTTCCTTGCCGGCGTCCACCTTGAACCACAATTCATTGACATAACCCGGAATTACCGAGCGCTTCGCGCCGAAATCCGGCACCCACCAGGCGTGGATGACGTCCTGGGACGTGAGCAACAGCCGCACCTTGGTGCCGCTTGGAATCACCATGGGCTTATCGACTTCCAGGAGGTAATTGTCGACCTTGTTGGGGTCCACGCCCGAATGCAGCTGGCGCGCGAAATTCGAGGGCCGCGCCAGCGTCGAGAAGAAATCGATGCCTTCGGCTGCGTCCATGTACTGGTATTCCCACTTCCATTGGTAACCGGTGACGCGAATGGACAGTCCGGAATTGCGTGAATCCTCCATCTTGAGGATGAGTTCGGCGGCGGGGATCGCCATGACCACCAAGATCACCACCGGAATGATGGTCCAGATGACCTCCACCTTGGTGCTGTGGATCATGGTGGTATCAGGCACGGCGCCTTGGGACTTGCGGAATTTCAGCAGCGAATAAATCATGGCCCCGAACACCACGACCGCAATACCGACGCAAATCCAAAACACCTCCATATGCAACGCGTACATGTCGCGACTCAGGTCGGTGACGCCCGGGGGCAGGTTGTAGCCGTTCGACGTATTCTTGGCGCCGGACGCGGCGGCGTATCCCAGTGCAGCAATGGCGAGCGCCGCCGCCGACCCGACTCTACGCGGCCGCGGAATGCTGTGCCCACCCTCGCCTCTGATAAATCTCATCAAAACGGGTCCCCTAAGTTCGCAACTTCAAGCGGCGGCGATTCATTCATGCCGCCCACCAATCCCACCAAACGCTTCGCCAGCCGGCAGCGATCTTCCTCGGTGAGGAAGCTGCCGACCTCGTAGGCACGTCCACGGCATTCTATCGTCAAGCGGCTGGTGCCCGAACGCCGGAGTGGACTGCGAAGTTTAACCTTCGCCCAATGCCTCGCAAACTCTTGTTTTGCCTCGCCTCGCCGCGAGCGCGTCACCAGGCTCACCTGCGATTCGGTGATCAATACGGTTTGGGTGTAGTGGCGGCGCCGCATGCTGGCATGCAGTGCGAGGCCCAAGACCAGCATTTCCAGCGCCCAGAAGGGCAGCACCGGCCATAGCCCTTTGACCACGAAAATCATCGCAAAGCTCAAAGAAAACAGGCAAGTACCACCGAAAAAAAACTTGGCGGCGACCGGCGTGAGCGAACAATTCGGGGCCAGTTCGATACGCTGTTCCATGGCGAACAGGATAACCAAAAGCAATCATGGTCGGCGGCGAATCTTCAGCTGGCGTTTGATTTCTTCGAGCGATACCTCGCGGGCGTCGCCTGCCGGCCGACTCGACCCTGCGGTGGGGGCCCAGGCATGTGCGAAAACCACCTCGTAAGTGGCCGGCAGGCGTCCCTCCCGGCGAAATTGCTCATAAGCTGCTTGCATTGCAGCAAATTTGCGCGGACTGGAAAGACCCCGCCGGCGTGATCGGCCGGCATGGCGCGCGCCGACGGCTCTTAAGTCCGCCGCCACCCGCCGGACATCGGTATAGCTCAAGGTGAAGTGCTCGACGTCGAGCACGGGAGAGACGAAACCGGCGCGTACCAGGGCATCGCCGAGGTCGTGCATGTCGGCAAATGGGTTGACATGGGCGTGATCGTCGACCTGCGCCCAAGCGCTGCGTAACTCGCGCAGCGTGTCAGGGCCCAAGGTGGTGAAGCAAAGCAAGCCCTGCGGCGATAAAATGCGGCGAAACTCGCTGAAAACAGCATCCGGATCGCACCACTGCAGCATCAGATTGCTGACGATGAGATCGACGCTGCCATCTGCAAGGGGTACGTTTTCGGCATCCCCACAGACGAATTCGAAGCGGCGCAGCCACGATTGCCGGGCTGCGGCAACGCGCAGCATTTGCCGCGATGAATCCAGCGCGATCACCAACCCTTTCCGGTAGCGGGCCTTGAGCGCGCGGCTGGCGTGCCCGGTGCCGGCGCCGGCGTCCAAGATCACCTTCGGGGATATCGCCATCAATTCCAGGCGGGCCAACAAGTCGCCCCGCACCTGGGTCTGCAGCACTGCCGCGGCGTCGTAAGTGTCGGCCGCGCGGTCGAACGAACGCCGTATCCAGTCGGTATCGAGGGCGAAGCCCTCAAATCCATCACTCATACATACATGCAGGCCGAAGTCATGCCCGCTCACTGCAAGGTTGGCAGTGAAGTCTACCCGTGCTGAGCCTGCGGCCGTGAGGCCGGCTCTGCGGTAATTTTCAGCCGCTCGAACAGCAGGCGGTCGCTCGCCACGTCTGGATTCCCCGTGGTCAGCAGCTTCTCGCCGTAAAAGATGGAATTCGCGCCGGCCAGGAAGCACAGCGCTTGCAGTTCGTCGCTGATGTCGTTGCGGCCTGCGGCCAGGCGCACGTGCGCGCGCGGCATCAGAATTCTCGCTGCCGCGATGGTGCGCACGAAGTCGAAGGGATCCGGTTCGGGCGTCTCGCCCAGCGGCGTACCGGGCACGCGGACCAATTGATTGATGGGCACACTCTGCGGGTGTTCCGGGAGCGTCGCCAGCGTGTGCAGCAATTCGACCCGATCGTGCTCTTGTTCGCCCATGCCGACGATGCCGCCGCAGCAGACGTTGAGTCCCGCTTCGCGCACCGCCTGCAGCGTATCGAGCCGATCCTGGTAGGTGCGTGTGGTGATGATCTTTTCGTAGTACTGAGCGGAGGTGTCCAGGTTGTGGTTGTAGTAATCAAGGCCGGCGGACTTCAATTCCGCCGCCTGATCAGGGGAGAGCATGCCGAGCGTGGCGCAGGTCTCGAGACCCAGCGCTTTGACTTCCCGGATCATGGCCACGACCTTGCGCAGATCCTTGGGTTTCGGCGAACGGTAGGCCGCGCCCATGCAAAAGCGCGTCGCGCCCGCCGCGTGCGCGGCGCGGGCGCGCTCGGCAACCGCCTCGATTTCCAGCAGCTCTTGCGATTCCACGGCGGTGTCGAAGCGCACGCTTTGCGGACAATAGGCGCAATCCTCCGGGCAGCCGCCCGTCTTGATGCTGAGGAGGGTGCTGACCTGGACGGTATTCGGCCGCTGGTAGAGACGGTGCACATGCTGTGCCCGGAACACCAAGTCCATGAATGGTAAGTCAAAAATCTCCGCCACTTCGGCGAGCGTCCAATCGTTGCGTACCTGTACTTCCAAGAGTCACCTGCGCTGACCAGCCGGGGGTAAGGAGTATTGGAGGGAACATTCCTTCAGTCAACCAATGGAGCGCGTTTAAGTTTACAGACGAACCGCGATCGTTCTACCGGTCCGCGGCGAGGCGAACCCGCTCAGCGGAACTGGTACTCCAGCATGATGCCGATGAACACGGCCATGCCGAAATAGTTGTTGTTGAGGAATGCGCGAAAGCAGCCGTCGCGGGAACGATCGTGAATCAGCCGCAGCTGATATATAAAGAGCATGGCACCGGCCAGCAGCCCGGCCTCGTACCAATGGCCGAAATGGATGATGCGCCCCACCAAGTACAGTGATACCAGGGTCATGACCTGCAGCACGGCGATGATGTGCCGGTCCGAATCCCCAAACAGGATTGCGGTGGAGCGCACGCCGATCCGCAGATCGTCATCGCGGTCCACCATGGCGTACATGGTGTCGTAGACCGTCACCCAGAGGACGTTCGCCAGCAACAACAGCCAGGCAACCTGCGGCACGCGTTCGATCTGCGCCGCAAATGCCATGGGAATGCCGGCACCGAATGCCAGGCCGAGGAACAATTGCGGCACCGACAGAAAACGTTTGACGAACGGGTAGGTGACCGCGAGAAAGGCGCCCACCACCGCGCACAGCAGCGTGAGTTTGTTCAACTGCAGCGCCAGCCACAATGCTGTGAGGGCAAGAATGGCGAACAGCATCAGTGCCTCGATGGGCGAGATTCTGCCCGCCGCCAGCGGTCGATCGCGGGTCCGCTGAACCCGCGGGTCGAAACCACGGTCGGCATAATCGTTGATCACGCAGCCCGCCGACCTCATGATCACCGTGCCGATGACGAAAATCAAAAAGATCTCCGGCGTCGGCCGGCCGCGCGAAGCGATCCAAACCGCCCAAAGCGTCGGCCACAGCAACAGCCAGATGCCGATCGGACGATTCAGGCGCATGAGACGCGCATAATCGTTGGCGCCGCCCAAGATTCTCGGCAGCTCATCGGTGGTGAAAGGATGGAAACGGATGCGATAGGCGTACCAACGCCAACGCGCTGCAATCCGCTCGAGCAACTCATCCCCTGAACGCGGCAGCGCCACGCCCGTCGCCTTACAAGCTGCCGAAGGCGGGTAGAAACAGCTCGTGAACCAGCATCGGCGCGTTGCGCAGCGCGACGCGCGCGCGTCGGGCCCACAGACCTTCGGGCATGATTTGCGCATCGCGCAGCGCCCGCGATGTCATGAGATCGGACCTTGGCAGCCACGCGTACTCGTATGAGCTGCGCTCGACTCCCGAAAGGCCGTTCAATGTTTCATCGAGTGACGAGTCGCCGAGTTCCGCCAGCCATGGATGCGTGGACAAGGTCGAGTCGGGAATCAGGCTCTGGCCGAAAACCCATACCTGCTCATCGCAGAACATCTCGATGTCGCTGAACAACCCCGCATTGTCTTCCACGCGCAGCGCCGCCCGGTGAGATGCGGTGAGCAGCCCGGTCCAATGGTCCACCACGCGCACGGCAAATCGTGCGCCGCATACGTCCCGCAGGCGCTGCGTCAGCAAACCTTTGCCGATCAGCCACGGACGCAGGTGCGCCTCCACGGAGAGTTGTCCCAGTCGTTCCGCCGGCTGCCACTGGACCGATGCGATGGATCGAGCGTTGCTTGAGTTCATCGTTGCATTCTACCCGACGCGGCCGTATTGCTCCGCATGCCCAACCCAGCGGCGCACGAGGGGTGCCACATTGCGGGGCCATTCCCGCAGCAGCGTCTCGGCCGCGATCTGCACGTCAGGTAGCAGATCCGCGTCGCGCTCCAGATCCGCGACGCGCATTTGCGCAAGACCGGTTTGACGCGTGCCGAGCAGTTCGCCAGGACCGCGCAGCTGCAGGTCGCGGCGCGCCACCTCGAAGCCGTCTTGGGTGTTGCGCATCACGGCGAGCCGCTCGCGCGCCAGCGGCGACAATGGCGAGCGATACAGCAGCAGGCACGAGCTGTCGTACGAGCCGCGGCCCACGCGGCCACGTAGTTGATGCAATTGAGCCAGACCCAGGCGCTCGGCATTTTCGATGACCATCAGCGTCGCGTTCGGCACATCCACGCCCACCTCGATGACCGTCGTGGCTACCAGCAGCTGAATCTTGCCGTCTTTGAAGGAGCGCATGGTTCCTTCCTTGGCCGCCGGCGGCATCCGGCCGTGTACCAGACCCACCTTGAGTTCAGGCAATGCGGCGGCGAGCACTGCCGCAGTCTCTTCAGCCGCCTGATACGGCATCTCCTCGGATTCATCGATCAGCGGGCATACCCAATAAGCTTGCCGGCCTTCGAGGCACGCGCTGCGGATCTTCCGCACCACCTCGTCACGGCGCGCTTCGGCGAGCACCAAAGTCTTCACCGGCGTGCGGCCGGGCGGCAACTCGTCGATCACCGATACGTCGAGATCGGCGTATGCGGTCATCGCGAGCGTGCGTGGAATCGGAGTCGCCGTCATGATGAGTTGATGCGGTTGTCTGCCGCCGGCCGCGCCCTTCTCGCGCAGGCTCAAACGTTGATGCACGCCGAAACGATGCTGCTCGTCGACGATGACGAGCGCCAGCGACGAAAATGCCACCGCCTCCTGAAACAAGGCATGGGTGCCGATGACGATGGCGGCGTGACCTTCCCGGATGCCGTTCAAGATGCTGCTGCGTGCCTTGCCGGTCTGGCGGCCGCTCAACAACGTGCTGGCTACGCCGAGCGGTTCGAACCAACGCCGAAAGTTTTGCGCATGCTGATCTGCCAACAGTTCTGTGGGCGCCATCAGCGCGACCTGACGGCCGATCTCGACCGCGTGGGCTGCAGCCAGCGCTGCCACCAGCGTCTTGCCGCAGCCCACGTCGCCTTGCACGAGGCGCAGCATGGGCTTCTCCAGCGAGACGTCGGTCTCGATTTCCCGGAGCACTCGCCGCTGCGCGGCGGTCAAACTGAACGGCAAAGCCGCCAGCAGGCCGGACTTGAGTTTCCCGCCGGACTTCAGGCTCCAGCCGGGCGCGCTCTGCACGCGTTGTCTCAACAGCCTCAGGGAGAGTTGGTGTGCCAGCAGTTCCTCGAAGGCCAGGCGGCGCTGCGACGGATGGCGGCCGGCCATCAACAGTTCCACCGGCGCATCGGTGGGTGGACGATGCACATAGGCCAGGGCTTCATGCAGGCTCGGCAGTTGCGCTGCGACGCCCGGCGGCAGAAAGTCCTGCGGCTCGCCGCTGCGAGTTTGCTCGAGCGCCAGGCCGACGAGCAGACGCAACCGTCCTTGCGTCAAGCCCTCGGTGCTGGGATAGATCGGCGTGAGATGTTCTTCCGCGATTTCCGCGGTGTTGGGATCGGCGCGGCGCCGGTATTCAGGATGGACGAATTCGAGTCCCTTGGGCCCGCGGCGTGCTTCGCCGAAGCAGCGAATGCGGGCGCCTCGCGACAGGGCGCCCTGCTGCTGCGCCGTGAAATGAAAAAATCGCAGCATCAGGAAACCTGAGCCGTCGGCGATCTTGCAGAGCAATTGGCGCCGCCCGCGGAACGCCACCTCGGTGAGCAACACGTCGCCTTCGACCGACGCGCGCTGTCCCGGCTGCAACTCACCCAACGGCACGACACGGGTGCGATCTTCGTAGCGCAGCGGCAGCAGGAACAGCAGATCTTCAACGGTTTCGACGCCGAGCACGCGCAGCCGCGCCGCCAGCGCTTCGCCCACACCCCGCAGAGCGGTTATCGGCGGGGCCGCCTGCGGCGCGGCCGGCGTAGGCTTCACGTCGCTCACAGGGCGACGATGCACTCCACTTCGTCGAGCGTCGCTGTCTTGCTCATATGGGTTTTCTTCCGGAAGCGTCACGCCAGGGTGCGGATTACCCGCCGCACGTCCGGCATGCGTCTGATGGTGCGGATGACGCGCGCCAGATGCTTGCGATCTCGCACCTGGAACTGAATTTTCATGTACGAGGTGTCCACGTCCCGCTCTTCCAGCGACACCTGATCGATGTTGGTTTCGGTGCCGGCAATGGAGGAGGCAACCGCCGCGAGCACGCCCACCTTGTTGTTGATTTCCAGCTGGATCTCCGAGCTGAACAGCCGGCCATGGGTGCCTTCCCACGCGACCGACAGCCACTTATCCGGCTGCTTGCGGTATTCGGCGAGGTTGCCGCAATTCTGGCGATGAATCATCACGCCGCGTCCGGCGCTCAAGTAAGCCATGATCGGATCATTGGGTATCGGAAAACAGCAGCGCGCATACGTCACCAGCAGCCCTTCCGTGCCGGCGATCATCAAGGGACCGCTGACCGCGGTTCCCGCCTCGCCGCCCTCGGCGCCCTGCGGTTGCAGGCGGCGCGCCACCAACGGCGCCAGCCGCTCTCCCAGACCGATCTTTTCGTACAGCTCGTTGGCGTCCTTGAGGCTCAACTCCTTGACGGCCGCATCGATCTCCGCCGCGGGAATCTGCTTGAGGGACAGCTTCAACTCTTCCAATGCGAGGTTCAGCAGACGCTTGCCGAGTTCCGCCGCCTCGCCGCGTTTGAGATTCTTAAGGTACTGCCTGATCGCGGCGCGCGCTTTGGCGGTGACCAGAAAAGTTGACCAGGAAGGATTCGGCGTCGCCCCTTTGGCCGTGATGATCTCGACCGTCTGTCCGTTGCGCAGCGGCGTGCGCAACGGCACGAGACGCCGATCGACCTTGGCGGCGACACAACGATTGCCGATGTCGGTGTGGATGGCGTACGCGAAGTCGACCGCGGTGGCGCCGCTCGGCAGCCGCAGGATTCTGCCTTTGGGCGTAAATACGTAGACCTTGTCGGGGAACAGGTCCACCTTGACGCTTTCGAGGAACTCCTCGGAGCTGCCGCCTTCCTGGATCTGCACCAGTCCTGCCAGCCATTCGCGAGCGCGATCGTGTTCGACCCCGCCGAAAGTGTCGCCTCCGGACTTGTACTTCCAATGGGCCGCAATTCCCGACTCCGCCACCCGGTGCATCTGCTCGGAGCGGATTTGCACCTCGATGGGTATGCCGTTGGGGCCGAACAACGTCGTGTGCAACGACTGATAGCCATTGATACGCGGAATGGCGATGTAATCCTTGAAGCGACCGGGCATGGGCTTGTACACGCCATGCACCAGACCCAGCGTGCGATAGCAGGTGTCGGCGGAGTCCACGATGATGCGAAAGCCGTACACATCGACCATGTCGTTCAGGGATATTCTCTTGTTCTGCATCTTGCGATAGATGCTGTACAGATGCTTCTCGCGGCCCTCGACGCTGCCGGTCAGTTCGGCCTTCTTCAAAGTCGCCTTGAAAGTCTCGGCAATCTTGCCGACGAACTCCTTTTGATTGCCGCGCGCTCGCTTGAGCTCCCGCTCCAGAACCTTGTAGCGATATGGGTAGAGCGCGCGAAAGCCCAGATCTTCGAGTTCCAACTTCACGGCGTACAACCCCAGACGCTCGGCAATCGGGCCATAGATCTCGAGCGTTTCCCGCGCGATGCGCCGCCGCTTCAGCGGCGGCATGACGCCGAGGGTGCGCATGTTGTGCATGCGGTCGGCGAGTTTGACCATGATGACGCGAATGTCGCGCACCATGGCCAGCAGCATCTTGCGGAAGCTTTCCGCCTGCGCTTCCTGGCGGTTCTTGAACTGAATCTGGTCGAGCTTGCTGACCCCGTCGACGAGTTCGGCCACGACCTGGCCGAAAATCGACGCGATCTCCGCCTTGGCGGTCGGCGTATCTTCGATCACGTCGTGCAGGATGGCCGCCACCAGGGTATCCGCGTCGAGCCGCAAGTCCGCGAGGATGTCGGCCACCGCCACCGGATGGGTGATGTAGGGTTCCCCCGAAACGCGTTTTTGACCGAGATGTTTTTCTGCGCCGAATTCGTAGGCTTCGCGCACGCGCTCGACTTGAGCGGGAGATAGATACGCTTCGAGCTTATCTAAAAGCTGACTGATCCCTGTGGAGCGCCTTCCACCAGGTAGGAAACCGAGTATGGAAGACGCATAGTCCATCGTTGCCGGTGTCTGGAGCTGGGTTTATCAGTCCCCAAGACCGAGTTGCGGAGCACGGAAATCAGACGGTATGTCCATCTCGCTGGCCGGAGCGGGCGCCGGCTCTTCGGGCTCTTCCAGCATCTCAACCGTGATGTTTCCGGCGGCAATCTCACGCAGCGCAACCACGGTCGGCTTGTCGTTCTCCCAATCCACCGTCGCTTCCGCGCCGTTGGCCAGGCGCCTGGCGCGCTTCGCTGCCAGCAACACCAGGTTGAACAGGTTGGGTTCGTTCTGAAGGCAATCTTCGACTGTGATACGCGCCATACTTGGAGTTCCGGTGAAGGGGTTGTCAGCATAGCAGAAATACGTGCTCCCCGGCCAGCCGAAGCCCGTGCGAACTGGGGGCTAGGAAGCCGCCAACGTTGCGGCAAATCGCGCTATTTGTGCGTCATTCGCCTTGAGGCGTGCGCCGCGGTCGTGAATGATGTCCTGCAGGTCGAAAATGGCGCGGTCAAAATCATCGTTGATCACGACATAGTCGAATTCGTTCCAATGCCCCATATCGTCAGCGGCGTCGCGCAAACGCCGCGCGATGACGCTGTCCGAATCCGTGCTGCGCCCCTTCAGCCGCTGCTCCAGCGCCCCGCGGGAGGGCGGCAGGATGAAAATGCTGCGTGCCTCCGGCAGACGGGCACGCACCTGACGCGCACCCTGCCAGTCGATTTCGAGCAACAGCTGTTCGCCGTTGAGCAATGCTTCCTGCACCGTCCGTAACCCGGTGCCGTAGAAATTGTCGAAAACCCGGGCGTGCTCGAGGAACTCGCCGGCCGCGATCATGTTCTCGAATCGCTCGTGCGTCACGAAGTGGTAGTCGCGGCCCGGAATTTCGTTGGGACGCGGCTTGCGCGTGGTGTAAGAAACCGAAAATTGGATGGCCGGTTCGCGTTCCATGAGCGCTTTGACCAAACTGGTCTTGCCGGCGCCGGATGGCGCCGCTACCACGTATAGCCGGCCTTGTTTCATCGGCGCGAATCTAACATAGCGGCCGCTCGACGCCATCGCAATCGATCACAGTCCCGCCGACGGGAGAATCCTTAAGCCGCGTCCTCCGCAGGTTGCATCACGCCTCTTGGCAAGTTATTACACGTGAACACCTGTGAACTGCGGCTGAAGATTCGAGAGGACGGTCAAGCGATGTGGAAGCGAATGATATTGGTGATTTTGGTACTCCTGGTGGCGCTCGTACTCGTGTTGGTCGTACAAACCACGCGTTTGCAACCGGTATCGGTGAAAGTACCGGCGGTGGCAGCAGTGACCTTGGACGAGGCAGGCGCGGTCCAACGCTTCGTGGGGGCGATACAGATACCCACCGAGTCCCTCTACGGGCAGCCGCCGAATGCCGTGCAGATCGGCAAATTCCGAGAGTATCTGCAAACGAGCTTTCCTCGCGTAGCGGCCCAGCTGTCCCGCGAGGTTCTCGAGGACGGCGCCGTCATTTACACGTGGAAGGGCCGTAACGAGACCTTGGCCCCCGTGGTGTTGATGGGTCACATGGACGTCGTGCCGGTGCCTGTCGAAGCGCTGCCGCAGTGGAAGCACCCGCCCTATTCGGGCGATGTCGCGGACGGCTACATCTGGGGCCGCGGCACGATCGACGACAAGATCCACGTGTTGTCCCTGCTCGAGGCGACCGAGACTCTGCTCGGGCAGGGATTCGTCCCGGCGCGCACGATCCTGTTCTGCTTCGGCGACGATGAAGAGAACGGCGGCCGCTATGGGGCTCAGGAAATCGTGGCCGAATTGAAGGAGCGCGGCGTGCATCCCGAATTCGTCGTGGACGAAGGCGGAGCCGTGGTATCGGGATTGGTGCCCGGAGTCGCCCAGCCCATCGCCATCATCGGCACGGCGGAGAAGGGATACGTCGATCTCAGCTTGAGCACTTCAGGCGCGGGCGGCCACTCGTCAGAGCCACCCGCGCATACGGCGATCGGTGAGCTGGCGGCCGCGCTGGTGAAGCTCGAGGCGCATCCGTTCCCGGCTTCGATGCCCGTGGTGGTTCGGGAGCAGTATTTGGCGATTGCGCCCTACCTGCCGGTCTCCAAGCGCGCCGCGCTCGCCAATCTGTGGTTGTTCGAGCCGCTGGTGGTCAAAGACGGTTTGAAGGACCTGCGCACGGCAGGCAATTTTCGGACTACTACCGCTGAGACGATGGTTAGCGGCGGATTCAAAAACAATGCCTTGCCGCCGAGCGCCAAGGCGATCGTGAACTTCCGGATTCTGCCGGGCGAGACGGTCGAGTCGGTCGCGGCGCGGGTGCGCGGGATCGTCGACGATCCCGGCGTGACCGTCGCCGTCGAGGATCCGAAAGCCGCACGAGATCCCAGCCCGGTGTCGCCTTTGGACAGCGCCGGCTATAAGACGCTGACGACGACGATCGGGGAGCTTTTCCCGACGGCGGTCATATCCCCGTATCTGGTCAATGGCGCGACCGACGCGGGGTTCTATACGGCGCTGACGCCGAACGTATATCGCTTCCTGGCGCTCGATGCAGATGCCACGGTCTTGACCATGATTCACGGACTCAACGAACGCGTCGCGCCGGAGAAGTACTTGAAGACCGTCCGCTTCACGGCGCAGTTGATCGAGAACATTCAGTAGAAAAGACAGTGGCGCAAGGCAAGGCGCGTTCGGTCAGGAGGATTTGACCAGGTTTGAGGTGGCGGTCATCACGCGTACCTTGGATTGCAGCAGCGCCAGGTCGAAATTACGGGTGCGTTCCAGAAAAGTCTCGGACACCTCGAAACCCTTCGGCACCAACAGCGTGCCTACAGCGGTGCGCAGGTCATCGAGGATGATCATCCCCGGCGTGAGCGCGCTCACCAGTGATTCGCGTATCTCTTGCTTCACCGCCCGGGCGCCGATCAGTTGGGCGAAGGTGTCGAGCAGTCTTGCGTCGTGCGGACGCGGTTGATCACGCAGCGTTTGCATCGCGATGTCGACTGAATTGCCGGCGACGATCAGCGCGTCGTAAGCGAGAACCAACCGCAAAATATCGGCGCCTTGTTTCAGGATGCCGGCGGCTGCGGATTCCCCCGGTTGATCCTGACTGTTGGCCAGGATCTGTACGACCGCTTCGATGCGCGGAATGCGTGCCAGCAGCGTGCGGGCTACCTTCGGTGCCCCCGCACTCAAGGCGGCTTCCTCAGCAGTGAGCTTTTGTCCGTAGTAGAGCTTCTCGACCAGTTCCGCCGGCAGCGAGATATAGCCGATCTGGGACAGCATCGCCGCCGCCTCGAGTTGCCAGAACCCATCCATGCCCGATGCTGCCGCGAGTTCCGTGGTCATCCGTTTCACCCGGTTGGTGCGTCCGAACGCCACCGGGTTGGTCATCGACAAGACATCGATCAACGCGTTGATGCAACCGAGCAAGGTCTCCTGCATCAAGCGTTTCTCGGCCATCTGCATTTTATGATGAATGACTCCGGCATCGACGGCGGTCCGTACTTCCTCGGGCGGACAGGGTTTCGTCAAGAAGCGGAATATCTGCCCTTCGTTCACGGCGGCAGCGGCCGCATCCCGGCTGGGCTCGCCCGTCAACAGGATGCGGGTCGTTTCCGGATAGAGCTGCGAAATCCGCTTCAGCAGCGCCGCCCCGTCCATGACCGGCATGCGCATGTCGGAAATGACGACCGCCGGTGGCACGTTCGTCGCCAGAAATTCGAGCGCGGCCGCCGCGCCGTTGGCCGTGCTGATGTGGAAGTGCCGCCGAAGGTTCAGGGTCAGCGATTCGAGAACCCGCGGCTCGTCATCAACGCACAGAATTCGGGGAAGCTCTGGTTTGGAGGGCGCTGTCATCCGAACCTTATCGTCTACCTCGCGGTATTCTTGATCGCCCGGACGGTCGAAACCCGGCCATTTAAGAACAAACTGCGCCGCGCATCACTCGATGTTCTGCACCTGCTCGCGCATCTGCTCGATCAGCACCTTCATGTCGACGGCCGCGCGTGTGGTCTCGATATCCTGCGATTTCGAGGACAAGGTGTTGGCCTCGCGGTTCAATTCCT
>Ga0116226_10001045_pt1 | contig 24164 bp, 22 predicted proteins | sample S1TSphfallax_FD_89692 | JGI IMG/M metagenome (GOLD analysis project Ga0116226, IMG submission 89692) | Host-associated microbial communities from peat moss isolated from Minnesota, USA - S1T2_Fa - Sphagnum fallax MG | ecosystem: Host-associated > Plants > Peat moss > Unclassified | place: USA... | reverse complement strand
ACGGTTCCCTGATTGCGAACGTCCGCGCCGGCTTCCAGACCCTGGATCCGGCTCTTGATCAGCTCGCTGATTTCAGAGGGGTTGAGTTGCATTTTCGCTCCTGATAGTCAATTCTGCTGTTGCGTGCGTACCTGTTGGATACATAGCCTGCGTCGGCCCGCCTCCGCCGCGGGGCACCGTGCCTCGCCGCGGCGCGCGACTTGCGTCAAGCGGTCAGCGCTACCTGCATCCTGGCGAGTTGTGCACGCACCGAGGTGTCGAGTACTTCATCGCCAACCGTCACGCGCACGCCGCCGATCAGCGACGGGTCGAGCGAGACGATGGGCTTGAGCTTGCGCTTGAATTTGCGCTCGAGCCCGACCACCAGTTCATCCAGCAGCGTTCCTTCCAGCGGAAAGGCACTCACGATGTATACGTCGGCGGCACCTTCACGCGCATTCTTCAATGCTTCAAACTGCGTTGCCACTTCCGGCAGCACATCCAGCCGGTGGTTGGCGACGATCATCCGCACAAAGTTCTTGGCTTCGGCCGGGACCGGGGCTTTCAAGGCGGACAGCACCAGATCGACCACGGTGCTGCGATCGATCTTGGGGTTCAGCGCCAGCGACAGCACTTCCGGGTGGCCCGCAACCTGCGCCAGTTCCTGCACGAGATTCGACCAGGCCGCGAGGTCGCCAGCTTCGGCCACACCAAACAACGCTTCGGCGTACGGACGGGCGATGGTTGCAAGTTCGGCCATGATCAGAGCTCGGCTTTCAGTTGGTTCAGCAGGTCCGCATGAGCCTGTGCGTTGATTTCACGCTTCAGGATCTGCTCGGCGCCCTTTACCGCCAGCACGGCCACTTCGCCGCGCAACGTTTCGCGGGCGTGTACCATTTGCTGCTCGGCCTCGGCTTTCGCCTGGGACACGATGCGTGCGGCTTCAGCCAGCGCATTGCGGCGGATTTCTTCAGCCGCGACTTGCGCGCGCTGTTCTGCATCGGCAATACGTTGCTGGCCTTCATTGCGCGCTTCCGCCAATGCGGTATCGACACGCTTATGCGCGGCTTCGAGTTCGGCCTTGCCCTTCTCGGCGGCGGCCAGTCCTTCGGCGATCTTTTTGGCGCGATCGTCGAGGGACTTGATCAGCGGTGGCCACACGAACTTCATCGTGAACCACGCAAGGATCAGAAACACGAACATTTGCGCAATCAATGTTGCGTTTAGATTCACGGTGTTTCCTTACTGTAGAGCATGATCGGATCCGGACGGTGTAGCTGGACCGGGATTAACCCGTCGCGCCACGCCCTTCCCCCTGCACGAGCCTGGAACCCTCTCGATCCGGCTCGGCTTTTCCGACAAATCAGCCTGCGAGCTTCGACAGCAGCGGGTTGGCGAATGCGAACAGCATTGCAACACCCACACCGATCAGGAATGCAGCGTCGATCAGACCAGCCAACAGGAACATCTTGGTTTGCAGCGGGTTCATCAATTCCGGCTGGCGTGCGCAGGCTTCGATGTACTTGCCACCCATCAGGCCGATACCGATACACGCACCGATAGCACCCAGACCGATGATGATGCCGATACCGATGGCGGTCAGACCCTGGATGTTGGCGATGAAAGCTTGCATGATCACTCCTTTGAGAAAAGTCTTAAAAACTTAAATGTAAAAACCAGAAAGCCAAATCAAAACTACTGTTTCCCACCTGCCGCCAGTCCCTGCACGGCAATTGTTTCCTGCCACTCCGTGTACATCAATGCTTGTCGTGCGCCTGACCCAGGTACACCAGCGTCAGCATCATGAAGATGAAGGCTTGCAGCAACACGATCAGGATGTGGAAGATGGCCCAGATGGTACCGGCCACCACGTGCCCAACAAAGCCGAGCAAGGTCACGTCGGCACCAAAGCCCCACATGCTGCCGAGCAGCGCGATCAACAGGAACAGCAGTTCGCCGGCGTACATATTGCCGAACAACCGCATGCCCAGCGAGATCGTCTTGGCCAGGTATTCGATGATGTTGAGGAACAGATTCGGGATCCACAGCGCCCAGTGTGCGCCGAACGGTGCCGACAGCAATTCGTGCACCCAGCCGCCCAGACCCTTGATCTTGATGCTGTAGTAGATCATCAGCACGAATACGCCCAGGGCGATACCGAGGGTACCGTTCAAATCGGCGGTCGGCACGATGCGGTGATGCGGAATGTTTTCCGACAGGCCGAGCCAGCCGATCACATGGCTGGGCAGATCGACCGGGATGAAGTCGAGCGAGTTCATCAGCGCGACCCAGACGAACACGGTCAGGGCCAGCGGCGCAATAAAGGTGCGGCTACCGTGGATCATCGCCTTGGATTGATCCTCGACCATCTCGACCAACATCTCGACTGCGCACTGGAAGCGCGACGGCACGCCCGGCGTGGCGCGACGCGCAGCCGCCCACAGAATGGCGATGGTCACCAAAGCCATGGCGATCGACCAGAACAGCGTATCGTAGTTCACCACCGTGAAATCGATAATGCTGGTCTGATGCTTGTTGGAAAAATTCGTCAAGTGGTGCGCGATGTACTCGGACGGATCGAGTGGACGCGCGGGTGAATTCAGTTCGCCGCTAGCTGCCATATTGTTCAGACACCCCAACCAAAGAGAAATACCTGTGTTTGCTGTCGATACCGTCAGGCGCATCCCGCCAACCGCGAGCGCGCGCACCTACGGACGACACCAAACCCTCAATTCAAAGCCAGTGCAACCCAATACGTCTTCAACGCCACCAGGTATGTCACCAGCAGCGGTAACCAGCGGACATCGCGGTCGTACAGCGCCACCGCAACGAACAAAGCCAGCGTGACCGCCATCTTGATCGCCTCGCCGACCACCAAAGCGGTCGACGTCGCGCCCCCCGCGCTTTTCAGGCGCCATGCGAACAAGGCGCTCGGAATCCAGCAGATCGCGCCGCCGAGACAGGCGGACAGCGCAGCAGGACCCGGGTGGGCGGAAAAAAGCCACCACGCCAGTGTCACAATCAGGGACAAAACCATTTGCGCCGCCACCACTCTGAACGGTGTCACGCGCGATGGACGGCTCACGCTAGCACCGAACAGCTGCTCGGCCTCAGCCCGTGTGAGCGGAACGATATTATTGTCTTGCTCGACGTCCCATTCGTCTTCGGCGTATAGTGCTTGCACACCGGAATCACGGAGCTTGCCGTGCGCTTTCGGCTCGGCTGGCGTCCCTTGTTCGGGCGGTAAGCCGGAAGCCTCTTGCGTCATTGCACGTCCTCGCGCCTATTCGCGCATCCTCGTTCCGGCCCGCAACCTTACACCTGCCTTTCGGGCACACCAAGCTGATAAATCCGGGCGATTGTAAGCGATTCTTACTGGCGATTCAAGACTTTAGGCCAGGTTTTCCGGTGGAAAACCCTGAGTTTAGGAGTGAAAAAAAGCACGCCCGTGCGCTTGCAATTTGACGTTTTCCGGGATCGCTTAAGACGAGTCCTAAGGGCCTTTTAAGCGGCGCCCACATCGCGTCAACAGGGTCCTATGTGTGACTTTCTGGTGGGCCTTACCAGCCTTAACCCGTGAATGCCGCGGGGGTTGTCGTTTTGACACAACGCGAGCCTAGCGACCTGCGCTAGCCCCAATACCCCAGCCAACGCAGCAAGGCGGCGCCGATCGCCGCCGCCACCACGAAAAACGGCACAGCAATCAGATGGAACAGCCCCCACACGCCGCGCTCGCCAGACAGGCGCACGGCAATCAGATTCGCCAATGAGCCTATCGCCACGCCGAAGCCGCCCACACTGACCGCATAGGCCAGCACCGGCCAGTTATGGCTGAACTCGACCAACACGATGGTGGCCGGCACGTTGCTGATGGCCTGCGACAGCAGCGCGCCAGCCCAATATAGATGACTCGGCACGGCCAAGTGCCAGTACCCCAGCAAGGTATGAACCGCGGGCAAGGCAGCGGCGGCCCGCAGCACGATAAACATCAGCATGAAGATGGCAAGCAGCAGCCCGTCGACCCCCGTCACCACTTTGGGTCGCCATAGACCGTAGCCCAACACCACCGCCATCAGTGCCCAGCCCGCGCGATGCAGATCGGCCAGCACAACAAACACAATGAAGGCGCACACCGTGACCGCCAACACAGGACGATCCAAGGCGTGGCCCGCGTGGTCGCCAGACAGATCGAGCCGGCGTGAGCCGAACAGCAAGGTGGTGAGACCCGCTAGCAACGCGCATAAGACCAAGGCCAGCGGTGCCAGGGTCCAGGTGAAGGTGCCGAACGACACGCCGCTGCTTTGCCAGAGGAACAGATTCTGGGGATTGCCCAAAGGCGTCAATACCGACCCGGCATTGACCGCCAATGCGATCACGATGACCAGGCGCTTCAGGGGTAAGGGATTGAGTTTGTGCAGCGAGCGCGCCAGCGGGATCACGACGAACAAGGCGACGTCGTTGGTCAGCACGGTGGCCAGCACTGCGGCGAATAACACCAGCAGACAGGCCAGGGCGCGTTCGGTAGCGACATGCTGCAGCAGCCGGTGCGCGAGCGCGTCGAGCGCCCCCGACATTTGGATCGCGTGCGTCAGCATCATCAAGCCGGCCAGCGTCAGCACGGTTTGCCAGTCGACCAGCGCCGGCAGCGTGTGCCACGGGCGCGGCGCCGCGACTTGCAGCGCCGCGCCTGCCAGCAGGAGAATCACCAGCAAGGGTTCGGCGGCCAGCCAGCCAGGCACGCGTCGCGCCAGATCGCCGAGGCGATGCATCAAGGTCGGTGTAGGCGCCGCCACCCGTTGCGCGCCCTTAGCCCTGAGGGCCGCGCAGGCGCGCGATGATGCCTTCCAGCGCATCCAGGTCACCGAAGTCGACACTGAGTTGGCCGCGACCCTTCCGACCCAACTTGATCTTGACCGTGGCCGACAACAGATCGGACAGCTCTTCTTCGAGCCGCTCAACGTCGCGCCCGCCCTGCTTGGCCAGTCGCGGCGCAGCTTGCGCTTCGGCGGCCTTCAAGGCATGCGACACCAGCTTCTCGGTATCGCGCACCGACAGACGCTTGTTGACCACTTCGTGCGCCAGCGCCACTTGCGCGCCCGCTTCGACCGCGAGCAAGGCACGCGCATGGCCCATATCCAGATCGCCGGCCAGCAGCATGGTCTGCACCGGGGGCGCTAGATTCAACAGACGCAACAGATTGGACACCGCGCTGCGCGAACGTCCGACCGCTTCCGCCGCCTGTTCGTGGGTGAAGCCGAAATCGTCGAGCAGACGCTGTATGCCCTGCGCCTCTTCCAGCGGATTCAGGTCTTCGCGCTGGATATTCTCGATCAAGGCCATCGCCGCGGCGACTTCGTCCGAGACGTCCTTGACCAGTACCGGCACCTCGTCGAGACCCGCCATGCGCGCCGCGCGGAAGCGGCGTTCGCCGGCAATGATTTCGTAGCGTGTGCCTTGCGCGTCGCTGCCGATCGAACGCACCAGGATAGGCTGCATCAAGCCTTGGGCGCGGATGCTGGCGGCCAGCTCCTGCAGCGCGCCTTCGTCCATGCGCGTGCGCGGCTGATACTTGCCGGCCTGCATGCGGCTGAGCGCGAGTACAGTCGGCACACCATCGTCGCGGATGGCTTCGGTGATTTCCGCGCTGCCGCCCAACAAGGCCTCGAGACCGCGCCCCAGCCCCTTCTTCTTCAATGCTGCGTTCATGTACGTTCCAATGTGATGCGTTACAGCGCTTGTACCCGCGCAATCATTTCTGCGCCGAACTGGATGTAGGCCTGGGCACCGCGAGAGGCGCGATCAAACACCACACCCGGCAAACCATAGCTGGGCGCTTCGGCCAGACGCACGTTGCGGGGTATCACCGCGTCGAACACCTTGTCGCCGAAATGTTGTTTGAGCTGATCCGATACCTGTTGCTGCAAGGTGATGCGCGGATCGAACATGACCCGCAGCAAGCCGATCACCTTCAAATCGCGATTGAGGTTGGCGTGCACCTGCTTGATCGTATTGACTAGATCAGATAGCCCTTCGAGCGCGAAATATTCGCACTGCATCGGAATGATCACGCCATGTGCCGCACACAAGCCATTCAGCGTCAGCAGCGAGAGCGCGGGCGGGCAATCGATCAGGACAAAATCGTATTCGTCGGAGATGGCGGCCAGGGCCTGCTTGAGCTGGCGCTCGCGCTGCTCGAAACCGACCAGCTCAACTTCGGCGCCAGCCAATTCGCGATTGGCCGGCAGCACGTCATAACCGGCCTCGGTCGCTTTCACGCGCGCCTCGGCGATGGTGGCCAAGCCAACCAGTACCTGATAGACGGTGGCTTCACACGCGGCCTTGTCGATGCCACTCCCCATGGTTGCGTTGCCTTGCGGATCAAGGTCGATCAACAACACGCGCTGCTGTTGAGCGGCAAGGCTGGCCGCCAAATTGACGGTGGTGGTGGTCTTGCCGACGCCGCCCTTCTGGTTGGCAACGCAAAAAATGCGGGTCATATATTAGTGGTCCTGTTTTCGTTACCCGGCTTTTTCAGCCGCCCTGTCCGTTGATCGATACACCCGCTGCCGCTAAGGTTGCACCGTCTTGACCAGCTTGCTCAAATCGTAGCCACGCTGAGCCAACTGCGCGAGTATCGCATCGTAGGTTGCTGGATCCAGCGTCGGTGTACGCGACAATATCCACAGGTATTGCCGCTTGGGCTCGCTGACGACGGCGTAGCGATAATCCGGATCGAGCACGATAACCCAATATGGCGCCCACACCACCGGCAACCAGCTTAACCAGGCCGGGGCGAAGCGTACCTGCAGTCGGGCCTGCGCGGCCGGATTTGCGGGGTCTGCCAGACGCGCATCACCTTGGACCTGCACGACAGTCCCATCGGCATGGCGGCACCGGTTGGTCACCTGGACCCGTCCATTCGACTGAATGGCATAGTCTGCGTGGTCGCCGCCTACGCAAGCCGTCTGAAAATTATTTGGAAAACGCGCTATCTCAAACCAACTCCCTTGATAACGCGTCAAATTCAAATCCGACACCGGCGTAACCGGCGTTTCGGCATGCGCACCTGCCAGCAGCACCATACCCAGGCACAACGCCGCGAGTCGTTTCATGCGGTCTCCACAGCGATTTCAACCAGATGCCGCGCAGCATCCAGCATAGGGACATTCAATTCGATGATCTGCGCCACCCGGACATCCGCCGGCAAGCGCGCGATCTCAGCATCAGGGCGCACACCCTTCATGGCCCACAGCGATTTGCCGGGCGCCACGAGATGACGCGCCACGGTAACGAAATCAACCATCTCCGCAAAGGCTCGGGATACAACGGCATCGAAGCGAGCCGGCACTTCTCCCCCCGGGGTCAAGGTCTCGACCCGACCGGTGACGACCGTCACATTGGGCAAAGCGAGTGCGCCTTTCGCATGCGTCAGAAAGGCGGTTTTCTTGTGCACGATATCGTTCAGGGTGATCTGCCATGACGGCAACACGATGGCCAGCACCATGCCCGGCAATCCGCCACCCGTGCCAACGTCGAGTAAGGAAGACGGGCCGAGACTTAGCAGATGGGGCACGATGGCCAGCGAGTCCAGCACATGCTGAATCAGCATCTGACGCGGATCGCGAATCGCGGTCAGGTTGTACACGCCGTTCCACTTGGATAGCAAGGCCAGATAGTCGAGCAAAGCATCTTGCTGCTGAGCGCCAACCAAGGTGTCAAGACTCAGTGCCGTGACACCCTGGGCCAAGCAAGCCGCCTGCTGATCGCGAGTCGCCTGTCCGCCAGAACGCGAGCCCTCTTCGAGACGCCCCGTCATGAAACCGAGGCCTCGCTGGCTTGCGCCGAGTCGGGTGCCGGTTTACCGCGGCGTCCCAAGCCTTTCTTCAGATGCACCATCAACAAGGAGATGGCCGCAGGCGTCATCCCGGACATGCGCGAGGCCTGGCCCAAGGTTTCCGGACGCGTCTGCGTCAGCTTCTGACACACTTCAAAGGACAAGCCGCGTACTGCACTGTAGTCCAGATCGGCCGGCAGGCGGGTATTTTCGTGCGCGCCGTGACGTTCGATCTCGCCAGCTTGGCGCTCGATATAACCCTGATACTTGATCCCGATTTCGATCTGCTCTTCGATTTGCTCGCGCAACAACGGTTGATCGTCTGCCAGCGGGGCGTCGGGTGCATAAGCACCGCCTTGTAAACCCATCAAGGCGGGGTAGCTGACACCGGGGCGGCGCAGCAACTCGGCCAGGCTATATTCATGCTCGATACCTTTGCCCAGCAGCGGCGTCGCGTCTTCTACCGGCAAAGTACGGGGATTTACCCAGGTCATCTTGAGGCGTTCTGTTTCACGTGAAACCGCATCACGCTTGCGCGAGAAGAAATCCCAACGAATATCGTCGACCACCCCGAGCTCCCGCCCGACTTCCGTCAAGCGCATATCGGCGTTGTCCTCGCGCAAACTAAGGCGATATTCGGCACGACTCGTAAACATCCGATAGGGTTCGGACACACCGCGCGTCACCAAGTCATCCACCAGCACACCGAGGTAAGCTTGATCGCGGCGCGGCGACCAGGCATCCCGCCCTTGCGCCAAACGCCCAGCATTGATACCTGCCAGCAAACCTTGCGCGGCCGCCTCTTCGTAACCGGTGGTGCCATTGATCTGCCCGGCGAAGAACAGACCCCCAATTGCCTTGGTTTCGAGCGACGCCTTCAGCCCGCGCGGATCGAAATAGTCGTATTCGATGGCATAGCCGGGACGCAGAATGTGCGCATTTTCGAGGCCGCGCATCGAATGCACCAGCTCAAGCTGGACATCGAAAGGCAAGCTGGTCGAAATACCGTTGGGATAGTACTCGTTGGTGGTCAGCCCCTCGGGCTCCAGGAAAATCTGGTGCGCATCTTTGCTGGCAAAGCGATGGATCTTATCTTCGATGGACGGGCAATAACGCGGCCCCACCCCCTCTATCACGCCGGTATACATGGGCGAGCGATCCAGGCCTTGCCGAATAATGTCGTGGGTCCGCGCATTGGTGTGCGTGACCCAGCACGGCACTTGGCGCGGATGCTGGTTCGCATTGCCCAGGAAAGAGAACACCGGAACCGGATCCAAGTCGCCCGGCTGTGCTTCGAGCACCGAAAAATCGATAGAGCGGCCATCGATGCGCGGCGGGGTCCCGGTTTTCAGACGGCCCTGCGGTAGCTTCAACTCCTTCAAGCGCGCCGACAGCGAGATCGCCGCTGGATCGCCCGCGCGTCCGCCCGTGTAGTTATTCAGCCCGACGTGTATCTTTCCGTCGAGGAAGGTCCCAGCCGTGAGAACCACCGCCCGAGCGCGGAAGCGAATACCGACTTGCGTGACCGCCCCCACCACCCGGTCGCCCTCGACGATCAAATCGTCGACAGCCTGCTGGAACAGACTCAGATTGGGCTGGTTTTCCAGACGATGCCGGATCGCTTGCTTATACAGCAGTCGATCGGCCTGAGCGCGGGTTGCGCGCACGGCCGGGCCCTTGGAAGAATTGAGGATGCGAAACTGGATGCCGCCCTCATCGGTTGCTGCCGCCATTGCGCCACCCAGCGCATCGACTTCCTTGACCAGATGGCCTTTGCCTATCCCGCCTATGGACGGGTTACAGCTCATCTGACCGAGCGTCTCAATATTGTGAGTGAGCAAAAGCGTGCGACACCCCATACGGGCTGCCGCTAGCGCCGCTTCCGTGCCGGCATGGCCACCGCCAACGACGATGACATCAAATTCAGTGGGATAAAGCATGACTGTTACGCCCGCCATACCGCTTACGCAGGGCGAACCTCCGAGAAATATATGGGCGAATTATAGCGGCATCGGCCGCCGCCAGCCCGAACTTGATCGAAACAGAACGTGACAGACACTGTTTCACGTGAAACAGCGGCCCAGGAAGAAGTAAATCGGGCGGATAAGCAGCGCGAAAATAAGAAGAGACCAGGCCAGCGCGTCAGGCTACAAGCTGGCGGGCCAGACCCGCCGCATTGCGCGGCGGCATCCAATACGTTCGAGCGCCCCGCTAGCCGGCAAACCCGAACTTCAAAGGGGACGCGCCCCACCCTAGTGGTCTTTCTTGGCCAGCCCCAGATACGTTTCGATCACGCGTGGATTACGCGCCAGTTCTGCCGCCGGCCCCTCAAGCGCCAGCTCGCCGGTTTCCAACACGTAACCATAATCGGCCACCTGCAAGGCAGCCCGTGCGTTCTGCTCGACCAGCAGCGTCGCCACGCCCAGGTCCCGCAAGCGACGCACGATATGCATGATTTCCTTGACGATCAACGGCGCCAACCCAAGGCTGGGTTCATCCAGCATCAGCAACTTGGGCTGCCCCATCAGGGCCCGGCCGAGCGCCAACATCTGGCGCTCACCGCCGGACAGCGTCCCGGCCGCTTGCTTGCGCCGCTCCTTGAGCCGCCCGAACAAACCATAGACAACTTCCAGTTCGCTCAAATAATCGCGCTCACCGCGCAACTTGCGCGCATAAGCGCCCAAGTGCAGATTGTCTTCGACGGACATGCTCGCGAACAGCTCGCGCTTTTCAGGGACCAGACACATCCCGCGCGCCACACGTTGCTCTATGCCCCAGTCGCCGACCGACTCGCCAAGATATCGCACCTCGCCCTGGCCAAAGCCGGAACTGGGCAAGGCGCCCATCAGACCGTTCAACAAAGTCGACTTGCCGGCACCATTGGGACCGATCACCGTCACAATCTGTCCGGCACCGACCCTCACCCGGGCATTGTGCAAGGCCTCGACCTTGCCATAGCGCACCGAAAAATCCTTTACTTCAAGGATGGCTGCGTCGGCCGCCAGCGTCACGCCATGGGCATCCGACGCCACAGAAGCCTCCTGCCTGACAGCGCTGATCTCGCTCATGCCTGCGCCTCCACTACCGTATCTTCATCGACTCCGCCCAGATAGGCTTCCAGCACTGCGGGGTCTTGACTGACCGCCTGCGGCAGGCCTTCCGCGATCTTGGTGCCGAATTCCATCACGACCAGACGGTCCGTCAGATTCATCACGAAATCCATATCGTGCTCGACCAACAGGACGCTAACGCCCTCGGCTTGCAGTTGCTTCAATAATTGCGCCAGCTGCTGTTTCTCGCGATAACGCAGCCCGGCCGCGGGTTCGTCCAGCAGTAGCAGAATCGGATCGGCACACAGCGCTCGCGCAATTTCGAGTATCCGCTGCTGCCCCAGCGCCAGACTGCCCGCCTCTTCATGCAACAGACTGCCCAGCCCCACCCGCTCCAACTGCCGCGCCGCCTCGGCCATCAGGCGCGCTTCCTCGTCACGATTCAGCCGCAATACGCTACGCACCACCCCCGCATGGCCGCGCAGATGCGCGCCCAGCGCCACATTCTCGAGCACGCTCATACCAGGTAGCAGACGCACATGTTGAAAGGTACGACCTATGCCGCGCCGGGCGATGGCGCGCGCCGACAACTGCTCGATCCGCTCGCCGCACAGACGCACTTGACCGGCACTGGCGCGCAGCACACCACTGACCAAATTGAAGGTAGTCGATTTACCGGCGCCATTCGGCCCGATCAGCCCAATGATTTCGCCGGCCCGCACCGAGAAACTGACATCATTGACCGCCACCAGCCCGCCAAAAGTCTTACGCACCGCATCGACTTCGAGCACCAACGCGCCAGCCTCGGGTTTGGCCCGTTGCGGCAGCGCGGGTGCCGGCCCCAGCGCACGCGGCGCGGGCGCGGGCAACCAGCGCGTCAGATAAGACCATACCCCGTCGCGCGCATACTGCAGTAACAACACCAGCAGCACGCCATAGACGATGATCTCGAAATTGCCAGTCTGCCCCAACAATTGGGGCAACAGACTTTGCAGCCAATCTTGCAGCAGGGTCAGTAATGCGGCACCCAGCACCGCGCCCCAGACTTGGGACACCCCCCCTACCACCGCCATAAACAAATATTCGATACCGTGGTTCAAGCCAAATGGGGTCGGATTAACTGAGCGCTGCAGGTGCGCATAGAGAAAACCGGATATCGCCGCTAACACCGCGGCGTACACAAAAATCACCACGCGCAGCCAGCCGGTATGAATGCCGAACGCTTCCGCCATCAAAGACCCGCCCTTCAGCGCACGGATCGCACGACCCACCCGGCTATCGAGCAGAAACTGCACCGACACCACTGCCGCCAGCACGCAAAACCAGATCAGGTAAAAGATGCTGCGCCCCGACTCCAGATGCCATCCCAGCAGGTTCAAGACCGGAATCCCGTTGATACCGTCGTACTGGCCCAACCCACTCAGATTGCCGAACAGGAAATACAGCGACAGCCCCCAGGCAATCGTGCCTAGCGGCAAATAATGCCCCGACAGGCGCATGGTGATGGCGCCCAAACCCAGCGCCAGCAAGCCTGTCACCGCCACGCCCGCAATCAGGCCCAACCACGGCGAAATACCATACTGGGTACTTAAGAAGGCCGTCGCATAGGCGCCAATACCCACGAAGGCGGCCTGGCCGAACGAGGTCATGCCGCCGATACCGGTCAACAGCACCAGTCCGAGCGCCACCAATGCATACAGACCGATATAGTTCAGCAAGGTGATCCAATACTCGGGCACCCGCACCGGATGCGGCAGAATAGGCAGGACCGCCAGCAGTAACGCCAGCGCCACCAGACCAAACCAGGGCCGCCATCCCGCGCGTCGCCCGCCTGCCGACACCGTCAGGGCGGTGGCGTCGTGCCGATCTTGCGTTTGCATCTCAAGCCTCCCCCTCGTCCAGCGCAGGGCTCGCCAACGAGCGCCACAGCAATACCGGAATGATCAAGGTAAATACGATCACCTCTTTATAGGCGCTCGCCCAGAACGACGAATACGACTCAAGCAGCCCTACCAGCACAGCCCCCGCCGCGGCCACCGGGTAGCTGCCGAGTCCGCCTATGATGGCGCCGACAAAACCCTTCAGCCCCATCAGAAAACCGGAGTCGTAGTAGATCGTCGTGAGCGGCGCGACCAGCACGCCGCACCACACGCCCAAGGCCGCCGCCAGCGTGAACGCGAGGCGTCCGGCCTGAGCCGTGCCGATACCGACCAGACGCGCACCCAAGCGATTCACCGCGGTCGCGCGCAAGGCCTTACCCGACAAAGTGCGATCGAAAAACAAATAGAGCGCGACAATCAGCAGGGCGGCGCTGCCCAGCACCCAGACACTTTGCCCGGAGACGTTGAGGCCCCCGACAGACCAGGAGGCATCCGAGAATGGCGTGGTGCGGGAACCTTCGGCACCAAACATCAACAGGCCGGTCCCGACCATCGCGAAGTGGACCCCCACCGAGACGATCAGCAGCAACAAGGTACCGGCCTCGGCGATGGGCTCAAATGCCAGCCGATAGACCATGGGCCCCATCGGCGTAACGATAGCGAGCGTCAACGCAACCTGCACCCACAGCGGAATGTCTGCGCCTTGATGCAATACGAGCGACTGCGTCACTGCCAGCAGGGCCAAGGGCAGCAAAACATAACGTCCCGCCAACACCGGCAGCGTCCGCCAGGCCTGACGCCGTTCACCGGGCCGACGTAACACCCGTACGCTGTCCGCCAGGAGGCAGGCAATGCCCAGCACCACCAGCAACCAGCAGGTACCCGGCAATTTCTGGGTTTGCAAGGCGGCCAGCGTCAGCGCGCCGTACGAGACAAACTCGCCCTGGGGTATCAGGATCACCCGCGTCACCGAAAACACCAATACCAAGGCCAGTGCCAGCAATGCGTAGATCGCACCGCTGGTGATGCCATCCTGCAGCAGGATGGCCGCTATCGAAAAGTCCATGTGTCCTCAACTCCGATCGCCGTCCGCGCTCAGGCCGCGGACGGATCGTTCCTGCCGGCGCGATCAACGCCCGATGGCTTAGTTGTTTTGCAGCACCCATTTGCCGTTTTCGATCTCGACCATCACGCGGGCGCGATCGTCGAAGCCGTTATGATCCTGCGGCGTGGTGTTCATGATGCCATGCGATAAAGGCAAGTCGTGGATGTTTTCGAGCGCAGCGCGCAGGGCTACGCGGAATGCCTCGGTGCCTGGCTGCGCTGTCTTCAGCGCCACCGGGACTGCGGCCGCCAGCATATGTCCAGCGTCCCAGGCATGGCCGCCGAAGGTGGACACAGAACCGGCGCCGTAGACCGCTTCATAGGCCGTGCGATAGGCCGTTGCCGACGCCTTCACCGGGTTCGAATCGGGCAACTGCTCAGACACCAGCAAAGGGCCGGCCGGCAGCAAAGTGCCATCGCATACCTTGCCGCATACGCGCAGAAAGTCGTTGTTGGCCACTCCGTGCGTCTGGTAGATCGCGCCCTTATAACCACGGTCTTTCAGCGCGGTCTCAGGCAGCGCGGCGGGTGTGCCAGCACCAGCAATCAAGATGGCCTGAGGATTGCCTGACATCAGCTTCAACACCTGCCCCGTCACCGACGTATCGGTCCGATTGAAGCGCTCGACATCGAGCACCTTGACGCCGCGCGCCGTCGCCGCCTTGCTGAACTCGTTGAGCCAGCTGTCGCCGTAGGCGTCGGCAAAGCCGATAAAGCCGACCGTCTTGATGCCATGCTTGGCCATCGATTGCGCAATGGCATCAGCCATCAGCGCGTCGTTTTGCGGCACCTTGAAGGCCCACGCCCGCTTCGCATCCATGGGCGCGATGATGCCGATCGAAGCGGCCATCGAAATCATGGGTGTATGGGTCTCGGCCGCGACATCGACCATCGCCAGCGAATTCGGTGTCACGGAAGAGCCGATGACCGCATCGACGTGATCCTCGCTGGTCAATTTGCGGAAGTTCTGCACCGCATGGGTCACATCCGTCGCATCGTCGAGCACAATATAGGTCACCTTCTGCCCACCCAACTCCTTGGGCAACAGATCGATGGTATTTTTCTCGGGAATACCGAGCGATGCGGCGGGGCCGGTGGACGACAAGCTGACTCCGATCTTGATCTCGGCATGGGCGGCAACCGCAGTCAACAGACCGGCGACCAACAAGCCGCGCACCAGTTTGGTGGAACAATACATTACGTTCTCCTATGCGAGTCGACTCGCTCTTTTGTGGGCGTTTATTGAAACGGGAACATCACTGCAGACAGCGAGAGGCAAACGTCTTATCGGCCGCATCGGACCGATTTCATCTGTTTAATGTATTAAATAGTGCATCGCTGCAGGTCGTGACTATCACACAGACTGGCAGCGGAGATAATCCCTCGTGGCACTTTAATGTTGTATACCGTATGCCGGACAAGCCCGCCATTAGGGGCTGCAGGGATACTGTCAGCGTAGCGGCAAGGATACGCTGCCGCGGTCGATATCGACATGTTAGCGATAACAGCAGTCGCGGCATTCACAGCGAAATGGCGCGTCGCGCAGTAGAAATAAAAAAGCGCTGTTGGACACATATCCAACAGCGCTTTTCTTGGCATTGAATGCCTTATTGTCTCCTCGTTCCCCACCTTGTCAATGCGGTGTTTCGAACTGACTGAAAGATATCTCACAGCAAACCTCGGAACAAGCTAGCATTTACCCTATGTGGTGCATGGGCGTCCAATTTGGTGAATCGAACGCCCCACTATCACATGCGATTACGCGCGCGCCGGCTTCAATCGTGCCGTAATCTCACCGACGATGCCACGCCGGAAAGCCAGCACACACAAGATAAAAATCAAACCGATCACGATCGTCACCGATTCACCCAAACTCGAGAACCACGCGATGCCGGTGACCGAGGTCAGGAACTGGCCAATGTCACCCAGACGATCCTCCAGCGTGATCACCAGAATCGCACCCACCAAAGGCCCCAGCAAAGTGCCCATGCCCCCCACCAGCGTCATCAATATGACCAGGCCGGAGGTAGTCCAATAGGCGTCCCCCAGGGTTTCAAAACCCAGCACCAACGCCTTCAATGAGCCGGCCAGACCCGCGAGTCCGGCAGATAACACGAACACCAGCAACTTGAAGCGATCGGTGTTGTAGCCCAATGAAATCGCGCGCGGCTCGTTTTCTTTCAAGGCCACGAGGATCTGTCCGAACGGCGAATTCACCACGCGCACGATAAACAGAAAGGCCAACACCATCACCACCACGATCACGTAATACAGCGCCAGATCATGCGACAAATCGAGCAGGCCGAACAGCTTGCCCCGCGGTATCCCCTGTAACCCGTCCTCGCCTTGGGTGAACGGTGCCTGCAGGAACACAAAGTACAGTAGTTGCGCCAGCGCCAGCGTGATCATCGCAAAGTAGATGCCCTGCCGTCGGATCGCGAGCACGCCGATGACGAGACCCAATGCCAGGCTGGCCAGCACCCCGGCGGCAACCCCTAACTCCGGCGACAGACCCACGGTCTGCAACACATAACCCGTGGTGTAACCCGCCATGCCCAGAAATGCTGCATGGCCAAAGGACAGCAAGCCGGTATAGCCGATCAATAAATTGAAGGCGGCAGCAAACAAGGCATAGCACAGCACCTTCATCATGAAGAGCGGATAAACCCCAAGCCAGGGTGCGGCCAGCAAGGCCAGCAGCAACACACCGTACAGCCCTTTCTTACGCATGGCGCACCCTTATCTCTCTTTACCGAACAAGCCAGCCGGGCGTACCAACAGCACCAGCACCATGATCAGAAATACCACTGTCGCCGACGCTTCCGGATAGAACACCCGCGTCAGCCCTTCGATCACGCCGAGCATCAACCCGGTCAGGATCGACCCCATGATCGAACCCATCCCGCCTATCACCACCACCGCAAATACCGTGATGATCATCGGTTGCCCCATCAGCGGCGAAATCTGAATCACGGGCGCCGCCAATACACCGGCAAAGGCGGCCAGAGCGACACCGAAGCCGTAGGTCAGCATCACCATCAAAGGCACGTTGATGCCGAATGCGCCGACCAAACGGGGATTCTCCGTACCCGCGCGCAGGTAGGCACCCAACTTGGTTTTTTCGATCACATACCAGGTGCCGAAGCAGACCACGAGCGACGCCAACACCACCCAGGCGCGGTAATTCGGCAAATACATAAAGCCCAGATTGGTCGCGCCTGCCAGCAATTCAGGCACATCGTAGGGCTGGCCGGAAGAACCGTAGATCGAGCGAAACACCCCTTCGATCACCAGCGTCAGGCCAAACGTCAGCAACAAGCCGTATAACTGGTCGATCTTATAGATCCAGCGCAACAGCGTGCGCTCGAGCACGATACCGAACACTCCCACCACGAAGGGGGACAAGATCAGCATCGGCCAATAGCCGATGCCGAAATAGGCGAAGCCCATCCAGGTCGCCATCGCCCCGAGCATAAACATCGCGCCGTGCGAAAAATTGACCACGTTGAGCAAACCGAAGATCACCGCCAGCCCCAGGCTCAGAATCGCGTAAAACGATCCATTTACAAGCCCCAGCAACAACTGGCTCAACATCGCCGGCAACGGAATGCCAAAGATTTCCATCGAATCGGTCTATCCGCATGAATGAGGAATCGAGACCCGCACGCGACACGCGCAGACCACCGCTACCGTGAACCGCTGCGCCCGTGCGGTCTCGCCACGGGCGCCCAACTTCAGCACAAACGATTTACTTCCACAAAGCGCAACGCGTTTCGGCCTTGGTGGTGTAGGCATCATCACCCGGTACCGTCGCGATCACCTTGTAATAGTCCCAAGGCTCCTTGGACTCGGCCGGCGTCTTTACCTGCATCAAATACATGTCGTGGATCATGGAGCCATCGGCACGGATATAGCCCTTGGCATAGAAGTCGTTGATACCGGCCTTCTTCAATTGCGCCATGACCTTGTCCGGATCGGTCGTGCCCACCGCCTGCACCGCCTTCAGATAGTTGGTGATGGCGGAATAATCCGCGGCCTGCAAGCTGCCCGGCTCCTTCTTCATTTTGTCGAAGTAGCGTGCGGCCCACTGGCGCGACGCATCGCTCTGATTCCAGTACCAGCTGTCGGTCAATAACAGGCCCTGGGTCGTTTCCAGACCCAGGCTATGCACGTCGGCAATGAACATCAGCAGCGGCGCGATCTTCATGGTTTTGGTGATACCGAATTCCTTCGCGGCCTTGATCGAATTCACGGTATCGCCGCCGGCGTTGGCCAGCCCCAGCACTTGCGCCTTGGACGACTGCGCCTGCAACAGGAAAGACGAGAAATCGGAGGCGGACAGCGGATGGCGTACGTCACCCAGCACCTTGCCACCGTTGGCCTCAACCACCTTGGTCGCAGCGGTTTCCAGCGCCTTGCCGAAGGCGTAATCAGCGGTCAGGAAATACCAGCTCTTGCCGCCCGCCTTGGTGATCGCAGACCCCGACACCTTGGCCAGTGCCGTCGTGTCATACGCGTAGTGAATCGTGTAAGGCGTGCATTGTTCGTTGGTCAGCGTATCGGCGCCGGCACCGACGTTGATATAGAGCTTGTGCAGTTGCCCGGCGACTTGATTGGTCGACAACGCCGTGCCCGAATTGGTGCCGCCCAGTATCATGTTCACGCCGTCGCGGTCATACCATTCGCGGGCGCGCGAGGCGGCGATATCGGGCTTGTTCTGGTGATCCGCATAGACCAGCTCGATCGGTTTGCCCAGCACCTTGCCGCCGAAGTCAGCAATCGCCATGCGCACGGCCTCCAGACCGCCCTGCCCGTCGATGTCCGCATACAAGCCGGACAGATCAGTGATATACCCGATCTTGATGGTATCGGTATCGGCCGCATGTGCCGTCGTGATACCACCGAAGGCGGCGATTGCCGCGACCGCCGCCGCCAATTTTGCGAGTTTCATTCTGTGTCTCCTTGTGGGTGATTCGACTTATCGTGCCGCGCCGCCTGTCATCGCCAGCTCAAACGCCCAGCAACTCGTGCAAAACGGGCATCTTCGACTCCAGCTCGGCTGCGCCGAAATGTTCGACGATGCCGCCATGCTCCATCACATAAAACCGGTCCGCCAGCGGCGCGGCGAAACGGAAATTCTGCTCGACCATCACCACCGTGAAGCCTCGCGCCTTGAGCGTCATGATCATGCGCGCCAATGCCTGCACAATCACCGGCGCCAACCCCTCGGAGATTTCATCGAGTAGCAGCAGATTGGCACCCGTGCGCAAAATTCTGGCCACCGCCAGCATCTGTTGCTCGCCGCCCGACAGCCGCGTACCCTGGCTTTGTCGACGCTCCTTCAAATTGGGAAACATCTGGTAGATTTCATCGAGCGACATCGGCTTGGCTTGATCGGATACCACCGGTGGCAGCAGCAGATTCTCCTCGCACGACAGGCTGGCGAAGATGCCGCGCTCTTCCGGGCAATAGCCAACGCCGCAATGAGCGATCCGATGAGCGCGCAGGCCTATGGTTTCCTGCCCGTTGATCTTGATCGATCCGGTGCGGCGCCCGGTCAGTCCCATGATGGCGCGCATGGTGGTGGTACGGCCCGCGCCGTTGCGGCCCAACAGCGTGACAACTTCGCCGCGGCCCACGCGTAAATCGACCCCATGCAGAATGTGCGATTCGCCATACCAGGCCTGTAAGCCGGCGATCTCGAGCACCGTATCGGTGGCGGCGGCAAGCGACGCCTGGCTGATCTCAAGTTCTGCGTGCATCAGCCATGTGCTCCCTGCAAACTTGCTTCGACACTGCCCATATATGCCTGCATCACCAGTGGATTCTTCGACACCTCGGCGTATGCGCCCTCGGCCAATACTTCGCCTCGTTGCAGCACGGTAATGGTGTCGGAAATACCGGCAATCACATTCATATTGTGTTCGACCATCAGTATGGTGCGGCCAGCCGACACCTGCTTGATCAACGCCGTCACCCGATCGACATCTTCGTGCCCCATACCCTGAGTGGGCTCATCGAGCAGCATCAACTCAGGCTCCATGGCCAGCGTGGTCGCAATCTCAAGCGCGCGTTTGCGTCCGTACGACAACTCGACCGTCTGTGTATCGGCAAAGTCCGCCAGACCGACCTGTTCCAATAGTTCGAGCGCCCTTTGATTCAATTGATCCAGTGCCCGCACACTGCGCCAGAAATGAAACGCGTTGCCGAGTTGCTGCTGCAGGCCGACGCGCACGTTCTCCATCACCGTCATGTGAGGAAACACAGCGGAGATCTGGAACGAGCGGATGATGCCGCGACGCGCAATCTGCGATGGCTGCTCGCGGGTGATATCGATGCCGTTGTAGACGATCTGGCCTGCGCTCGGCACCAGGAATTTCGTCAACAGATTGAAGCATGTCGTCTTGCCCGCACCGTTCGGGCCGATCAATGCGTGTATGGTGCCGCGACGCACCTTGAGATTGACCTCGTTGACCGCTGTGAATCCGCGGAACGCCTTGGTCAAGCCGCGCGTCTCGAGTATGACTTCGTTTTGAATCATGTCCTCTGCCACGGTGTAATGTGCGATCGAGCGCGGATTGCGCTCACGCGAAGCCAGCCTTGGTGTCTCACGTGCAGCGCAACAAAAAGGAACCCGTCTTTCTCAGCCAAGCACTGCCGCGTCGTATTGTCGCGCCAATGATGCGCCGCACTTATCGGTGTTTGCACTAATCAATCGACTGCATCCAAGCCGCGCACAACTCTAGTGCGCACAGACCCTCGAAAGACGCCTGCTCTATGCTGGAAAACCCTTGCTAGATAAGGCAAATCCCCATTACACAGAAGTGACATGCAGGCGTACGAACGATGTTTATCCCGCCCTCTCTTGCGCATTGCGCAGAGCCGACAAGATGGTGCTTGATTCAGCGTTGCTGGCGATCCGTCAGGATCATCTCGCTCGCGCGTTCGGCAATCATCAAGGTGGGAGAATTAGTGTTACCCGAGGTGATGGTCGGCATCACCGACGCATCGACCACGCGCAAGCCGTCGATGCCAATCACGCGCAAGCGGCTGTCGACCACGGCATGCGCGTCATCGACACGCCCCATGCGGCAGGTCCCGACCGGATGGAAAATCGTGGTGCCGATCTGACCCGCCGCCTGTTCCAGTTCCTGCTGCGACTGAAACGCCGGGCCCGGCAGAATTTCTTCCGGCCGATACGCGGCCAACGCAGCAGCGCCCGCGATCTTGCGCGTCAAACGCAGGCCGTTAGCGGCAACGCGGCGATCCGATTCCACCGACAGATAATTGGGCGCAATCTGCGGCGCGACAAAGGGATCTGCCGACACGGCATGAACGCTGCCACGCGATGCGGGCCGCAAATGGCAGACAGACGCCGTAAAGGCATTGAAGGCGTGCAGGGGTTCACCGAAGCGATCCAGCGACAGCGGCTGCACGTGATACTGGAGATCGGGCCGCTGCAGCGTTGCATCATCGGGATCCGAATAGGCAAACGCCCCGAGTTGCGACGGCGCCATACTCATCGGTCCGCTTTGCGTCAATGCATAACGCAGACCGATCGCCAGCTTGCCCCACCAGGATGCGGCCAAGGTATTCAGGGTCTGCACGCCATCGACTTTGAACACCATCCGCAACTGCAAATGGTCTTGCAGATTTTCGCCTACGCCCGGCAGATGCTTGACCGTCGAAATGCCCAATTGCTGCAGGCGTTGGCCATTGCCTATGCCCGATAGCTCCAGCAGCTGCGGCGAGTTCACCGCCCCTGCTGCCAGAATCACCTCACCTCGCGCCGTCGCGACATACTCGTCGCTTCCGCCGCGATAGGCGACACCGGTACAGCGTAAGCCATCGAAAGTCAGGCGCTGCACCTGAGCTCCCGTGATGATGGTCAAATTGCTACGCTTGCTGGCTGGCCGCAAAAAAGCCTTGGACGCAGACCAGCGCAAGCCGCGCCGCTGATTGACTTCGAAATACCCCACACCGAAGTTATCGCCGCGATTGAAGTCATCGTTGCGCGGCAAGCCGGTTTCGGTGGCGGCTTGCGCAAAGGTCTCGAGCACGCGCCAACGCAAGCGTTGCTTTTCGACTCGCCATTCGCCGCCGGCGCCATGCCAATCACTCGCGCCGCCGTGATAATCCTCACAACGTTTGAACAGGGGCAGGACGGCATCCCAACGCCAACCATCGTCACCCGTCGCCGCAGCCCAACCATCGTAGTCTTGACGTTGGCCGCGCATATAAATCATGCCGTTGATGGACGATGATCCGCCCAACACGCGACCGCGTGGGTAGCCCAACGCACGCCCATTCAGTCCGGCTTCTGCTTGGGTCTTATAGCGCCAGTCGGTACGCGGATTGCCGATGCAATACAGATAGCCGACCGGAATGTGGATCCAGTGATAGTCGTCCTTGCCGCCCGCCTCCAGCAGCAGCACGGAGATCTGGGGATCGCGTGTCAAGCGATTGGCCAGCAGGCACCCGGCGGTGCCGGCACCGACGATGATGTAATCGAACTCGCCTTCGTGTGTGGCCACCTTGTCTCCTGCTGCGATACCGGGCATGAAGGTGCCTGAGGCCCGCTTATATTTTTAATACGTTTGAGATTGTGTGCGAGCACGCGTATGCACATCAAGACGACGGAAAGTGCATACGCGCTGAACGCTTACTTGGCGACCGGCATGGTGAATTCGGCGCCCTTGGCGATGCTGTCGGGCCAGCGCTGCATGATGCTCTTGTAGCGCGTGTAGAAGCGCACGCCCTCCTCGCCATACGCATGATGATCGCCAAACAGCGAACGCTTCCAGCCGCCAAACGAGTGCCACGCCATCGGCACCGGTATCGGTACATTGATGCCCACCATGCCCACCTGGATCTGCCGGGCAAACGCGCGCGCCACCCCGCCATCCGAGGTGAAGCACGAGACGCCATTGGCGTATTCGTGCGCGTTGATCAACTCGACCGCGCTGGCGAAGTCCGGCACCCGCACCACCGACAGCACCGGCCCGAAGACCTCTTCGCGGTAGATTTTCATCTCCGGCGTAACCCGATCAAACAGCGTGCCGCCGATAAAGAAGCCTTGCTCATGACCGCTCACCTGGTGCCCGCGCCCGTCCACCAGCAAGGTGGCGCCGGCCCGCACGCCTTCATCGATATAGCCCGTGACCTTGGCCAGGTGTGCGCCCGTGACCAGCGGACCCATCTCGGCATCGGCTTCGATGCCGTTTTTGATCTTCAGCGCGCGCACGCGCGGGATCAGCTTCTCGATCAGCGCATCGGCGACCTGACCCACCGCGACCGCCACCGAGATCGCCATGCAGCGCTCGCCGGCCGACCCATAGGCCGCGCCCATCAAGGCATCGACCGCCTGGTCCAGATCGGCGTCGGGCATCACCACCAGATGATTCTTGGCGCCGCCCAGCGCTTGCACCCGCTTGCCGCGCGCGGTGCCTTGGGTATAGATATATTCAGCGATCGGGGTCGAGCCGACAAAGGACAAGGCCGCCACGTCGGGATGTTCTATCAGTGCATCGACGGCTTCCTTGTCGCCGTTCACCACATTGAACACCCCTTCGGGCAGGCCGGCTTGCTGCAGCAGCTCGGCCAGCCGCAGCGGCACCGACGGATCGCGCTCGGACGGCTTAAGCACAAAGGTATTACCGCAGGCAAGCGCGACCGGAAACATCCAGCACGGCACCATCATGGGGAAATTGAACGGGGTCACGCCGGCCACCACACCCAGGGACTGACGCACGCTCCAGTTGTCGATGCCGCCACCGATCTGCTCGGTGTACTGACCTTTGAGCAGATGCGGGATGCCGCAGGCGAATTCGACCACTTCGATGCCGCGCGTGACTTCACCCAGCGCGTCGGAGAACACCTTGCCGTGTTCGCGCGTGATCAGCGCGGCCAGTTCTTCCTGATGCGCGTCGAGCAGTTGCTTGAATTTGAACAGGATGCGGGCGCGCTTGAGCGGCGCGGTTTCGCTCCACGACACAAAAGCCGCTTTGGCGGCCGCCACGGCCTGACCGACATCGGCGCGCGAGGCCAGCGCCACGCGTGCGGCCACTGTCCCCAGTGCCGGGTTGTAGACATCCGCGTAACGTTCGCTGCTGCCGGTGACACGCTGGCCGCCTACCATGTGGCTCAGAACCGGGATATTAGATTCGCTCATCATGTTTCTCTAGAAATGGATGGGCTGGCGCGTGCGCCAGCCAGTGTATGTCGTGTCCCGCCACCCGACCTGGGCACCAAGAGCGGGTCAGTATCGCGCTTAACCCGATCGCCCACACGTCGATGCAAGCCCGTCTTATAAGGGTT
>Ga0116226_10001044_pt1 | contig 24178 bp, 21 predicted proteins | sample S1TSphfallax_FD_89692 | JGI IMG/M metagenome (GOLD analysis project Ga0116226, IMG submission 89692) | Host-associated microbial communities from peat moss isolated from Minnesota, USA - S1T2_Fa - Sphagnum fallax MG | ecosystem: Host-associated > Plants > Peat moss > Unclassified | place: USA... | reverse complement strand
TGCGGGGTTGATATCATCAATCCATGGTCGGTGTAGTGGACCCTCGGTAGCTTGTCCTCGCAAGCCCCTGACGAAACGGGGCGGCAGCACCCCCAGTCAAACGACGATGGAACCCCGACGTCGCTCTGTGATGTTTTTTTCAGGAAATGAATGGTCGGGGTGACAGGATTTGAACCTGCGACTCCTACGTCCCGAACGTAGTGCTCTACCAGGCTGAGCTACACCCCGAAATCGGCGCCTGTACCGGTCGAACTCGAGGAGGAGGGCGGGGCGGTGAAACCGCCAGAACCGTCATGACCTGCGCGAGGCCGCGGATAGTACTCGATACGGCGTCGCAGGTTCAATTGAATATACCTGTTGCCCGGGATTGCACTGGAAAGAGATCGACGCTAATCTTTCTTCCGCAATGAGCACGCGTGCCGCTTCCCAGCCCCTTGTCGAGCCGTCGGCGCCGGCCATTCTGACGCGCGCGCTGCTGCGCGCTGCGGAGTTCCTCGAGCTGCCGCAGGCAGAGCTGGCGGTGGTGGTGGGCTTGAGCGAGGCCTCCATTTCCCGGCTCGCGCACGGGCAGCGTGCGCTCGAACCGGAATCGACGTCCTGGCAGCTCGCGGCGCTGTTCGTGCGGCTATTCCGTTCGCTCGACGCGATCGTCGGTTCCGATGACGCGGCGGCGCGCGCCTGGCTTCGGTCGGAGAATCTCGGCCTCGGCGGCGTGCCGCGCGAGCTCATCCGCGAGGTCGCCGGACTGGTACGCACGGTTGACTACCTGGACGCCGCCCGCGCTCGCCTCTGAAGCGCGCCGCGTCGCACTCGAACTCGAACTCTGGCGGGTGGTCGAGGCTCAGCATGCCGCCTCCACCATGCGCCTCGTCGATTCACTCCGCGACCAGGCTATCCTCGAGCGACTGCTCGAGGCGAGCAAGCCGCCCTTTCCAGACGACACCGAGCGACTGCACTACCTCCTCGCGACCCCGTTCCGCTACCGGGCGCGTGCGGGGTCGCGGTTCCGCGCGCCGTTCGAAGCCGGCGTGTGGTACGGGGCGGAGGTGCTGCGCACGGCGCTCGCCGAGAAGAGTTTCTGGCAGCGCCGATTCCTGATCGACTCGCCGGGCACACCGGACCTCAAGCCGGTCGCGCACACCGCGTTTCGCGCGAGCATCGGCGCGCTCGCCCTAGATCTTCGACTGCCGCCGCTGGTTCGCGACCGCCTGGCCTGGACTCACCGCACTGACTACTCCGCGACTCAGGCGCTCGCGAAGCAGGCGCGCGAGGCGGCAGTGGAGGTGATCCGCTACGAATCGGTGCGCGATCCGGAGCGCGGTGGCTGCGCCGCGGTGCTGGTGCCGACGGCCTTCAGCCGCCCGAAGCCGCGTGCCGAGGAGACTTGGCTGATCGCTGCCTCCCGCGAACGGGTGCGCTGCGCCCGCGCAGCGCGGGGCGGCGCGGCGTTCGAGTTCCTGGGTAGTGAGCTCGAGGGCGAGGGAGCGCCGTGAGCGCCTCAGGTCGTATGCGCGACCGCGAACTGCGCGAGGGCGACGAGCCCTTGCTTGAAGCTCGATTCCGGCACCGGGCTGAGCGCCGCGATGGCGCGGCGAGATTCTTCGCGCGCGACGTGCTCCGTGTAGTCGAGACCGCCGGTCGCCTCGATCGCCGCGACGATCGGCTGCATCTCGGCAAGACCGCCGTTCTCGATCGCGCGGCGAATGGTCGTACGCTGGTCCGTATCGCCGTGGCGCAGCGCATGGATCAGCGGTAGGGTCGGTTTGCCTTCGGCGAGATCGTCGCCCAAGTTCTTGCCGCGTGCCGCCGGGTCCGAGCGATAGTCGAGCACGTCGTCCACGAGTTGGTAGCAGGTTCCAAGGTGGCGCCCATACGCCGCGAGCGCGGCCTGAATGGCCGGCAGACTACCCGTGAGGATGGCGGCGACCTCGGCTCCGGCCTGGAAGAGGCGCGCGGTCTTGCGATAGATGACTTCCAGGTAGCGCTGCTCGGTCGTCTCCGGATCGTGCGCATTCATGAGCTGCAGCACTTCGCCCTCGGCGATCACGTTGGTCGCATCCGCCATGATCTCCATCACGCGTGGCGAGCCGATACCGGCCATCATCTGGAAGGCGCGCGAGTAGACGAAGTCGCCGACGAGGACGCTCGCCTGGTTGCCGAAGACTTCGTTCGCGGTGGCGCGGCCGCGCCGTTGCGAAGAGCCATCGACGACGTCGTCGTGCAGCAGGGTCGCCGTATGCACGAACTCGATGAACGCCGCCGCTTCGATATAACGGCGGTCCGCCGCGCCGCAGGCCCGCCCCGCGAGCACCACCAGCAACGGGCGCAGGCGTTTGCCACCGCCGGCGATGATGTGCTCGGCGACCTGGTCGACGAGCGGCACGACGCTTTTAAGACGCGCTCGCACGACGCTATCGACGTCCGCAAGATCGGCTTGCACGAGTGCGCGGATGTCGACGAGGCTCATCGGCGGGGGCGCGCCCGGGTCAGCGGGGAAGGCGGGCGGAAGCGACAGAGCCCTAGAAACAAGCGTTTGCACGGCGTAGCCTCGATGTCGACGCGGGCCCGACGGGGCCAGGAAGCGGGACAACCGTCACAGTCTAACCTCATGATTGCCCAAGGTGTTCTTGGGTTTGATTCCAGGCGGTCGCGCAAGTAGAATGCTGGCCCCTCGCCGAGCCCTGTACGGGCTCCCTTATCAGGCGGGTTCCTGTGTCACTGTCGTTTCAATGTTGTTTCACTTATCGGGGTCTTCATGTACGCGGTCTTCGCCACAGGCGGTAAACAGTATCGGGTTGAGGCGGGAAGTGTCCTGCGGATCGAGAAACTTGACCAGGCGCTCGGTGCGACCGTCGAATTCGATCAGGTGATGCTCGTCGGCCAGGGTTCGGACCTCAAGATCGGTGCGCCGCTCGTCTCGGGCGGCCTGGTACGCGCGACGGTCGAGCGGCACGGCAAGGGCGACAAGGTGTCCATCATCAAATTCCGCCGCCGCAAGCATTACCTGCGGCAGGGCACCCATCGACAGCATTTCACCGAGATCAAGGTGACGGATATCCTCGGCGCCTGATCGTTCCCGCCCCTCGGGCGGCCAGAACTCTCGACTTCGGAGCATTTTGATATGGCACATAAAAAAGCAGGCGGTAGTACCCGCAACGGCCGTGATTCGCACTCCAAGCGCCTCGGCGTGAAGGCCTTCGGCGGTGAGGCGGTCCTCGCCGGCAACATCATCATCCGCCAGCGCGGCACCCTCTACCGCCCGGGCGTGAACGTCGGCCTCGGCACCGACCACACCATCTTCGCGAAGAAGGATGGCCGCGTGCTCTTCAAGAAGCGCGGTGTCGACCAGCGCACCTACGTCAACGTCGTCGCGGATACGGTTTCCGAGTCGGTTGCAGAGCCCGGGGCCGAGTGACCCGCCTGCGGTGGCCCCGCTCTGATGCGGGGCATCGCTTACCGTGAAATTCGTCGATGAAGCCCGCCTCAAAGCTCAGGCGGGAAATGGCGGCCGGGGCAGTACCAGCTTCCGGCGCGAGAAATTCGTCCCTTTCGGAGGCCCTGACGGCGGCGATGGCGGCTTAGGCGGGAGCGTCTACCTGCGCGCGGCCGCCGGCATCAACACGCTCGCCGATTTTCGCATCGAGCGCACCTTCAAGGGTGGCCCGGGGGAGCAGGGTTCCAGTAACAACTGTACCGGTCGCGGGGGCGAGGACCTCTATGTCCCGGTCCCGGTCGGTACCCTGGTGCGCGAAGCGGAGACGGGCGAGGTTCTGGGCGATCTCACCGAGGTGGGGCAGACGCTCCTCGTCGCACGCGGTGGCAAAGGCGGCTGGGGCAATACGCGCTTCAAGTCCCCGACGAATCGCGCCCCACGCCAGTACGGCTCCGGGCTCCCAGGCGAGAAGCGCCTGCTCGAGCTGGAACTGAAGGTGATCGCCGACGTTGGGCTCTTAGGGCTACCCAATGCCGGCAAATCGACGCTGATTGCGGCTGTTTCGGGGGCTCGGCCGAAGATCGCCGATTATCCCTTCACGACGCTGTATCCCAACCTCGGGGTGGTCGACGTCGGCCAGCATCGAAGCTTTGTCATGGCCGATATCCCCGGGCTCATCGAGGGGGCGGCGGAGGGAGCGGGGCTAGGGATCCGGTTCCTGCGGCATCTGCAGCGCACGGGGGTGCTGCTGCATCTGGTCGATATCCTTCCCCCCGATCCCGGGGCGGATCCGGTGAAGGACGTGCGGGCAATTGCGGCCGAGCTCAAGAAGTTCAGCAAGGACCTCGTCACCAAGCCGCGCTGGCTCGTGATGACCAAGCGCGATCTCTTACCCGAGGACGAGGCGCTCGCCAAGGCCAAGGACATCGTGCGGCGCCTGCGCTGGAAGGGCCGCTGGTTCCTCATCTCGGCGGTGAGCCAGAGCGGCACCCGCGAGCTATGCCAGGCGGTGATGGACTTCCTCGAGGAACGGAAGACCGAGCGCGACGCAGCACGGGCCGAGGCGGCGGCGGAAGCCTCGGCACTCCTGAACGTGAACGACGTCGCGCCGGTTCGGCCCAAAGCCCCTACGCGTAAGATTCGTGCGAAGCGGGTGCACGGAGTCCAGAATTCTCGGCCGGCGGAGAAGGCCGACGCCGAGTGAAGCTGCCGCAGCGGCCAAATGGGCCGGCCAAATAGGCCGCCCGACCCGTTCAGTGCATCGTCTTGATTTTGGCGGCGAGACGGCTCTTGTGCCGAGCCGCCTTATTGCGATGGATGATGCGCTTGTTGACCAGGGTGTCGATGAGCGGCACCGCTTCCTTGTACACCGTCTGAGCGTCGTCTTTCTTGCCGGTGGCAATGGCGGCGGTGACCTTGCGGATCGCCGATCGCATACGCGTGCGCAGCTGGACGTTACGCGCCCGATGCTTCTCGGCCTGACGCGCTGCTTTTTCCGCTGACTTCGTATTCGCCACTACTCAACGCTCCGTTTGGTCGCCACATCGGCGCCAAGTCTGGAAAACAAGGGGCGCGTAGTCTGCTGGCCGACCCCGGCGATGTCAACGGGCGAACGGCGGCCCCCGTCACCGATTATGTGACAACGCCTCCGGTATAGTCCGCCCGCCATGAGCCGGACCATTTTGAAGAGCACGAGCGTCGTCGGAGCGATGACGCTCATTTCCCGCATCACGGGCATGTTGCGCGACATGGTCTATGCGCAGCATTTCGCGGCCGGCACCATGATGGATGCCTTCCTCGTCGCCTACAAAATCCCTAATTTCCTCCGCCGGCTGTTTGCCGAGGGCTCGTTCTCGCAGTCCTTCGTGCCGGTGATCTCCGAGTACAAGGTCAAGCGCGAAACCCCCGACGTGCGCGCCCTCGTCGGCGGCGTCTCGGGGACCCTCGGAGTCGTGCTCTTCGGGGTCACCCTGATCGGGGTGATCGCTGCGCCGATCATCATCTACGCGTTTGCCCCCGGCTTCCACGAAGTCCAGGGAAAGTACGAGCTCGCCGTTGCGATGCTGCGCTGGACCTTCCCCTACCTGTTCTTCATCTCGCTCACCGCGCTGTTCTCCGGGGTCCTCAATAGCTACGGCCGTTTCGTGGTGCCGGCCATCACCCAGGTGATCATGAACGTCGTCATGATTTTCTTCGCGCTCGTCGTGGCGTCGGGAAGCCAGAACCCGGGTCTCGTGCTCGCGATCGGCGTGTTCGTGAGCGGCGTGCTGCAGCTCCTATTCCAGCTCCCCGCCGTGGCCGCGCTACACCTCCTCGAGTGGCCGCGCTGGCGACCGGCGGCCGAGGGCGTGCGGCGTATCGGCCGACTGATGTTGCCCGGGATCCTCGGCTCCTCCGCCGCCCAGGTCTCGCTCCTCCTCGACACCTTCATCGCCTCGTTTCTCGTCACGGGCAGCATTTCCTGGCTCTACTTCGCCGATCGTCTGATGGAGTTCCCGCTCGGCGTATTCAGCATCGCGCTCGCGACCGTCATGCTTCCCGGCCTCGCGCAGCATCACGCCACCCAGTCGACCGAGCGCTTCTCCGCCGCGCTCGATTGGGCGATCCGTCTCGTGATCCTGCTCGCGAGTCCCGCGGCCGTGGCGCTGCTCGTGCTCGCGGGCCCCCTTACCGCGACGATCTATGGCTACGGCAAGTTCGACGTGCGCAGCATCACCATGGGCAGCTATGCGCTGATGGCGTATTCCTGGGGACTGCTCGGGTTCAGTTTGGTGAAGGTACTCGCCCCCGGCTATTTCGCCCGCCAGGACACGCGTACCCCGGTGCGAATCGCGTTGATCGCCCTCGGCGTCAACATGTTCCTGAACCTCACGGTGGTGATGCCCGCGAAATGGCTCGGTTTCCCGGCGCCGCATGCGCTGCTCGCGACCTCGACCTGCATCTCGGCGGCGGTCAATACCGCGCTTCTGTGGCGCGGCCTGCGGCGCGCGGGCGTGTACCGGCCCGCGCCCGATTTCTGGTCGGTCGTGGCGCGCATCGCCCTCGCCAATGCCGTGATGGGAGGCGTCCTCTGGTGGTTCGCGGGAAGCACCGCGGGCTGGATTGCGACCACACCCTGGTGGCACCGCGCCGAGCGGCTGGCGCTCTGCGTCGTCCTCGGGGCGGTGGTGTACTTCGTAGCGATTTTCGCGGTCGGACTGCGCTACCGGGATTTCCGCACTCGCGTTCTACCGCGAACCGCGCCGGCCACCGAATGAGATGCCGTGCGCGGCGGTGCCCGCGTCTCCTATAATTCCCACTTTGTGCGGCCCGGTGCCGCGGTATCCATGGAGCTCATCCGGGGACTCGTCAATTTGCGCGCTCGGCATCGCGGCGCGGCCGTCACGGTCGGCGCCTACGATGGCCTGCATCTGGGCCATCGAGCGCTGGTCGAGCACACTCGTGCGCATGCGTCCCGTCTCGGGCGGGCGGCTATGGTCGTCACGTTCGAGCCGCTGCCCAAGGAGTTTCTGAACCCTGAGGGCGGCCCCGCACGGCTCACGAACTTCCGGGAACGCTGGCGGATCTTCGAGTCCTGGGGGGTCGACGTATTGTGCGTGCTGCCGTTCGATCCGCGGCTGCGCAACCTGAGCGGCGAGGGGTTCAGCGAATTCCTGCGGACGCAGGTCGGCTGTGCGGCGCTCGTCGTCGGACATGATTTCCGCTTCGGACGCGAAGGCGCCGCCTCCGCGGAGTTGCTCCGGGCGGAGGGCGAGCGCTACGGCTTGCCCGTCGAGGTGGTGGCGCCGGTGTGCGTCGAGGGCGAGCGCGTGAGCAGCACCGCGGTGCGCCAGGCGCTCGCGGCGGGAGATTTCGCGCGTGCCGCGGCGTCGCTCGGACGTCCGTATTCCATGCGCGGCCGGGTGACGCACGGCGAGCGCCTGGGGCGGACGCTCGGGTATCCGACGGCGAACTTGCGGCTCGAGCGCCGGCGCTCGCCGCTCGGCGGCATCTGCGCCGTGCGGGTGCACGGGGTGGATGCGGCGCCCCGCGATGGCGTCGCGAGCCTCGGCACGCGGCCGACGGTGAACGGAGTCGAGCCCTTGCTCGAGACGTTCCTGTTCGACTTCGCCGGCGATCTTTACGGGCGCGAGATCGAAGTCGAGTTCGTGGCGAAGCTGCGCGATGAGTTGAAGTTTTCGGACCTCGGAGCGCTCGTCGCCCAGATGGACCGGGATGCCGCGGAAGCGAGGGCGGTGCTCGCGCCGGGCAAGGCTGTTAGGACGGGAGTTCCGTGACCGATTACAAGACGACGATCAATCTGCCGCAGACCGACTTCGCCATGAAGGCGGACCTCGCGCGGCGCGAGCCGGCGATGCTCGAGGCCTGGGAAAAGAGCGGGATCTACGAGAAGGGGCTCGCGCTCGCTCGGGCCGCGGGTCGTCCCCGCTTCGTGCTCCATGATGGGCCGCCGTATGCGAACGGCACGATCCACATCGGGCACGCCGTCAACAAGGTGCTCAAAGACATCATCGTCAAGTCGCGCGCGCTCGATGGTTATGAGGCGCCGTATATCCCGGGCTGGGACTGTCATGGTCTGCCGATCGAACTGGCGGTCGAGAAGAAGCACGGTCGTCCGGGTCACAAGCTCGACGTGAACGCGTTTCGCGCGGCCTGCCGCGCCTACGCCACCGAGCAGGTGAACCTCCAGCGCACCGACTTCAAGCGTCTCGGGGTGTTTGGCGATTGGGAGCATCCCTACCTCACCATGGACCCGCGCTACGAGGCGGTGCAGATCCGCGCCCTCGGCAAGATCATCGCGAACGGGCATCTTTATAAGGGCGCCAAGCCCGTGCACTGGTGCCTCGAGTGCCGTTCGGCACTCGCCGAGGCCGAGGTCGAGTACGAGGACAAGACCTCGACCGCGATCGATGTGGCGTTTCGCGTGGTCGACCCTGCGGACCTCGCCTCGCGGACCGGGATCGCCGTGGTCACGGACGGGTTGCCGACCTCGGTCGTCATCTGGACTACGACTCCCTGGACGCTCCCCGCGAACGAAGCCGTCGCACTGCGCGGTGACTTCGATTATTCGCTGTATGAAGTGGAGCGTGCCGGGGGGCGCGAGCGGCTCATCCTCGCCACCGATCTTGGCAACGCTTCGCTCGCGCGATTCGGGATCGATCCGGCCGCGGCGAAGACGCTCGGTCATTTCGAGGGTCGCGCCCTCGAGCGATTGCGGCTCGAGCATCCGTTCCTGCCGCGCGAGGTGCCGGTGATCCTCGGCGATCACGTCACCCTCGAAGCCGGCACGGGCGCGGTTCACACGGCCCCCGCGCATGGTCAGGACGATTTCCTGGTCGGGCGGCGTTACGACCTGCCGGTGCGCAATCCCGTGGGCGGCGACGGGCGATTCATCCTCGGCACGCCGTTCGTCGCGGACCTCCGAGTGGATGCGGCGGAAGAGGTGGTGACCACGCTGCTCGCGGAGCGCGGTCGGCTGCTCAACGCCGAGAAGTACCGCCACAGCTATCCGCACTGCTGGCGCCATCACACCCCGCTCATCTTCCGCGCCACGCCGCAGTGGTTCATCGGCATGGATACCAAGGGGCTGCGCGCGAATGCGTTGCGCGATATACGCCGCGTGCAGTGGACCCCCGCCTGGGGGGAGCAGCGGATCTCGGGCATGATCGAGAACCGACCCGACTGGTGCATCTCCCGCCAACGCGTGTGGGGCGTGCCGATTGCTCTCTTCGTCCATCGGGTGACGGGCGAGCTGCATCCGCGCACCGAGGCGCTGCTCGAGGAGGTAGCCGCGCGCGTCGAGACGGGCGGGATCGAAGCCTGGTTCGCGCTGCCGCCGGAAGACCTCTTGGGCGCCGAGGCAGCGGACTACGACAAGGTCACTGACGTTATGGACGTGTGGGCGGACTCGGGGCTCTCGTTCGAATGCGTCGGCGCGCTGCGGCCCGAGGTCGCGGCTCCCGTCGATCTGTACCTCGAAGGCTCGGACCAGCACCGCGGCTGGTTCCACAGCTCACTACTCATGTCCGAGGCTCTCTACGAGCGGGCGCCTTATAACGGCGTGCTCACCCACGGCTTCACCGTGGATGAGAAGGGCCGCAAGATGTCGAAGTCGCTCGGCAACACCATCCTGCCCCAGAAAGTGATCGCGAACTTGGGCGCGGATGTGCTGCGCCTCTGGGTGGCTTCCACGGATTACTCGAATGAGATCGCGGTCTCGGACGAGATCCTGAAACGCATGGCGGATTCTTATCGCCGGATGCGCAACACGGTGCGCTTCCTGCTCGGTAATCTGCATGGCTTCGATCCTGCGGTCGATGCGGTGCCGGTGGAGGACCTCGTCGCGCTCGATGCCTGGGCGCTCGCCCGAACCGCGGAACTCCAGGCTGAAATTCTCGTCGCCTATCGGAGCTACGATTTCCATCTCATCTATCAGAAGGTGCACAACTTCTGCGTGGTGGATCTCGGGGGCTTTTACCTCGACGTGCTGAAGGATCGCCTGTACACGACGCCCGCGAAGAGCGCGGCGCGCCGCTCGGCTCAGACCGCGATGTTCCACGTCGCCGAGGCGATGGTGCGCTGGCTCGCGCCGATCCTCTCGTTCACGGCCGATGAGATCTGGACCCATCTGCCCGGAGCGCACAGCGAATCGGTATTCCTCGAGACCTGGCACAAGATCCCGACACCCCCGTCCGCCGTGCTCGACTGGAATGCGCTGATCGCGCTGCGCAGCGACGTCGCCCGCGAGCTCGAGGGATTGCGCGAGACGGGCGCCATCGGCGCGCCGCTCGATGCCGAAGTGGACGTGTATTGCACGGCGGCCTTCGCCGCGCGCTTCGCGCGCCTCGGCGAGGAGTTACGGTTCCTCTTGATCGTGTCGGCGGCGCGCGTGCATGCGGTCGAGGCGGCTCCCGCGGACGCGGTCGCGGCCACCCACGTCGCCCCCGAGGGGGTATGGATCCGGGTGGCGCCGACTGCACATGCCAAATGCGTGCGCTGTTGGCACCATCAGCCGGATGTCGGCGCCGCCAGCGAGCATCCGGAACTGTGCGGTCGCTGCGTCGTGAATCTCGGGCTCGGCGAGCGGCGGAGGTTCGCATGAAGATCGCCGTGCCCGCGAGCGGCTGGCGCTGGCTTCCACTCGCGGCGCTCGTGATCCTCCTCGATCAGGCCAGCAAGCACTGGATCGAGCGCAGCTTCGCGCTCTACCAGTCGTTGGAGCTGCTGCCGGTGCTGAGTTTCACCCGGCTGCACAATCCGGGAGCCGCGTTCAGCTTCCTCGCGGATCGCGACGGCTGGCAGCGTTGGTTCTTCACCGGTCTCGCCATCGCGGTGAGCGTGGGAATTCTCGTGTGGTTGCGCCGCCTCGACGCCCGGCTCCAACCCTGGCTCACCGCCGGCCTCTCGCTCGTGCTCGGCGGCGCCCTGGGTAATGTGATCGATCGGCTGCGCTTTGGATTCGTGGTCGATTTCATCAACGCCCATTGGGACGATGCTTACTTCCCGGCCTTTAACGTGGCCGATTCTGCGATTACCATCGGCGCCGCCTTGTTGGTGGTCGACGCCTGGCTCGATGCGCGCCGCCGCGCTGGAGACTCTCGATGAAAATCCTGCTCGCCAATCCCCGTGGTTTCTGTGCCGGTGTCGACCGTGCGATCGACATCGTCGAGCGCGCGCTCGGCCTCTTCGGCGCACCGATCTATGTCCGCCACGAGATCGTCCACAATCGCCAGGTAGTGGATCGCCTGCGTACGCTCGGCGCCGTGTTCGTCGAGGAGTTGCACGAAGTGCCCGCGGGGGCGACTTTGATCTTCTCCGCGCATGGGGTCTCCGAGGAGATCGAGCGCGAGGCGGGCACCCGCCGGCTCCAGGTCTACGATGCCACCTGTCCGCTCGTCACCAAGGTGCACCTCGAGGTCGCCCGCTACGCGCGCGACGGGCTCGACGTCATTCTCATCGGTCACGATGGCCACCCGGAGGTCGAGGGGACGCTCGGGCGCTTCGACCGCTCCCAGGGTGGCCAGATCCACCTCATCGAGACGGTCGAGGACGTCGCCGCCCTCGAGATCGACGACCCGTCACGACTCGCGTTCGTCACCCAGACGACGCTCTCGGTCGATGACACCGCCGAAATCATCGCCGCCCTCAAGCAGCGCTTTCCCTCGCTCTTGAGCCCGGCGCGCGAGGATATCTGCTATGCCACCCAGAACCGCCAGGACGCGGTGAAGAAGCTTCTGGAGAGCTGCGAGGTTCTGGTCGTGGTCGGCTCCAAGGCGAGTTCGAACTCGAACCGCCTGCGCGAGCTCGCCGAACGAGCGGGCATCCCGGGCTACCTCGTCGATGGCGCGGCGGACCTCAAGCGCGAGTGGTTCGAAGGCAAGCGCACGGTGGGCCTCACCGCCGGCGCCTCGGCGCCCGAACTCCTGGTGCAGCAGGTGATCACCCAGCTACGCGCCTGGGGCGGCGAACTCCCTACCGAGATCGCCGGCCGCGAGGAACATGTGGTATTCGGCCTCCCCAAAGGCCTTCGCGCCGCAGCCCCGGCGGCCGGCTGACGCCAGGAAGCCGCCCAGCGCTTTCTGGCCGCACCCCGGCAGGCACCGTTACCGTTTCATTCTTCCCGCCCCAGGCACAGGGACTGTGCCCCGCCGCCGCAGGTGGCGGCGCTCCGGGAAAAAGCCACGCCTTTTTCCCGGAGCACGCTGGGCCGGGCAAGGATGCCCGGATTCAGCGTTTGAACCGGCGCCGGGCAAGGATGCCCGGATCCAGCGTTTGAACGCGCGCCGGGCAAGGATGCCCGGATTCAGCGTTTCATTCTTTACCGCCCCAGGCACAGGGACCGTGCCCCGCCGCCGCAGGTGGCGGCGCGTCCGGCAAACGTCACGCCGTTTGCCGGACGCACGCTGGGCCGGGCAGGGATGCCCGGATCCAGCGTTTCATACTATGATGCCGCCCCTTCGCCGGAGTAGCTCAGTTGGTAGAGCGGCGCATTCGTAATGCGTAGGTCGTAGGTTCGATTCCTATCTCCGGCACCAAATCGTCAAGACTTAATGTTAATGCGCCGCCGAGGCGGGCAGCCGGGTGGCGGTGGCTGCGGTCGCGGTGGACGGCGAGACGCTCGCTGGCGGCTTCAGATAGAGCGAGGGGCCCCTCGCCACGAGATCATTGCCGATGGTGGTGATCGCCTTGCCCCGCTCCTGCATTTCGCTCCCGCAGCGGCGCGCTTCGGAGGCCGCGTCCGCTTGGGTCATCTTGAGCGCTTCCTGGGCCATGGCCTGCTCGAGGGCGGCGTCACGTACCCCCGTGTCGAGCTTGCCGAAGTAGTACATGACGCTCATGGCCGCGGCGGTCTGGCTGTCGGTGCCAGGGATCGATCCCATTTGCAGGGCGACGATGAGACAGCGGACGTCCGCCACCGAGATGGCGGGCTTCAGGTCCTCCGCGGGCGCCTCGGCGCCCAGCAGCGAGACGATAGCCAGCACGAAAGCCCCTTGGAATGTCGACATGAACTCCCCCTGAATAAGAGTTCAAACGTATCACTCCGCATCGCGAAGGTCCCGCGCCACGCTGCAATCCGAGCGCGAACGTTCGCGATCTGACCGCTAGGTAGTGTGCGGCGCGCCAGATGCGCTACAAAAAAGTCCCAGGTTAGCCCGACCGCGAGGCGGGTCGCCCTGGACCCCCCGGATGGTCGGGGCCATGGCGCCGCGTCTCCGCAGCGGCGAGTCTCCAGGGTCGGTTCGACGAGCCGATCTCGGGAACGCCCCACCGAGCTCGGCGTTTACCCGCCGTCCAGGTGCGCTCCTTGCTGTCCCACCGAGGCTTCCTCAGCAAACGAACGGAGAACCGCGACATGAAAACCTATGGAATGGTACTGGTGCTCGCCGCGACGGCATTGGTCGTCGCCGGCTGTCAGAAATCGAACTCGGGCGCCGCTGCTGGACCGACGGCCGGTGGCGCTGGCATGGCAAGCGACTCGACCAATAACAACACGACGATGGCGACCTCGAACCCCGTGGCGACGAGCCCGGCTACGACTGCCGCACCGCCGCCTCCCGCTCTGACCGATGCCGGGCGTAACTTCGTGATGAAGGCCGCGCAAGGCGGGATGTTCGAAGTGGAGGCCGGGAAGCTGGCCGAGAGCCACGCTTCGAATGCGAAGGTCAAGGCCTTCGGCGCGCGGATGGTGACCGATCACTCCGCGGCCGACAACCAGCTCGAGGCCATTGCGCAGCGGGACCAGCTCAGCGTGCCGACGTCACTCCCGCCGGACGAGCAGACCGAACTCGATCACCTGAAGTCGCTGCACGGGCATGCGTTCGATCGGGAGTATTCGAACATGATGGTCAAGGACCACAAGCAGGACGTGCAGGATTTCCAGGAGGCCGCCAACAGCTTGAGCGATACCGATCTGCGCAGCTTTGCGCAGAACACCCTGCCGACGCTGCAGTCGCACTTGTCGATGGCAGAGGAGCTCCCGGCCGAGCATGGCCATATGCAGGCGAACGCCGCCAGCTCGAATCCTGACCGCAGTAATCAGTAGCCACGGCTAGGCTCTTCGCGGTCGCAAGGGCGGTGCGGTTCCCCGGGCTCGGGGTAGCCGTGCCGCCCTTCGTGTTTGGACACGGAGTGCGATTTCGACAAGAGTCCGCACTCCCCAGGGTGCGTAGCTGCCCTCGACAGCGGTAAACTCCGCGGCGCCGGTTCCGGCCCGCCGTTTCCCTCTATCGAAGGTGCATCGTGGACCCGAGGTCCGAGCAATCCCTCGAGCGCGACGCGCTCGATGAGAAAATCCACTGGATCGAACCGGAACGTACGCTCGGGCGCCCCCGGGATCTGCCTTCCGTTGCCGGGGCCTCTAACTTCAGGCGGCCCCTTTTCATCGCGGCGGCGGTACTCGTCCTGGTCGCGGCAGCGCTCGCCTGGCGCATGCAGGCGAGCCGACCTGCCGCCGTGGCGGCGGCGCCGGTGCCGCCGCTCGTCTCCGTCACGGTAGCGAAGCTCTCCCCGGTGACGGCGAACGTCAGTTTCTCGGGCAGTATTCGAGCGCGCTACGAGATGCCGGTCGGCGCCGAGGCCGAGAGTGGCCGGGTCGCCGCGATTTATGTGGAGGCCGGTGACCAGGTAGCACGGGGTCAGCTGCTCGCCCGACTCGACACCTCGATTCTGGGTCCCCAGGTTGCGCGGCTGCGCGCTTCGCTCGAAGAGGCGCGCGCCGAGGCGGAACTCGCGGGGGCCGAATCGCGGCGTGCGCTGGCGGTGGCGGCGGCGGGTGCCCTCTCCGCCGAGGAGATCGAGCGGCGGCGCTCGACCGCCGTTACCAAGGACGCGCTGGTGAAAGTGGCGGCGGCGCAGCTTGCCGAAGCGGAGGCGCGGCTCGGTCGGACTGAGATTCGGGCCCCCGAAGCGGGCCTCGTCCTGTCGCGGAGCGCTCTCATCGGTCAGACCGTCACACCCGGTGGCGATCCGCTGTTCCGACTCGCCCGCGGCGGCGAGGTCGAGATGGCGGGCCAGGTTGCCGAACAGGATCTGCCGCGGCTCGCGGTGGGGCAGGCCGCCGAGGTCACCTTGAGCGGGATCGATCGACCCTTTCCCGGTAAAGTCCGCCTGCTTGGGGCGGTGATCGACCCGACCACGCGTCTGGGCGATGTACGGGTCTCCCTCACGCCGGATCCGAACCTCCGTCCGGGCGCCTTCGCACGGGCGGAGGTGGTCGTGAACCGGGCCGAGCGGCCGGTCCTCCCGGAGACCGCGGTACTTTCCGACGCGAACGGCAGCTATGTCTACGTCGTCGATGCCGCCCAGCGCGCGGTACGCCGGCGGGTGGAGCTCGCTGGAACCGAGTCCACCGGCATCGCAATCGCGAGCGGTCTCGAGCCCGGTGAGCGAGTGGTGACCACCGCTGGCGCCTACCTACGCGACGGTCAGAGCGTGCGCATCGCGCCGGCGGGCGCTGGGGCATCGTGAAGAACCTCTCGGCCTGGGCCATTCGGCATCCGATCGCGCCGATCGTCCTGTTCGTCGTGCTCACGTTCTGCGGCGTGATCGCGTTCGTGCAGCTGCCGATCACGCTTCAGCCTGATGTGTCCTTCCCGTACATCACGGTGACGGTGCTGCAGCCGGGTGCGGCGCCGACCGAGATGGAGGCGCAGATCATCCAGAAGGTCGAGGGCGCGGTCGCCGGGGTCGGCGACGTGCGCTCGATCACCTCGGTCGCGAGCGAAGGCGATGCCCGGGTCTACGTCGAGTTCCAGGTGGGAACGCCGGTGGACCGTGCTCTGAACGACGTACGCGACGCGGTCTCGAAAGTGCGTTCGAGTCTGCCGGAGGGGATCGACGAACCGACGATCCAGCGCACCAACGCCGCGGGCGGGGCGATCGCGTATTTCGCGGTCAGCGATCCTTCGATGAGTCCTCAGGACTTGAGCTGGTTCATCGACGATGGCATCTCGAAGCGGCTGCTCGGCCTTCCGGGGGTCGCACAGGTGCAGCGCAGCGGCGGTGTCGATCGCGAGATGCGCATCGAACTCGATCCCGCGCGTATGCAGGCGCTCGGTATCACGGCCGTGCAGGTCAATCAGCAGCTTCGCACGCTGAACCTCGACTCGGGCGGCGGTCGTGCCGACGTCGCGGGGGGCGAGCAGGCGATCCGGGTCCTCGGTGGCGCGCACAGCGCCGCGGAACTCGCCGATACCCAGATCGCGCTACCCGGCGGACGCTCAGCCCGTCTGCGAGACATCGCGAACGTCCGCGACGGCGCGGCGGAGGTTCGAAGCCTGAGTCGCCTCGACGGTAAACCCGCCACCACCTTTGGCGTCTACAACTCCAAGGGGAGTTCCGATGTCAGCGTGCTCGCCGCGGTCCACGCCGAGCTCGCGCAAATCGAGCACGAGAACCCGCAAGTCAAAATCGTCCAGGTCTTTACCTCGGTCGACAACACGGTGCTCCAGTATCACTCGGCGATGCGGGCGCTGATCGAGGGGGCGTTACTCGCGGTGGTGGTCGTCTGGCTGTTCCTGCGTAACGGCCGTGCCACGGCGATTTCCGCACTGGCGATCCCTCTGTCCGCCATCCCGACGTTCTTCTTCATGGAACTCATGGGCTTCTCGCTGAACGGCATCAGTCTGCTCGCCCTGTCGCTGGTCGCCGGGATCCTCGTGGACGACGCGATCGTCGAGATCGAGAACATCGTGCGCCACATGCGTATGGGGAAAAGCCCTTACCGCGCAGCGCTCGATGCAGCCGATGAGATCGGTCTCGCCGTCGTCGCCACCTCGGCGACCATCATCGTCGTGTTCCTGCCCGTGTCGTTCATGGGCGGCCTGGTGGGTCAGTATTTCAAGGCCTTTGGACTCACGGTCGCGGCGGCGGTCTTCTTCTCGCTACTGGTCGCGCGGCTGATCACGCCGGTGATTGCGGCCTTCGCGCTGCGTCCCGATGCGGCTCATGTCGAGGACGCGGTCGACGGGCCGATCATGTCCCGCTATTTGAATTGGCTGCGGACCTGTATCGAGCATCGCTGGATCACGGTCGCGGGTGGCGTCGTATTCTTCGCGCTCTCCCTGGTGACGATGTGGCTGCTGCCGAAGGGCTTCCTGCCGGACACGGATCTCTCGAGCCCGCAGCTCCACCTCGAGCTTCCCCCCGGCGTACAGCTCACCGACATGGCGCGGGTCTCGGGAGTCGCGCGCGACATCGTACGCCGGCATCCCGAGGTCACCTCGGTCATCGAGTCGATCGGCGGCGATGAGCTCGATGGCATCGACAGCGCCGCGCTCTACATCCAACTCGTGCCGGTTGGCGAGCGCAGTCTGTCGCAGAAGCAATGGGAGCGTAGCGTCGCCCCGGAACTCGAGGCCATTCCCGACGCGCGCGTGCATTTCCAGTCGCAGGACAGTTCGGGTCTCGGCCGCGACGTCGATTTCTATCTCACCGGCGAGGACCGCGTCCTCCTCGAGAATACGGCGCGCCGGGTGGCCGGTGAGATGCGGGACTTGAAGGAGCTGCGCGAGCCGCGGATCAACGGGGACCTCGAGCGGCCGGAGATCTTGATTCGCCCGCGTCTGGATCTCGCCGCTTCGCTCGGCGTGACGGTCGCGAGTATCGGTCAGACGATCCGTATCGCGACGCTCGGCGAGCTGCCGCAGAACGGCGCCAAATTCTCGCTCGCCGACCGCCAGATTCCGATCCGCGTCAGCCTCACCGAGGACTCGCGCCGCGATCTTGCAACCATCGAGAATCTGCCGGTCCCCACGGCCGCGGGGGGCTCGGTGCCGCTCAAGGCCGTGGCCGACATTCGCTTCGGCCAGGGCCCGACCACGGTGCGTCGCTACGACCAGTCGCCGCGGGTGATGCTCGAGGCGGATCTGCCGCCGGGGGTCGAACTCGGCACGGCGATGCAGCGTATCGAGGCGCTGCCTGCGATGCGACAGTTACCCCAGGGCGTGCACTTCGTGCCGGCGGGCAATGCGCAGTTCATGAACGAGTTGTTCGCCAACTTTCTGCTCGCGATCGGCGCCGGCATTCTCATGGTGCTCGCGGTACTGGTGCTGCTGTTCGCGCGCGTGTTCCAGCCCTTCACCATCCTCTCGGCGCTGCCGCTCTCCCTGGGAGGCGCCGCGTTCGCACTCACGCTCACCGGGTTTGCCTTCTCGCTGCCGGTGGTGATCGGCATCCTCATGCTGATGGGGATCGTCGGCAAGAACTCGATCCTGTTGGTCGATTTCGCGATCGAGTCGCGCCGCTCCGGCCGCGATCGGCTGTCGGCCATCCTCGAGGCCGGGCACAAGCGTGCGCGACCCATCGTCATGACCACGGTGGCGATGGTGGCCGGCATGATCCCGGTTGCCTTGAGTAACGATGCCTTCCGTCAGCCGATGGCGATCGCCTTGATTGGCGGTCTCCTCACATCGACCGCGCTCACTCTCGTGATCGTGCCGGCGGTGTATACCCTGGTCGATGACCTCGAGGCCTGGGTCGCGCCGCGGGCGGCGCGTCTGCTTGCGCCGCGCACGGTCGAGGCGGCCCCGCGCGCAGAGCCTGCGAGCTGACGTGCGGCCGGCGTGGTGGGTGCGGGCGCTCGCGTCCCTTCCCTGGTGGCTCCTCTACGGATTTGCGGCGCTGGTGGCGTGGCTCGCGCATCGGGTAGTTCCGTATCAGCGGCAGTTCATCCGCGACAGCCTCGAGGTCGCGTTCCCCGACTCGAGCGTCGACGAGCGCGAAGACATCCGGCGGCGTTACTACCTCGGGTTTGCACAGATGTTCATCGAGCTCGTGAAGGCCGCGACCCTGCCCGCGGCGGAACTACGCCGTCGGGTCACGATCCGCAATGTCGAACTCGTACGTGCAGCGGTCGCGTCGGGGACGCCGATTCTTCTGGTCGCCGCGCATCAGTGCAACTGGGAATGGATGTTGCTCGCGCTCTCGCTCGAGCTCGAATGTCCGCTCGATGCCGCGTACAAACCGCTGGTCGATCCCTGGGCCGATCGCGAGATGCTGACGCTGCGCAGCCGCTTCGGGGCGCGGCTCGTGCCCGCTCAAACTTTACTGGGGGACATCATCCAACGGCGCGGACTACCGCGGGCGATCTGCATGGTCGCCGACCAGGAACCCTTCACGAGCGAGAAGAAGCACTGGACGCGGTTCCTGAACCGCGACACGGCCTTCTACATGGGGCCGGAGGAGATCAACCGCGCGACTCGCTACCCGACCGTGTTCGTCGCCATGCGGCGCGTGGCGCGGGGACGTTATGAGATGGAATTCGAGCCACTGAGCGCCGCCCGGGAACGGCTCGCACCGGGCGAACTCACCGAGCGCTATGCCCGGCTCGTCGAGCGCCAGATCCGCGCGGCGCCGCCTGACTGGCCGTGGTCGCATCGGCGCTGGCGGTTGAAGCGATCGCTCTACGACGCTTCCGGTTGATGAGCCTCAAGAGGCAGCCGCAAGCTTCGTTTGCAGGTGCTTCGAAAGCTCGGCGATCGTCGGGAAGTCGAACAGCTCGGTGAGGTCGATTTGCCCGGGGAATTCAGCGTCGATGCGCTCGTGAATCTCGATCAGCTTGAGCGAACTCGCGCCGAGCTCGAACAGATTGTCGTCGAGACCGATCTGGCGCCCATCGAGCGCGAGTTCGCAGATCGAGCGGAGGCGTGATTCGATCTCGTTACCGCTCGCGCGTCCACTTGTCTGTCGTGCCGCACGCAGCGCCGCAAGTTCCGCGAGCTCAGTCGCGAATTCTCCCGCCTCGTAGGCTTGAACCAGAAGATGACGCTGGATCTTGCCGCTGGTGGTCTTCGGGATGCGCTTGACCGGCACCACCTCGGCGACCTCGAGGCCGGTGTGCTCGTTCACGAGCCGCGCCACCTCGATGGCAACGGGTAGGAACTCGCGCATCTCTGCTCGGTGCAGCACAAATAGCACCAGCTCGTCAACCTCAGCGGCCGCCCGACGAGCGCCCGCCGCGACGACCTTGCCGAGCTCGAGCCCCGGGCCATGCTGGGCGATGTTCTCGAGGTCGTGCGGGTAGTAGTTCTGCCCGTTGACGAAGATGATCTCTTTCGCCCGGCCGGTGATGTAGTACTCGCCGTCGAGGACGACCCCGAGATCTCCGGTGCGCAGCCACCCGTCGCCGGTAAAGCCCGCGGCATTCGCGTCGCCGTCGTCGAAATACCCTCGAGTGACGTTTTCGCCGCTCATCTCGATATGCCCGACCACGCCCGCGCCTACCGGGGCGCCGTCGTCGCCGGTGAGGCGCAGTTGGCAGTAGGGAATCGGACGGCCGACCGAGACGAATTCCGCCGCGTCGCGGTCCTCCTTCACGACCCGTCGCGCGGCTTGTCCGACGGTAAGGCTATGACGGTCGAGACTCACCGCTCGATACAGAGATTCGGGCGGCGGGAAACTCGCCGCGAGCGAGGCCTCGGCGAGTCCGTACACCGGGAACATCGCCGTCGGCGCGAGCTTCGCCGGCGCGAGTCGGGCCAGGAATTCCGCGCACAGCGCCGCCGAAATCGGCTCGGCGCCGTTGAAGATCAGCCGCAGGCGCGATAGATCGAGCGTCGGGGGCAGCGGCCGATCGCCGAGCACCTTCAGGTAATGCCGGTAGCCGAAGTTAGGTGAGCTCGTGAGAGTGAGCTGCTTGCGACTCGCGAATTCGAGCCACAGCAGCGGCCGCCTTACGAACAGCTCGGTCGGCATCAGGTAGGTCCAGAGCTGCGCCGAGAACAAGATGATATGGAACCCGATGAGCCCCATGTCGTGGGTCAAGGGCATCCACGAGATCGAGCCGTCCTCGTCATCGAGTGCCGCCGCTTCGCTCACGCCGCGGCAGTTCGCAAGGATATTGCGGTGGGTCAACACCACGCCCTTCGGTTCGCTGGTCGAGCCGGAGGAGAACTGGATGAGGGCGCGATCATCGGGGCGCGCCTTGTGCGGGCGTCCGGGTTTCGAGATGTCGCTCAGTTGATCGACGAAGAAGGCACGCGCCCGCAGCTCCGCGTACACGCGTTGCTCCTCAGGGTCGGTCGCGAGGTTACCAACTCGCTCGAGCGCCTTGCGGTCCGCATAGATGAACGGACTCTTGAGTTTCCTCGCGATGCGCAGAAGCTTGCGGCGATGTTCCTCGCTCGCTCCCTGGGCGACCGGTACCGGCACGATCCCGCCCTGTTGCGCTGCCCAGAAGGCGTCGATGAACTGCTCGTTACCGGCGAGATAGAGAATGAGCGGGTCGCCCGGGCGCGCGCCGAGGGTCTGCAGGTGGTGCAGAATGCCGAGGGCGCGCTCGTGCAGCGCCGCGAAGGTCACGATCCGCTCTTGGGTTTCGCCCTCGAGGTAGCCGATGTGCCGGGGCACCTTGCGGTTGTGTTCGAGGAGCTCGGGAAGGGTCTGGGCTTGGGTGATCATGCGTGGCGGGTTCGGAGCGACCGTCAGCGGCGTTCGAGCCGCATGTGCAGCGGGTGGCGGGTGCGCAGGTTGATCTGGGCTTCGAGCTCGAGCGGTCCCTGCGGAGTGAAGCGGAGGCGATAGCGGCGCACGAGCTTATAGAGATGCACATACATTTCGTAGAGGGCGAGACTCTCGCCGATGCAATGTCGCGGCCCGGCGGCGAACGGCATGTACGCGAAGCGCGGGCGTTCGGCTTCGTGCGCCGCATCGAAGCGCTCGGGTCGGAATGCGAGCGGCTCTTTCCAGAACGCGGGGTGGCGATGCAACAGGTAGGGGCTGAGGAGCACATCGGCGCCCGCGGGCAGCTCGTAGCCGGCGAGGACATCCGGACCGATCGCTCGCCGCGACAGCAGCCAACCCGGCGGATACAGGCGCAGCGCCTCCGCCACCACGTTCTGCAGGGTGGGCAGAGCCTCGAGATCCTGCAGCGCGGGGGCCGCGAGCTCCGCCGTGGCGGCGATCTCGGCGTGCAGGCCGGCGTCCGCCTCCGGGTGTTGCGAGAGCAGATACCAGGTCCAGTTGAGGCCGCTCGCCGTGGTCTCGTGTCCCGCGACGATCAGGGTCATGACCTCGTCGATGAGCTCGCGCTCGCTCATCGCATCGCCGCTCTCCTTGTCGCGCGCGTCCATCAACATCGCGAGGAAATCGAAATGCTGCTCGCCCGCGGCGCGGCGGCGCCGCGCGAGCTCACCGACGAGCTTCGCGAGCTGCCGGAAGCGGTACGCGAATTTCAGGTCCCGGGCGGGCTCGCGCGTGAGAATCTCGAACGGATTGCCGCCGGCGGACGCGGCGAGTGCGGCAAGATCGCGGCCGAAGATCGAGCCGAGCACGATCTCGAGCGTGAGCTCGCTCACTTCGTCAGTGACATTGATCGAACGACCCGCCGCCGCTTCGCGCTCCCAGCGCTCGAGGAGCCGGTCGTTGGCCGCGGCCACCAGCGCCGCGAAGTCGGTGATCACCCGGCGGTGGAAATGCGGCTGCATCATGTAGCGCTGGCGCCGCCACAGCTCGCCTTCGCTCGTCATGATGCCGTTGCCGAGCAGGATCTTCACTCGGTCGAGGCCGAGCCCCTTGGTGAAGTTGCGATGATTGGAGACCAGCACCCGCTTGACGTCGTCGGGATGGTTGATGACGTAGACGAAGCTGCGGCGAGCGGGTGCGTAGACGCGATAGATGTCCCCGAAGCGGGCAAAGAGCGCGGTCATCCGCTCGAGCGAATCCTCGGTCTCGCCAATGTCGAAGTGCTCTTCGGGTCCCGGGGGTACCCGGACCGCGGAATCCGGCGCACTCATCTCGGGCACGGGGCGGCGGTTCGCAGATGAGTTCGCATCGCACAATTTTATATTACTCGGCCGTCCCCGGTGAGCTTCAGGCGAACGGCCCTGTGTCGCGAACCGGCCGCATCCTGGCGCGGCGTGCACTCGGGGAACTGCTCGGTCGGAACGTCGAAGACCGGGAAGTGCGCGCGCTCCCGGGCGGCAAGCCGTTTCTGCCCGGCGGCCCGGACTTCAGCGTGAGTCATGCGGGAGCCTGGGTGGCAGCGGCGGCGACGACCCGCGGCCAAATCGGCCTCGACATCGAGATCGACGCCGCCGACGGTCTCTCGCTACGGCTCGTGTGCGACGCGGCGGAACTCGCGGTCGTTGCGGAGCAGGGCGCCACGTCCATGTGGGTATCGAAGGAGGCGGCGCTCAAGGCCTGGGGCCTCGGCGTGCGCGAGGCGGCGCGGGTTCGGGTACGCAGCGCGGCGGCGCATCTCGAGCCCAACGCCGGCGAGGCCGCGACCCTGTATCCGCCTTTGTATCTCGCGCCGCTCACGCGCTTCGCCGGCGCGCGTGCCTGCGTGGCAACCAGCGCGCCGCCAACCCCGATCGAGTACCGCGAGATTCCTTGTGCCCTGCTGGACGATCACTGACAATCCGCGCGCCATGACCGACGACGGCCCTGACGGCGGCCTCCGCAATACCCTCTACTCCCAGGCCACTCGCTCGGGCCGTCGTATGACGCGACGCCGGCGCTTCGCCTACCGGCTGCTTGCGCCGCTCGCCGAAGCGATCATCCGCACCAGCCTGAAGCTCATGCGGGTGGTGCACGTCGGAGGTCTCGAGCATCTCGAGGCGGCGCTCGCCACCGGGCCGTCGTTCATTCCCTGTTACTGGCATCAGCACCTCCTCTTCTGTTCGCGCCTGCTGCTCGACTGGCGCGACCGCGGCGTGAAGCTCGGCTGGCTCGTCAGTCCCTCGGTCGACGGCGAGATCGGGGTGATGCTGATCGAGCGCTTTGGGGGCGTAGTGCTGCGCGGCTCGTCGACCCATACCGGCGCGCGCAGTCTGCGGGACTATTACCAGGCGCTGGTGAAGGACGGGGTCTCGCCCATCATCACCCCCGACGGACCGAAGGGCCCGCGGAATCGTTTCAAGCCTGGCGCGATCCTGCTCGCGCAGATGTCCGGCCGCCCCATCCTGCCGATGGCCTATGCCGCATCCCGCGCCTGGCGTATCCAGTGGGATAGGTTCGTGATCCCAAAACCGTTCGCGCGGATCTCGATCGTCGTAGGCCCGCCCCGCCGCATCCCGAAGGGCCTCGATGCCGCGGCGCTCGAACGCCTGCAGGGCGAGATGGAAGCGGAGCTGCGGCGGCTGTTCCTTCAAGCCCAAGCCGCTCTCGGCACGGTCTCACGGGGCTGATTCTCATGGAACGATAAGCACAACAGAGAGTTAGCTTGTTTTCCTCGAATAGTGTGCGAGAATCCTTCGCAAGTATCCGGGGATTCAACGAGCGAACTGTGGGCTACGTCCGCCGTCT
>Ga0116226_10001043_pt1 | contig 24178 bp, 21 predicted proteins | sample S1TSphfallax_FD_89692 | JGI IMG/M metagenome (GOLD analysis project Ga0116226, IMG submission 89692) | Host-associated microbial communities from peat moss isolated from Minnesota, USA - S1T2_Fa - Sphagnum fallax MG | ecosystem: Host-associated > Plants > Peat moss > Unclassified | place: USA... | reverse complement strand
ATGGCGCCCATCGCCGGCAAGATCGCCGATCGCAGAGGGCCTCACACCGTCATCGGCCTTGGCGCCGTGATCATGCTCGGGTCCTGGGCGGTTTTTGGTCTCTGGGGCGCCATGGCCGGCCTTGTTGTCGGGGTCATTCTGCTCGATTTCGGCGAGCAAGGCGCACTGATCTCCAACCAGCACGTGATCTACGCGCTACGCCCCGAGGCGCGGAATCGGCTGAATACGGTGTTCATGGGCGGAATGTTTGTTTGCGGCGCCGTCGGCTCAGCGGGCGCGAGCCTCGCCTGGGAATTCGCCGGCTGGGGCGCCGTCTGCGCCTTCGGGGCGGCTCTGGTCGTTATCGCCCTGGCCGTTCACGCGCGGCGCCCTCACACGCGCTGAACGCTCCCGAACTGCCGCGCATAGTCAGCCGTCAACATCGCGTTCTCCCGCGCGCTGACGCCCGCGGTGAGTTTGGGGAAAAGGTCCGCCTCTTCCTCATCCTTGGCGTGATGCAGGATCGCGGTCTTCAGGGCGCTGACCTTCGCCAGCCACGCGTCATCGCCCTTGGGCGTGACCTCCAGATCGGCATTGCCGACCTTGGCGTGGGCCTGTTCGATATAGAGCTGGTCCGAAGCCTGGGTGAGACCCAGCCGCGCCAGAGCAGGGTAGAGGACGTTTTCCTCGGCGACAGAATGGGCGGTGAGCAGATAGCCCAGATGCTTCTGCAGCCGGGTCCGCTCGGCGACCTGACTGTCGGAGGTGGCCAGGATCATGCCCAGGTTATCGGCGATCAGCGCGTGATGGGCTTTCACCATATCGAACCACGTCCCGCCCGCGGTCTGCGCTTCCGCCACGGATGCCCGCATCGCCGCGAAGGCCGCGACCCCCACCGCGCTCAGGCCCAGGGCCCGGCGTGAAAGATCGAGATTCATAGCCTATCTCCCTTAAGTCTTCGTGGCGCCTGACTCTAGCGCGTTCTGACCAGGTCCCAGGCCGCAAACAGGGCCGGAGGAACCACAATGGCGAAGAAGATCCAATCGAACATCTGCTGCGACATTTTTCTTAAACCTCCTCTGTGATGTCTTTATCAACATCGCAAAGCCTCAAACGGTTCCACGCGAAGTTATAGTGAAGCTATACTTGGATCATATTAGGTCAGATTCAGCGCCACCTTGCCGCCCAGCTCGGGCGCGACGCCGGTCAGATTGGCCTTGGCGATCTCGAAGGCGAATTTCACCACATTGGAGTCGGAGATCCACACCTCGGTATCCTCACAGGCGAGGCGCAGCATGATCAGGTGGGGATCGCTCTTGCCCTTGGGAAAATAGGCGGAGACCACGGGGCTCCAGAACTTATCTCGATGCAGGGGGTCCGCCGATGCGGTCAGGCGGCCACGGATCGAGGCCTGCAGCTTGCGATCCTTCGACATGAAGACATAGAGCCCGGTCGCCCCGGTCTGCGCCGCCTCGGCGAGGCTATTGTCGGTCTGGGTATAGAACCACAGGCTGCCGGTTTCGGGCTCGGCGAACGTGGTCATGGGCACGAAATGCTCACCCCGCGCGCTTGCCGCCCCCAGCATGCCAAAGCGCGTCTCGGCGATCTCTTCCCAAAGCTTGTGTTCAACGGCGGCCTTGTCGTGGATGTTGGTGGTCATGGGCGTCTGCCTCGTCTTAAAGCCACAGGGTCCGCCTTAAACCACCGGGGCGCCGGGCCGTTCCCGGCTTCAGTCCCAGACCCGCGTCAGGCGTCCGCCGAAATCCTGGCGACCCTCGCGGAGCCGACAGGCGGCTTGGGGCGTTTGCGTAACTTGTCACCTCCGCCGAAAGACCACCCGATGCCCGCCCGAAAGTGGGATCTGCAACACCTGCGTCTGGCGGTGGATGCGGCCGGGGTGGCCATGTGGTCCTGGAACGTCGCCACCGACAAGCTCCTGATGGATAGCCGCGGCGCGGCCCTTTGGGCGGTGGATGACGGGCCCGAGGTCCGCTTCGCCGATCTCTCCGCTCACATTCACCCCGCCGATCGCGACCGTGTCCAGGCCGCCTTCGCCGCCACGCGCGCCCTCTCCGGTCCCTATGAGATCGATTTTCGGATCATGGTCGGCCACGAGATTCGGTGGATCTCCGCCCGCGGCCAGGGGAGCGATGGCAAGATCCGAAAGAAGGTCGTCTTCGGCGTCTTTCTCGATGTGACCGGCCGCAAGCAGGCCGAGGAAGGTCACGAACTCCTGGCCGGCGAGATGAGCCACCGGGTCAAGAACCTGCTGATGATCGCCACGGCTCTCACCGCCATCACCTCTCGCTCAGCCACCAGCGCGCCCGACATGGCCCGCGAGCTCACCCGCCGTCTCACCGCCCTCGGCCGCGCCCATGATCTGGTCCGCCCCGTCCCGGGCGATAACGGGCGCGGCGCCCTTCTGGGGGACCTGCTTTCAGTTCTCCTCGCCCCCTACGATGATTTGGGCGCCTTCAGCGGCCGCATCCGGGTCTCCGTGCCCCGCGTGGCGGTGGGGGAGGGGGCCGCCACAACCCTTTCGATGGTGCTGCATGAACTGGCCACCAATTCGGTCAAATATGGCGCCCTCTCCACCCCCGCGGGGTTGCTCGACATCTCCTGTGACACGCCGGGCGATGATATTACCCTGGTCTGGACAGAGAGCGGCGGGCCCGAGGTCACGCCCGCCGGCGCCGCCCAGGGCTTTGGCAGCCGCCTCCTTCACCGCAGCATGCTCGACCTCGGCGGCGCCATCAAACTGGACTTTCTCAAAGGCGGCCTTGTGGCGACCCTGACCATGTCGGCGGAGAGGCTGGGGTCGTAAATGGCGGTGGCGCCGGTCAGTCGGCCTCGTCGGCCAACCGTTTGAAAATCGTGATGAAGTCGGTGGCGGTTGCGCGATCCAGCGCGCCTTGGGCGACCTCCTGGGCGGTCCACATCCAGGAGCGGGCGGGGTCGTCGCGCATGGCCCAGTTTGGGAACAGGCGATCCGTCACCCGGCGCGACATGCGTTTGACCACCTCCAGATGACGATTATCGCGGGCGATCCCGCCATAGCGCGCTTCCACGGCTTCCTGTGGCCCTTCCAGAAGCTGAAGATAGAGGTCGTGCCGACAGATCAGGGCGCCGGTGATCCCGTCGCGCGCATTATTGCGCCGGGCGGTGAGCAAGATCCCGTTCAGGGACGCATCATCAAAGCCGAACGGCCGCGACGAATAGATCAGTTGGATCATGTCTGTCACTGAAGATCACTCCCGCCGCGCGCCAAACCCAGAGCCATACACCGGTTCGAGACGGCGCGTATCGTGGGCAGAGGCTTAAGGCCTCATCCCGGCTCCGCATCCAGGCGGCGACCCATAGCCATTCCAACCCTGGGGCCAACCCGCCCTAGAGCATCCGCCACCCCCCATACCTTCGCCTTAGGAACACCCCGCCCCCGCGCGGGTTTTGGGAATGACACCCCAAACCTCAAGGCCCGCCAACATGATCTACATCGAAGAGACCCTCCTGGACACCGCCGGCGCCCCGGTGACGCCAGGCTATATCGCCCCCCGAGCCGAGGAGCCCACCGCGGCCCCCGACCCGAAATCCTGGTGGGAGCGTCTCGACGGTGACATGAGAAAGGTGCTCGAGACCTTCGAGGATCTGGAGCCCCTGCCCATCGAGACCCTCACCGCCGAGGCGGCGCGCGAGCAACCCACGGTCGCCGACGCCGCCCTGACCCTTCTGCGCGAGCGCAAGCTGGATCGCATCGCTGATCTTGGCGTGAAAACGCAGGATATCATCATCGCGGGCGCCGCCGGCCCCTTGCCGGCCCGGCTCTATGGGGTGGATGAGGACCGCGACGCCGATGCGAAGCTGAGGCCCGTGGTGGTCTATTGGCATGGCGGCGGCTTCGTCCTCGCCGATATCAACACCTATGATTCCTCGCCGCGCGTCATCGCCAAATTCTCCGGGGCCATCGTGGTCTCCTGCGACTATCGCCACGCCCCGGAAGATAAGTTCCCCGCCGCGCACGACGACGCCTTCGCCGCCTATAAATGGGTCTTGGCTCATGCTGAGAGCTTCGGCGGCGATCCGGCCAAGGTCGCGGTGATGGGGGAAAGCGCCGGCGGCAATCTCGCCGCCAATGTCGCCATCCGCGCCCGCGATGAGGGCGTCCCCGCGCCGGTCTATCAGGCCCTGATCTATCCCGTGGCGGGCCATGACATGGAGACCCCCTCCTATCTGGAGAACGCCCACGCCAAGCCGCTCAACAGGGCGATGATGGGCTGGTTCGTGGATAAATACCTGAATGTCCCCTCGGAGGCCTACGACCCACGCATTAGTCTCCTGGCCGCAAACCTCGCGGGCCTGCCGGACGCCACCGTCGTCTGCGCCGAGATCGATCCCCTCCGCTCGGAGGGGGAGGCCCTGGCCGAAAAGCTGAAAGCCGCCGGCGCGGAAGTCCGCACCCATACTTTCAAGGGCGTCACCCACGAATTCTTTGGCATGGGCCTCGTGGTCAAGGACGCGGCCGCCGCCGAACAGATGGTTGCCCACAACCTGAAGCGCGCCTTCGGCACGGCGATCCTGCCGATCTGAGGTACGGGTTTATGATCGCGGAAACGGCTCTCCGTATCTTCTGAAGCTGGCCCCCCGCCCGCCGAAGCCTTGGCGAAGGCGGAAGGCCCGTTGGCGTCCGCACGCCCCTGGTGTAGAGCCTTCGATCAGGTTCGGGCTGGGTGGGCCGCTAAGTCTTTAGAGGTATTTGACGTCTTGCAGTCCCCGTTTGGCCGCCGCGCCCTTATCGCCCGCCCCCTTATGGTTTTGGGCCTCATCGTCGTCACCGCCCTGAGTGGCTGTACGCTGTTCAAGAAAAAGAACCCCAGCTTGGCGTTCCAGGAGCGGCCCGTGGAGCTGCTCTATTCCACCGGCGCGCGCAATCTTGATCGCCGGCAGTGGAAGGACGCCATCACATATTTCCACGAGGTGGAGCGCCAGCATCCCTATTCGGAGTGGGCCCGCCGCTCCATGCTGATGACCGCCTACGCCCACTATGAAATGAACGACTATCCCTCGGCCATCGCCGACGCCAATCAGTTCATCGTTCTCTATCCGGGCAATACGGCGACGCCATACGCCTTCTATTTGCGGGCCCAGTGCTATTTCGAACAGATCGTCGATGTGGGCCGCGATCAGGCGGCCACGGGTCAGGCCCAGGCGGCCCTCTCGGAAATCATCCTTCGCTACCCGAAGAGCCCCTATGCCCTGGACGCCAAGCTGAAGCTCGACATGGTCCGCGACCAGCTCGCCGGCAAGGAAATGACCATCGGCCGGTACTATATGGAAAACGCCGATCCCATCGCCGCCAGCGGACGTTTCCAGACGGTGATCGATCGCTACCAGACAACCACCCACGCGCCCGAAGCCCTCTACCGCCTGGTTGCGGTGGACCTGACCATGGGCCTGCTGGACGACGCCAAGCGCAACGCGGCGGTTCTGGGATTCAACTATCCGGGCAGCTATTGGTACGCCCAAGCCTATGACCTGATGACCTCCAAGGGCCTGAGGCCTTCCACCACGCCCGGCATCCAGAGCCTGCCGCGTCTTCCCTTCACCAAGAGGCCCCCCAGCCCTGACATCGCGCCCCCGCCGCTGGAGGAACTCGCCGAGCAGGATAAGGCCGGCCCCCAAGCCGCCGCCATGCCGGTCTCCGCCAAGACCAAGCCCGCCCCCAAGCCCAAACCCCGCGGCCTCATCCACGGCGTCCTGGGGCTTTAACGCCCCTTGAGTCTCGGTCATTGTCCGGGGCATGCTGATCGGCCTCGCCATCCGGGATCTTGTCCTGATTGAAAGCTTGGACCTGGCCCCGGGGCCGGGCCTTACAGCCCTGACCGGCGAGACGGGCGCCGGGAAATCCATCATCCTCGACGCCCTAGGCCTCGCCACCGGCGCCAGGGGCGATGCGGCCTTGGTCAGGCGCGGCGCGACTCAGGCGGTGGTCACGGCGACCTTCGCCCCCGCCCCCGATGCGCCGGTCTGGGCCGTGCTGGACGAAAAGGGCCTGACCGCCCCGCGCGATGAGGATCTGGTCCTGCGCCGATCCTTGAGCGCCGACGGCCGCTCCCGGGCCTTCGTCAATGACCAGCCCGTGGGCGTCGCCCTGCTGCGAGAACTGGGCGCGCTTTTGTCAGAGGTGCACGGCCAGCACGAGACCGTGGGCCTCCTCGACGCCCGCACCCATCTGGGCCTTCTGGACCGCGTCGGCGCCTGTGAAGCCCTCGCCAAATCCTGCGCCGAGGCCTGGAGCGCCTGGCGCGCGGCGGCCGCGCGGGCCGAGGCTTCAGCTGGGGCGTGGGATCAGGCCATGGCGGCCTGCGCGGCCCTGTCGGAACAGCTTTCGGAGCTGGATCGTCTGGCCCCGGCGCCCGGCGAAGCCACGGCCCTCACCCAGACCCGCGCCATCATGGGCGCCGCGGAAAAGACCCTGGCCGATATCGCGGCCGCCCGCGACCATCTGGAGGGCGAGCGCCTCACCTCGCGCCTGGGCCAAGCCTACCGGTCCCTGGAGCGCGCGCGCCAGAGGCTGCTCAGCTCCGGCACGGACCCTGACAACGCGGCCCCGCGCCTCATCGACGCGGCCTCGGAGGCCCTGGACCGGGCCCTGGCCGAAACGACCGAGGCCATCGCCGCTGTGGACGCCGCCGCCGAGGCCTTCGCCTTTGAGCCCGAGGGTCTGGAGCGGGCGGAAGAGCGCCTCTTCGCCCTGCGCGCCATGGGTCGCAAGTTGGGGTTGGATCCCGATGACCTGGCCGGGGCGCGGGCCCAGATCGCCAAGGAGCTCCTCGCCCTGGAAAACGCCGATGAGACCGCCGCCGTCGACGAAGCCCAGGCTCGGGCGGCCCGCGCGGGTTACGACGCCGCCGCCGCCGCCCTCTCCGCCGCCCGCCGGGCGGCGGGGGATCGCCTCTCCGCCGAGGTCCAGGCCGAGCTTGCGCCCCTGAAGCTCGACAAGGCCCGCTTCCGCGTGGGCTTCGAAGCCCTGCCGGCCGACCGGGCCGGGCCCCTTGGCGTCGACAGGGTGGAGTTCGAGATCTCGACCCTGCCGGGCGCGCCCTTCCAGGGCCTGGGGGCCATCGCCTCGGGCGGGGAGCTGGCCCGCTTCGCCCTGGCGCTCAAGGCCTGCCTCGCCCGGCGCAACCTCGGGCCTCAGCCCCTGATGATCTTTGACGAGGTGGATCAGGGCGTGGGCGGCGCCGTCGCCGACGCCATTGGGCTTCGGCTGAAGCGCCTATCCGCCGGCGCCCAGGTGCTCGTCGTCACCCACAGTCCGCAGGTCGCCGCCCGCGCAGACGCCCAATGGCGGGTGCGCAAGGCCGGCGATGGCGAGGCCGTTCGCGCCGCCGTGGACGCTCTAGGCCCCGACGCGCGGGAGGAAGAGATCGCCCGCATGCTCGCCGGCGCCGAAATAACCGAAGCCGCCAGAGCCGCCGCCCGGGCCCTCATGCATGCCTGACCTGACGGCGGTGGCGGACCTCACCGAGGCGGAGGCGGCGGCCGAACTGGCGCGCCTGGCGGACGAGATCGCCGCCCACGACCTGCGCTATTACCAGGACGAGGCGCCCACCATCTCGGACGGCGACTATGACGCCCTGAAGCGCCGGAACGCGGATATCGAGGCGCGCTTCCCGCACCTCGCCGTGGAAAACTCCCCCTCCGTCCGCGTGGGCGCCCGCCGTGCCGAGGCCTTCGCTCCGGTGACCCACGGCACGCCTATGCTGTCCCTCGATAACGCCTTTTCCGACGAAGAGGCGACCGAGTTCGACGCCCGCATCCGTCGCTTCCTGCGCCTGGGGGATGACGCAATCGCCTACACCGCCGAGCCCAAGATCGACGGCCTGTCCGCCTCGCTCCTCTATCAGGGCGGCGTCCTGGTGCGCGGCGCCACCCGGGGCGATGGCAAGGTGGGGGAGGATGTCACCGCGAACCTGCGCACTTTGGAGGAAATTCCCCATCGCCTGGCCGGGACAGGCTGGCCGGCCCTGATCGAGATTCGCGGCGAGGTCTATCTCGGCCACGCCGAATTCGCCGCCCTCAACGCCGCCGCCGAGGCCGCCGGCCAGAAGACCTACGCCAATCCCCGCAACGCCGCCTCTGGCTCGCTGCGCCAGATCGACCCCACGATTACCGCCGCGCGCCCTTTGCGCTTCTTCGCCTATGCCTGGGGCGAGATAAGCGCCCCCTTCGCCGCGACCCAGAGCGAGGCCCTCGACCTCTACCGCGCCTGGGGCCTGCCGGTGACGCCTCAGGCCGCGAGAGTGGAAGGCGCAGGGGGCCTCATCGCCGCCTACCAGCGCCTGGAGGCCCTGCGCCCGCATCTCGATTTCGACATCGATGGCGTCGTCTATAAGGTGGACCGCCTGGACTGGCAGGGGCGTCTGGGGTTTGTCTCCCGCTCGCCGCGCTGGGCCATCGCCCGCAAATTCCCGGCGCAGCAGGCCCGCACCCTCCTGGAAGCCATCGACCTGCAGGTGGGTCGAACCGGCGCCGTCACCCCCGTCGCGCGCCTGGCCCCGGTCACAGTGGGCGGCGTCGTCGTCGAGCGCGCCACCCTGCACAATGCCGACGAAATCGCCCGCAAGGATATCCGCGTCGGCGACACCGTCATCGTCCAGCGGGCGGGCGATGTGATCCCCCAGGTCGTCGAAGTGGTCCTCGCCGACCGCCCGGCGACTTCAGAGCCCTTCGCTTTTCCCACCGTCTGCCCCTGCGACCTCAAGACCCCCCTCGCGAAGGAAACCACCGCCGGGGGCGCCGAGACCGTGGTTCGCCGCTGCACCGGGGAATTCGCCTGTCCCTTCCAGCGCATCGAGCACCTGCGCCATTTCGTCTCCCGCCGCGCCTTCGACATCGAGGGCCTGGGCGAAAAGCAACTCCGCGCCTTCTTTGACGAGGGCCTGATCCGCGAACCCGCTGACATCTTTCGTCTCGCCCGCAATCAAGAAGCCCTGGCGGCCCTGCGAGAGCGCGAGGGCTATGGCGAGACCTCCATCGCTAATCTGATCGCCGCCATCGAGGCGCGCCGCGCCATCAGCCTCGACCGCTTCATATTTGGTCTCGGCATCCGCCACGTGGGCGAGACCACGGCCCTGACCCTCGCCCGCGGCTATGGCGAGGCCGCCGCCTTCCAGGAGGCCATGCTTAAAGTCGCCGCTGGCGACGCCGACGCCATGGCCGAACTGGACGCCCTCGACCAGATCGGCGCAGCCGTGGTCGAGGCCGCCGGCGCATACTTCCGCGAACCCCACAATCTCCGCGTCGTCGAAGCCCTGGAATCCGAACTCAATATCCAGCCCGCGGCCCAGCCCCGCTCCGACAGCGCCCTCGCCGGCAAGACCATCGTCTTCACAGGATCCCTGGAATCCATGACCCGCGACGAAGCCAAGGCCCAGGCCGAAGCCCTCGGCGCCAAGGTCTCCGGCTCCGTCTCCAAAAAGACCGACCTGGTCGTCTCGGGGCCCGGCGCCGGCTCCAAACTCAAACAGGCCGCCGAGCTCGGCGTTCAGGTGATCACCGAAGAGGAGTGGGGCGAACTGGCGAAGCGGTAGAAGTCTCGCTCTCCTCAAAACCGTCACCCCGGACGGCCCGCAGGGACGATCCGGGGCCCAGGCGACTGGATGCGGCGCTGCGGTTCGCCGTTGCTAAGGCTCCATCCGGTCTCCTAGGTCCCGCACTTCCGCGACGCTTCGGGCGGGATAAGGAGGAGCTTTTACTGCCCCTCGGCCTTCGACGTGTCGTCCTTCAGCGCGATCATCACCTCATAGGGCTCGGAGATCGCGTCGTGGGAGGCGCCGTATTGCGCCAACATGATGGGGCCCTGGGTTTTCAGGCCCCGGACAGCGACTTGAGCCATGAAGTCCTTGGCCACCCGGCGCCAGCCGACGCCTTTCTCCCAGTTTTTTCCGTAGCGAAGCAAGGCCACCCGGGTCTGTGGCTGATCGATCCACCCGATCAGCGGCGTTTTGGCGTAGCCGAGCTTCCCTGGAGCCCAGCCGGCCGGGGGCTGAAAAGTCACCGTCCATGTGGCGGCCTCCCACACTTGCCTGAGGGGGTCGCTTTCGGACCCGCTCGCCACGGGCGCCTCGACCACCGGCGTGGCGAGTCGAAACTGTTCGACGGCCTTGCCCGGGGGCAGGGCGGGCTCGGCGAAGATACGAAAGCCATCCGACGCCGCGATGTTCAAATCGCCCTCCACATGCATCCCCACCACGCGGCGGGCGGGATAGTCCCGGATTTCAAAGTTTCCGTCGGTGAGAACCGTCCGATAGGGCGCGCTTTCGGCGGCCAGACTGGGCGCGGCGAACAGAACAGCAAAAGCAAAAACCGGGAAAAGCGCGAACCGAGACATCAAGCCCTCCATCGCTAAAATCCAACATCTTATTTTACAGCCTCGCGCTCCTATCTCCAACGGTCGTCAATCGGTGTTAGCCCGGAGCCTCTCCCATGGAATATCGTCGTCTCGGCGCGTCTGGTTTCAGCGTCCCGGCCTTGAGCTTCGGCACGGGGACGTTCGGGGGCAAGGGGGAGTTCTTCAAGGCCTGGGGCGGGGTGGAGGTGGCCGAGGCGAAGCGGATGATCGATCTCTGCCTCGACGCCGGGGTCAACATGTTCGACAGCGCCGACATCTATTCCGGGGGCGACGCCGAGGCTGTCTTCGGCGCGGCGATCAAGGGCCGGCCGCGCGATAGCTACATCCTCTCCACCAAGGCGACTTTCCGCTCCGGCAAGGGCGCGAACGAGGTAGGTTCCTCCCGCTTTCACCTGATCGATGCGGTCGATAAGTCGCTGAAGCGCCTGGGCGCCGACTATATCGACATCTTCCAGCTCCACGGTTTCGACGCCCTGACCCCCGTGGAGGAGGTGCTCTCAACCCTCGACCAGCTCGTCCGCACCGGGAAGATCCGCTACACTGGCGTCTCCAACTTCTCCGGCTGGCACCTGATGAAGTCCCTGAGCGCGGCGGACCGCTATGGCTATCCGCGCTATGTGGCAAACCAGACCTATTATTCCCTCATCGGGCGCGACTACGAATATGAGCTCATGCCGCTGGCGATCGATCAGGGCGTGGGCGCGATTGTCTGGAGCCCGCTCGGTTGGGGCCGCCTCACCGGCAAGATCCGCCGGGGCCAGCCGCTCCCGGAAGTGAGCCGCCTCCACAAGACCGCCGATTTCGGCCCGCCGGTGGAGGATGAATATGTATTCAAGGTGGTCGACGCCCTGGACGCGGTGGCCCAGGAGACCGGCAAGTCGATCCCGCAGGTGGCCCTGAACTGGCTCCTCGGGCGCCCCACCGTCTCCAGCGTCATCGTCGGCGCCCGCAACGAGGAGCAACTGAAACAGAACCTCGGCGCTATCGGTTGGTCCCTGACCCCTGAGCATATCGCGGTTCTCGACGCGGCCAGCGACAAACCCCCCTCCTATCCCTACTGGCACCAATTGGGCTTCGCCGAACGCAACCCGTTTCCTGCTTAGGGCCTACCCCCGCCACCGCAGCGCCTCCACCAGCAGGCTGAACGCTGCGGTGGGCTGGCGGCGGCTGGGATAATAGAGGTGAAAACCGGGATAGGGCGGCGACCAGTCGGCCAGCACACGCTCCAGGGCGCCGCTCTCCAGGTGGCCCGCAACGTGCCCCTCCTCCAGAAGGGCCAGACCTAGGCCCCAGAGCGCAGCCTGCAGAATGGGTTCGGGTGAATTGAAAACCAGCTGCCCCTCCACCCGAACCCGAACCTCCCGCCGCCCTTTCTCGAATTCCCAGGCATAAAGCCCGCCATACGTCGCGAGGCGAAGATTGATGCAGTTGTGGGCGGTAAGGTCCTGCGGCGTCTTAGGCCGGCCGTGGGCGGCGAAATAGGCCGGGCTCGCCACCGCCGCCATCCGCAGGTCTGGCCCGATCCGCACCGCGATCATGTCCTTGGCCACCTGCTCGCCGGCCCTGACGCCCGCGTCGATCCGCTCGCTGACGATGTCAGTCAGGCCGTTATCCACCACCACCTCGACCTGAATGTCCGGATAGTCCGGCAAAAGCTTAGCCAGGGCCGGCACAAGGATCATCTGGCTCGCATATTCCGTGGCGGTCAGGCGGATCAGGCCGGACGGCTTGACCCTCAGATTGTTCAAGGCCGCCAACTCCGCGTCGATTTCCTCCAGTCGGGGCCCCGCGACTTGCACCAGCCGCTCCCCCGCCGCGGTCGGAGTCACACTGCGGGTTGTTCGGGTCAGCAGGCGGATGCCGAGCCGGGCCTCAAGGGCGTTGATGGTGTGGCTTAAGGCCGACTGTGACACGCCAAGCTCGGCCGCGGCCCGCGTGAAACTTTGGGTTTTCGCGACGGTCAGAAAAGCTGTCAGGTCCTTGAGCGTGTCGCGGTCCATTTATGAATCCTGCTCATCACCACATGCCGATATTACCCCCTAATTTCAGCATAATGCGCGCCCTAAATTCAGCGCTCTCGGGGCTGGCCAGACATGGGATAAACGATGATGAAAACGCGCAAACTTGGCACAAGCGATCTCGAGGTCTCGGCCCTCGGCTTTGGCTGCATGGGGCTCAATTTCAGTTATGGCGAGCCCCTGGAGCGGGAATCCGCGATCCGTCTGATCCGCGACGCGGTCCGACTTGGCGTAACGCTCTTCGATACAGCGGAAGTCTATGGACCCTTCACCAATGAGGAATTGGTGGGCGCGGCCCTGGCGCCAGTGCGGGATCAAGTCGTCATCGCCACCAAGTTTGGTTTCGACCTTTCGACGCCCGGTCCCGACCGCAAGCTGAGCAGCCGGCCGGAGCACATCAAATCAGTCGCCGAAGCGTCCCTGAAGCGCCTCGGCACGGACGTCATCGACCTCTTCTATCAGCATCGGGTGGATCCGAACGTCCCTATCGAGGATGTGGCCGGCGCCGTGAAGGATTTGATAGCCGACGGAAAGGTCAGGCATTTTGGCCTCTCCGAAGCCTCCGCCGCCACGATCCGCCGCGCCCACGCCGTCCAGCCCGTGACCGCCGTCCAGAGCGAATATTCCCTCTGGTGGCGCGAGCCGGAAAAGGAAGTTTTGCCCACCCTGGCCGAACTCGGCATCGGCTTTGTGCCGTATAGCCCACTCGGCAAGGGCTTCCTCACCGGCTCCATCACGGCCGAAACCCGCTTTGTGGCGGGTGACTTCCGCAATATTGTGCCTCGTTTTTCACAGGAATCCCGCGCCGCCAACCAAGGACTCGTGGCGGCTCTCGGCAAGATCGCCGACGGCAAGGGCCTGACCAAGGCCCAGATTGCGCTCGCCTGGCTCCTGGCCCAGGCGCCCTGGATCGTTCCCATTCCGGGCACCAAGAAACTGAACCGCCTGGAGGAGAACCTAGCCTCGGTGGATATCACACTTTCACCGGAGGATCTCCGCCATATCGAGACGGCGCTTACGGCCACCACGGTCGAAGGCGCCCGCTATCCCGCCGCCCTCTTGGAGTTGGTGGGTCGTTGAGGGCTCTCGACGGCGCGGGCCTGACAGGGCATTTCTCTCGCATTCTTGTCTTGTGAGAGTCCCGCCATGATGTTGATCCCGCGTCGTTTTCTCGGCGTCCTCCTCGCCCTGACCGCCGCGCCGGCGCTCAGCTACGCCGGCCCCGCGCCCACCTCTCCGGCCGCCGAGAGCTTTCCCCTTGGCCAGTTCAAACTCACCGCCCTTCGCGACGCCTTGAATATCGTCCCCAACGACAATTCAGTCTTCGGGGTCGGCAAGACCCCCGCCGAGGTGGCGGGCGTGCTGGCGGCGGCGGGCGCGCCTACCGACAAGGTCACGCTGGGGGTCGACGCCCTGCTGGTCCAAGGGGCCGGCCGTGTCATGCTCTTCGACACCGGGCTGGGTCCCCGCGTCCATGGCCAACTGGCCGCGAGCCTCGCCCTAGCGGGGCTCACGCCAGACCAGGTGAACGACGTCTTTATCACCCATAGCCATTTCGATCATGTGGGGGGCCTCGCCACCCTCGACGGCCATTCCACCTTCCCCAAGGCCGTGATTCACATGTCCTCCGAGGAATGGGGGTTCATGCAAAGCCAGCCATCCAATGCGGCCCTCGTGAAGGTGATCGCGATCCAGGTGAAGCCCTTCCTGCCCGGCGGCATGGTGGCGCCCGGCGTCCGTTCAGTGGCGCTCGTGGGCCATACGCCCGGCCATACCGGCTATGAGATCAGCTCCGGCGGCGCGCGCCTGCTCGACATTGGCGACAGCGCCCACAGCGCCATCATCTCCCTGGCCAAGCCCGACTGGAATATCGAATATGATCAGGACGCCGCCGCCGGACGCGCCACCCGCCGCGCGGTCCTCACCAGACTCGCCGCCAGCCACGAATGGGTCTTCGCACCCCATTTCCCCTTTCCGGGCGTGGGCCACGTGGAGGCCAAGGGCGACGGCTTCGTCTGGGCGCCAGGAAAGCCCTGACGGCTGCGCCCGCCTAAACCGGGGCGCAGACCTCTTCGAGCCAGGCGCGGACGTCGTCTTCCACCAGCGGGCCGACGATCTCCAGAACCCGCGCATGGTAGACGTCCAGTTGCTCCCGCTCCTCGGACGTGAGCATCGCCACGTCCACAAGGCGCCGGTCGATGGGCGCGAGGGTCAGGGGCTCGAAGCCCAGCATGGGCCTCTCGCCGCCGGGGATCGGGGCCGGTCCGGTGACGACCTGCAGGTTCTCGATGCGGATGCCGTAGGCGCCCTCTTTATAATAGCCCGGCTCATTGGAGACGATCATGCCGGGGCGCAGCGCGACGGTGTTGTTCACCTTGGCGATCCGATGGGGCCCTTCGTGGACGCCGAGATAAGAGCCCACCCCGTGGCCCGTGCCGTGGTCATAGTCGAGGCCCGCCGCCCAGAGCGGCGCGCGCGCCAGGGCGTCCAGGGCCGGACCCGTGGTGCCGACAGGATAGCGGACGCGGGTTAGGGCCAGATGACCTTTCAGCACCAGGGTGAAACGCTCACGCATTTCCGCGCTGGGCTCGCCCATGGCCACGGTGCGGGTGACGTCCGTCGTGCCGTCCAGATACTGACCCCCGGAGTCGATCAGCAGGAGCGAGCCCGGCTCGCTGCGCCGGTTGGTGCGGTGGGTGGGGTGATAGTGACAGATGGCGCCATTGGCCGTCGCCCCGGCGATGGTGTCGAAGGATATGTCCTTGAGGGCGCCGGTGGCCTCGCGGAAAGCTTCCAGCTTGGCCACGGCTTCAAGTTCATCGGGCAGGCTCAGCTGCCCCTCCGTGCCGAGCCAATGCAGGAAGCGCGTCAGGGCCGCGCCGTCTCGGATATGGGCCCGGCGGGCGCCTTCGATCTCCACCGCGTTCTTGCAGGCGCGGGGAAGGGTGGTGGGGTCCGATCCTCTGATCACCGTGGCGCCGGCGCGCTCCAGGATCTCGAAATACCAGGCCGAGGTCAGGGCCGGATCTGCGAGGACGCTCTGGCCGCCCAAGGTCGCGAGGGCCGGCTCCAGATCGTCTGGCGTGGCGAGGGCGACCTCGTTGCCAAGCCAGGCGGGGAGTTCCGGCGTCACCTTGTCAGGGTCAAGGAATAGGGTCGCCGTGCCGTCAGCCTTGAGGATCGTCTGGCTGAGCGGCAGGGGCGAGCGGATCACATCGCCGCCGCGAATGTTGAATAGCCAGGCTATGGCGGCGGGGGCGGTGATAACCGCAGCCTGCGCGCCGTCCCTAGCGAGGTCAGCCCCGAGGCGAGCGCGCTTGGAGGCGGAGTCCTCGCCCGCATAGGCTAGGGGATGGGGAACCACGGGAGCCTTGGGCTGGGCCGGCCGCGCCTGACCCCACGCCAGATCCAGGGGGTTGGCCGCCACGGGCCTCAGCGCCGCTCCGGCGCCGGCGGCGGCCTCGGTCAGACGCGCCAAGGCGTCGGGGCTATGGAGCTTGGGGTCATAACCGATGGTCCAGCCGGGCCGCGCCGACTCACGCAGGTAGGCCGGGACCCCGCCCTCGAGGTCGCGCACCTCGAAAACATCCGAATCGACCTGGTCGCGGACCTGGATGGCGTAGCGCCCGTCGACGAAGACCGCGGCCTTGTCCTTCAGGATCACCGCCGCGCCGGCCGAACCGGTAAACCCCGTGGCCCAGGCCAGACGGTCATTGGCCTTGGGCAGATATTCGTTCTGGTGCTCATCCTCATGGGGCACCAAAAAGCCATCCAGGCCCTGTTCGGCCATGGCCGCGCGGATCAGCGGCGTATGGCGACGCCCGAAGGACGGCTCGGCGGAGTCATCAAAGGTCTGGCGCATGGGAAGTTATTTACGCCCTGACGCGCCGGGCTGCTAGCGCTTGCGCAGGATCAGGGTCGCCCAGGCGTCGCGACCCAGGCGTCGTTCCAGGGCGAAGCCCTTGCTGAGATATGCGGCGAGTACGCGGCGAGCCTGTGCGCGCAGGAGGCCGGAGAGAATGGCGATCCCGCCGGGCTTAACGGCGCGGGCGATATCGTAGGAAAGGCGCACGAGCGGAGGCGCCAGGATATTGGCGAAGACCAGATCATAGGGCGCAAAGGCCCGCACCACCGGCGCCTGAAGGCCATTTGCGGCTACGAATCGGCTCGCCGCGCGATTGATCCGGGCGTTCTCCCGCGCGATCCGCACCGAGACGCGGTCGATATCGGTCCCCACGGTCACGGCGGAGCCGGTCCGCGCGGCGGCGATGGCCAGGACGCCCGTTCCGGTCCCCACATCCAGCACACGGGGAAAGCCACGAGCTCTGAGAAGGCGGTCATAGGCCGAAAGGCATCCCACCGTGGTGCCGTGATGGCCCGTGCCGAACGCGGCGCCCGCCTCGATCCGCAGATTCACCGCATTGGGCGGGGCGCGGCCCCGGTCATGGACCCCGAAGACGAAGAACCGTCCCGCCCGGACGGGCGGCAGGCCGGAGAGCGCCATAGCCAGCCAGTCGGCGTCCGCCAGGGTTTCGGTGATGGTTTTCAGCTTCGGCCAAAGGGCTAGATGCGCCCGCAGATCATCCGCTTCCTCCGACGAGACTGGAAAGGCGTCGATGCGCCAGACGCCGCGATCCTCATCCTCCTCGATGATAGAGTAGGTGACGCCCTCCAGCCGAGGATCGGCCTCCATCGCCGCCGCCGCGGTCTCGGCCTCAGCCCGCGGGCCTCGGGCGATGATCTGGACGGCGGCATCGGTCATGCCCGGGGGCTTAGGGGATTGGGTGGAATAAGGGAATTGGGGGCCTTCATTCAAAGCGTTTCGCGATAAGGATAAGCTCCCTCGCCGCAACGCGGACGGGAAAGAGCGATGAGGAGAATATGGCGAGGACCCTGTTAGCCGGCAGTGATCGCCCCGCGCGTGACGGCGCCACAGACGCCGGCGCGGCCGACTCCGACGCGCGCTTCGAGGTGACGCTTCTAGTGCGGCGCCGTTCTGCCGAGGCCCTGACGGCGCGTGTGGCTGCGCTACACGAAGGGGACCGATCCACGGCCCCGATGTCCCGCGAGGCCTTCGCGCAGGCCTTCGGCGCCGATCCGGCGGACGCCGCCGCCGTGGCGACCTTTGCGCGCGAATTTGGTCTGCGGGTGGCTTCCGAGGACCTGCCCCGGCGCACCATGCGGTTGTCTGGGACGGCTCCCCAGTTCGACGCCGCCTTCGCCATCTCCCTGCGCCAGTTCGATCACCCGAGCGGCGCCTATCGGGGTCACCTGGGACCCGTGAGCCTGCCCTCCGGCCTCGCTGACGTGGTCGCCGCGGTGCTTGGGCTCGATAACCGACCCCAGGCCGCGCCGCGTTTTCGTATCCGCAAGCCCAAGCTTCCCGGCGCGACCGAGGCGGCGGCGCGTTCCTTCACCCCCGGCGAGATCGCCAAGCTCTATGGATTTCCCAATGGAAACGGCGAGGGGGAATGCATCGGTCTGATTGAACTCGGCGGCGGCTACGCACAGGCCGATCTCGCCGCCTATTTCGCGGCCGTCGGGTTGGGCGCCGGGCCGACGGTCCTCACCGTATCCGTGGACGAGGCGGCCAACAGCCCCACGGGGACCGCGAATGGTCCCGACGGCGAGGTCATGCTGGACATCGAGGTGGCGGGCTGCGTCGCGCCGGCCGCGCGGCTGGCGGTCTATTTCGCGCCCAACACCGATGCTGGCTTCATCGACGCGGTGACCACCGCCGTCCATGATACGGCCAACCGGCCCTCGGTGATTTCGATCAGTTGGGGCGGCCCGGAATCCACATGGACCGCCCAGGCGCGCGACGCCATGGATTCCGCCTTCCAGGCCGCCGCCGCCATGGGCGTTAGCGTGACCGTGGCGAGCGGCGATAACGGCGCCAGCGATGGCGTCGCTGGCGCCGACCATGTGGACTTTCCCGCCTCCAGTCCGCACGCCCTGGCCTGTGGGGGCACGAGCCTTCAGGCCTCGGGAGGTGTCATCACGAGCGAAGCGGTGTGGAACGACGGCGCCGGGGGCGGGGCGGGGGGCGGCGGGGTCAGCGCCGTTTTCCCTCTGCCGACCTGGCAGACGGGCTTGAGCGCGGTAAGCGTGAACGGAAAAGCCCAGGCCCTCACCCGGCGCGGCTTGCCGGATGTGTCGGCCGATGCCGATCCCCAGACGGGCTATCAGGTCAGGGTCGATGGCGCCGCCGCCGTGTTTGGCGGCACCAGCGCCGTGGCGCCCTTGTGGGCCGGCCTGATCGCCCTGATCAATGCCGAGCGCGGCTCGCCGGTCGGCTACATCAACCCCTTCATCTACGCCCATCCCACGGCCTTGAACGATATAACCGAGGGCAATAATGGCGGTTTCGACGCCGCCAAGGGCTGGGACGCCTGCACGGGACTAGGCTCGCCCAAAGGCGCCGCTATTGCCGTCGCCTTGGCTGAGTAGCGAAGCGCCGTTGAGGTGTTAAATGAGCGCCGCCTCGCGCCGCGCATAGGCGCGTCGACAGCCGACGATTCGGGGTCCAAAGAGCACTCAATGGGGCGCGGCGGGTTCAAACTTCTGAAGCTCGCCGTGAAAAACACTGTGAGAGTTCGCGTGTGAGAAAGACGAGCCGGGCAAAAAGGTCCTCCGGTGGCGCCTCGTCGGCGCGTGAGGCGTCGCTAGGGTGGGCCGAACGCCTGATCGCCAATTTGGCGCGCCGCAAACCGCCCCTTGTCCTCGGCTATGCCCTGACCATCCTGTCGGTCCTGGTGGCCACCTTGATCGAGCAGGTGCTGCCCATGCGCACCGTGCCTTTTCTCCTGTTCATGCCCATTGTCTTCGTCACCAGCCTGATCTTGGGCCTGCCCGAAGGACTGCTCGCCACCGCCCTTTCGGCCGCTCTGGCGAACTATTTTTTCCTGGGGCCAAGGCGCAGCTGGAGCCTTTCACCCCCCGATCTGGTGACGACGTTCCTATTCATCCTTTTCGCCAGCTTCATTGTCTTGATCAGCAACGCCGTGCGCCGCGTCGCGCTTGGCCAGGCGAGCCAGATCGAACGACTCGGCACCCTGAAGGCGGCCGCCGAGGCCAGCGAACGGGCCCTTCGCGAGAGCGAGGATGCGTTGCTTCGGTTGAACGGGTCCTTGGAACAGCAGGTTCAGGCCCGCACCGCCGAGCTTGACCGCGCGCGTGAGGCGCTTAGCCATGCGCAAAAAATGGAAGCCATGGGCGAACTCGCGGGCGGCATGGCCCATGACTTTAATAATCTCCTCACCGGGATTACTAGCGGTCTGGACCTTGCCAAGTCGCGGCTGGATCAGACGCGCATCACCACGGCCCAGATCGCGGAGACGCGGAACTATCTGGGTATCGCGCTGGATTTCAGCGCGCGCGCCGGCGCCTTGACGCGCAGGCTTCTGGCCTTTGCGCGGCGGGAATCTTTGGCTCTCGGCCGCGTGGACCTGGAGCGTATTATGCTGGGCCTGGAAAGCCCGATACGCCGCGCGGTGGGCGCTGATATCGCTGTCGTGTTCGAGGGGATCGAGGGGATTTGGCCCGTGCGCACGGACGCAAGTGAGGTGGAAAACGCACTTCTGAACCTCGCCATCAATGCCCGTGACGCCATGCCAAATGGCGGACGACTGACCCTAAGGGGCGATAATGTCCGCCTTGATCGCGTTACGGCGGAAGCCTTGGCCCTGCCGCCCGGTGATTTTGTCATCTTGACCGTTCGCGACACCGGCCATGGGATGTCGCCTGAGTTGGCTGCGCGGGCGTTCGAGCCCTTTTTCACCACCAAGGCGCCGGGTAAGGGGACCGGCCTTGGGCTCTCGATGACCTATCGGTTCGCGCGGAACTGCGGCGGTCACGCGGCTCTTGACACCCGCCCAGGCGCGGGCACGGCTATCCGCATCTATCTTCCGCGCTTTATGGAGACGTCGGAAATCATCGCTTAGCTGTCCGCGAAAACCGGCGCGCGCTGAGCCATGTTGGCCTTAATCGCCTCCACTTGATTGGGAGTGCCGATCAGTGCGCCTTGCTCCACGGATTCGCGCATCAGGCCGGCCGCTGGGCCGTCCAGCGGGGCGGCGGCCAGGAGACGCTTGGCGGCGCGGATGGCGTCGGGACTTTTGCCGGCGATCTCCCGCGCCACGTCGAGCGCTTCGGTATAGGGATCGGCGCAGACTCGGGTGGCGAGGCCGTATGTCAGCGCCTCCGCGCCGGAAAACACGCGTCCCGTATAGGTGAGCTCGCGGATCACGTCCTCCCGCGCCAGGCGCCAAAGGATCTGGGTGCCCGCCATGTCAGGCACGAGACCCCATTTGATCTCCAGTATCGCCAGGCGCGCATCGGCCGTCACGAAACGCATGTCCGCGCCAAGGGCAAGTTGGAACCCGCCGCCAAAAGCGACGCCGTGAATTGCGGCGATGACCGGCACCGGGATCTCTTGCCAGACCCAGACGGCATATTGCGCGCGGTTCGCCAGGCCATGGGTCCGCGCGCCCAGCCCGCCCCCCACCGACTCCGGCTTTGTCTCAGCTTTCCCTGGCCCCTCAGCCATGCGGTCGAAATTGCCCATATCCAGCCCAGCGCAAAAAGCCCGTCCTTCGCCGGAGAGGACCACGGCCCGCAGGCCCGGCTCCACCTTCAGCCGCTCGCCGGTCTCCACGAGAGCGGTAAACATGGCCTCATCCAGGGCGTTCATCTTGTCGGCCCGGGTGAGTCGCACATCGGCTACACCGTTAGTGATGGATACATTGATCCGGTCGCTCATTTTTTTCCGCACGCTCCCTTGCCCTTATTCATGAAGCTAAGGATAGCTCGCCCCCGTTGATTGGAAAGCCGCCATGACGGCGATGCGGCGTCCGACCCCGATGGAGACCCGACCCGTGACACTCACATCCCTGTTGATCTCGGCCGGCCTGCTCATTGGAACGCCCTTGGCGGCCGCCGCCGCGCCAGCGCCAGTCCTCAAGGTCGTCGCCCGCATTCCCGGCTCCGATGGCGGCTGGGACTACGCCACCTTCGATGCGGCGCGCCACAAGGTCTATGTCACCCGCCGCAATTCCGTGATGGTTCTGGATATCGCCAGCGGCAAGGTAGACCCCCATTTCTCCGATGGCGGTCGCCTGCACGCCGCCGTCCCGGTCCCGGGCACGGATCTCATCGTCACCACCGATAGCGGCGATAACACTGCCAAGATCATCAGCGCCGCGGATGGCCATTTGATCGTCGCCGTCCCGACGCCCAAGGATAGCGACGGCGCCATCTATGATGCCCAGAGCGGCCTCGTCCTCGTTGTATGTGGTGATGGCGGCGCGGTCGCCCTGATCGACGCCAAGGCCGGCAAAAGCGTTGGCGTGATCGACGTGGGCACGCCGCTAGAGTTTGCAGACGTCGATGGCCACGGTCACGCCTTCGTCAATGAGGACGAGAAAAACGCGGTGGCCATGCTCGATCTGGCAGCGCTGAAGGTCACCGCAACCTGGCCGCTTCCGGGATGTCAGCGCCCCACGGGTTTGGCCTATGGCGAGGGCCAGGTGATATCCGCCTGCGGCAATGGCGTGGCCGACATTCTGGACGCCTCCGACGGCAAGCCCTTGGCCAGCCTGACGATAGGCAAGGGGCCGGACGCGGTGATCTATGATCCTAAACTGCGCACCGCCTATGTGCCCTCGGGCGCCAGCGGGACACTGGCCGTCATCCCGCTCACAGGGCCCTCGAAGGACACGATTGTCGCGACTATCGCCACGGCGGTCAGCGCGCGCACCGGCGCTATCGATCCGGATACAGGGCGGATCTATTTGCCGAGCGCCCAGTACGCTCCGCCCGCGACTCCCGGCGCGCGGCCCCAGGCCATAGCCGGCTCGTTTGAAATGCTCGTTGTGGGGTCACACTGATCGCTGCGACGCCGCGTTCGGCCCCCGCCCAGTTCAATGCGCGGGGCGTCCTTCCCGCCCTTAGGACGTGTGGCCTGCTTGCCCGTGGCGGGCGCGCCACGCTCACCCCGCTCAGCGGCGGGGTCTGTTCGGATATCTTTAAGGCTGAGATCGAGGGTGGCCGGACCGTGGTCGTTAAACGCATGCTGGGCCGCATGCGGGTGGCCGCGCGCTGGTTGGCGCCGCCTGACCGGGCGGGGCGGGAAGCGGCGTGGCTGAAACTTGCACGGGAGGTGGGCCCGGACCTGGCGCCCCGCGTTCTGGCCGAGGCGCCTGGCGGACGCCTGTTCGTCATGGACTATCTCGACGCCGCGACCCATCCGGTCTGGAAGAATCTTCTGGCGGCGGGAGATGTGGACGTCGCCTTCGCCGGCGCCGTGGGCGCGTCCCTGGCGTGCATCCATGCCGCCACCGCTTGCCGCGCCGACATCGCCGCCCGCTTTGCGGGGGATGAGACTTTTCGCGCGCTTCGCATCGCGCCGTTTCTGCTGCACTCAGGCTCTCGTAACCCTGAGGTTGCTCCAATCATTCGCGCTCTCGCGGCGGACCTCGCGAGCCGGAAGATCGCCCTTGTGCATGGCGATGTTAGCCCCAAGAACATTCTGGCGGGACCGAGGGGTCCAGTGTTCCTGGACGCCGAGACCGTGGTTTTTGGCGACCCGGCCTTCGACCTGGCCTTCTGCCTCAGCCATCTGTTGCTGAAAGCTCTATGGGTCCGCGCGGCCCGGAAAGCCATGCTAGAGGCCTTCGCCGCCTTGAGCGACGCTTACCTCACCGGAGTGGTCTGGGAGCCTCCCGCGGACCTCTCAGCCCGCGCCGCACCGCTTCTGGCCGCCCTGCTTCTGGCCCGGGTAGATGGCAAATCCCCGGCGCCCTATCTAGCAGAGCCCGCCGACCAGGATTTCGTCCGCCGCCAGGCCAAGGCCTTTCTGCGCGCACCGGATCTTTCGCTCACGGATATCGCGCGCATTTGGTCGCAAGGCGTTGCGGACCTCCCCGCATGAAAGTCATCCTTCAATATCGCGCCAGTCCGGGCTTTCGCGCCCAGATCGCTAGGGTCTTTGGGCCGGGCGGGGTGAGGATCATCGACGACGATGATCTGGCGACGTTCGTCCGGGAGATGGCCAACGCGACGGCCTTGCTACACGTCCTGAAGCCCGTCACCGCCGAGGTCATGGCGGGCGCCCCGCGCCTGGGTCTGGTGCAGAAGCTGGGCGTCGGCGTGAACACCATTGACCTTGTGGCGGCCAAGGCCCGGGGCGTCGCCGTGGCCAATATGCCAGGGACCAATAGCGCCGCCGTGGCCGAGATGGCGCTCTGCCTCATGCTCGCCGTGCTTCGCCGCACCCTCTATCTCGACGCCCTTACCCGGGCCGGGGAGGGGTGGCGTCCGGACCCCGGGGTCATCGACCAGACCGGCGAGATCGGTGGTCGCACCGTGGGCCTCGTGGGCTTTGGCGCCTCCGCCGCGCGACTCGCCCCGGTGCTGACGGCCCTGGGCGCGCGGGTGTTTTATACGGCCCGGTTACCTAAGCCCGACGCGCCCTACGATTTCCTGTCCCTGGATGATCTGTTGGAGGCGTCGGACATTGTCTCTCTTCACATCCCTGCCACCCCGGCGACCCTGGGCCTGATAGGCGAGCGCGCCATCGCCCTCATGAAGCCCGGGGCTATCCTGATCAACACCGCCCGGGGCGAGTTGGTGGACGAGGCGGCGCTCGCTGACGCTCTGGCGCGCGGAGCCTTGCGTGGCGCGGGGCTGGATGTCTTCGCGAATGAGCCCGTGGGGGCGGAAAACCCTCTCTTCGCGCTGCCCAATGTGGTCCTCTCACCCCATCAGGCCT
>Ga0116226_10001042_pt1 | contig 24180 bp, 18 predicted proteins | sample S1TSphfallax_FD_89692 | JGI IMG/M metagenome (GOLD analysis project Ga0116226, IMG submission 89692) | Host-associated microbial communities from peat moss isolated from Minnesota, USA - S1T2_Fa - Sphagnum fallax MG | ecosystem: Host-associated > Plants > Peat moss > Unclassified | place: USA... | reverse complement strand
GTGGGGAGTTTCTTGCGCAACCCCGAGCCGCCGCAGAAGCTCGCGGTCGATGGCGTGGGCGTCGCGCTGCTCGCGATCGGACTCGGCGCGCTTCAATATATGCTCGACCAGGGCCAGGAGAAAGATTGGTTCGGCTCCGATGCGATCGTCGCGTCCGCGGCGATCGCCGCCGTGACCCTTGGGGCGTTCGTGTTTTGGGAGCTCTTCGGTGCGAAATCTCCGGTCGTCGACCTGCGGATCCTCAAGAACAAGACGGTTACGGCGGGAAGCCTGCTCGGCGCATGTCTCGGCGTCTCGCTGCTCGGCAGCCTGATCACGCTGCCTCAGTTCGTGCAGTCGGGCCTCGGCTTCACGGCGACGCTCGCCGGGGAGGTAATCCTCTTCCGTGCGGTCACGATCATGATCCTGACGATCCCGTCCGCGCGGCTCGCAGCGAGCGGTAAGGTGTCACCCGTGATTCAGATCGGCGTCGGCTTTCTTCTGCTCGCGATTTCGAACGTGTGGCTCGCCGCCGTCACCACGACCGACGCGACCTTCTGGACGTTCTTCCCGCCGCTCGCGCTCAGCGGCGTCGGGCTCGCACAAATTTTCGTGCCGATCTCGCTTGCGGTTTTCGGATCCGTGCAACCGCGCGACGTTCCGAAAGCATCGGCGATGTTCAACCTCGCGCGTCAACTCGGCGGAAGCATTGCGACCGCCGTGCTGATCACGATCATCGCGCGCCAGGCCGCGGTGCACCAAAACGAACTCGGCGCGCGTGCGTCGCTCGGCGTCGCACCGATCCGCGAGTTCGTGGACGCGCGCGGCGGTCCGAACGACGTGAACGCGCGCATCGCGCTCAACGGCCTCATCGTCGGGCAAGCGACGACGCTCGCGTATGCGGATACGGCACGCTTCGTCGGCTATCTAACCTTCCTCTTCGTGCCGCTCGTGTTTTTCTTGCAGAAACCGAAAAAGAAGGCGGGTTAGCTCGCGGCTTTCGGCAGCCTCGGAACGATCGCGTTCCAAATCGACTCCGTGTATTGTTCGGCGCCGATCACGTTCGGATGGCCGATCGATGCGATCCGGCACGCCGCGATGGCGCTCGGGTCGAGATCGTGCCGCTCGACGCCAAGCCGATCGCAGATCGCGTAGCGCTCGGCGACGAGTTCGTCTTCGGGGGCGATCGTGCCGTCCTTCAAGCTCCACAGTTGCGGATCGGATTGATAGGTGAACACGGTGTGGTACGGGTCGATGTTCGGCGTCACGTGCACGAAGTTCGGCGTGAATGGAGCGCGATTCGCATCGGCGACCGCTTCGTCGATCGCGGCCTCCGATTGCGTGAAGAAGCGATTCGCCGCGGCGACGAGCGCGCGCGCGATCACGTTGAGTTTACGCGTCGGCGTGGTGCCGGGACTCTCGCCCGGCCTCGCGAGCGTGTAACGCGACGCGGCGCCCGTGATGTCGCTCGTCGTGGCCGTGATGCTCGCGGCGCCACGCTCCAGGCCTTGGCTCCGCGCCTGGGCTTTCGTCTGCACGGGCGATCCGAGGAGCGCGCGAACGAGATCGCGCACCGGTGGGATGTTCACGCTATCCTCGCCGATCATCGGATAGTACGAGAGCACGATGACGATGCAGTTCGGATTCGATTCGACGAAGCGCACGCGCAGCCGATCGAGGAGCGCGAGCAAGTGATCGTGGCAGTGCACGCGGATGGCTTCGCGCACGTAGCGCCGATCGGCGATCGGATCGAGGAGTCGCGTGACGCCGACGTCGTTGATCCCGGCGCTCAGCAGGATCAGATCGATGCGCGTATCGCGACTCGGGCTCGCGTCGTAGTCGTCGAGTTGACGGAGAACGGTCGGCGTGTACGACGGAATTTCGCCGGCGTACGTGCCTTCTTTTAAATAAGAGAGTTCGAATGACGACGATTCGACGGGCGTCGCACTCTTCGTATTCGCGTCGTCGTAACGCGGTGCATAGCGATCGACAGCGACGTGATCGCGACTCGTGTCGGCGATCTGGTTGAGATCTCCGAGACCGATCGATGCACCGGAATGGATCTCGCTCGGGACCTCGACGACAGGCCGTCCGAGTTTGGCTGCGAGGCGATCGACGATCGTCGTGCGCCAGCGATTATCTTTCGTGAGCCCTTGGCCCCACGCGATCGAGTCGCCGAGCACGAGCACGTTGAACGGCTCCGGGGCCGACGCCGCTCCCGCGGCCAGCGGAAGCGCGAGGACGGACGCGAGCGAGCGGATGAAATCGTGACGATGCATCAGAGGCGACTCCCGAAGCGATAACCGAGGCCGAAGACGATACCTTGAAAGCGAACCGACCCGGGCGCACGCGACGCGTCGCTGCGGCGATCGCCGATGGCGGCGAGATCGAGGTAGTACGGATAGCCGAAGAACGGTTGCAACGAGAGCGTACCGCCGGTACGGAAACGCACGGCGCGATAGCGGACGCCGCCGCCGTTTAGGTTCGGGTAGTACGAAATCGCACCGTATGCCGAGAGCGTCTGCTGGAGGGTCGGCGGCACTTCGATGCCGATGCCGAACCCCGAGACGCCCGGCCGCGGCGTGTTGCTGCCCGCCGTCATGAACGTGAGGTCGGCGACGAGACCGCCCGGTATGACGGTTTTCCCGGCGCGGATTTCGAGCGACGTGTCGCGCACGCCGAACGTCGGTTCCACGGGATCTGCGGTATCGCCGACATCCTCGACCGCGCCCGCGCGGTGCAAGTACGCGATCGAACGGAGGTCGGCCGAAAGCCACGTGCGATAGATCCCGAACGGATCGCCGACTTCCGCGTGCGATGCGAGGGTCTCGAAGCTGCCGCGACCCGCATCGAATTCGTCGTGCGCTTGCGAATCGCCGAAGTCGAGCGCGACGCTGCGCTGCGGCACGTACCCATCGCTATAGACGAGGACCGCGACGCGTACCGGCGTGCATCCGCCGCCGCTCACGGTCACGATCGAACTCAGCGTGCCATCGCGTGCGATCCGCAGGCGTCCGCGTCGTACGAGGTTCGGATTCCACGTGTAGGCGGGCACGACCGTCGGATCGATCGCCGTCCCGCGCACGGCCGTTGCGAGCAACGGAACGCGCGAGCCTCGTTCGACCTGCACGTACGGAGGGTTCGCAACCCATCGACACGGTGCCGGATCCGCCGCAGCGGGCGATTGCGATACGAGCGCTCCGAGAATCGCGCCGAGGGCGATCTTTACCACGCCCGTCGCTTCGCCCGGAGGTCGGCTTTCACTTCGCGAATTAGGGTCGTAATGAGAATTTCTTTCGGTCTGCGGTCGGCTCTCGTCTCGCTCGCGCTCGGTCTCGTCACGACGCATCCGGTCGGCGCCGCGCCCGCCTTGCCACGCCCGGCTCACGTGATCGTCATCGTCGAAGAGAACAAATCGCTCGCGCAGATCGATCGCAGCGGTCATGCGTCGTTCATCAACGGGATCGCCGCGCGCGGGGCGCTGTTCGTCGACGCGCACGGCGTCACGCATCCGAGCCTGCCGAACTATCTCGCACTCTTCGCGGGCGTGACGAATACGAATGGCGACGGCTGCCCGGCGACCGGCATCTCACCGAAGGCCCCAAACCTCGGTAGCGAACTACTCGCCGCACACCTGACGTTCGCGGGTTATGCCGAGGCGTTGCCCCGGACGGGGTCGACCGTCTGCAGCGCGGGATCGTACGCGCGCAAGCACGCGCCGTGGATCGCGTTCAGCAACGTTCCCGCGTCCGATAGCAAGCCGATGGACGATCTCCCGCGCTCGTACGACGCGCTTCCCACCGTGTCGTTCCTGATTCCCGACGTCGATGACGACATGCACGACGGTTCGATCGAGGCGGGCGACACGTGGCTCGCAACGCACGTGAAGCCGCTGCTCGCGTGGGCGAACAAACACAACACCCTGGTCGTACTCACGTGGGACGAGGGTTACGATGCGGCCAATACGATCCCGACGATCTTCTACGGACCGATGGTCAAGCCGGGTCGCTACGCGGAACGCGTCGACCACCTCAATACGCTACGGACCCTCGAAAAGATGTACGGTCTTCCGCTCACGGGACGGACGCCGGAGGTTTCGACCATCGACGATTGCTGGAAATAACCGCGGCTTCGCGCTAAATTAGGACCTTTGGCATGCGAACGCTGAAGGAACCCGCTACCCGGGTGCGTTGAATTGCTTGCCACGGAGCCTGTTACGGGGCTGCGTGTTCGGTCGTTTCTCTCTGTGGCCGAACGTCGCGGTATGAAAGGTTTCATTCTTGTTTAAGCCATCGCTTCGGGGAGCGGCGCTTTCGGCGTTGCTTCTCGCACCCGTTCTCGGGGCGTCGCCGGCAGGCGCCGCAACGGATGCGTTTCTCGGCCGCGCGCAGCCGAACCAACCGGTAAACTTCCTCGTCAAGTTGCCGCTGCGCAACACGGCCGAACTCGACGAGCTGATCGCCGAGCAAGGCGATTTACATTCGCCGCTCTACCATCACTTTCTGACGCCGAAGCAATTCGCGAGCGAATTCGGCCCGACGCCGGCATCGCGCGCGCGCGTCGAAGCGGCGATGAAGGCCGCGGGAATCACGATCGATCGTGCCGGTTCGCAAGCCTATCGCGTCCACGCGCCGTCGGCGATCGTCGAGCGCGCGTTCGGCGTGAAGATGAGCTTGATGCGCTCGGCGAACGGCCATCGCAGCGCCGTTACGCGGCAGGCGATCACGTTGCCGGTCGGGTTGGCGCGCGAAGGCGTCAACGTCGTCGGACTCGGATACGTCCGCCCGAAGCACGTTTATTCGCGTCTCTCGCGCATGCAGCCCAGCAGCCGCTATTCGGCGTTCGGCCCGTACTGGTTTACCGACCTCAAGCAGGCGTACTCGTATCCGACGTGGTCGGACGTTCGCGGTCGCTATGCGAATATCGGCATCGTGATCAGCAGCGATATTCTCGATAGCGATTTGAAAGGCTACTTCGATTCGGAGAACTACACCGCCGTTAGCGGTGCGGCGGTTCCGAAGGTCGTTCGCCACTACGTTCTGGGCGGCGCGCCCTTCGATCCCAACTCCGACTCGTCGTTCGAGGCGAGCCTCGACGTGCAGCAGTCGCTCGGCAGCGCGCCGGGCGCGACGGACCAACTCTACGACGTGCCGGACCTCAGCGACAACTCGCTGCTTCAGGGCTACTTCGACGTGATCGAAGATAACGTCGCGGACGTGACGAGCGGTTCGTTCGGTGGTTGCGAGATCGGCTACGAGCCCATCTACAACGAGGGCGTCGACTATCGCTACATCCTGAACATCTACAAGGATCTCTTCGCGCAGGGCAACGCGCAAGGGCAGACGTTCCTCTTCTCGTCGGGCGACTCGTCGGGCCGTGCGTGCCCGTCGAAGAGCTACTACGTCTATGGGGAAAACGGCGAGTTTCTTCCGAGCATCGACGACCCGGCCGACAATCCGAACGTCACGGCTGTGGGCGGAACGAACTTGATCACCACGACGCCGCCGAATCCGCAGCCGAACCCGCCCGTGCTCACGTCGAAGTACGTGAGCGAGAGCGAGTTCGCGGATACGGAAATCCCGTACGACGTGTACGGATACGGTCTCGGCACCGTCGTCACCCACGGACTCTGGGGCTCGGGGAGCGGACGCAGCCAAGTCTTCGCGATGCCGACGTACCAGGCGCAGTACGGCCTCAAGGGGTACGGTCGCTCGATTCCGGACGTGTCCATGCAGATGGGCGGGTGCCCCGGGGGCATCTCCCTATCGTGTGGAGCCGACGATAGCGCGTCGATCCTCGCATTCGACGGCTACCTCTACGGCGTGATCGGCACGAGCGCGTCGTCACCGGAGTTCGCGGGCGTGCTCGCGCTGCTCGTCGCTCACGGCGGAGAGCGCCTCGGCAACGTTAACACGACGCTCTACGAACTCGGCACGGCGAACGATGCGCTGCCGTACCACTACTTCCACGATGGGATCCCGGGCTACAACGGCGTCGTCACCGTCGCCGCGGGTACCAAGGGCTACAGCCAGATCACCGGGCTCGGAACGCCGTACGTCAACAATCTCGTCGGCGCCACCAAACTGCCCGTGGCCGGCGACCCCCAGACGCCCAGCAACCCCTAACATCGCGGGCTCGCCCACGAAAATACGCCCGTCCGCAGCGATGCGGGCGGGCGCCTCTTATTTTGCGTGCGCCGCGACGTCGGCGAGCGCTTGATCGAAGCGCGTGAGAATCGAATAGCGATGGATCTCGACCAGTGACGACGAGTCGCCCGCCGCTCCCCAGTCTTCCGTGAACCCGAGGACGTATCCCGAACGCGCCGCGAGTCGTTCGACACGATCGTCGTACACGTCGTACGGATAGACGACGGCGTAGATCTTGCGACCGAGACGATGCTCGAGCGAATACTTCGAGAGGGCGAACTCGTGGAGCACGTCCGCATCGGTGAGCTTCGTGAGATCGGGCGGATGGTTTGCCGTTTGGCTTTGCACCTCGATGAGGCCGCTGCGTTCCATCGCGCGTAGATCGTCCCACGTGTTGTGGTGCTTGCTCGTCGTCTTTCCCACGAAGTTCGTGTGGACGAAGAGCGTTGCCGGAAAGCGGTGTCGCTCGAGGAGCGGAAACGCGTACCGATAGATACCGCTTCCGTTGTCGTCGAACGTCAAAACGAGCGGCTTCGTGGGAAGCGGCGTGCCGAGCACGAGGTGATCGCGTAGCATTGCGAGCGGTATCACGTGAAAGCCGCCGCGCGCGATCTCATCGAGTTGCGTCGTGAACGTGGCGACGGTCGTGTCGAACCACACCTCCTTTTCCGGTAGCACGTCGTGCCACACGAGGACGGCGACGTACGGTTCGCGCGCGTTCGCTGCGACTTGCGGCAAATCGTCCTGGGCGGTTGCAGCACGCGGCTGCCAGGAAAGCATGGCGACGAGTGCGAGAGCGGCGGCGATGGATTTCGGCATCGCGAGAGGTGTTGCGGCGGTCGCTGCGGATATCCCCGGTCGAGCCATGACGGGACGCAGAGGCAAGTTGCTGTGGATCATCGCCGCGTGCGCGCTCGTCGCACTCGCGGTGGGTTTTCTCGCACGCGGATCGATCGAGCGCGCGGTGTTCGCGCAGGCCGCGGGTCGCGCGCTCGGGAGCGATGTCGCGGTTTCGTCCGCGACGTACGCGAGCGGTGTATGGGACGTCCGCGATCTCACGATCGGTACGGCTGCATCGCCCGTGCTCGTCGCGCCACACGCGACGATCGCACTCGCGCCCGCGGCGAGCGTCACGCTCGATCGGCCGGCGCTCACGATCGCGGACGTCCACGACAGCGTTCCCGCTGGCGATGCGTTCGCGCGCGCGTATCCCGGCGCGACCGTGCGTGTGAACGGTGGGCGCGTCGTCGCGGGTGGCCTCACGTTCGGCGATGTCGATGGGACACTACGATTCGACGCATCTCGGGCGACATCGCCACGCTTCGAAGGCACGCTCGCACTCGTGGACGGCGCTCGAAGCTATCCGATCGCGCTGCACGCAACGACCGCGCAGGGTCTCGAAGGTCAGGCGATCGTCGCGGATGCGATTCCGGCTGCGGCGCTCGCCGCGCTACAAGACGCCTCCGAGATGAAACCGACGGCGGGTTTCGTGCGCGACGTGAACGTTGCGGTCGTGCACGGTGCGCTGTCGGGTACGGCGCGCCTCGACGACGTGACGTTCGCGATGTTCTCGCACAGCCTGCGCGGACTCCACGGTCATCTGGTGTTCGGCGACGGCGGCGTCGGCACGAAGGCGATCGTGGGCTCGCTCGACGCGGTGCCGTTCGATGCGGTTGGCGAAGTGCACGATCTCCCGCAACCGTTCGCGTGGCTCGCCGACGGCTCGCGCGACGTGCGATCCTTCGCGAAGCTGATTCGCGAGATCGCGGACGAGCCGAATCTACGATCGGTTCATTTCGATACGACGGCGCCCGGGCTCGGCTTCGCGATGTACGCCATGCAGACGGATCACGGACCGCTCGTCGTCAACGTCCTCACAATCGATCCGACGGAACCGACGTTGCGTTTCGACACCGCGATCGCGGAAGATCACGTGATCTCGAACGGCGAACGCACGTCCGCGATGGGCGTACGCACGGGTGCCGTCGCGGGTGTGAACGGCGACTACTTCGATATCGGGCGCACGTACGAACCGCAGGGGATGCTCGAGCGCTCGGGGGAGATGGTGCGCGGCCCGGTGCAACGCGCGGCGCTCGTGATCGATAAGGATAAGCACGTGCGCTTCGATATCTTCCACATCGAAGGGAGCGCTCGCGTCGGCGGTGTGGCCTATCCGATCACGCAACTCAACGACTGGCCCGTCGGCGCGGCGACCGTCATCACGCCGGCGTTCGGAAAGACGTTGCCGGCGGATCCGGGCACGACGTTTGCGACGCTCGAGCGGGCGGACGGCGCGAATCGGTATCGTGTCACGAGCGTCTCGGATGCGTCCGCACCGCTTCCGGTGTCGCTCGGCATCGCATTCGGGGCGAAGACGCACGTGAAGATCCGCGTCGGGGACATCATCGACGTGTCGTATCGCATCGTTCCGAACGTCGACGGGGCGGTCGCGGCCATCGGCGGTGGACCGATTCTCGTGCGCGACGGCGCGTGGTACGAAGACCCCGACGCACCGGCACCCGACGAGCGCGACTATCGCTGGCCCGTGGTCGCACTCGCGCGCCAAGCCGACGATCATCTGCTGCTCGTCGCCGTCGACGGTCGCCATCCCGAGCGCTCCGTCGGGATGATGCGTCCGGAATTCGCGGATCTCTTGATCCGCTTCGGCGTGACCGATGCGATGGCGCTCGATTCCGGCGGATCCGTGACGATGGTCTCGCGCGCGCCGGGCGATGCGAACGTGACGGTGCGTAACGTGCCGTCCGATCATAGCGCGGAACGCTGGGTTTCCGATGCGCTGTTCCTCTATAGTTCGGCGCCGCAACCCTCGCTCGTTCCGCTCGCATCGCTCGCGACGCCCGCACCGGAAGCGCGGCCGACGCCGTGATTCCCGCGCTGCCGGAGACGCTCGCGCCGCCGGCGCCGTTCCCGCTCGTGATCGCACAATCGCACGAAACGGAGTTCGTCGCGCCCGGTATTCGGCGCGGCGTCTATCGCTTGCAAACCTCCGACGGGCCGCTCGTCGTCACGGTGGTCGCCGTCGATCCGCGCGAGCCGACCGTGCGCTTCGAGACGGTCGTCGCGAACGACAAGCTCGTCTCGAACGGCGAGACGGTGTCGTCGATGGCGCGTCGCATCGGTGCGGTTGCGGGCGTCAACGCGGACTATTTCGATATCGGTCAGACGAACCAGCCGCTCAATATCGTCGTGCGCGACGGCGCGCTCGTGCGCACGCCGTCGAAACGGATCGTGCTCGACGTTCGCAGCGATCGCACGATCGCGTTCGAGGGCGTCGCGTTCTCCGGAATCGTTCGCTACGGCGCGACGACGCTGCCCGTGACGACGGTCAACGAGTGGCCGCCGCAAGGCGGCGTCGGTGTGTTGACGCCCGCATACGGGGCGCTGAAGCCGAGCCCCGACGTCGCGCTCGTGCCGCTCGTGCCGATCGACGAGGCACATCTCCCGAGCGATCTCAGCGGAACGTATCGCGCGGTGGCCTACGATCCGAGCCATCCGGGAATCGTCGGACCCGAGCTCGCGTTCGGACCGGCGGCGCGTGCGCTCGGGCCGCTGCCGAACCCGGGCGACGACGTGCGCGTCGATGTCTCGACGACGCCGTCGCTCGATGGGATCGCGAATGCGGTCGGTGGCGGACCGTTGCTCGTCGCGAACGGCGCGCCCGTCGAAGATCCAAACGCTCCGGCACCCGAAGAACGTACGCGGCGTTTTCCGGTTTCCGGTGCTGCGAAGACTGCGGCGGGAGCGCTCGTGCTCGTTGCGGTCGACGGTCGGCGCGCCGCGTATTCGATCGGCGTGACGCGCCCCGAGTTTGCGGCGCTCATGCTCGGTTTCGGCGCGACGGATGCGATGGCGTTCGATTCCGGAGGATCGTCGACGCTCGTGGCGCGGGTGCTCGGTGACGCCGATGCGAGCGTGCTCAACGCACCGAGCGACGGCGAAGAACGTCCCGTCGCCGACGGACTCTTCGTGTGCAGCGACGCACCGCACGGGCCCGCCGCGCGACTCGTCGTGCGGCCCTCGTCGATCGTGGCGCTACCAGAGACGAACGTACCGGTGACGCTCGCGCTCGTCGATGCGGCCGGCCATCCGGTATCGTCGCACGGGCCCGATCGTGCGATCGTCGCGGGATCGCGCGCGTCGCGCGAGGTGACGTTGCGGAGCGGCGACACGAGCGCCCACGTTCGTTTCGACGTGGTGACGCGGCTCGCGAAACTCACGATCGCTCCCGATATCCGCGATCCGGATCCGCGCGCGTCCGTGACGTTCACCGCGCGCGGCGTCGATGCGAGCGGGCGCGACGTCGCCCTCGGCGACGGCGTGCGGTGGACGAGCGATCGTGGACGATTCGTGCGCCCGGGCGTTTTCGTCGCGCCCGATCGCGACGCGCGCGTCGTCGCTTCGGTCGGAGGCGCGCTCGGCGCGTGGTCCTTGAACGTGGGCCACCACGCGCGCGAACTCGCGCTGTTCGATGCCGGAGGACGATCGCTGTGGCAGTTCGCTTCCGCGCCGGCGGGCGCGCTCGGTACGCTTTCGTTCGCTCCCGACCGGCCGGAGATGACGTTGCCGTACGATTTCACGAGCGGCGAACGCGCCGCGTATGCGAATGCCGACATCGCGCTTCCGGGCGAGCCGCAATCGTTTACCGTCGAGATTCTCGGCGATGCGAGCGGCGTCGGCGTGCGCGCGGCGTTCGTGAACGGACTCGGCGAGCGACGCGCGTTGACGCTCGCGCGCGCCGTCGATTGGAGCGGCTGGCGACCGCTCACGGTCGTGCTGCCCGACGACGTCAGTCCGCCCGTACGCCTCGTCTCGCTCTACGTCGTCGATTCGCTTGCGAACGCAGCCACGCACGCCGTGGGGTCGCTTGCGTTTCGTCACCCATCACTCGTTCTCGCGGGGAATCCATGATCGCACGCATCGTTCTCGTCCTACTTGTCGGCGTTTTCGCAGCGTCGCCCGCCGACGCGGCGGCAACGTGGGCGGGCGTTCCGGTGCTGATGTATCACAAGATCGACGCGCAGGTTCCGAAGACGGTGGTCGGCCGCGACCTCACCGTGGAGCCCGCCGCGTTCGCGGCGCAACTGCACTATCTGCGCGAGCACCGAATCGCCACGATCACGGCAGCCGAACTCGCGAGCGACCTCGCGCGCGGCCAACACCCGGCGAACGTCGTCGTTCTAACGTTCGACGACGGCTACGAAGATGCGGCGACGGTCGCATTGCCGCTCCTGCGCGAATACGGCGCGCGCGGCACGTTCTTCGTTTCGAGCGGATTCGTCGGAACGCCACGCCACCTAACGTGGAAGGAGATGCGCGCGATGCGCGCCGCCGGGATGGAAGTGGCGTGCCACGGCACGTTTCACTTGGATCTCTCGACGCTCGATCGCGCGCGGCAGATGGCGGAAGCCGGAGGCTGCATGCGACGCTTCGCGCACTATCTCGGCGGCGCGCCGCCCGTCACGTACGCGTATCCCGCTGGAAAATTCGATGCGGTGACGCTCGAGATCATGAAGCAGTTGGGAATCGTCGCGGCCTTTACCGAGCGGGCCGGGCTCGTGTCGAGCCTCGCGCAACCGTACGCGTTGCCGCGCCGGCGCATCCGCCACGACGACGCCGTTACGCGCTTCGGAGCGCTCGCGACGCCGTAGCGGTCGCCGGAAAGCAAAACGAACCGCGTCTTCCGACGCGGCTCGCTTTGCACCGTTCTTCCGGTTAGGCTTTCTTGGCGACCTTGCGACGGGTCGTCTTTTTCTTGGCGGTCTTTTTCTTGGCTACTTTACGGACCGTCTTTTTGGCGGTCTTTTTCTTTGCCGTTTTCTTTTTGGCGGTTTTCTTCTTGGCCGTCTTCTTCTTCGCGGTGGTCTTCTTGGCGGCCGACTTCTTTACGGTCTTCTTCTTGGCGACCGTCTTTTTGGCGACCGACTTCTTGGCGGTAGCCTTCTTTTTCGCTTTTTTGACTGCCATAATTCGGTAGTCACCTTTCTGCGAACCGTGCCGTCTGACGACAGCCGGTTCGACATCGTCAGGGTAGTTGTACTTGTTATATCGCAGTTAGAGGATTTTAGCAACTACCGACGAGAGCGGGAAGTACGTTCCGCGCGCGAGCGTCGCGAGTTCGCGCATCAACGGATGCGCTTCGTACTCGTCGAGATTGACGCACGTGAGCTTCGCGCGGCCCGCGAGTTGCGAGGCGATGTGACGGCATTGCTCCGATGCGAGCTCGCCGAGTTCGCGCACGCCGTCGCCGTCGAGTGCGGCCGCGAGCATCGCTTCGCCGCCGAGCGGAACGTTCGCGCGACCGTCGCTGAACACGGCGATATCGACTTCGGCGCCCGCGTGTGCCCGTCGAAATCGTTCGGCAATCGTGCGCGCGAGTTCGAGCGCTTCGGGTAAAGGTGTGAGCGCGCGCACCGCGCCGGGCTCCAGTTCGTCGAGTCGCGCGGCGACGAGATCGATGTTGCGTCCCGTGTTTTCATCGACGGCGATCGTCGCGCGCGGACCCCAACACGAGATGAGTGCGGCGCGCTCGCGCTCGGTATAGACGGGGCGCAACAGCTCGCGCGTGGCGGCGCGGACGAGTTCCGAACTCTTCTGCGTGGAGAGCGATGCATCGACCACGAGAATCGAAAGTCGTGGCGGCGTTGCGGCTTCGACCGGTTCCTTCGGTTCCGGAGAAATGCCGGCGCGCGACGACGCCGCGCGGTCGAGCAACGTCGCGCCGATGTCGAGACGTCCGTTCGGTCCGAGGGTTTGCGAGCCGATCGGCTGGCCTTCGCGTTCGCGTTGCGGCCGCTCCGGTAGCGGCGTTTTCTGCGTGAGCTCCGGCGCGACGACGATGCGCGGCGCGGGTTCGACCTGCTCTTCGGGCATGTCGTTCGCGCCTTCGCCGAGCGTCGCTTCGAGCGCCGCTTCGATCGCCGCGTCTTCCGCGAGATGCTCGGATTGCGCTTCGACGCGGAGGCGGCTGCGGCGCAGACGAGCGGCGAGCGGGAACACGCGTGCGACGTCTGCGGGCGTTGCGACGTCGCGGCCTTCCCACGCCGCGAGCGCGAGCGCGGCCTCGAGCGCGACGAATTCCGTGCGATGGCTATCGATGCCGAGCCGCGCCGTCGCTTCGATCGCGGCGGCTTCGGCGGCCACATCGACGCGCACGGATTCGATGCGCTTCATGGCCTGCGCGAGTTTGGTACGGAGCTTTTTCGTCGCACCCTCGAACGTCGCGGAGAACGCGCGCGCGTCGCGTGCGAAGGCCGCGTTGCGGCGATAGATTTCGAGACGTTCTTCGAACGAGGGCGCGGAGCGTACGAATACGCGAAGGCCGATGCGATCCGTAATCTGCGGCCGCAATTCGCCCTCTTCGGGATTCATCGTGCCGATGAGCGTGAAGCGCGACGGATAGTCGATCGCATGCTGCCCGCGCTTCACGTGGACGACGCCTTGCGCGGCCGCGTCGAGGAGCGCGTCGACGACGAGATCGGAGAGCAAGTTGACTTCGTCGACGTAGAGCACGTTGCGATTCGCGCGCGCGAGAAGGCCGGGCCGGAAATCGATCGTCGCGCGTTCGAGCGCGGCTTTGAGATCGATCGCGCCGACCACGTCGTCGAGTTGCGCGTTGACCGGAAGCTCCACGATTTCGCCGCGCGTTTTCTTGGTGGCCAGCGGCTTCTTGCTCTCGAGCGTCGCCGCGCACGTGGCGCAGAGATTCGAACCGTTCGGATCGCAGCCGTACGGGCACGTCGCGCGCTCGAGCGCCGGCAGCAGTTCGCCGGCCGCGCGAACCAGCGTCGTCTTGCCGGTGCCCTTCGGCCCCGAAAGCAAGACGCCGCCGACGCGCGGATTGATCGCGGCTAAAATCAGCGCGAGTTTCGGTTCGTCTTGGCCGACGATTGCGGAGAACGGAAACGGAGTGTACGTTGCACGAGCCACGGATGCCATGGACGCATCTTCGGTGCGGCGAAACGGCGAACATGCAGTCGATGCAGTTGTCATTTGGAGATGTGCGCCTCGCCGTTCGCGATGAGGGCAGCGGCCCCGCGATCGTGCTGCTGCACGGCGTTTTGCTTGCGAAGGAGACGTGGGACGAGCCGGCCGCCGCGCTCGCGGAGCACGCGCGCGTCGTCCGATTCGATCTTCGCGGGCATGGCGAATCGAGCGTTCCCGCCGGCCCGTATCTGATGGAGTCGCTCGCGGGCGACGTGGCCGACGTGCTCGACGCGCTCGGCATCGAACGCGCGGCGATCGTGGGGCACTCGCTCGGCGGCTACGTGACGTTCGCGTTCTATCGGATGTTCGCCGAACGATGCACGGGGCTCGGGCTCGTGTCCACTCGCGCCGCGGCCGACGACGATGCGACGGCAAACTTCCGCTACGATCTCGCCGAGCGCGTCGAACGTGAAGGTATCGCGCCCGCGATCGAAGCGTTCGCTGGCCGATCGTTCGCGCCGGAGGTGTATCTCGAGCGGCCGGATCTCGACGCGCGATTACGCGCCGTGATCGGTGCGACGGATCCCGCAGGCGCCGCGGCGATGCTCCGGGGGATGGCCACACGCGTCGATGCCGACGATCTTTACGATGAGATCGACGTGCCCGTGCGCATCTTCGCGGGCACGCAGGACGCGGTCGTTCCGTTTTCGTTTGCGGAGTCGATGGCGGCCGGCATTCGCGGCGCGCGACTCGACGTTGCCGATTGCGGCCACGTCCCGCTCTTCGAGAACCCTGGCGCAGTCACGGCGTCGCTGCGCGGCCTGCTCGCGGAGGTTGCCGCCGCGAGCGGAGGCGCCGTTAAGCGGTAACCGCTTCCGCCGGCGGAGCCGGGCGACGTAGCGTGACGGCGACCGCGCCCGGGAGCGCGAGTTCGCTCGCGTCGCCTGGGTCGCAACATGTCTGGGTCCACTCGCTGCGTGGCAACGGCGTGACCCAATCGTGCGGCTGCGCCAGCAGCTTCGCGTACTGTAAGATGTTGCTGCCGAAGCGCAGGTACCGCATCGGCACCGCGCCGAGCTTCGCGAGGCCCGTTGCGGAGCGACCGCGCTTGTTGCGGCGGTTGTTCTCGGCCATCGTGCGCAGGCAGTTGCGGAAGTACTTCGACTTCGTGCGGATCGCGAGGCCCCAGACGCCGTGTGCGGCTTCCTCGGCTTCGTCGATCACCTTGAAATCGTACTTCTCCCAGTCCATGCCCATCTTCGCGTAGATCGAGGCCTGTGCGTCGCGGAGGTACATCGTGATGTACACGGCGAGCGTGAAGAACTTGATGCCGAACTTGTTGAGCGCGCTCGCGTACATGTCGGGCTGCGAGCGCATCATCAAGGCGAAGAAGCGGCTGTGCCGGCGCTCGTCCTTACACCACTCGTCGAAGTAATCGAAGATCGGGTGGAAGTTGAACTCGGGGTGCAGCTTCAGGTGATCGCTGATGTTCTGATAACGATAGAAGCCGACGATTTCCGAGAGATACGTCGTGACGAAGATCCACTTGGGATGCATGTACGACATACCGCTGAGCTTCGGGAGCCCGGCGAGATCGAAGGGGCGCCCCATGTGGCGCATCACCCAGTTGAGGAACGACGAATGACGCCCCTCATCGCGACCCATGCAACGATAGATCGATTGTAGCGTTGGGTCCTTGAGGCGCTTCTGAACGTCGCTGTAGAGAAGGCAGCCGGAGAACTCGCCGATCGAGCTGCGGTTGAGGAACTCGTAGAACTCGTCCCACAGCGCCTTGTAGTCGACCGAGTTGACGTTGGTCGTCCACTTGAAATGCGCGCGGTTGTAGTCGGCTTCGAAATCTTTGCGCAGCGCTTCGAACTCGTCGCGGCACCAATCGATCGACAGCGAATTGAGGATGTCGATATCGGTCCGATAGAGGCGTGGCGCGAGAAGGGCTTGCTTCGGTTTTGCGGGCACGGGCTCCGCAGCGGTCGTCACGCTCACGCCCCGACGCGTACCGCTTCGAACACGAACGAGTCGTAGAAGAAGAACTTGACGCGTTTTTTCTTCGTCATCTTAAAGCCGGCGCGGTACAGGATCTTTTCGACCTCGTCGTAGCTGAAGAGGTGAAGCTTCGTCATGCGATTCTTCGCGTGGAAGCGTTGGCCGATTTTCATCCAGAAGTCGTTCATCGGCGAGCGCAGCGCGAACGAACCGACGACCTTATAGGACGCGAGCGAGCTCAAGCGCTGCAGCATTTCTCTGACTTCTTCGTATGGGTAGTGGAAGAGCACGTCGAGGCAGCAGACGATGTCGTAGCGCTTCGGCTCGCCCGCGAGGGCGGCGATATCGCCGACGAGGAAACGCGGCGGGATGCCCTTGGTGCGGCCGTTGTTGATGTACTTCGAGAAGTGCACCATCGGTGCCGAGACGTCGAACGCTTCGACTTCGAAGCCGTGGTTCGCAAGCGCGATCGAGAGGTTCCCCGTGCCGCAACCGGCGTCGAGAACGGTGTGGCCCTTCGCTGCGGAAACCCACTCCACGACCGTGTTCATCGCGATATCGTGACCGTCGCGGATGACCTTCCAAATCGGAGGGATGTCGCCCGTGCCGTAGATGGCCGACCAGCGCGAGAACCCGGAGGTCTCGAAATACTTGCGGACCCGCTGGCCCGTTTCGGATTGCTCGCGGTTCGCGAACAGCGCCGGAGCGACTGCGGGTGCGACGAGACCTTGCGTTGCGTTGGTGACCTCAGCCATGCGGCGCCCTCTTCCTAAAGACGCCTTCACTCTAACGCCCGGGCGTGACGGATTCCGTGACGACTGTCACCCGGGTGGTCCCGAGGTCGGAGCGCTTAGGGCGCGAGCATCTCACGCGGCCCCGACGGGGCGGTTGCCCCCACGGGCGCGGCGGTGAGCTTCCGAACGAATGCCCGAACGAAGTTCACCGCGTAGAGACCGGCGAGCACGGCGACGACGATGATGGCGAGCGCGACGACGGCTTTGACCACGAAAACGAGGAGCATCAGCGCCAGAATTGCGACCGCGAGGCCGAGGGCGAGTTTTCCGAAGACGATCATGAGCGGTTCCTCCGGCCCTACCTACCACGGGAGGCCGCGCTCTGTTTCGTCTCCCGCCGCCTGCCTCGTGGCTAGCGGTCGGCTCCGCTCTCCGCTAGCTTCACGAGCGCGTTCGTGTCGAAGAGCGCGATCGTCGCGTTCTTGCGGGTCTCGATGATGTGCCGCTCCTGAAGATCGTGCAGCTTGCGCGTGACGGTGACCCGGTTCGAGCCGATCATATCGGCGAGACGCTGGTGCGTCAGCGGGAAGTCGATGACGAGCGCCGGCCCGTCCTGGCGGCCGAACTGCTTCGAGAGCTCGAGCAGCGTGCGATATAAGCGAAGGTTGACGCTGTTGTTGAGCAAGTCTTCGATCAGCACTTGCGATTCGGTGAGGCGTCGCGCGAAGCTCGCGATCACGTCGACGGCCGCGGCGGGCTGCGCGACGACGATCTCCGTCATGTCGGCCTCGCTCGCCGAGATCACGCGCGACGGTTGAAGCGCCTCGGCGCAGAGGCACGAGAGGCTTCCCGATTCGGCGCGCCACTGCAAGAACACGTCGCCCGGCCCGAGGATCGAGATCGTGATGCAGCGCCCGTTCGGCAAGAGATTGTAGAGTCGAAGCTTACCGTAGTCCACGAAGTGGAACTTCATGCCGCCCTCGTAGAGCGGATCGATCTCGCCGCCGAGCGGGAGCTCGGAGACCTCGAATTTGCCGGCCTTCCGCAGCATGATCGCTCGGAGCTGTTCTTTTGAGGCCGCGGTCGCGGCGGCATCGGCGTCGGTGCGCTGCTCGTCCTGCTGCTTCTTGTAGCCCTCGGCCACGGCCATCGCGATCATCGAGCGCAGGTCGGCGATCTCGTTGATGATCTCCATGCCGGGCACGGCGCCGTCATTCGCTTCGAGGAGCGCCATCTCGATGAGGTTGGTCGCTTCCATCGTGCGGCCGATCGCGTCGCTCAGATCGAAGCCTTGCGACGCCTGGAAGCGGCCGGCTTCCCGCGAGAATCCCATGACTTCTTCAAAGTCGGAGCTCTCGACGGCGCGCACGATTGCCTGCCAGTACATATTGTGCTGGGCGACCGTCTCGGGACGGGGCACGGTTTTGTATTCCGACTTCGTTTGCTCGACCCAGCGATCGTTGTAGATGGTCGTGCTCTTACGAAGCATCTCGGCTAGTACGGAGGACACGCGGGCTTATTGGTAGTGTCAGACGCCGCTCCCTGGTATCGCGCGCCGAGCGCTCCCTGGGATTTCGCGAGTCTTTCGGAACCGCGGCGGCGAAACGGGACGGGTGGCCGACCCCTTCTCGCCGTTGCATCCCGCCGTACGGGATTGGTGCGCCGCGAAGCTCGTCTCGCCGACGCCGCCGCAAGAAGAAGCGCTGCCGCTCGGGCTCGAGCGCCGCAGTCATCTCATCTGCTCGCCGACGGGCACGGGGAAGACGCTCGCCGCGTTTCTGCCCGTCATGAGTCGGCTTGCCGATCTTCGCGATCGCGACGAGCTCTTTCCGCGGCCCTACGTTCTCTATATCTCTCCGCTGCGCGCGCTCGGCTACGATGTGGAGCACAACGTGCGCCGGCCGCTCCGGGAGATGGGGTTGCTCGAGCGCCCGAATTCCGAGCGTGCGGAAAAACGGCGCGGAAGAATCCGCGAGCGATTCGTTCGCACGGGCGTGCGCACGAGCGACACGCCCGTGGAAGAGCGTCGCCTGATGATGGTGCGGCCGCCGCATATCTTGATGACGACGCCGGAATCGCTCGCGCTGATGCTCGCGATGGAATCGTATCGCAAACATTTGCGCGCCGTCGATACCGTCATCATCGATGAAGTCCACGCGCTCGCCGGCAACAAGCGCGGATCGTATCTGTCGCTCTGCCTCGAATCGCTCGAAGAGCTCGTGAAGCAGCCGCTCGTGCGCGTCGGATTGTCGGCGACCGTCGCGCCGCTCGATCGAGTCGCGCGGTTCGTGGTCGGCGCGGAGCGGCCGTGCGAGATCGTCGATAAACGTGGATTGCGCGCGATTCGCATCGAGATCGACGCGCCGTTTTCCGGCGCGATGGCGCCGCTCGCGAAGGTCGCGGAACGCTGCGTCGAGCTCGGTCGGGACGTTCGCACGCAGTTGGTGTTTACGAACGTGCGCAGTCAGGCGGAACGGATCGCGCACGAGATGGCGCTGCTCGAGAATGTGAATGGCGCGGAGGAAACCGAAGGCGTCGCACTCGCGTCGCCCGATTCGATCCCGCGCCCGCGCACGGACGCGCGTATCGGTATCCATCACAGCGCCCTCGAGCGCAGCACGCGGCATCGCACGGAAGCGCAACTGCGCGCGGGGCTCTTGCATACGGTCGTATGCAGTTCGAGCCTGGAGCTCGGCGTCGATATCGGCTACGTCGATCGCGTGTGCATCGTGGGCGGCGCGCGGGGCATGACGCCGACGTTGCAGCGCATCGGTCGCGCCGGGCATCGTCCGGGTGCCGTTGCCGACGGCGTGGTGGTCGCGCAGGATCGCGACGACGTGATCGAGGCGGCCGCAACGAAGCGCTGCATTCGCGAGGGACGGATCGAAGAGCTCGCGATCCCGCAGGCGCCGCTCGACGTTCTAGGCCAGTGGCTCGTGATGAGCGTCTGCTACGATCGCCGCGTACCGCGCGACGAGGCGCTCGCGCTCGCGCGGCGTGCGGAGCCGTATCGCGATCTTGCGGAGAGCGATCTCGTGCGCGTCGTCGAGTATCTCTCGGGCGGTGGGGTCGGTCTGGACGAAGCGCACGTGCGCAGGCTCGGCGCGGATGCGAACGCGATCTACGGTCTCGGCCGGGACGTGTGCGCCGCATTCTTCGAAAACGTCGGAACGATCCCGGATGAATCGCAGGTGCACGTCGGCACGAACGGCGGCGCTGCGGTCGGAAAGCTCGAGGAGAGTTTCGTTTCGAGTTTGCGCGAGGGCGACGTGATGTTGCTCTCGGGGCGCACGTTTCGCGTGAAAGAGATTCGCGCGTCGGCCGTAACGGTCGAGCCCTTCGCGGGCCGCCCGAACGTGCCGGTGTGGAGTTCGCATATCAAAGGTATTCCGTACATGCTCGCGCGGGAGATCGCGGAGATTCGGTACGGCATCGCGGAGCGTCTCGCGCGGGGCGGCGCGCGCGAAGCGTTGGATTGGCTCGGCGCGCGATACGGTCTCGAGGGTGCGGAGGCGGCGCATGCGGTGCGCTACATCGCGCAGCAATCCGCAATCTCCGTCGTGACCGCGCCGGGCGAAGCGCTCGTCGAGATCTATCGTATGGATCGTCGGCAGACCGCCGTCTTCCATACGTGCGCGGGACGCCGCGCGAACGAGGCGCTCGCGCGAATCGTGGCGGCCCGACTCTTCCGCGAGATCCGCGCGAACACGCAGATCACGACGGATGACAACGGATTTCTCGTGACGATGCCGCTCGGCAAGACGCTACCGGATGCCGTGTGGGCGAGCCTCTTGCACGCGCGCGACGTCGACCGCGATCTGCTGGAAGGCCTGCGCGGCTCGCATTTGCTGCGACGTCATTTTCGGTACGTCGCGAATACCGGGCTCCTCGTGTTGCGGCGCGCGGGTGGCCGCACGATGCGCCGCGGCGGTCAACAATGGAATAGCGAGCGGATCTTCGATCGCCTCTACGAGGCGGATCCCTCGTTTCCGTTGCTCCGCGAAACGATCCGCGTCGTGACGCAAGATCTGCTCGACTCGCAGGGTGCGAAAGCGTATCTCGCCGCGCTGCCGGCGGAACCACGCGTCGTGCATCCGGCCGCAGCATCGCCGTTCACGTTCGGCATCGTGACGTCGAGTTTCGGCGACTCCGTCGTGATCGACGATCGCACGAGCATGGTCGAGGCGCTGCACGACCGCGTGCTCGAGGTGCTCGGCGAGAAACCGCGCGACGTGCCCCCGGAGGAACCTTCTTCCTATAATCCTGCGGCAGCGGGGCCGCTCTTCGACGGCGTGGCGCGCGCTGCGGATCCCGGCGTCGCACGCGTCGCAAAGATTAAAAATCGCCGTACGCCGCGTCGCGCGCGGCTTCGCTGAGAGGGAAGCGTCGCTCGCGCCCGATACTGTCGCCCGATGGCAAGCTATGCGAGCGCCGCCGCGCGAATCTTGGATTCGGCGACGAAGGCAGGCGCGAATTACGCGGACGTCCAGTTCTGGACGATCCGCTCCGAAAATCTTTTCGTGCGCAACGGCGACGTGCAAGACGCCTCGGATTCCCGATCGCTCGGGTACGCCGTTCGCGCGCTGGTGGACGGAAGTTGGGGCTTCTACGGCAGCGACCGCATGACCGACGAGGATTTCGATCGTGCCGCCGTCGCCGCGACGGTTATCGCGCGTTCGGGAACCAAAGTCGTGGACCGGATTCCGGCGATAACGCCGACGCAGAAGACGGTTGCCACGTGGGAGACGCCGTTCACGCGAGATCCGGCAAGTGTGTCGCTCGGCGAGCGCGCGAACCACCTGCTCGCTGTCGAGAAATCGATGCACGTGGCGAAGAACGTGATCGCCGGCTACGCCTTCATGAACGTGTGGACCACCGGCAAAGAGTTCTACTCGACCAATGGAAGCGCGATCGTGCAGACGATCCGCCAGGCGGGCGCCGGTTGCGGCGCCACGGCGATCGGCAAAGATCAGGACGCGCAGTCTCGCGGCGGCCCGGGCGATTTCGGACTCTACCAAGGCGGCGGCTACGAGGTTATCGAGGCTGCGGATCTGGCGACGATCGCTCCCGAGTACGGGCGCGAAGCCGTGATTCTCGCCGACGCCCCGGCTCTGCCGTCGGGCGTGCGCGATCTGATTCTCGACGGAACGGTCCTGAATCTGCAGATGCACGAATCGATCGGCCATCCGCTCGAACTCGATCGTTCGCTCGGATGGGAAGCGAATTTCTCCGGGATCTCGTGGGTCACGCCGGACAAGGTCGGCAAGGCGCGCTATGGCAGCGATCTTCTCAACATCTACTGCGATAACTCGATGGCGGGCGGCATGGCGACCGTCGGGTACGACGATGAGGCGGTGAAGCCCGAACGAGTCCCGCTGATCGAGAACGGCATCTTGCGTGCGTTTCTCTCGTCGCGCGATACGGCCGCGCAGGTCGGCTTGCCGCAGACGGCATCGACGCGCGCGCAGGATTGGGGAAGCGTGCCGATGGTCCGCATGACGAACATCGCGCTCGCGCCGCACGAGGGAACGCTCGACTCGATCGTCGCCGACACGAAGGACGGCGTTCTCGTGTCGGGCATGCGCTCGTGGTCGATCGACGACCATCGCCTGAACTTCCAATTCGGCCCGCAGATCGGCTACGAGATCAAAGACGGAAAGCGTGGAAAGATTTTCAAGCAGCCAACGTACACGGGCATCACGCCGCAATTTTGGGGATCGCTCGACCGCGTCGGCGGCCCGAGCGAATTCCGCGTGTGGGGCACGCCGAATTGCGGAAAGGGTGAGCCCGAACAGAGCGGCCGCACGACGCATGCGTGCAGCGTCGCTCGGTTCAAGGACGTGAAGGTCGGGGTGAAGGCCGATGCATGAGCAAGATCGCGCGCTGAGCCTCGCCGAGAGCGTTCTCACAGCCGCCAAAGCTGCCGATCAAGCGCAGGTCACCGTGACGATCACCGACGCTTCGTACGCGCGCTTCGCGCGGTCGTATGTCACGCAGAATCTCGAATCGCAGCAGACGAACATTTCGCTGACGTACTATATCGGGAAGAAGGCCGGTACGGTCAACAGCGCGGATGCGAGCCCCGACGGCATCGCACGTTTGGTCGCGAAGGCGAAAGAAATCGCGCAGCGCGTGCCGCCCGACAACGACTTCGTGTCGCTTCCGAAACCACAAGAACCCCCCGCGGCGGTGCCCAGCTTCTTTGCATCGACGTCGGATGCGACGCCGGACGATCGCGTGGAGAAGTTGCTCCCGGTTTTCGCCCGCATGAAGCGCTCGAATCTCTACTGCTCCGGATTTACGACGACGCAAACGCAAACGCTCGCGATCGCGAATTCGCTCGGCGTTCGTGTCGCGTATACGGGAACGAACGGCGGAATCCAAGTCAAGGCGATGGCTCCGCAGACGAGCGGCTATGCCGAGGCCTACGCTCTCGACTACTCCACGATCGATACGGAGCCGATTGCCGAGCGCGCGGCGATGAAGGCGACCGTCTCGAGTACGCCTGCGGATTTCGCTCCGGGACGCTATACGGTCGTCATGGAACCGAGTGCGTTCCAATCCGCCGTGAAAGCGCTGCTCGAGGGAATCGACGCGTCGAACGTACTCGACGAAAAGGATTCGTGGATGATCGGCCGTCTTGGTAAGCCGATTCTCTCACCGAACTTCACGCTACGCTCCGATTGGAGCAACCCGCAGCTCGCGAATCCGCCGTTCGACCCGAGCGACGGATCGCCCGTGAAGAAGTTCACCTTCATCGACAAGGGCGTGCCCCTCGCATACTCCGCGAGCACGTATATGTCAAACAAGTTTCACGTGCCGGCGACGGGCGTTGCAAACAGCATGGTCATCGACCCCGGCACGAAGAGCTACGACGATCTGATCGGATCCGTCGAGCGTGGCGTGCTGATCTCGCGGACGTGGTACGAGCGCGTCGTCGACCCGCGCCAAGCCGCGATCACGGGGCTTACCCGCGACGGCGTGTACGCGATCGAGAACGGCAAGCTCACGAAGGCCCTCAAGAACTTCCGGTACTTCGTCTCGATGGTCGAGGTGATGAAAGACGTCGAGTTCTCGAACCGCGCGACCCTCTGCGAGCCGGAAGACGACCTCGGCTATCAGTGCGTGCTTCCGGATGCGAAGATCGCGAACTTCAACCTCGCCGCCCAAACATCGTTTGCGTAGGAGCCGAACATGAAGCGCCAATTCTTCCTCGTCTCCGGAGTCGGTTCGCTCGCCCTCGCGCGCGTCGCCGCCACGCCGGGCCTCGCCGCAATCCTCGCGGACAAGCCGCGCGTCGCAAGCGTCAGCATCCGCCGCCACGTCGCCGACACGGGCGTACCGGGCGGTTGCAGTAACCACCGCAAGCGCTC